>WNFI01164005.1_pt1 | contig 15242 bp, 11 predicted proteins | sample 5400471 | NCBI WGS metagenome assembly WNFI01 (sample SAMN13153348, study PRJNA577476) | soil metagenome | isolation source: 100 cm saprolite on Douglas fir-dominated hillslope | place: USA:California | collected 2013-09-17
GCTTGGGTGGTACCAATGGTATCGGGAAACCCTCAACCTGAGATCGGGCAACGTTTCCGGGAATAGGTCAGGCGAAGGGGCGGTCGGGAGCGGAGCAGGATGCAGCACCCTAGACGACAGTTTCAGGTCCATATGCGTCATCGCGGTTATTTTCCGATTCCGGAGCGGCGCTCGAGAAGGCAAACCACCAGGAAGAAGATGGTGAACCAGCCGTTGATCCAGCCAGAGGCGATCACGCCACCCATGGGGGCCGGGAGAGTGCGGGCAATGGGCGCCGCCAACGCCCAGATCGTCGGGGTGAAGAGCAGGAGCCAGCGCGGGTAACCGCTCGCGCCCCGAAGCAAGATGGCCGCCAGGCAGAGCGTACCGGCGATGCCGAAACCCAACTCGCCGTCGTAGAACGTCGACAGCAGTGCGCTGATGCGCGACAGAGTCGACGCGGCCGCCGCCGGATCGGGAAGTTTCGCGGCGAAGCCCAGCGTGGTGAAGACGGCATGGTAAGCGATGCCCACGAGGAACATTCCGGTCCAGCAAATGAAGAATGCCCAGGCCATTGGTGGCTGGCGAGCTTTCAAGCGCAGCGTGATGCCGAGCGTGCCGAGGATGTATCCAGCCGACGCGAGCGGCGAGACGACGCCGCCCGCGATGAGCACGCCATCGCTCCGCTGGGCCATGACGGGAAGCGAACGGTAGGCCTGACCTGAACTGAACTGGACGGCGAAGAGGAAGTCGCCGGTCACGTAGAGCAAGCCCCCCACCACCCCCGCGAAAGCAAGCGCGCGCCGCCAGGTAACTTGCAAGGCTTCTCTCCCTTCAAGTGGCGCCAGCCGGTGCCGCCGTACGATCCCCTCACTCAGAGCGTTCTTCTTCAGTCGTAGTCCGTCGGGAGCGAAGCATCCCTCGCGTGCTCAAACATGCGCGCGATCTGCACTTCGGTTCCACGCGCCAAGGACAGCGGCGGGAGCGCGTTCTCGGCGAAGAAGCCCACGGCGGCGGTCTCGTCGCTCGCCGCTGCGGCGCCACCAACGAGCTCACAACGGAAGAAGAGCTTGTAGGCATGGAAGATGTCGGGCGGGTGTCCGTGCCGGAGCTTGTCGTAGACGGCGAGGAGCTTCACGGTGCGAACCCGGTAGCCCGATTCCTCCTCGACCTCGCGCGCCGCGGCTACGCCTGGCGCCTCGCCCACGTCACACCAGCCGCCCGGCAGCGCCCAGCGGCCGTCGCTCCTCTCTTGCACCAGCAGGACTTGGTTGTCTTGGAAGACCGCGGCGCGAACGTCCACCTTCGGGGTGGCGTAGCCGGCCTCGGCCGCGAGTCGCGCCACCATCTGATCTGGCGACGCCCCGAAGCCGTCGGCCAGCATTTCGGCTGCGAGGCGGCGCACCTCCTCCCACCGATCGCGCTCGAACGGGTCCTTCGTGAACGTCAGTCCGTTCTGCGAGAGAGCTGAGAGTCGCCGCGCACGTCGGAGCCAAGGAGGGGAGTCCACGCGCCCACTATAGACAAGGCTCAGGCGCGGTAGGTGTCGACAATCCCGGAGACGCGATCGCTCACTTCCTTGAGGTCGCTGACGGCCCGGTCGTTGGAGTCGAGGCGGCGCGTGGCGTCCTCCATGATCGAGTTCAGGTCGCGGACCGCCGAGAAGATCTGTCCGATGCCGTGGTTCTGCTGCGCGACGCTCGAGGCGATGTCGCGCACGGCGGCCGAGCTGTCCTTGACCATCTGCGAGAGGTCCCGCAGCGTCTCGCCCGACGCCCGCACCTGCGCGATGCCGGACTCCATGCGCCGCTGCCCGTGCGCGACCATGTTGGCGGTCTCGGCGATCGCGCGGCTGACGTCGTCGAGGATCTCCCGCACCCGCGCGGTGGCCCGGATCGACTGATCGGCGAGGCTGCGGATCTCGCGGGCCACCACCGCGAATCCCTTGCCGTGCTCTCCCGAGCGCACCGCCTCGATCGCCGCGTTGAGGGCGAGCATGTTCGACTGGGCGGCCAGGTCCTTGACGGTCTGGGTGATGCCGCCGATCTGAAGCGCGCGTTCGCCGAGGAGCGCGGCACGCTGCGCCGCGATCGCGGAGGTCTGTCGGATCTGCTGCGCGGTCACCGCCGTCTGCTGCAGTGCGGCGGACTGCCGCGTGATGGTCGAGCTCTGTTCCTGGGCCGTGACCTGCAGATTGGCGACCGACCGGGTCAGCACGTCGGTGGCCTCCCCAAGACTGAGCGGGATCCGGCGCAGCTTTTCGACGAGCTTGCTGAAGGACGCCGCGAGGTCCCCGATCTCGTCGCGCGACTTGATCTCGATCTTCTGGGTCAGATCGCCGTGCTCGACGATCCGGGCGCTCACCGCGCGCAACGACTCCAAAGGACCGATCACCCGCCTCTCGATCGCGAGCGAAAGCACGAAGGCGAGCAGCGCGCATCCGAACAATCCCCCCGCTCCCCCGATGGCGAGGCGGCGCAGCTCGGCGGCGAGCTTGGCCACGTCGTTCTCCATCGCGAGCTTCCCTTGCTGGCGCGTCTGCTCGAGCTGGTCCATGAAGGACTTCGACTCACGCTCGAAGCGCTCCGAGAGCTCGCCGGCCTTGGTCCACTCCTGCTGGGCGTTTGCACGGACGAAAGCGCCGCCGGTGGCGATCATCGAAGCGAAGCCGGCCGAGGCGCCGGCCAGCTCTGCGACCTTCACGCCGCGCGCGCGGGCCTCGCTGAGCACGGCATCGAACTCGTGCTGGAGGCGGGTGACGTTGGCGAGATCGACCGTGGCGCCGGCGGCGGCGGCGCCGGAGAGCACGAGGTAGGTCTGCCGCGCGATCAGCCGCAGGTCGTCGGCGACCTGCGCACCGTCGAGCGCGCTGCGCAGCGAGCCCTTCAGCGTCCCGGACAGCGCCGTGAGCGCCGAGAAGCTGAAGCACCCGAGCGCCAGGACGAGCGCCAGCACCGCTCCAAAGGAGAGCCGCAGCCGCAGCGCGATTCCGAGGCGCAGACCCCCCCTTGCAGATCGGTTCACGGGACCTGCGCTACCGACTTCGACTCGACGGGGAGCCCCCGCTCGCGCCACGCAAGGATGCCGCCGTCGAGCATCTTGATCCACTTCCTCCCCAGCTTGTTGAGCAACCTTCCGCCGAGAAGGCTCTGCTGGCCGGCGTGGCAGGCGAGGACCACCTTGGTCGACGGGGGAATCTCGCCGATGCGCTTTTCCACCTCGTCGAGGGGAATGTTGACCGCTCCCGCGAGGTGGTAGTTCTGGTACTCGCGGGGGTCGCGCAGGTCGACGATCATCGGGGCCTTGTCCGATTTGAGCTCAGACTGGAGCTCGTCGACCGCGACCCGCTGGATCTCCACCGGCGGGAGCGGCGTGCCGCTCACTTGCTGCCTCGCGCGGGCCCAACCGGGCATCCCCTCGTTGTAGTCGAGGACCTTTCTGTATCCCAGCGCCAGGGAGGCGCGAGCCGCCTCGGCGCTCTTCCCGCACTTGGGGCCGTTGCAATAGAAGACCAGCTCGGTGTTCTTGTCCTTGACGGTCCGCGGGAGCAGACGCTCCGTCTGGACGACGGGAACGAGGAGGGCGCCGGGCACGTGGCCTTCCTCGAACTCGACCCTGCTGCGGACGTCGATCACCGCGAACGGGTGCTTCGATGCGGCGCCGGAGCTCAGCCGGGCGACGAGCTCCTCCGTCGAGATGGTCGGCACTTTCGCCTCGTCGGCGAAGGCGCTCGGTGCGAGACAGCAGGCGAACAGCAGTGTCATGAGGCGCATGAAGCGATCCCCTTTATGCGAACTGCGGATGGACCTGCGAACAGCCGCGAAGCGCGGCTGTTCGCAGGCACTGCTCAAGCGATACCGCACATCAGATGCAATTCAAAAAATCCAGCAGCGCCTGCCGGTCGGTGGCGCCGAGCCCCACGAAGTTCTGGGCGCTGGGGGCGGCCTGCCCACCATGTGTGCGGATCGCCTCCTCGAGGGAGGTGGCCCGCCCGTCATGCAGGAAGTGGGCGCGATCGGAGACGCGCCACAGCGGCATGGTCCTGAACTCGCTTCCGGAGGCGGCCCCCTGCGGGAGGCCGTCGGCGAGGTCGGCGCCCATGTCGTGCAGGAGCAGGTCGGAGTACAGGTGCGCACGCTTGCCTTCGGAAGAGAGCGATGGGGTGTGGCACTGCGCGCACCCCACCGCCTGGAACTGCGTGGCGCCCGCCGAGGTGAGGCACGCGTTCGTGGGAGCGGGCGGGTCCACGGTATTGAGGAAGGCGGTCACCGCCTGCAGCGGGAGCGCGTCCATCTCCGGCTTCACCAAGTTTGCGCCGCACCCGGAAACCAAGTCCTTCGGGAAGAGTGGGTTGGTGATGCCCATCTCGTCGCGGAACGCTTCGCCCATGAATTCCACCAAGGTCGCGACGTGGGCCTTCCAGCCGAACTTGCCCACGCGTCCGTCCGGCATCACGTTCGCGTGGCCTCGCACCTCGGCCGGCTCCGCCGCCTGCGCCGCCAGGATGTCGCGGTCGAGCACATTGTCGATGAGCCCGGTCCCGCGCAGCGTCATCGCGCTGCGGACCGAGGTTACGTTGGCCCAGGGCGGCACTCCGGTCGGGAGCTCGCACTGGAACCCGAACTCGGCGATCGAGCGCTGCCGGACCACCTGCCCGGAGTGCTTGGAGGAGTCGAAGCCGCCGTCCTCGATCCGGGCCGCGCGCACCACCATGGTCGAGGGCGTCACGCCCATGCCGCCCGCGAAGGGCGTGGAGTGGCACTCTTTGCAAGACTGGCCGTTGAAGAGGGGCCCGAGCAGCTGCACCGGCTGGATCGGGTTCGCGAAGACGTCGGCGCCGGCCGCGGACATGTTGCGTGCCCCGGCCGCCTGCGCGTGGTTCATCAAGTCCGTGGTCAGGAGCGGGGCGCCGAACGCGTCCATCTGCAGCACGTACCCGCGGCGGCCGGGGGCGGTGGCCGTGACCCAGATCGTCCGCCCGTCGGCGGAGACGCCGATGCCGGCCCCGCGCAGCCCGTCGATCTGGACCTCCGGCTGGAAGGCGCGCACCGCGAGCACCTTGCCGTCCTGGGTCATGCGCACGACGGTGTTGTTGCCGCGGTTGAGAACGTACAGGTCGGAGCCGCCGCCCAACGTCGTGTTGCTGGAGAAGTTCCCGGAGGCGACCTCGGGAACCGCGGGCGCGATGTCGACGGGCAGGTCGAGCTCGTCGGCGGTCAGGTACCGCGCGGCAGTGGCCTGGAACATCGTGCCGTCATTGCCGATGTCGAGCGCGAGGATCCGGTTGGCGAGCGGATCGCTGACGTAGAGGATGCGCTGCGGCACCCAGTTGAACACCATGCCCACGCGGGTCACCGTGCCCGGGTCCGCGGACTCGACGGCCTCCGGGGTGATCCCCGCCACGGGGGTGAAGGTGCCTGCGGGGGCGAGCCCGTCAACGCCCTTGGCGACGTGGACCTGCACCACGCTGCCGTCCGCGAGCGCGGCAAAGAACACCGCCCTGCCGCTCCCGTCGGGTGACTTGGTGACGAGCGCCGTGGCGAGCGCCGCCGCGGTGAGGCCGTGGGTGGTCGAGGCGTTCCGGTTGGTCAGGTCGCCGGCGAAGACGCCGCCGGCCAGCGCGCTGGGCGCGCCCGCCAGGGGGGCACCGCTGGGATCGATCACGGTGATGGTCCCGTAGCCGAAGCTGCCGGCGGGAGCATTGGCGAACCAGGGGCGGCCGAACCCGTTGTTGAGCGAGATGCCGAGGGGCAAGCTCACCGCGGGGAGGCTGCTCGTCACCGCACCGGGAGTGTTGACGCTGTTGAGGAAGGCGGGGCTCTGCGCCGAGTACAGCAGCACCGCGCCGCCGAGCGCGGAGGCGGGCACTCCGGCGAAGGCGAACGTGGCCGGCACTTCGAGCGATGCGGCGCTCACGTCGAGCGAAAGGACGGCGCCCTCGGGGTCTTGAGGCCGCGCGAGCGGCGCGCCGAAGTTGGACGAGCTTGCGACGAGGAGACGGTCAGGCGCGAGGATGCCGGAACCTTGGGTGAAGGCGGCGAAGCTCGCCTTGTCGTGGATCGGCCCGCCCGGATGGAAGCTACCGATTTGGCAGACTGCGTTCACTCCCGGTATGCCGCTCGCCACGATGCGCGCCGGCGCCTCGATTGCGGGTGCGGCAGCGGCGGCTGTGGCGCCGACGCAGGTCACAGCGGCGAGCAAGATCCATTTCATGGGCGGTCCCCCGGGCACGTGATTGGAAACAGTGTCCGCGGAATATAGCGGATCGGTCGAATACGCCGCTAATCCGACTTCCTGCAGCAACGTAGGGGAACGGGGTGCCCCGTGCCGCGTCGTCTTCCTTTCGCGCCTGGGATGCGAGTCAGAAGGACCTTAGTAACGCATCGAGCGTCGCCCAGAGAGGAGACGTGCGGGGGACAATGTCTTCGCTGAAGTACCACCAAAAATAGCCCCCGATGTAGCGGGGGTTTTCGATGCGCATCGAATAATAGCGGGTCAGATAGGCGGCTTTGCGGGCCTGCACCACCGTCCCGCACTCGCCGATCCCGAGCTGGGCGGTCGGAAACATGGCGGCGAGACGGTTGAATTCTGCCTGCCAGTCAGGCTGATAGCCGTTGCAGTCGTCTTCATAATAACTCACCAGTACCCAGTCGAGGCCTGCCTTCATGTCCGCGGGGACGTTCGCGCCGGCCCACGCGAACATCTCGTGGTCGGCAGCGCTGAAGCAGTCATGGTTGTAGTACAAGGTCAAGGCCGTGCGCTTGCCGCGGGCTTTCACCAAGTCATAGGCACCCTTCATCTTCGCGACGACGTCCGGGGTGGTCCCGAGCCACTCGCCATTGATCTCGTTCCCCACTTCCCAGATATCCACGTTGTCGCCGAGCGCATCGAGATACTCCCGCGTCCGAGCGACATACTGGGCTGGTGTCACCCGGCCGACGAACTGGGAATCAAGGATTTCACCCATGACGTCGGCGACGGCGTGGATCCTGGGTACGAGCGACACATACGAAGAGGCGGCCTGGTTCTCATCGAAGACCACCCGCGCAGTCATGTGCCGCGGTAGCCGCGCCAGCGAGTCGAGGGTCGGATCGAGGTTGAAGGGATTGTCGATGGTGACGCCCCAAACTCGGTTCCCGGGCACGGACCCTCCCGGCCCTCCCCCGGCGTCGGGCGCGGACCCTCCGGGCCCTCCCGGCCCTCCTCCGGCGTCGGGCATGGGCCCTCCAGACCCTCCTGCGGCGTCGTCCGCGGTCGACCCGCGGCGGCAGCCGGCCAGCGAGAGGATCAAGAGAACGGTGCCAAGGGCGAGCTGCGCGATCGGCAATGGTCTTCCAATCATCGTGGCGTCCTCGGCTCCATGAAACTACGGGAGCTGGCTCCGTGCAAAACACGATCGCCGCTTGGTGCTAGAGTGACGAGGGCGCGACGAAGGTGTAACCGGCTCCCTTCACGCCATCTATGATTTGCTGCAAGACTTGGGTGCCGTAATAGGGGTGGTAGAAAACGCTTGCCACCCCATCGCGCACGACGAGGTTCGCGGTTGCATTGGCGACGAGATCGGCAGGGAGCCGAGGGGGGTTGTTGTTGACGGGGATCGGCTCATAGTTGCCGATGTTCTCGGGGATCACCCGCCAGCCGTAGACGTCGGTCACCACGTAGGGGAAGAACTGCCCGATGTAGCGAGTTGCATCGTCGGGCAATCCGGTCAGCGCCCCCTTGAAGTAGATGGCGCGGTGGTAAGCCGTGGGAGCGCCGGTCCCCAGCGATCCGAAGATCTGGGCGATGGTCCGAGAGTCGACGGCGGAAGCGGCATAGTGCGGAAACTCGAAGGCGAACAACGCAGTCGAAGACAGCCCGGCGAAAGCGAGCTCGCGGAACGCATCCCCGATCCGGTTCGATGCGTACGAGGCGGAGTCGCCCGGCACCGGCCCGTCGAGGATCACGTAGTTCGCCGGGTTGACGTGCGACATCCAGAACTCGAAATCGTCGGCCGTGACACCGCTGTACGGGTTGCACACCTGGTTGCCATTCGACGTGAGGCGCGGGCAGTTCCCCACCGGAGGCGGCGGAAACGGCGCGGTCTGGATGAGGTATGGGTTGCTCGCGTCGGAGAACTGATGCTTGAAGCCGTGGAGCACGAGAGTCCCTCCACTCGCGACCATGTACCGGATGGCATCGACGAATGCGGGATTGTCACTCATCCCGTACGACTCGGGAGTGGGCGTGCAGTCCCGCATCGAGGTTGGGACGCAGTTGTAGAAACCCGTGGGGTCTTCGTAGCGCGGAACCAGGGCCACGCTGAAGGGGACGCCCGCCCGGGAGAGAGTGTCGGCGATAGCCACCAGGTTCGCGGGGTCTTCCGCGGGGGAGACATCCTCCAGTCGAACGAGCGCCCGATGACGCTCGGGGGTCGCCGGGGCGAGCGCATCGAACAACAGATCGCTGAACGCGAGGTAGCGATCGTTCTCTCTGATGTAGGCGAAGGGAATCTCGCCGACATAGGTCAGGTTCCTCGACCGGATCGCCCAGGGGATGGTCGTACTGCCATCGACGCTGGTCGTCGTCGCGAGCACCGCCGCCTTGGTGGTGTCGAGCGGGCTGAACTGCATGATCCCCGTGGCCCCGCTCGCTGCGTAGCGAGAGAGGACCTTGCCCTTGTACTGGACCTTGTCGAACGTGGACGCCGAGAATGCCCACGGGTTGAAGCCGTAGGTGGCTGTGAAGGTCGGCGAGCTGTTCGCGAGCTGCCAGATGTTGTCGTAGGCCCACACGACGGGCGTGGTGGTCGCAAGAACATCGCTGAGGAACGCCGCGGGAAGAGGCGGCGGCGAGGATGGAGAAGCATCGCGATACGTCGAGCCGATGTAGATCACAGCCCTCACGCTGTTCACGTCGCCCGCGACGTACTGGCCCACGGGCTTTGCCACCCAGGTCCCGAAGTGCGAGGCGAGCTGACCTGCGGCGATCGCGTAGAGCTCGCCCAGATAGCCGAAGGGTCCGTCATCGTCATAGAGCACGAGGGTGCTCGTACCAGCCGCGATGTTGACCGAGGTGACGGGCAGTTGCAGGGAGAGGGAGCTCCTCTTGCTCCGGCTGAGAGCGTCTGGCTGCAAAGACTCGCCCGCTCCGCTGGATTTCCTCGCTTTGCCGGATTCCCTGTCGTGGGGGAACTGGTTCAGTGGCGCCACGTGGCCCTGGAGCCCCTCGTGGCCTCCTCGCAGGCCCGGCCTGGGCCCCTCCTTGCGGAGCTCCGCCGAGGAGCCGGGGGCACGAGCGCCAGCGACACCGGAAGGGTCCTGGTTGCAGCTCGTGACAAGTGCGAATCCAAGGCACAGCGTCCAACTCGCCAAAATCCTCGCTATCTTTGCCATGTGGCATCTCCGCGTTACGGGCTTCCGCCCTCCAGCCTCCTGGCGATCCGCGCAGCCGCCGTCCCATCGCCATAAGGGTTGTTGCCGGACGCCATCGCGCCGTAATGCGCCGGATCGGAAAGGAGCCGATGGGCCTCCTCGGCGATGCAACGCTCGGACGTACCGACCAGCCGGGCGACGCCGACCTCGATACCCTCGGGACGCTCCGTCACCTCTCGCATCACCAGCAGGGGCTTGCGGAAGGTCGGGGCCTCCTCCTGCACGCCTCCCGAGTCCGTCAGGATGAAGTGGGAGCGATCCATCAGGGCGACGAACTCGAGATACGAGACCGGCGGCAGCAGGATGACGCGCGAGGTTGCACCGAGGATCTTCCGCACCGGGCCCTCGACGTTCGGATTCAGGTGGACTGGATAGACGACGCAGACGTCGGGATGCTCGGTGACGATGCGCAGGAGCGCGCGGCACATCTCCTCGAACGCCGAGCCGAAGCTCTCCCGCCGGTGGGCAGTGACGAGAATCATCCGCTTGCCGCGGAGCGCGTCTTCGGACAGACCGGCCACGGCCCCGCCCTGCCTGCGGGCGATCTCCCTCGCCTCCTGGAGCGCATCGACCACGGTATTTCCTGTCATCTGGACGGCCTCGGCGGGGAACCCCTCCCGGAGAAGGAGTTGGCAGGCGAGATTCGTCGGCGCGAACAGGACGGAAGAGAGCTGATCGACCAGGCGGCGATTGATTTCCTCGGGGAAGGGCGAGTATCGCTGCCCGGACCGGAGGCCCGCTTCCACATGAGCCACGGGAATCTTGGCGTAGAAAGCCGCGAGGGCCGCCGCGAACGCTGTGGTGGTGTCCCCCTGCACGACGACCCAGGACAGTCGGCATTCCTGGAGGACTCGCCGCATTCCCGCGAGCGTCCGACTGGTGACGTCGTGCAAGGTCTGCCCGGGGCTCATGACGGACAGATCGATGTCTGGGCTGAGCCCGAACACTCCCAGCGCCTGATCCAGCAACTGCCGGTGCTGGCCGCTGGAGATGAGGATGGGCTCGAGGTTGGCGCGGTCCCTCAGCGCGCGCACGACAGGGGCCAGCTTGATCGCCTCCGGACGGGTCCCTACCACCACGGCCACTCGCTTCGAACGAGTCATTGAAGGTTCCCTCTCTGCGCCCCGCCAGCCGTGGCCGGGAGCCCCACCTCAGCCCGCAGCGCCTGCACTGGCGGGAATTGGTCTTCGATCGTGGAAGCCTTGGTCTGGAGCATGCTGGTGAGGAGCGTTTCGATGGCGTCCAGGCGGCAGGGGCGAACGAGGATCGCGTCGATCCCGACAGCGGCAAGCGGCGCGCCCTCCAGCCATGCCAACGCGAGCGGGAGAGCACACGCCAGGACCGCGGGCCGGACCGGAAACGCGGTGAGCGAATCGAGGAAGTCGAAGCCGTCCATTTCACTGCCTTCGAGATCCGTGATCACGAGCTGTGGATCGAACTCGTTCCAGCGCTCCAACGTCTCGCGGACATTGGTCGCGTGCCGCACCTGCCAGCCTCGATCTTCGAGGTACCACGCGACCGCCACGCCGAAGCGCAGATCCGTGTTCACGACCAGGACGTTCGGCGCGCACCCTATCGGGGAGGCGGAGGCTTTAAGCTGCTCGGTCATTTGAGTCCCTCCTTTCCAGGGAAGGCATGACTTGCCAGGCGATGCGCCAGCCGGGCAGGATCTCGGCGACTTCACGCGTCAGCGCTGCCGAGGGCCGCGACGCAGCGAGGACGAGCGAACCGGAGGCGGCCTCCATGACGTTGATCCCGTGCCTGCGCATGAGCCCGAGCGGCAACCCACAGCTCGGGCGGGTCGCGGCGAGGGGCGAGGGCGCTGGAACGAGCGGCAGGCCGAGGGTCTCCGCCCACACTTCGGCCGCAAGGTTCCGATCGATGGCTCCGCTCTTCTCGAGGTAAGCCAGAGGTGACAGGCCGGCGCACCGCGCCGCGGCCGCCAGCAGCGAAGGATGGCTGCCCAGCCGGAGTCGAGCGATGATCGCCGCCTCGGCCTCGTCGAGCCCGACCGCCAGAGCGATGCACCGCTTGGCCCGGACGAGGGCGACGCGAATCTCCAGCCTCGAGGCCAGGACGGCGTGGACCGGCTCGCCGAGGCGCTCGGAGAGGACGGTCCGCTCCTGCGGGTGCAGCGGATAGGCGGTTGCGACGACGCGGCTGCCCGCTCGCCTCGCGTGCTGCAGGGGAACGAGCGAATAGAATCCGCAGTACCCGTACCCCAGTCGCTGGACGGCCATGGGATCGCCAGCGCCCATCGCGACTCGCAGGAAGCCGCCTTCCGGCTCGAGTGCTTTGTTGAGCGCCTCCGTCGTGACGAGGCCCTTGCGGAGAACGAGCTCCCCCAGCATTTCACCAGTCTCGACCTGCTCCTCGAGTAGACCGGCGAGAGCCCCGCGTGCCACGAAGCCTTGCTGCGCGAGACGCTCTCCAAGCAACGGGCGGGGGGGCGCAATCCCCGCCAGCCGGCGGTACGCAAGGCTGCGCGCCCTCTGCACCGCCCTCTTCGTCGCCAGCACGGCCTCAACGGGAGCTGCGAGACGACCTTCCAGGCGCGTCCGCTGATCTTTGGAAACCGGGCCGGTCACAGCGACGACCGCCGCCGTCCCGTCTTCGCCACCCGAGAGCGGAAGTACGTCGATCTCCTCCGCCTCGATCTCGGGGAGCTTGGCCAGGAGGGAAAGGGAGACGGCGGCCGCATCCGGATTCTGCGCTCTCATGTCGAATTGCTCAGCAAGGCCCCGGAGGACGCCTCGCTCGGAGAGCGCCCCTGAGACGGTGAGGATCTCCCCGAGCGGCAGATCGAGGCGCTTCTGAAGGCACAGAGCAACTTCGAGATCGCGGGCGACGATGGCCTCCTGCTCCAGGAGCAGCTCGCCGAGGAGCTGCCGGCGCGCGCTCAGGACTTCGGAGCTGGGGAAGGCGTGGGCAGTCTTGAGCCAGCGGAGAGGCTGGCCCGTGATGCGGTGGCGCACATACATCCGCACGGCGCGGATCGTCGCGAAGAAGCTGATGACGTTTCCAACCACGAGGCGCGGGAAGATGAGGACTCCCTGCAACAAACCGTAGAGGGTCCGGACGAAATGCAGTTTGACCCAGCCGCGCCAAAGCAGCGTCCCGAGGTTGATTCCGAGCAACAAATACAGGAGCTCACCCGGAGGAACGAGCTCTGCGAGCTGCCACGAAGAACCAGTCACCGCCGCGATCGCGCTGCGTCCGAGTACGTAAGCGAGGAACGCGTACGCGCAGAGCACCATGAGATTCGTGAACAGCCCCTTGCGGTCCCGCCACATGCAATAGAGCACCGGAAGGGTTCCCTTCCAGCCATTCTGCTCCCAGGCCTGCAGGGTGATGCCGAGGATCCAGCGCGAGCGCTGCCGGATCGAGGCGTTGAACCCGGCGGGGAAGTATTCGCGCGTCGCGATGTACTCCTCTCGCTTCACGGACGCCATCGAAGGCCCGTAGGTCTCCTCCCGGCGTCCGAACCCGTTCACACGGAGCTTGCGCGCGGCAGCCCTCAACCCATCGAGCCTCAGCAGATCGCGAGCCATGCCGACCGCCCCGCGCGGCACCAGGACCTCCTGCTCCACGGTGTGGCAGGCGAAGGTAACGCGCTTGTTCGCGAGCCGGAATTTGAGGCCGATATCGTAATCTTCGGTCAAGCTCGAGGTATTGAAGGGTTGCTGTCCATGGGACAGCGCGATCTCCTCGAAGGCCCTGCGATCGAAGGCGCTGCCGACCCCGGCCGAGGGGACGAGGCCGGAAATGGCCTGCCGGACCTTCATGTCCTTGAGATGGTGCTCGGCGAACTCGTCGATATAGGTGCCCGCGACCATCTGCCCGGGCTTGAGCTCGAGAGAGAAAACCGGCGTCTGCACGAACTCGTACTTGGGGATGAGCAGGCTGTAGAGGCGCAGTGACAAAGGGTGGATGATGTCCTCGGCGTCGTGCATGAGCAGCAACTCGAAGCGCAAGCCACCGCGCTGCTCCTCGAGCACCACGCCTTGGTAGACCCAATTCAGGCAATCGGCCTTGCACGTAGGCCCGTCGTGAGGCACCACGACCTTGTGAACGGCGGGGAATCGCCGGGCGAGCCGCGCCACGCAAGCCTGGGTCTCCGGATCGTTCTGGTAAGTCCCGCAAAAGATATGGTAGCTGCCCCTGTCGTAATCGATCGAGGCCAGGTTGTGCTCGATCATCCGTTCGATGACGTCCGACTCCTTCCAGGCGGGAATGAGGATGGCGATGCGTTTCTGCCGAACGTCGGCGAGCGCTTTCTTGGAGACGACTCGCTGTGAGCGGCGGTCAAGGCCGCGCAGGAGATAGCTTGCGTCCATGAACAGCTCGTCGAGCTGATTCAGGAAGATGCCGCCGCTCACGGGATAGGCGAGCCACTGCACGGCGATGTCGAAGGCGTCGAGAGCCATCGTCAGAATTCCACGTAGGTCGCCGCTTGGAGCCGCAGGTCGAGATAGGAGAGCGGGTTTGGAGCCGGATCGCGATTTGCCCGGCCGAAGTAGCGGCCGGCGTTGACGCTAAAAAACAGGTCGAGCTGGAGAGGTCGCAAGAGTCTCAAACGGGGACCTGCTCCAACCTCGGCAAAGTTGTTGTAGAAGTCGCCGTTCCGATCGACTGAGCCCCTCGCCTCGCCGACGAGTTGCCAAGCGACGGGCCCCGTCGCAAGCCAGGTTGCGCCGGCGCGCCCGCGGCCGAATCCGATGACGTTGTCATCGAAGCGTCGCAGGTAGAGGATCTCCGAGTAGACGTCGGCGCAGGGAATGAGGCCCAGCGAGACGCTGCTTGCGGCAACGGGCCAGCAATGCGCCGTCTCGGTGCCGAGGACAGCCCCCCCGCGTGCGTCGAACGAGACGCCCCGCCGCCCATCATTGAGTAGGTTCACGGCAGGGCCTGCCTGGAAGAAAAGGCCAAGGCGGCGATCGAGAAGGCGCAGCATCACCCCCGGGCCGAACAGCGCATGGTTGTCGGCGTAGATCTGCGGCACGCCATCGATCCCCCCCGTTCTCGAGGCCAGATCTCTCGTCACCTGCGCGACCAGGTAGACGCTGAATTCGGCGTCGAGGGATGGGCGGTAGTGAACCTGGAGGCGAAAAGTGGGTACGGCGTCCCGTGACCGATTGCCGCCGGCGACGCGATCCCAGCTGTACGTGTCGGCGTAAAAATTGCGGGAGACGTGCGAGGGAAGGGCGCCCAGTTCGCTCCGAGCTTGGGCCCTGCGGGCCGGATCCAGTCCCGAGGCCACGGCTTCGAAGTGCGCGCGCGCGGCCTCGCGATCGCCCCGGTTCAGCGCGAGGTACCCGAGCTCGAGGTCGACGACCTGCGGAGAGAACCCGGCGTCGCGCGCCGATTCGAAGGCGGAAGCCGCGCCCACGGGATCGTGCGAGGCCTTTCGGCGGTACGCCTCGTCCATCCATTCGCTAGAGGACCGGGACGCGTCGGGGGATGGGCCCGCCGGCGCTGCGGCGGCGCGGACTCTGCCTCCGGTGGCGAGAAGCGCGGTTGCCGCGAGGATCGCGAGGCGACTGGGGCGCCCCCTGAAGCGCAGGAGGCGGCAGGCGGCCGGCGAAGGAAGCGAACGTTCGGTTCCGGCAGGCATGGCTCTGGAGAAAGCCTATGTAAAAGGGAAAATCACAGCTAACACCACGATAGTGGACGCTCGCAGTAAAGCGATCGACTGCTTACCAGTTCATGGTCGCCTCCCCAGGCGCGCGCACCACGTGAACAGCTCAACGCAAGCGCACTCGTACCGATGACGGCGGCCTCTTGCAAGGGGGGCGGCACCGGTTGGCGCAAAAGGTCCGAAGATGTCCGCCAATGTCGTGTTCGCTCATC
>WNFI01013025.1_pt1 | contig 15235 bp, 10 predicted proteins | sample 5400471 | NCBI WGS metagenome assembly WNFI01 (sample SAMN13153348, study PRJNA577476) | soil metagenome | isolation source: 100 cm saprolite on Douglas fir-dominated hillslope | place: USA:California | collected 2013-09-17
GAAACCGCAGAAGCGAAGATGACCACGAGCGCCGCAGTGCGAACAAGAGCCATGGAGATTCCTTTCAAGAAGACGCCGACGAATACCAAAGCCATCAAAACGGAAGTCCCGGCAAAGCACGATGACAAGCTTCACGACTGGGCAATTCCAGGACCCGATTTTCGCATTCACGAAGAAAGTAAACTGGCAGTTTTCGGACGTGATCAAATTCAGTATTTTCTTGGAAGGCTCCGTGCGGCCTGTCATTTAGGAGAGCGCCCAGAATGCAATGCAGAACCGTGGAAGAGCGGCGCTTCAGCGCCGCGTAAAGCTCGCAATAAACCGGGCTTCAGCCCTTGGGGGAACCTCCCTCGGGAGAGTTGATGAGCTTCGGTCAGGAGAATGAAGATTAGCGAGAAGTTCGTGTGGGGACAGCCGCCTGAGCCTGCCCTGAGCGGAGTCGAAGGGGCTGTCCAGCCGAGCCAAGCTCGGCAGTACTTGGACAGTGGCACGATCCATGTAGAACGGACACTCCTGTCCACTGCCTTTGACGTGCCCCCAAGCGGCGCCGCGAAAAGCGCCCAGAATGCACGCAGAACCGTGGAAGAGCGGCGCTTCAGCGCCGCGTAAAGCTCGCAATAAACCGGGCTTCAGCCCCTGGGGGAACCTCCCCCTTCGGAAGAGTTGATGAGATTCGGTCAGGAGAATGAAGATTAGAGACAAGTTCTTGTGGGGACAGCCGCCCTAAGCCTGCCCTGAGCGGAGTCGAAGGGGCTGTCCAGCCGAGCAAGCTCGGCAATGTCAGTGACAACGCCACCACCCGTGAGGAGCGGCCACTCCCTGTCCACCGCCTTTGACCTCCTCGGGCGACAGTGCTCCCAAATAATGAGAAGCCTCTGTACCCCGGTGGCCTTGGCCGCCGTAAAAAGCACGAGAACGTGTGCGCCCCGTGGACGCCTTCTAACAGGAACCCGCACATAAAACAATCGAGGGCTGAGGTTCTCAATTTCCGATTAGATGACAACAATGTCCTGAATCGCTCTGTCCCTATCGGATTAAAATACAATGACCGGTCATGCCGAAAAAAGCGAACAAGTACGAAACACGATGATTCAAAATGCCGGACCACAATTCACTTGACGCATCGCCGAGTCCGCAACTCGCATTTGAAGCTTTCAAGAGCTTTGTAGCCCAATTTGACCCGATCGACCTTCTCAGTCAGTTGGCATTAACGTTTCTCTTTACTCAGGAAACCGCGTTTATTGGCGAGGCAAGCCCCCTAAGGCTCTGGGCGAGATGGATCGAATTTACCGCAGGCTATCTAGCAACCCACCCTCTCGGTGACGTGCGTAATGGTGACTTCTATGGCAGTTCCATCGAGAGCTTTGAAAATCTCATTAAGCAGTATTTCAATTCCCTCCCCATTTATTTGTTAACAGACCGGGCTGGCCTCGGCGAACGCACGCCTGCGGATCGCTTGCTGATGTCCGCAAAAATTGAGTCCTTGTATGTTCGGGGAGACGCCTATCCGCATCAGTTCTTAGAATACGCGTCCGAGCTTTACGGCCAGCATGACCAATGGTTCGAGTCGAATCTCGGCTTCACCATAGATGACGCCATCCGGATCGCCCAATCAGTTCCGGTCGAGCTTGAAAGGCGAGTGAACGAATCTGCGGCGAAAGCGCGAACGGATGCCCCGCGACGCGCTGAAGAATTTCAGCAGGCAGGCGAAGCAGCGCGTCTGACGCGTCAAGAACTGGAACTGAGCATCGCATGCCAACTGCATTTCGGAGCGGCCCGGCAACTGTTGAGCTTCACAGTTGAAGAGATTGCGGAAATCTCTGGGGTGGGGGTAATGAGGTGCACCGCTTTTCTCAAGAGGATGGGGCAGCGATTCGGTTATCGCAACCCACTTTTTCCGGATACGTTTGTGGACGCGACGAAGGCCCCTTGGGATTACAACTGCGTCGATGAGAGACCCTTTCTCGAGCATGACGACAAGTACTGGCTGTTCACCAATTCAATGTTGCCGTCGGTTCTTTTCTACACGTTCTACTTCGACTTGATGGCTGACGGTGCTTATCGTTCGATCTTTGAGAAGAGTAGAGGTGCGTTCGTGGAACTGAAGGTGAGGGACTACGCAGCCAGGGTCTTCCCAAAGGAAGCTGTCCTGCTGAATCCCGACTACCCGAACGGCGAAGAGTTTTCTGATGTTGCGGTTCTTTACGATGGCAAGGTTCTCATCTTCCAGTGCAAGGCTAAAGGGTTCGCTCGAAGCGCACGCATCGGCGAGGACTTCGCTCGTCTACGAGCTGATATGCAGGCCGGAATCAGAGCGGCATTCGATCAGGCGCTTCGTGCGAGAAAGTATATCCGCGAGTCAGAGGAGGCCGTTCTTAGGACTGAACACGCAGAACTGCACATCGATACAAAGCAGATTACAGATATCTATCTGATAAACGTGACTCTGATGCCATTCCATGCACTGGCGACTCGCTTTGAGAACATCGAAGACGCTCTAGGCTTATTTCCGGAGAAAGAATATCCGCTCTCGCTATCCGTAGGAAACCTCGACATCGTCAGCCAGTTACTCGATACACCCGCTAGATTCCTGCACTACATAAATCGAAGGTTGAATATCGAAAAGACTGCGTTCGATCTGCAGGGAGATGAATTGGACCTGCTTGGTTTCTATCTCGCTCAGGGTATGTACTTCACTTCAGAAGAATTCCAAGGTCTAACCACTGTGGGGCTGAGCGGATTTTCAGAAGAGATTGATGAATACGTGCACCGCAAGCACGACAAACACGAACAAGTAGAACGGCCTCAAGCACCCATGCCACCCGGCTTCTCAGAATTGATTACGGAGATTGAATCTCTGCGATCAATGTACAGGACCGATTGTGCCGTTGCGCTGCTAGACATGAATGGGCCAGCTCGCGCAAAGATAATTGAAGCAATCGAGGCAGCGAAGTCCTCGACTTGCGCCGACGGCAAGCAACATTCCGTATCCATCGGTGCACCAGAACATTCAAGGGGATTCTCGTTTGTGAGTGTCGCCCTTGCCGGTTCGGTGGAGGCGCTGTTTCAGAATGCATTCAGCTTCGCCGCCCTGAAGAAGTACGCGGAGAAATGCGATGAGTGGTTCAGTTTGGGGTGGGGCTTGGGGAGTCCAGCAACAGTAGAAGTTGCAGTCGCACTTAAGTTCTCATGGCAGAAGGACGAAGTGATGGAGGCCGCTGTCAAAGAATTCATAAGACCGGGGCAGAGGATTGATCTTAGATAGTGGGATTGACAATACCAGGCGAGGCGGCCAGTCCGCTGGACGCATGAATTGCAAACCCAGAGATGTGGCCAGCCTTACCGAGTAGGCTGATCACCCCGATGGGGTTCCACCCAGAAAAGTTTTCCACCGCTCACTGTGACATCCGACCTTGCCTCTGCGCCTGACTTTGCGTAATCATGGCCGAGGCAGAGGGAGCATCACGAGGCTCATTGGTCACCATCTAAATCCCTTGTTATCAAGATTTTGACCTCTAAGCCCTTTGCCCTCAATATTTTGCAGACACTTTTTGTAAACCCCGCGTCCAGCAAGGGTTTCAGAAGGGGGGTGGGGAGGGGGGTACCCCTGCAACCACTGTTTTTCCCAATCTGGGAACAACTCCGCGCAAGTTTATTTCACAGCGAAATCCACAAGCGGAACTTCAAACTCCACCCACCAAGGAAAGAGTTCGTCGGGATGAGATCATTCGCTCAGGATCACGGAATATTTTCGAGTTCTGAATTTCTTAGATGGGCTGACAAGCTGTTTTGCAAGCTCTGAATCTGCCACATGAAAAAACCGGCTCTCACTGAATTTTCTGCAAAGCTTGCACGATGCGCGACAAGGTTGTTTCTCGCCCGAGCACTTCCAGTGTCTCGAATAGCGGCGGGGCGTTTTTGCGGCCGCAGACAGCTACGCGGATGGGCTGGAACATTTGGCCGGCTTTGATTCCCAGTTCCTGCGAGGCGGTGCGTAGCGCCTGATCCAGCGGGTCATGTTTAAATTCGACCGTTGGGAGAACTTCTTGCGCGCGATTGAGGACTTTCAGCGCCATGGCCGCGTCTCCCTTTTGCGGAACTAGTTCGGCGGGATCATAGGGTGGGAGTTGATCGACGAAAAAGAAATCGGCGGCGGTGAGAACATCGCGCAGCAACTTAATGCGCTCGCGTATTAGCGGCGTGATCTGCAGCATTCGCTCTGATGCCACTTTGAATCCCGCTTCTTGAACGATCGGAAGCAGGCGTGCGCTTAAGTCTTCGATGCTCAAGCTGCGAATGTGCTCCGCGTTCAGCCAGAGGGCTTTGGGATCGAACGTGTCCTCGGGCGACAATAGCGGGATCGTCTCTTTCGCTTCGCTCTGGGTCGGAATGACAACCGCCGAAGAGTCGGCGGGCGAGGGCGCCCGTCCCACACCAGCTTCTTTGAAATTCACCACCGCATTCGAGCGATTGATTCCTTCCAGCGAAAACGCCTCAATCAACTCTTGCCGGCTCATCTGTTCGCGGTCGTTCTTGGGCGACCACCCCAGCAGACATAGGAAATTGATGAAGGCTTCGGGCAGAAATCCGGCGTCACGGTAGGTGGTCACGCTAACTACGGGTCCATGACGGCGCTTGGAAAGTTTCGTGCCATCGGGCGCGACCAGCAGCGGAAGGTGCGCGAACTGCGGCGGCGCGAATCCCGCGGCCTCGAAAATAAGAACATGCTTGAAGGTGTTCGAGAGATGATCCTGCCCACGAATGATGTGGCTGATGCGCAGGTCGGCATCGTCGGCGCACGAGGCCAAGTGATAAGTCGGCATGCCATCGGAGCGTAGCAGCGCGAAGTCTTCGATATCGGCAGCCGCCTTTGCTTGTTCGCCATAAACGGCATCAGTGAAGTGGACATGCAATTTGCCTTCGGCAAATCGGACAGCCGAGGGCGGCTGTCCCCACATGGTTCCTTCCCGCGGCACCCGAAAGCGTAGGGCGAACGGTTCGCCAGCAGAGGCGCGACGGTCGCTTTCTTCCCGCGACAACTCGCGCATTCCAGGATTGAAGAGCCAAGTGCCTTGAGCACCAGACTTCTCACTGTCACCAGTATGCGCGGGTGTAAAGTCGCGGTAAGCAAGCCCTGCTTGAAAGATAGCTTCGGCCATCTTCCGATGCAAAGCGACGCGCTCGGACTGTTTATATTCTTCGTCCCAATCGAGGCCCAGCCATTTCAGGCCCTCGAAAATCGATTGGACAGAAGCGTCGCTATTGCGCCCGACGTCGGTATCGTCGAGACGCAAGATCATGGTTCCCTGATTTCGACGGGCATACAACCAGTTGAAAATAAAGGTACGGACCCGCCCAAGTCGATGGTACGGGCGACGAAAAGAAACGGTCAAGGGAGGGAACATTATCGATTGGGTAAAAGCACTACTGGTTTCAACCGATTGTCGAATTCAATACTGTACTTAAATCTTGTTGTGTTCAGGCAATTCCTGTGAAAACATTAACTCACTGTTTCCCCCCGAAACTGAGCGGAGTGACCTGCTCAGAGGTGTCTCCGGCCCTATGAACAGTGTTGTCATCACGACAGTTTTGATTCCGGGATTCGTCTCGGTTCTGCTGTTCCTCGTCTTCACGTATCTTCGCGAACAGAGTCATCAACCGTATTTCCGCGCCTGGCAACTGGCATGGGCGGCCTATTCGCTGCACTACGTTCTGGATACATTTCCGGCTTCCCGCCTGGCATTTTTCATCAGCGAGCTTTTTCTGACTGCAATGGCGTTGTGCATCTTTATATCGACGCGGCTCATGCGAGGCTCCTATCGTTTCAAATGGTACGACGCAGCAGTGGGTACGGCTGGGGTGGCACTTTCGGCGTTCGCCCTGCACGGCACCGTAGTGAATGGCGTATTCCGTACGGAATCGCATTTCCACTTGGGACTCGGCCTGGCTGCCGTATTGCTTTATTGCTCCGCAGTGTTTTATGTGAACGGACATAAGCGCGGGTCGTTGGCGTTTCAAGTGCTCGCGGTTTCTCTGGCCTTGTGGGCAGCGCTCATGGGCGTGGGCCAATTGCAGAATTCGTGGGTTGAGATGTTTGGCAGCGCAACGCGGCTTTTCGGCCCTGTGCCGCAGATGCTTCTTGGCATCGCGATGGTCATGGTGTTGTTTGAGAATCAGCGCAATGCGGTGCAGGAAAATACTTTGGCTCTTTCGACGTTGGGCGTCGATCCGCGCAGGCTTCTGTCGGCGGGCGATCTGGTGCCGAGTATGCAGGCCGCACTTGAGCGACTCATGAGTGCCTTGCCGATGCGCCGAGCAGCCATCCTCGTCGCTGAACCGTGGCGTACTCTTCTGCCGTCTGTGCAGCGGGGTTTTTCCGATGAGTTTCTCGCCGCCATGGAAAAGAGCGGCGCAGGCGACTACATCTGCGAACTGGCTTACCGGCAGAGTGGAATCTATACGGTTCATGGTATCGAGGAGATGACCGAACCCTTACCTGTCGGCCCCTTGGGCACTTTTTCCGAGCTCAAGAGAATTCTTGGCGAAGCGGAGATCCGCAATTTAACTGCGGTTACTCTCCAGACTCGTGAGCACAACTTCGGAGTCATACTGTTCCCCCACGCGGAGCGGAGAGCGTTCGGGTCGTCGGGCCCACGCCTGATGGTTGGGCTGACATTGCAGTTGGGGCTCACGCTTGAGAACTACGTGGTCAGCCACAGCGCCCACCGCCGCACCAAGGAATACGAACTCCTTACCGAAATTGGACAGGCCATTAGTTCCCGGCTCGACCAGGACGAGATTTTGCGCACGATTCGAATCGAACTCGGACAAATCTTCGATACCAGCAATTTTTATATCGCCTTTCAGGATGGGGACATCGTTCGCTTCGAGCTTGAAATAGTAGACAACCGGGTTCTTCCGAAACGGTCGCGAAAAGCGGAGAACGCTTTCACCGAATATGTGATCCGCACGGGCGAACCGCTGTTGATTCGCTCCGATCTGGAGAAACGCCGGGCGCGGCTGGGTGTCACTTACATTCCCGAACAGCCAGCGCTCTGCCTTATCGCCGCGCCCATCTTCCTTAACAATCGTGCTGCGGGAGTGATGGTGGCGATGAGCACCGAACGAGAGCTGGTGTTCGAACAGCGCGATTTGGACGTGCTGGTGACCGCGGCCGGCCAGGTTTCGGTCGCGGTAGAGAATGCCCGCCTCTTTGCCGACGAGCAGCGCCGGTCGCGGCAACTCGCGTTTCTCAATAATATTTCCCGCACTGCGATCTCGAGCGATGATCCTGTGCACATGCTGGGCGAGATCGTCGGGGAGATCCAGAAAAATTTCAGCTTCGACCACATCGGCATCGGCTTGCTGGATTACGGTACGAAGGAGATCGAAATCAAAGCGGAAGCGGGAGCAACCGCGCACGCCATGGGCAAGCGCATTCCGCTCGGAAGTGGGATTCTCGGACGAGTGGCGCGCACGGGAGAACGGGCCCTGGTGCAGAATGCGTTGCCGGGCAATCTGACCGGAATTCTTCCAGACTCTCGCGCAGTCCTGTGCATTCCAATTACTTACGGCGAGATGCTGTTGGGCGTTCTCAACATTGAAAGCCGAAGCGAAAATGCCTTTTCGCCGCAGGATGTACTGATTTTAAACACGCTCGCTGACCTGCTTGCGACTGCTCTGCACAACGCATTTGTTTTCCAGAAACTACAACAGCAGTCGATTACTGACGGACTGACCGGAATCAAGACGCGCCGCTTTTTCTGGGAGGCTCTCTCCGCCGAATGGAAGCGGGCTTCGCGCTCGGGTCGTCCATTCTCGGTTGTGCTGATCGATCTCGACAAGTTCAAAGAAGTGAATGACACCATGGGTCACTTCGAGGGCGATCTCGTGCTGGCACGCGTGGGTCGCCTGCTTGAGCAAAAGTCCCGCCAGTCGAATGTGGTGGCGCGCTATGGCGGCGATGAATTCATTATCCTGATGCCGGAAACGGGCGCCGAACAAGCCCAGGTGCTGGCTGAGCGCCTGCGCCAGTGGATGGCCAGCGATCCTACGCTGAGCGAACATCACATTACGGGTAGCTTCGGCGTCGCCAGTTTCCCCGTGCATGGTTTCTCCATTGAGGACATCATTCGGGTCGCGGATGCGGGTATGTACGTTTCCAAACGCTCGGGCGGGAACCGGGTATCGGCAGCCCAGGAATTCGCCGACGGCCATGATTTTGCCCTCCAGCGCCAGCAGATTTCCGCTTACATCGAAGGTTTCCTGCAACGGGAGGATACCGGCCCGGAGCACCTCGAAGAACTGACTTCGACGTTATACAAGTTATGCGGCGGAGACGAAGATTGCAGCGTGCCATTGCTGAAGGAGTCGATCGAATCGATAAGCCGCGCGGCTGAGTCACGCGAGTTGCAGGCCGCAGGCCATGGGGACTTGGTCGCACGCTACACCGAAGTGATCGCACGTGCGTTGGGCCTGTCACCGGAGGAGACTGCTGACCTGGTTTATGCGGCCCGCGTCCATGACGTGGGCAAGATTTTCGTGCCGGAGCGGATTCTTAACAAACCGGGCCCTCTTGGGGACGACGAATTCCTTCAGGTCAAAATGCACGCTTATGTGGGTGCAGAGATTGTGGGCATAATCCCCGATAGCGCAATGATGCGGCAAGCAATCGAACATCATCACCAGCGCTTTGACGGATCGGGATACCCGGATGGGCTTCGGGGCGAAGAGATTCCCCTGTGGGCGCGGATTATAGCCCTGACCGATGCCTACGCCAACATGGTCACAGAGCAGTCGATCTCGGCGGCGCGTACACCGGAGCAGGCGCTCGACGAACTGGCGAAAATGGCCGGGACGCGCTTTGACGGCATGCTGGTCCGCTTGCTGCTGCGCGGATTGAAAACAGAGCGAGCTTCGTCTTCCAGCATGGGCAGCTGACTCTGCCCGAACGGTCTCGCCCGCCGTCTCGACTTGCAACTCTCATTAAGAAACCTGAAACTAGTCAGCCTATGTCAATTCCTCTTTCTCTTGCAGGCAAAGTTGCGCTCATCTCCGGCGGGTCGCGGGGCATTGGCGCGGCCACGGTGCGCATGTTTACGGCAGCGGGAGCAAAGGTAGTATTCAGCTACCGCAGCGCTAGTGTGCAAGCAGACGCCCTTGCCGAAGAATGCGGCGCCGCAGTCTGCCATCCTGTGGCCTGCGATTTGGATAATCCTAAAGCGGCTAGATCACTGGTTGCCGAGACGGTCAAAAAGTTTGGGCGGCTCGATATCCTGGTCGCGAACCACGGCGTGTGGCCAGTCGAGGACGTCCCCATCGAACGCATGTCGGATCAGCAATGGCGGTCGACGATGTCGATCAATCTTGATGGCGTTTTCGGGCTGGTCAAGCACTCGGTTGCACAGATGAAGTCCCAGCCTCGCACGGGAACGGCTGTGGGTCATATCGTGCTGATCAGCTCCACCAGCGGGCAGCGTGGCGAGGCCTTCCATTGCGATTATTCAGCGAGCAAAGGTGCGCTCATCAGCATGGTTAAAGGCTTGTCGACGGAGCTGGCGACCGCGGGGATTTATGTAAATTCTGTCGCGCCGGGCTGGGTTGATACGGACATGAGCGCAGGGGCGATCGCGCATCCGGGCAGTGGGGAGGAGATTCTGCGCACCATTCCCCTGGGCCGCGTGGGCCGACCGGAGGAGATTGCCGCCCCCGTGCTTTTCCTGTGTACCGAGCACGCCAGCTTCATTACCGGCGAGGTCTTCAATGTGAACGGCGGCGCGGTTCTGGTGGGGTAGAGCCGTCCAAAAATCTCGCCGGGTGCTTGCCGTTACGCGCCTTTCCTGCATCCAAGGATTTTGAGGGTCTTCCATTGGTGCGGGCGGGAAGTCCACAAGAAACGCTACAATTCCGATGGCGCGTAATTGCCCCTTCAAGTGGAATGAAACGGCTTCTCCTTATCCTGGTTATGGCATTTTCTGCATGGGCCCAATCATGGGCTCAGACGCAGGCTGCGCCGCCAACTTCCGGCACAGAGAAGTCTCCTGCCGCGGTTGCGATCCCGCTCGATCAGGAAAACGCCCGCAAGGCAAAGTCTCTTCTTGATCAGGCAATTGAGGCGCTGGGCGGGCCTGCTTATCTCAACATACGCGATCGGGAACAGCAGGGACGCGGCTACAGCTTTCACCACGGCCGGCCCACGAGCAACGGTGTGCTTTTCTGGAGTTTCTCGCAGTTCCCCGACAAGGAGCGCGTTGAGATTACAAAGGAACGCGACATTGCGCAGCTTTACACCGGTAACAAGGGGTACGAGATCACTTTCAAAGGAGCACATCCTATGGAGGAAAAGGATCTCACTGATTATCTTCGCCGCCGACGCTTTTCGCTCGAGACAATTTTGCGCACATGGGTCAACGATCCAACCGTTGCGCTGCTTTTCGAGGGCAATGCCATCGCGGCGCAGCATCCGGCGTTGCAGGTGACGCTGATTAATGCTCAGAATGAGAGCGTCACCCTTTATCTGGATTCCGACACCCATCTTCCCATAAAGAAGTCGTTTCAGTGGCGGGATCCGGTCGACCGGCAGAAAAATCTCGAAGAAGAAATCTACGAAAACTACCGCCTCGATCAAGGCGTAACGAACCCTCACAACGTCTCCCGCTATTTCAACGGCGACATGGCGGGCCAGCGCTTTCTAAACACGGTGACCTTCAATCAGGGGCTGGATCAGGCCATGTTCGACCCGAATTCGGGTTACAAACCCAACAAGCAGGACGGGAAAAGGTAATTGAGAAGGATTTTGGGGCTTGTTCGCTCTTAAATGCTTGAAACAATGGGATTTGATTCTTCCTTAAGCCCTCATTGAGGTTAAATTTGCCTCATCATTGCCCACCAAGTGTGGCTTTTTTGCCACAGACAGGTTCTGCGCTGGCACTGTAGTCTACCGTTTCACCGAAACTCTTCGATTGACTCCAGAGCAGACAATCCGCTCGGCAGTGGAATGCAATGGCGTGGGCTTGCACAGTGGCGCGCCTGTTTCCATGCGTGTGCTGCCTGCCGCGCCCGGGACGGGCATCGTGTTCCGGCGCACGGATCTCGACGGCTTTGAGATTGAGGCCATCAGCCGCAATGTCGCCCGCGTCAGCTACGCCACTAGCCTTATGAAGAAAGGCGTGCTGATCTCTACCACCGAGCACGTGCTTTCCGCTTTCATCGGGACGGGCATCGACAATGCCATCGTCGAGCTCGACAACCTGGAGTTGCCCATCCTCGATGGCAGTGCGCGTCCGTTTGTGGAGATGATTCAGAAGGCGGGCATCCGCAAGCAGCGCCGGCCTCGTAAGTATCTGAAGATTCGCAGGGAACTGGAAATGCGCGAAGGGAAAAAGTTTATCGCTGTCTATCCCGCAGACACTTATTCGGTTTCGTACTCGATTAACTTTCCTCATCCACTCATCGGCAAAGAAACTTTTCAAGTGGCCTTGTCGAATGGAAGTTATGTGCGGCAGATCGCTTCGGCCCGCACCTTCGGTTCACGCGAGGACGAACAGGCCATGCGCAATATGGGACTCATCCGCGGCGCGTCGCGGGAGAACTGTATTGTGCTCACCCCGGATGGCGTGGAAAATGGGCCGCTGCGATTCCCGGACGAATTCGTTCGTCACAAAGTTCTGGATTTGGTGGGCGACCTGGCATTGCTTGGCAAACAGATTCTGGGTAATGTCGTGGCCGACCGCGCCGGTCACGCCATGCACACGGCACTGGTCTCGCGCATCCTGCGCGATAAGACGTTATGGGAAGAAGTGACCGTCCCCGGCGAAGCTGCGGAAACCACTACCCGGTTTTCCGCGGAAGCCGCCGCTGGATCAAATGCTTGAGATCTAGGGTCTCGATCTGAATTAGTCCGCTGGCTCACAAGGCAATTCCGCGGAATGGTGGGCATCTTCGGGCCGCTGTTGCATCAGTCTTTCCAACTCCGCGCGTGTTGTGTCAATGAGTGCCACCGCGAACTGACGAGCGGACTCTTGTCTTTCTTGTGATAATTCCTTCACGCGCATGTTCAGCAGCGGGATATCTTCCTCGAATCGGCGCAGCGTGCTCTGTATCTTTGCAATACGGAAATCATTGGTCAGCATGAGTGCAGCTCTCCTTGTAATCTCTCAGAGTGCCATGCCTGCGGTGGGGCGCAAGTCCAAAGAAAGATACCTCTTCAGGAGCGAGACTGATCAACCGGAGATAAGCGAGCCACTTTTCCAGTTGCTGCTGCGAACTTTCCGGGACGTTTTGAAAGCGGAAACCGACGCGGCCTTTCATGTCAGCCCAGGCTACTTCAGCCTCTACCTCGAGGCTGAGATTGATCTCCGGCAGCGAAAACTTCAGCTGAAAGGTCGCACCCTTCGGCAGAGCTTCGCGCACCATCAGAGACATGCCGCCTTCGCTGATGTTCGTGCTGGTGGCCTTCCACTGCTTGTCACCGAGAATTGCCTTCACGTCCATCTGCACCGGCTGGCGGAAGTAGCGCCGGCGCTCCTTGATCATGAAGTTCACCGCGGCATTGAAGCAGCGCGAGGCGTTCAAGGCGCTGATGGGCTTTTGCAGAACGAAATTGGCTCCCAGGGTGAAAGCGTCCCGGGTAGTTGTCTTCTTCCCGTTGAGGATGGCAAAGGTGACGGAATTTCTGTTGCTGGGCGTGCTGCGCAAACCCTGTAGTACCTCAAATCCACCCACCATGTCATCGCAGTCCACGATGACCGCATCGAATTTCTCCGAGATCAGAATATCCGTAGCTGCTCGTGCTTCGTTGCAGACTGCTACTTCAATCGACAATTTCTCGAGCGTGGGCCGCACAACCCGTACCAAGTTCGAATCCTGACTCAACAGAAGGGAGTCCAACGTCATAGTTCGATTCTAGAGTGGACAGGAAGCGCACGATAGTAACAAAGGTAATAGATCAGCTTGGCCATGTGGACGTAAGTCTCTACGAACCAATGGAATGTCAGGTGGTGGCTCAATTTGAATTTTGCGAACTCCGCGAGGGGTCTCTGCGCACTTTGCGCTTAAAGGCTCTTGCTCTTGCGGTACATCAAAAACTTTGACCGCAGAGTTCGCAAAGAAAAACCGCGGAGTTCGCGGAGAAACTTAAATTGAGCCACCACCCGGAAGCGTCCGGGATTGTGCTGACAGAATTCGCAGAGTACAACTTATTGGAGACCTGAATTTGAATTCTGTGGCTTATCTTTCGCTCGGTTCCAACGTTGGCGACCGGGAAAAGCATTTGCGGGCTGCGATTACTGCGCTCGAGCAGGAAGGCCGCGCAATTTCAGTTTCTTCGCTCTATGAAACCGAGCCCGTGGATTTTACGGCTCAGCCTTGGTTTCTCAATTGCGCGCTGGCTTTGGAAACGAAAAAAACGCCCGAAGCGCTCATGGCCGCGGTTCTCCGCATTGAGCACGAGATGGGCCGCCAGCGCGTGCAGGACAAAGGGCCGAGAATCATCGACATCGACATTCTTTTATACGGGGATGTGATCGTGAACTCGGAGAATCTTACAATCCCGCATCCAACCATGCATTCACGTCGTTTCGTGCTGGAGCCATTGGCGGAGATTGCGCCGGGAGCAAGGCATCCGATTCTTAAGCAAACGGTTGCGGAGTTACGCGATGCCCTTCCAGGAGATCAAGCGGTACGGAAGTTGAGAACCGGGAAATCCTAGCTGCGTTTTCAAATAACTGGCTTACGGAACAATTATCCTGCTTCCCGATTCCTGCGGCGCGACTAGAGATGGATCCTTTTCCGGGAACTGCGCAGACAAGAAGTCAACGAACGCCCGCGACTTTGGGCGGCCGGAGGTTCGTCCATACGCCAGCCGCAGCAAAAATACGAGAGCTTTCAAGACATCGGAATCTCGCAGGGTGGAATGGCCGGTGTGTTTTTCTTCAGCTATACGGTATTCCTTCACCATGAGATCGATTTCCGCCGCGGCTCTTTGCTGCGACGGGCTGGTGAGCGGCTGCTCGTAGTGCAATCCGGAGTTCACCAATCGTTCCTGGCTTGTGCACAGCGTCGTGAGAGCGCTTATCAAGTCCTGGTCGTGAAGGCTGCGATCCGCATGGGAGGCCTTCGCAAGTGCGAAGGTCAATCCCATCAACAGGTGTTCTTTTTCGTAGAGAAACTGATCGGGGATCTCGACCTGAAGAAAAAGTCCGGCAGGATCGATCTGGTCGGACGAGCGCGGTTTCTCATGCTCACGCGCCTGCCTCAAATACGGGCAGTCACTCGGGCAGTCGAGAGTTACTTCGCGCTGCTCTCCGCAACACTGCGGACAGATGCGGCCATGCACCGCCGGGCAAAAGCGCTTCTCCTTGCGCAGTTCACAAATTGCACAGCTCAATCGAGATACTCTCCCTTACCGCGTCGAGAACTTGAAAACGGTTTCGGAGTGGAATGTCTCGCCGGGCTTTAGGATCGTCGTGGGAAAGTCCGGATGGTTGGGCGAGTCCGGATAGTGTTGTGTCTCCAGGCAGAAGCCGTTACGCCTTTTATAGACGTGGCCGTGCTTGCCCGTGACTGTGCCGTCAAGAAAATTTCCAGTGTAGAACTGGACCGCCGGTTGCGTCGTTGAAACTTCCATCACACGGCCCCTGGTCGGTTCGTAGACGCGCGCGGCGAGCGTGAGGCCGTCGCCTTTGCGGTTGAGGATGAAGTTGTGGTCGTAGCCGTGTCCAAGAACCATCTGATCGTAGGTGTCGTCAATGCGCGTGCCAATCTTTGCGGAGGTCGTGAAGTCGAAGGGCGTGCCTTTGACGGAACGGAGTTCGCCAGTCGGGATCAGAGTTTTGTCGACGGGCGTGAAGCGATCGGCGTTGAGCATGATTTCATGACTGAGAATGTCGCCGCTGCCTTCACCCGCCAGATTGAAATAACTATGCTGGCTGAGATTGATCGGCGTTGCCTTGTCGGTAGTCGCTTCATAGTGAATGACTAGGGCGTTTTCATCGGTCAGCGTGTATGTGACTATCACCTTCAAATTGCCGGGGAACCCTTCCTCGCCATCTTTACTGAGATAGGTGAAGGCAACGCCAGTCTTGCCTTTTAGAGCTTCATCGGTCCACACGACTTTGTTGAAAGTCTTATCGATGCCGCCATGCAAAGTGTTGGGTCCGTCATTTTTTGGCAGATCGTATTTCTTTCCGTCGAGAGTAAACGTGCCATTCGCGATGCGGTTGGCGTAACGGCCGAC
>WNFI01302639.1_pt1 | contig 15232 bp, 15 predicted proteins | sample 5400471 | NCBI WGS metagenome assembly WNFI01 (sample SAMN13153348, study PRJNA577476) | soil metagenome | isolation source: 100 cm saprolite on Douglas fir-dominated hillslope | place: USA:California | collected 2013-09-17
CCGACGGGGCGCCCCGCGCTTACGTCAACCTCTGCCCGCACCGCGGCCAACCGGTGGACCTGGGCGATGGGCGGCTGTTCCTCGCCGACGGCAACCTCGAATGTCAGGCGCACGGCGCGGTCTTCGATCCCGCGACCGGTGCCTGCGTGCGCGGCCCCTGCGAGGGAGCCGGCTTGCGGGCGCTGCCCGCCGAGGTGCGAGGCTCCGCGGTGTTCGCCGGCGAGTTTTGGCCCGCCGCGCCGGACGACGCGGGTGAAGACTGAACGGCGACCGCGCTACTTCAGCCGCTGCAGCACCGCATTGGTGAACATGCGCGAGGTCGCGCTGCCGCCCAGGTCGGGCGTGACCGCTTCCTTGGAAGCGATCGCCTCGCGGATGGCGGTGATGAGCCGCCCGCTCGCGGTGCGCTCGCCGATGTGCTCGAGCAGCATGGCGCCGGCCAGCATCACCGCGGTGGGGTTGGCGATGCCCTTTCCGGCGATGTCGGGCGCGGTGCCGTGCACCGCCTCGAAGATCGCCGCGTCCTTGCCGATGTTGGCGCCGGCGGTGAGGCCCAGGCCGCCGATGAGGCCCGAGGTCAGGTCGGAGAGGATGTCGCCGAAGAGGTTGGTGGTGACGATGATGTCGAAGGCGTTGGGGTTCTTGACGAGCTGCATGGCGCAGTTGTCGACGATCATCTCCTTGAACTCGACCTCGGGATGCCGGGCGGCGACCGCGCGGCCGGTCTCGAGGAAGAGGCCGCTCGTGCACTTGAGGATGTTCGCCTTGTGCACCAGCGTCACCCGCTTGCGTCCGCGGGTCTTCGCGTACTGGAAGGCGTACTCGACGATGCGCTCGCTGCCCTTGCGGGTGATGATGCTGATCGATTCCGCTGCGTTGTGCTCGTCGTCGACGAAGTGCTCGACGCCCGCGTACATGCCCTGGGTATTCTCGCGGATGACGATCAGATCGACGCCGGTGTAGCGCGTCTCGACGCCGGCGAAGCTGCGGGCCGGGCGCACGTTGGCGTAGAGGTCGAACTCCTTGCGCAGGGCCACGTTGACGCTGCGGTACCCGTCGCCGATCGGGGTCGCGAGCGGCCCCTTCAGCGCCAGCTTGTTGCGCCGGATCGACTCCAGCGTGGCGGCGGGGATGGGCGTGCCGTGGGTGGGGACGGCCCCTGCGCCGGCGGCCGCGCGCTGCCACTCGAGCTTCGCGCCGGCAGCCTCGATCGCCTGCACCGCGGCGTCCACCACTTCGGGGCCGATCCCGTCGCCCGGGATGAGCGTCACTGGAATTGCCATCGGGGCCTTCTACAACGAAGGCGTCCGGGGGAACAGCGTGCCGGGGCCAGGCGCGCGGGCGGCGGCGACGAGCAGGAAGATCATCTCGAGCAAGACCAGCGCAGCGGAGAGCGCGTGCAGCCTGCCGAAGGCGGGATCGCCGGTGCGGCCGGCGACGCGCAGGGCGTGGATGGCCGGGGTGACGAGGAAGGCCGAGGCCGCGGCGCAAAGGCCGGCGAGCAGCGGGAAGAGCGCCGCTCCGCGCGCGCCCGGGATGCCGTTGCGCGCGAGCAACACCGAGCAGACCACGGCGATGGCCGCGCCGCTGAGGGTGGCCGCGTCGAGCCGGGCCAGCATGCCCCCCACCGCGTCGGCGGCCTGCTGGCGCAGCGGGTCGCCTGGGGGGCGCGCGGCGATCTCGCGCGAGAAGACCACTTGCGCGGCGCCCGCCGCGAAGAAGAGCTGCGCGCCGAGGAGGCCCGCGGTGACCAGCCGATACACGAAAGACGCGATCGAGGCGATGCTCATGCCCCCAGACTAAACCACGGCGGCGCTCCCGACGTGTTAGATCGGGACCGGTCATGGAAGGTGACATGGACATCGTCGATCCGCTGATCGACGAGTACCTCGCGCGGCTCGCGGGATCGCCCGATCCGGTGGAGGCGGAGATGCGCCGCTACGCCGACGAGCGCGAGGGGTTCCCGGTGGTGGGCCCGCTGGTCGGCGCGCTGCTCACCCAGCTTGCGCTGCTGGCCGGGGCGCGGCGGGTGTTCGAGGTGGGCAGCGGGTTCGGGTACTCGGCCTTCTGGCTCGCGCGCGGGCTTTCGCCGGGCGGGACCGTCACGCTCACCGACTACAGCCGCGACAACCTCGAGCGAGCGCGCGCCTACCTGGGCAAGGCGGGGCTTCTCGACCGCTGCCGCATCGAACCGCCCGGCGACGCCCTGGAGCTGCTCGCGCGCGCCGAGCCCGGGCTCGACCTGGTCTTCCTCGACCTCGAGAAGGAGGATTATCCCCGCGCGCTCGCGCTGGCCCTGCCCAAGCTGCGGCCCGGCGGACTCCTGGTCGCGGACAACGTGCTCTGGGGCGGCGCGGTGGCGCGCGGCGAGAACGACCCTGCGAGCGTCGGGCTGCGCGAGTTCGTACGGGTGGTCACCAGCACGGAGGGGCTGGTCAGCACGGTGCTGCCGCTGCGGGACGGCATCTCGATCACGCTGAAGAGGTAGCGGTGGAGGAGCGGGCGCGCAGCGAGGCGGTAAAGGCGCGGGCGGCCGCGCTCGGCTTCGATCTGTGCGGGATCGCGAGGGCGCGGGCGCTCGACCCGGAGCCGCTGCGCAAGTGGCTATCGCGTGGGTGGGACGCGGGCATGGCCTACATGCGGGAGCGGCTGCCGGAGCGGATCGATCCGCGCGCGCTGCTGCCCGGCGCGCAGAGCGTGATCGTCGTCGCCGCGAGCTACGGACCCGGCGAGGAAGCGCGCTCCGTGGACGCGGCGACCGGATTGCGCGTCGCCCGCTATGCGCAGGGGCGCGACTATCACAACGTCCTCACCAAGCGGGCGCGCAAGCTCGCTTCCTGGCTGCGCACGGAGCTCGCGGCCCGCGTCTATGCCGAGGTGGACGCCGGCGCGGTCAGCGAGAAGGCGTGGGCGCAGGAGGCGGGGCTGGGCTGGATTGGCAAAAACGGCCTGCTCATCCATGAGCGATACGGCTCGTGGCTCCTGCTCGGAGCATTGGTGACCGACCTCGCGCTCGAGCCGGATGCGCCGCATCCGGATCGCTGCGGCGACTGCTCCGCGTGCATTCCCGCCTGCCCCACGCAAGCCATCGCCGAGCCGCGCTTCGTGGACTCGACGCGCTGCCTCGCCTACCACACGATCGAACACCGAGGCCCCATCCCGGCGGAGCTCGCCGCGCGCGCCGGCGGGCGGGTCTTCGGCTGCGACGCCTGCCAGGAGGCCTGCCCCTGGAACCGCCGCGCGCTGCCGGGAAAGCTGGTGCAGCTTCGGACCCATCCCGGACAGCGGGAGCTGGGGCTTGCCGACGTGCTGGCGCTCACGCGCGAGGAAGCGTTTCGCCGCTACGAGGGCACGCCGCTGTTGCGCGCGGGGCGGGACGGGCTGGTCCGCAGCGCCCTCGCCGTGGCCGCGCGTCCGCTGCCGGAGGACGCGCGCGCGGTGGCCGAGCGGCTCCGCGACGACCCTGCGCCCGGCGTGCGCGAAGAGGCGCGCCGGGCGCTCGCGGAGGGCTGAGGGCCCCGGCGGTCAGGGGCGAGGGCTTCAAGCTGCACCGGAGGGCAACGGGAGCACGGCGCCGTTGACCGCCGCGCTGCCGGGCCCGCAGAGGAAAGCGATGGCATCCGCCACCTCCTCGAGCGGGACCCAGCGGGATGGGTCCGAGCCGGGCATCGCTGCAATGTTTGCCCGCGTGCGCAGCGTGCCCGGCGCGATGCAGTTGACGCGCACCCCGTGCTGCGCGCCCTCCTCGGCCAGCGCGCGCGTGAGGCCGACCACGCCCAGCTTGGCCGCGGCGTATGCGGCCGACCCTGCGATGTCCTTGCCGCTCACCGCGCTGAGCGCGGAGACGCTGACGATGCGCCCCGCCTTGCGCGCGGTCAGCCGGCGCAGGGCCGCGCGCGACGCCGTGTAGGCGCTGCGCAGGTTGGCGTCGATCATCCGGTCGAACACCGCCAGCGCGGCTTCGTGCGCGGGCTTTCCCCCCTCCCAGGCGCCGGCGAGGTTGACGAGCGCCCAGAGCGCGCCGAAGCGCTCCTCGCAGCGCGCGAGCGCGGCTTCCACCTGCGCCTCGTCGCCCAGCTGCGCCATCGCGCTCGCGAATGCTTTGCCGCCGCCGGGAAGAGCGGCCACGAACTCCGGCCGCGGCACCTCCCGATCGATGCCGAAGACGCTCGCGCCGCCGCGCAGCAGCCGCGCACAGACCGCGGCGCCGAGGTTTCCGGCCGCGCCGGTGACCACGATGCAGAGCCCGTCCAGGTCGCCCATCGCCAGGTGCCTCCCGTGCGGCCAGGGCGGCGGCGATTTCGCCTCGCCCGCCGGCGCGCCCAAGGTACAACGCGCGTGCATCCCGACACGAGCGGAGGGGCTTTCTGACGTCGAGCACATCGCGCGGCCCGGCACCTGCGTGGCTGGTCTACGGAGCCTTGCTCCTGCACACCGCGGCCAGCGCGGGCACCTATCTGTTCGGGAAGCGCGCGCTCATCGAGATGCCCGCCCTCTCTCTGGGCGTGCTCCGATTCGTCGGCGCGAGCCTGTGCCTGTCCCTGCTCCTCTTGCGGCTGCCGCGCGGGCAGCGCCTTCCACCGCGAGAATCGCGCCGGAAGATCTGGCTGCTCGCGTTCGTCGGGGTGCCCCTCAACCAGGGGTTTTTCCTCTTCGGCCTGCAGCTTTCCACCGCCGCGCATGCCGCGCTTCTCTACACGCTCACGCCGATCTTCGTCCTTCTGCTCGCCGCCGTGCTCATCGGCGAGCGGCCGCCTGTGCGCACCTCGGCGGGCGCGGTGCTGGCGCTCTCCGGCGCGGTGTGGGTGCTGTTCGCGCGCGGGCTCGACCTGTCGCGCGGCCCTCTGCAAGGCGATCTGTTCCTGCTGTTGGCGGTGGTCGCCTGGGCGGTCTACACGGCCGAGGGCCGCGAGCTCGTGGGCAAGCACGGGGCGCTCCCGACCATCGCCTGGACGCTCATCGCCGGCACGCTGCTCTTCCTGCCGCTCGGGCTCGGCTCGCTGCTCCTTCCCGAGCACCGCGCGCAGCTGGCGCGCGCCTCGGCGCAGGCCTGGTGGGGCCTCGTCTACCTGATCCTGGTCACCTCGGTGCTCGCCTACCTGCTCTGGTATTGGGCGCTGGGACACCTGCCGGCGGCGCGGGTCGCGGTGTTCAGCAACTTGCAGCCGCTCGCGACGGCGTTTCTCGCGCACGAGCTGCTCGGCGAGCAGATCAGCGCGAGCTTCGTGTGCGGCGCGCTGGTGGTCATCGCCGGGGTCCTGCTCGCGCAGGGCCGCAAGGTGTCGCCCGCCGGCCCCTCGGCGCTGGCGACGCTGCCGATCGAGTGAGCCGCAGGACGCGCTGCTCGAAGGCGGGCGGTCACCTGCGCCGCAAGCCGGCGATGTAGAAGCCGTCGGTACCGTGGCGCTCGGGCGCGAGCTGCACGTCGTGCGCGCGTGCGCCCAGCGCCGGCAAGCCTTCGCCTTCGCCGGCCCGGGCGAGCCGCGCGCAGCGCTCCTCGCCGAGCAGCTCCGCGGGCTGCACCGCCGCGAACTCCCCATGGGCAGCGAGGGAGGCTTCGCGCACGTCCTCGTTCTCGCGCCGGTTGATCGAGCAGGTGGCGTACAGGAGCAGCCCGCCCGGTTTCACCAGGGCAGCGTACCGGTCCAGGATCTGGCGCTGGCGCGGCGGGAACGAGTCGACCTCCGTCTCGTCGAGGCGCCAGCGCGCGTCCGGGTTGCGGCGCAGGGCGCCCAGCCCGCTGCAAGGCGCATCGATCAGCACCACGTCCGCGGCGCTCCGCAGATCGTCGAGGCGCGCCTCGCCTGCCGGACCCTCGGGCACCGCCCGCGTTTCGTAGTTGTGCACGCCGGCTCGCCGGGCGCGTTGCTTCAGCTCGACGAGGCGGCGGCCGTCGCGGTCGCAGGCCACGAGGCGCCCCTTGTTGTGCATCTGGGCCGCCAAGGCCAGCGTCTTTCCGCCCGCGCCGGCGCAAGCGTCGACGACGAGCTGCCCGGGCCTTGCACCGCAGGCCTCGGCGATGAGCTGGCTGCCCTCGTCCTGCACCTCGAAGAGGCCGGCCTTGAACGCCCGCAGCGCGAACACGTTGGTGCGGCCGGTGAAGGTGAGCCCCAGCGCGGCGAACGGCGTCCGCGCCACCCGCACATCCTCTTTGGCCAGCGCTGATTCCAGCTCCTCGCGCGACGCCTTCAGCGCGTTGGCGCGCACGGTCAGCGGTGCGCGCTGGTTGAGCGCCGCCGCGAGCGCGCGCGTCTCGGGCTCGCCGAGCTGCTGCGCCCACAGCGCCGCGAGCCAGCGGGGCAGGCTGGTATCGGCGGCCAGTGCCTCGAGGGCGTCCCGCGGCGCCCCAAGGCCTGTGAGCTGCTCCGGCCGCGCCACGAGCTCGAGGGCCCACGCAAACGGAGCGACCTCCGGGCCGCCGAGGTTCGCCGCGCTCTCTGGCCCCTGGTCTCCAGAGACGACCAGGTACGCTGCGTAGCGCAGCAGGTGCTGGGTGGGCGTGGCCAGCCGGTCGAGCGACAGCTTGCGCGCGGCGAGCGCGCGGCCCAGCAGATGGTCCACGCGGCCCTGCAGCCGCAACAGGCCGTAGACCGCGTCGGCCACCGCGCGCCGCTCGACCGAGCGGAGCTGTTTCTCGCGCCGGACCACGCGCTGCAGGGCCTGATCGGCCCGCGCGCCCTCGCGGCGCACCTGCTCGTAGATCTCGAGGACCGCGCTGCGCACCAGCTCTGCCCGCACGCGCGCCTCTTACCATGCACTTCCCCTGCGCGCGCCAGCGCAGTAAGAGACAGCCATGGCGCAGGCGCAGAAGAGCATCAGCATCGAGGTGACGCCGGAGCAGCTTTTCGACGTAATCTCCGACTACGAGAAGTACCCGGAGTTCCTGCCCGAGGTGAAGTCGGCCAAGGTCGCGTTCGGGTCGGGCTCGATCAAGGAGGTCACCTACCAGGTGGACATCAAGGCCAAGGTGATCTCCTACACGCTCAGGCACACCGCCGAGCGGCCGCGAAGGCTCGCCTGGACGATGATCAAGGGCGAGATGATGAAGGGCAACGACGGAAGCTGGACTCTCGAGCCCGACGGCAAAGGCGGGACCGACGCGACCTACAGCATCGATCTCAGGCTGTCTTCGCTGGTGCCCTCGTTCATCGAGAAGGCGCTGGCGGAGCAGAGCCTCCCTTCGCTGCTCGCGAACTTCAAGAAGCGCGCGGAGAGCCTGTTCAAGAAGGCGTGAGCCCGGCACCGCCCTCGCGGCAGTGGGTCGCGGCCTCAAAGCTCGCTTGCCTTGGGCGGCGCCGCGCGGCTAGCGTGCGCGGCATGGGACTGCGCGCCTGCGACCTGGGCGATCTCGGCGTCGAGGAGCTGCGCGCTCGCTTTGGCGACGGCCAGGAGGAGCTGCCGCGCGGCGGCCTGCAGGCGCTGCGCGAGGATCCGCGCGCCGGCGCCCGCGAGATAGCGCGGCGCATCGACCGGCGTCTCGCCGCCGTTCGCGCCGAGGGACGGCGGCTGACCCGCCTCAGCTCGTTCGAGCAGGTGCTCTGGGACCAGGGCGTGGAGCTGGTCGGCGGCGTCGACGAGGTGGGCATGGCGCCGCTGGCGGGGCCGGTGATCGCCGCGGCGGTAATCCTGCCGCGGGGCACCCGCATCCCCGGCGTCAACGACAGCAAGCAGCTCACCCCCGAGGAGCGCGCGGAGCTGGCGCCGCGCATCCGCGCGGCGGCGGTGGCGGTGGGGATCGGCCGCGCCGAGGTGCACGAGATCGATTCGATCAACATCTACCACGCGGGTCTTCTCGCCCTCCGCCGCGCCGTGCTGGCGCTGCTGCCGGTGCCGCAACACCTCCTCGTCGACGCGCGCACGCTCAAGGACCTTCCCTGCCCGCAGCAGGCGATCATCAAGGGCGACGCAAAGAGCATCACCATCGGCGCCGCTTCGATCGTCGCCAAGGTGCACCGCGACTCGTTGATGGCCGAGCTCGACCGCGCTCATCCCGGCTACGGTTTCGCCGAGCACAAGGGATACCCCACGCCGGTCCATCTGGCCGCGCTCGAGTCGCTCGGGGCCTGCGCCATCCACCGGCGCAGCTTCTCGCCGGTGGCCCGCAGGTTGGGGCTGGATCTGCGCGCGGCCCAAGGCGACCTGTTCGCCGCGCCGCCCGCGCGACCGGTCGAGCGTTCCCCGTGAGCGGGACCGACACAGATCCCCCAGCCGCGCCCGCGCCGGGCCCCCGGCTGACCGGCAAGCAGCGCCGCCACCTCCGCGCGCTCGGGCACCACCTGCGCGCGGTGGTGCAGATCGGGCACGAGGGGATTACGCCCGCCTTGATCGGGCACGCGTCCGCGCAGCTCGAGGCCCACGAGCTCATCAAGGTCAAGGTGTCCGAGGCTGCCCCGGAGGACCGCCACCTGGCCGCCGAGACGCTGTCCCGCGAGACGGGCGCCGCGCTGGCGCAGGTGCTCGGCCGTACATTCCTGCTCTACAGGAAGCGCGCGACGGACCCGGCGATCGTGCTGCCCTGATCGGCTACTTCTTTCCCATCAGTCGCAGCTCGCGCTGCGCCTCGATGTTCGTCTGGTCGAGGTCGAGGACGCGGTGGTACTCGGCGGAGGCGGCCTTGAGCTCGCCCATCACTTTGGCCATGTGGCCGAGGAAGAGGTGCGCCGGCAGGCACTTCTCCACCAGCTTGAGCGCGCCCTTGCAGTCGGCGACGCAGTCCTCGTAGACGAGCTTGCGGTCCTTGGCGAGCATGAACTTGGCGTAGCCGCGCCAGGCGTAGAACTCCGCTTCGTGGTCGTTGAGAACGAGGGCCTCTTCGATCAGGTCGAGGCCCTCCTGGTACTTGCGGGCCTTGATCATGATCTCCGCCTTGCGGAACGCCTCCTCCGCCGCGAAGATGCGCGCCACGTCGACCTGCGAGGCGTTGCCGGCCAGCTCGTCCTCGTACTCCTTGCGCCGCTTGTCGTCGGAGAGCGCCTGCGCGGCCTCGTTGACCCGCGCGAACAGGTTTTCTTTTAGCGCTCGCAATTCCTGTTGCTCGGGGTCGGTCACGGTGTCCGGATGCACCTCGCGAGCGATGCTGAAGAAGGTCCGCTTGACCTCGGCGGCGGTGGTCTTGCGCGTCAGCCCCAGGGCCTCGAAGTGGTCGGCCTTGGCGATCCGGTCGCGCAGCGCGGACAAGCGCTTGAGCTGCGCCTGCGGCGTCTCGTTCTCGGGGCCCGTGGCGATCGTGGTGGTGGGCGGCGGAGGTGCTGCGGGCGGCGCAGGCTTCGCGGCCGGTGCCGCGGCCTTCGAGCCAGGCGCGCCCTTCCCGATCACCGGCGGCGGACGGCGCGGCTCCGGGCTCGGCCGCTGGGAAGGCGGAGGGGGACCGGGGGCGATTTTCGGCAGCTCCGAAGGCGCGCGCGGAGCGGCCGGCTGCTTCGTCGCCGACGCGGCAGCGGGCACTCCCTGGGCCGGCGTGGCGGCCCTGGCGGCGCGCGGCTCGTCGCCGATGAACGAGAGGTGCCCCAGCTCGGAGAGCAGGTAGAGCAGGCGCACGGTCAATGCCGGGTCTCCGCCCTGCAGCAAGTCCTCGCCGGTGCGCGTGCCGTCGATGCCGGCAAAGATCCGGGCCTCCTGCGCATTCAGCCCCAGATCCTCGATGCGCCCCAGGCCCAGGCCGCCGGAGCGCACCACCGGCTGCAACAGGCGAGTTCCCAGCCGCGCGCGCAGCGGCGGCGCCTCTAGACGGCGGACCGCCCCCGCGAGCAGCGTCCATTTCTGCCCGAGAGGGAAGGCCCCCGAAGCTGGCGGTGCGTCCTTCTGGAAGGAGAACGTGCCCCGAAAGCAGAGCAGCGCCCGGTCGAGCAGGAACTGCGCGTGCTCGCCGATGAGCTGGTGTGCACCCGCAGGCGGAACGAGTTGCAGGCCGAACAGCGCCGAGACGAGGTCCATGCCGTTCTCGCGGGCGTACTCCTCCGCGATCTCGACTTGCTCGGCGGTGAGCGCCCCTCGACGCTGGAGGAAGCGAGCCAGCGAGTAGTCGCGGTCGTCGCTGGAGAGGTGCTCGGGGACGCCGCGCCGGAACCCGAGCAGCAAAGACCGCCCCGACTCGAGCTTCAGCCGCAGCAGGCCGGACGCCGAGGTCGCGGCGGCGAGCGCGTAGAGGCGGGCGGGGGAAGAGACCTCGAGGTCGCCCTCCGGCGGCACCTCCTGAGGCAACTCCGCCTCGGGGGGTGGCGGCGCGGAGGCCGGTACGGGGCGGGACGGGGCACCGGGGGTCGCCGCTGAAGGCGAGCGCGCCGCCGCGGGCGGCGGCCTGGGCGGCGCGGAAGCCGCCGGCCTGGACGGCGGAGGCCCGGCTGGGGATGAAGGTCTCGGCGGCGCCGCCGGCCCAGGCTGCGGAGCGCCCTCGGACGCTTCTGCCCCCGCGGCTTGCTGCGCCGCCTCCTTGACGATGACGCCGTCCTTGATGCTGAACGCGGCCGCGATCGCAGGGCTGATCCGCATCGGCGGCGGCGGCGGCTTGTCGCGCGCCGGCGAGGGGGGCGCGGCGCGCGGCGCCAGCACGTCAGTCAGTTCCGGGAACTCTGCGCTGGGCCGGAACTTCTTGCCGTCCAGCGCGACCTCGCATTTCCCGGTGAGCTGGCCGCGCAGCCGCTCCAGCGCCGCGGCGGTGTAGGGACCCCAGACGCGACCTTGCTCGTTGCGGAGCCAGTATTTGACCGGATCCGCGGAATCCTCGCTCATCGACCCCACTGTACCGCTCCACCTCGCCGGCTCCAACGATTCGGTCCACCAGATCGGATGGTCCGGCTGCGTGCTAACGTCACCGCGCGAGGAGGCGGTCCTTGGCGGTGAAGATCGTGCGTGCGCGCCGCGTTCCGCGTCCCAACGCGACGCTGCTGTGCCGCCGGGTGGTGGCGGACATCGCGCGCAAGCTGCCGGAGATGGCGCACGTCCGCGCTACCCGCATCCTCTTTGTCGCCGGCGAGGCGCGCCGCGGCTCGCGCGCGACGGTCCGGCCGCTCGGCGGCAAGGGCAAGCCGGAGGTGCTGCTGCGGGGCCTGCGCGCGCTGTACGCGATCACGCTGCGCCCGCGCTTCTTCCGCTCCTCGACGCCGGAGCAGCGGGTGGCCACGCTGCTGCACGAGCTGTTGCACATCAGCCCGCGCTTCGACGGCACGCTGAGCGAAGACCTGCGCCACAAGCATCTCCCCACCGGACGCTTCGAGGCGCTGCTCGGGCCGCTTCTGCGCCGTTACCTGGCGGAGGGGGGAAGCAGCTCTTCCTCGGGCCCGTGCGTATGATCACCCGCCGCAAGCTGGATAGCTGAGGCGAGCTGTTGGCGGGCTGCCTGGGCGTCTAGCCCCGAACGAGGGTTTGCCATTGCAGGGACGGGCGGGAGCGGCGATGCTGCCCTGCCCGAACGGCAACGACTGGAGGCAGGCATGAAGATCGCAGTGCTTACCGGCGGCGGCGACTGCCCCGGGCTCAATGCGGTGATCCGGGCGGTGGTCCGCCGGGGCGAACAGCACGGCCTGGAGGTGATGGGCGTCCGCGAGGGCTGGCGCGGCCTGCTCGATCCGCCGCTGCATGAGCGGCTCACCCGCGAGTCGACGAGTGGCATCCTGCACCTCGGCGGCACCATCCTCGGCACCAGCCGCACCAACCCGTTCAAGAAGCCGCCGGGCGGCCCGGAGATGGTGCTGCGCAACCTCAAGGCGCTCAACGTCTCTGCGGTGGTGGCCATCGGCGGCGAGGACACGCTCGGCGTCGCCACCAAGCTGGGCACGATGGGGGTGAACATCGTCGGGGTCCCCAAGACCATCGACAACGACCTCTCCGGCACCGACCTGACCTTCGGGTTCGACACCGCGGTCACCATTGCGACCGAGGCGGTTGACCGCCTGCACTCGACCGCCGAGTCGCACAAGCGCGTCATCGTCTGCGAGGTGATGGGCCGCCACGCCGGCTGGATCGCCACCCACTCCGGCATGGCCGGCGGCGCCGACGTCATCCTCATCCCGGAGAAGCCGATCGACATCGACCGAGTCTGCGCGCACATCCAGAACCGGCACCGCACGCAGAACAAGAACTTCTCCATCGTGGTGGTCGCCGAGGGGGCCAAGCTCGGCGCCAAGGACTCGACGGTGAGCCAGAAGTTGGACGAGTTCGGCCACGTGCGCCTGGGCGGAATCGGGCAGTCGCTCGCCGATCTGATCGAGGAGAAGACCGGGTACGAGACCCGCGTCACCGTGCTCGGGCACGTCCAGCGCGGCGGCACGCCCACCGCGTTCGACCGCGTGCTGGCCACCCGTTTCGGCGTCCACGCCGCCGACATGGTGGCGAAGGGCGAGTGGGGCAAGATGGCCTCGCTGCGCGGCAACGCCATCGTCAGCGTGCCGCTCGCCGAGGCGACGAGCCATCTCAAGACGGTCGACGACGCCTTCTTCTCGGTGGCCGAGGTCTTCTTCGGCTGAGGTCCGCGGGTCCGCGGCCGCGCTCCATTCCTCGATTGCCCACCCTCTGGCGGAGTAGAGTGCGCCGCATGGAGACGCGGCGGGGGCTGCTCAAGAAGACGCTCGCCGGTGCGCTGCTCCTCGCTGCGGCGGGGGCGGTTCCGGTGGCGCTGCGCAAGACGCGCCTCGCGGAGCCGGGCCCGCGCGGTCCGCTGCGCTTCTTCACGCCCCAGGAGTACGCGGTGTTCGCGGCGGTGGCGGAGCGGGTGCTTGCGGCAGGGCCCAGCGATCCCGGCCATCCCGAATACCCGGGCGGCAGGCCCGCGGCGCTCCCTCGGGTCGAGGCCGCGGTGGCTTCGCTCCCCCGGGGCCCGCCGGCAGCGGAGGTAGACGTTGCGGGCAAGGCGGATGCGTTCCTCGCGCCCCTCGACGCCGCGAGCGCGAAGGAGCTGAAGCAGCTTCTCGCCCTTTTCGACAACGCGCTCTTCAGCCTGCTCACCCTGGGTCCTCTCGCCCCGTTCACGCAGCAGACAAAGGCGCAGCAGGACGCTCAGCTCGCGGCCTGGGCCAGCTCGCGGCTCGCGGTCCGCCGCACCGGGTACCAGGCGCTCAAGCGCCTCGCCTGCGCGATGTACTATTCCTCACCAGAGGTCCACCCGTCGGTCGGCTACCCAGGGCCGCCGGTCGAGTTGGTGCGCTCGGTGAACGACGTGCGCGGCGGCCGGGCTCCATGAGCGGCGCGATCCACAGGGGCGATCAGGTCGACCGGGACCTGACTCTGCATCCGGACGTGTGCGTGGTGGGCAGCGGCGCTGGTGGCGCGATGATCGCGAGCCGCCTGTCGCGCGCGGGCGCGAGCGTGGTGGTGCTCGAGGAAGGCGGCCACCACCGGAAGGACTCCTTCGACATGCAGGAGAAGACCGCCTATCCGCGCCTCTACCAGGACCGGGGCAACCGCGCTACCGCCGACCTCTCCATCGCGATCCTGCAGGGGCGCGCGGTGGGCGGCGGCACGGTGGTGAACTGGACCACGAGCTACCGCACGCCGGACCACGTGCTCGAGCACTGGCGGGCGCACGCAGGCAGCGAGATCACGCCCGCGGCGCTGAGGCCGCACTTCGAAGAGATCGAACGGCGCCTCGGAATCGAGAAGGTCGCGCTCGAGGACGCGAACCCCAACAACCGCCTCCTCTACGAAGGCTGCAGGAAGCTGGGCTGGCAGGTCGACACCGTCCCGCGCAACGTGCGCGGCTGCCTGCGCACCGGCTACTGCGGGATGGGCTGCCCCGTGGACGCCAAGCAGAGCGCCGCGCTCACCTCCCTGCCCGACGCCGTCGCCGCCGGCGCCGAGGTGTACGCGGACTGCCGCGTGCAGCGCATCGAGTGGAGCGGCCGGCGGGCGACCGCGGCCCTGGGCAGGGTGATCGAGCAGGGGACCGCGAAGGAGACGGGCCGGACGGTGCGCGTCGAGCCGCGGGTGATGGTGGTGAGCGGCGGGAGCCTCAACTCGCCCGCGCTACTGCTGCGCGCCGGGCTCGACCAGGGGCCGGTGGGAAAGAAAACCTGGCTGCACCCTGTCGTCGTGCTGCTGGCGGCGTATGAGGACCCCGTCGAGGGCTTCTACGGCGCCCCGCAGAGCGTGGCCTCGCACCACTTCGCGCACAGGGCCGAGGGCGCCGGCTTCTTCCTCGAGGCGGCGCCGGTGCATCCGATGCTGGCAGGTATCGCCTCCCCCGGTTTCGGCCCCGCACTGCGCGCCAGCATGCGCACGCTCGCGCACGTGGCCGCCTCGATCGCCTTGATGATCGATGGTTTCGACGAGCGCGAGAGCGGCGGTACCGTCACGCTGCGGCCCGACGGCAGCCCGCGCCTCGACTACCCCCTCGAGGCGCGCCACGTGGAGTGCTTCCGCAGCGGCATGAAGGCGATGGCTCGCGCACACCTCGCCGCCGGGGCGCTGCAGGCGTTGACGGCGCACACCGTGCCGGTCGCGATCCGGAGCGAGGCGGACCTCGGGCAGATCGACTCCCTCCCCTTCGCGCCCAACCGTTGCGGGGTCTTCTCCGCCCACCAGATGGGCGGCTGCGCCCTCGGTCAGGACCCCGCGCGGTCGGTGGTGGACCCGCACCTGCGCCATCATCGGATCGAGAACCTCTTCGTCTGCGACGGCAGCGTGTTTCCGACGTCGCTGGGAGTGAATCCAATGGAGTCCATCTACGCCGTCTCCTCCTGGGCGGCGGAGCACGTCCGCGCGGAGCTCGCCAGGGCATGATGGACGAGCGCGCGCCCCATCATCCGGTCGGCCCGGATGCCGCCGCGCCAGAGGAGGCGGTGGAGGAGCGGGTGCTGCCCGCCGATGCGTCGAGCGAGCGGCTCGACCGCGCCGTCGCCCGCGCGTTCGGCGTCAGCCGCGGGCGGGCGATGGAGTGGATCGCGGAGGATCGGGTCCGCGTCGGAGGCCGCCGGGCGGCCAAGGGCCAGCCGGTGGGTCCCGGCGCGCGTCTTACGGTGCGGCTGCCGCCTTCCGATGCTCCTACGCCGCAGCCCGAGCTTGCCATCCGCATCGTTCACGCCGATGCCCACGTGGTCGTGGCGGACAAGCCCGCCGGCATGCCCTCGCATCCGCTGCGCCCGGGCGAGACCGGCACCGCCGCCAACGCGCTGGTGGGCCGCTTCCCGGAGCTGGCCGGCGTGGGGCCTTCGCCGCGGGAGGGCGGCCTCGTGCACCGACTCGACACCGACACCTCGGGCCTGCTGCTCGCGGCGCGCACCCAGGGCGCGCACGCGCTCTT
>WNFI01652932.1_pt1 | contig 15232 bp, 14 predicted proteins | sample 5400471 | NCBI WGS metagenome assembly WNFI01 (sample SAMN13153348, study PRJNA577476) | soil metagenome | isolation source: 100 cm saprolite on Douglas fir-dominated hillslope | place: USA:California | collected 2013-09-17
TCGCGCTTCCATTTCCACGAATGCTCGGGCAACGGGCTCACCGACTGGCTCAAGCCCGCCTCGACCACGGTCCAGCAGACCCACGGCCTGCTGTCCGGGATCCTCTGGACCGGCGTGCCAGCCTCGACACTGATGGAGGAAGCGGGCATTGATCCGCGCGGCAAGTGGGTGTTGTTCGAGGGCGCGGACGGATCGGCGCACACGCGTTCGATCCCGATGGAGAAAGTGCTGGACGACACGATGATCGTGTACGCGATGAACGGCGAGGCGCTGCGCCCTGAGAACGGCTATCCCGTGCGGGCGGTCATCCCCGGCTGGGAGGGCAATACCAGCGTGAAGTGGCTGCGGCGCATCAAGGTTGGCGACCAGCCGTGGCATTTCCGCAGCGAAACCGCGCGCTACACCGACCCGATGCCCGACGGCAAGTGGCGGCAGTTCAGCATGGTGATGGAATGCAAATCCGTCATTACGTCGCCGTCGGGCGGCCAGCAGGTCAAGGGCCCGGGTTTCCACGAGATCACCGGGCTCGCCTGGTCGGGCGCGGGCAAGATCCGCGCGGTCGACGTATCGGTCGACGGCGGCAAGAACTGGCGCGAGGCAATGCTCGAAGAGCCGATCATGGACAAGTGCCTCACGCGGTTCAAGGTCGCCTGGAACTGGGACGGCGGTCCCGCAGTGCTTATGAGCCGCGCCGTCGACAGCACGGGCTACGTGCAGCCCAGCGTGCAGGACATCCAGAAGGTGCGCGCGATCGTGGGCTTCGTCCAGCACCACAATGCCATTCAGCCCTGGTCGGTCAACGCGAAAGGAGAGGTGCGCAATGTCATCGGCCAAGCTTAAGCTGCTCGCCGCGTCGGCGGCCAGCGCGGCTGCGGTCTGGGGTTGCGCCAACATGGGTGGAGGCATTGCGGCGAAATCGTCGAGCGGCATTCCGCTCGGTAGCTCGGGACCGCACGCGGTGCAGCCGCTACCCGACAAGCCGCGCTTCGGCCAGCCGGTCAGCGAGGCCGACCTCGTTGCGTGGAACATCGATATCCGCACCCCCGACGGCCTGGGCTTGCCAGTGGGTCAGGGGTCGGTCGCCGAGGGCAAGAAAATCTACGAGGCGAACTGCATCGCGTGCCATGGCGCGGACGCCAAGGGCGGCTCGGTGTATGGCGCTATGTATATCCGCCGCTCGATGCCGATGGACCGTCCGCAAGCGCTGGCGGCGAACGAGGTGTACGCGCTGTCGGCCTACCTGCTCAACCTCAACGGCCTGGTCCCGGCGAACGCCGTGATGGATCAGACCTCGCTCCCGCGCGTGCAGATGCCGAACCGCGATGGTTTCCTCATCGACGACCGTCCCGACACGAAGGCAGTGCGGTGCATGACCAACTGCAAGTGATCTCATGGCGCATGCGCGCCGGACGGCCGGGCTTGTCTCTGTGGTTGGCGAGTTACTAACACGGACATAACGATGACCGACCACCGCTACTTGCAGGACCTAAAAAACCTCAGCGCCAAGGCAAAGGACACCGCCGAGCAGGCGAAAGCGAGGGCCATCGAGAAGTACTGGCCAAGCATCGAGCGCGTTTGTCGTGAAAGCGTGGGACCTGCCGCCCTTAAGGTAGCCCGCGACGACGCGAAGCTGACGGGGATCGCTCGAGCCGTCTACCCGGCGGTGCCACTGCCGCTCCGCCTTTTCGTGGGCGAATCCGATTTCATAAGCTTCTGCATGACGAACAGAGACAGGCTCCTTCTCCTGTCCGAGAACGCCTCTGGAACAAGCGACAAGCGGGAATCTGACGCAGGTGCCGTCTAACCTCGCGACCGGTGGCTCGCGATGCTCGCCCCCCGGCCTACACGGTCACAGGGGAAGGGCATAGTTCTTGCTAGGCCAATAGTCATGGCAGACCGTTACCTTGAAGCTGTTCAGTGCCTCAATCTCATTGCGCCCGAGCGTTTCGCGGACGCGCTTGAGACCGCTGATGCCCGCGCAGGGCTGCGATCCTTCCGAGAAGGGTGTGATCCTGGCCTTATGGAAATCGTTTTTTCAGTTCCGGATGAGCAATTTTGGTGGTTCCGACTAGTGCTGCGCAAAATGGCAGAAAAGTACGAGCGTCACAAAAGTATTTTGCAGACTTACCGCAAATTGAATTTGCCACGCTCGTGATGCATTGAGGATCGCAAGAGGCCGCCGAGAAGCGGCCTTTTTTATTGTCACCCTGTGTACATTCGCTGTACAAAGGTAGCTCCTCGACCAGGGCTCGAGCTCAAGGAACCGGATTCGATCAGCGGAAAATGACCACTTCGGGTCGATAGCCGACATTGGGTTTGGACCGGCAGTGGCTCAAAGTAAGTCGAAAAAAGCGCTAAACACTGGTCGCCAGGTTTGCCGGTTGCGGCAAGGAAGAATCTAAACCCGCTCCCAATCCAGCGGTGCCCTTCGCCGGTAGTCTAGGTAATGAAGAAACAGCAGTAAGGACGAAGGCTACTGCAAGAACGAGCGTAGCAACTCGATTGCCCCATATCCTGTCGTGGGGATGGTTATTCCTCGCAGCCATTCTGCATGCAACAAAGGCGAGTAGGCTCCCGTAGAAATTTGCTCGAGCGACTTCGAGACCGCGCCAAAATACGAAACGGCGGCGGTGTTATTAGCCTCGGCGGCACTGGTTGTGGCATCGGTGAGGCGTTTCCGGACCGCCTGTCTGCCGCCATCTGCGACGTTGCGCAGATGTATGGCCAGCATGATCAGAAGGAGAAAACCAAATCCAAAAAAAAGAACGATCAACCATGTCCAAGGCCAGGCATCGAGAAGCGAGTTTCGAGCAGCCAGCATAAGCAGGAGCGGAATAAACGGGATGACGACCACGCGCGAGATTGTCTCGGTCCGCTTTGAGAGCAGCTCGAGATCGATGCGGTCCCGGCGAACGCGATCCACGATCGAGCCGTCCGACAGCTCAATCCTCGGCAGCACGTGATCAGGCCACAAGGTTTCGCCCTGCGATTGAAAACCGACAAACCGCGTGGTTGATTTGACGACGTCTATGACCAGAAATAGGAACCAGAACAGCGTCGTTGCCGAGAAGAGAAATAGCGCAGTATCCAGGATGGTGCTCCAGACTCCTCGGACCGGCTGCACCAGTGGATCAATCGCGAACAGGAGGCCAAAAATCAGGCAGACGCCGATGGTGCCGATGCTTGCCCGTATGGCCAATCGCTTGGGTCGCAGCAGCCTCTGATAGCTGACCCACAGCTCCACGGGGTCGAGCTCCTTGGCCAGGCCGGAACCGCGAAAAAACTTGTCTTCGGCCCATGAGCCGGCCAGCACATCAGCAAGCGTGATCTTTCGCCCCCACCGCAACCGCGGTTGCTCCTTCGGGAAGTAGCGCCGTTCAATTTCAGCTGTGTTATCTCTGAGCGCGCGAAAGGTGAAAATGATTGCCGCGACGTTGAAAAGCGCCGCTGCGAAACGAAGCACAAAAGACAACCAGCTGCTCGCTCCGTTTGCAAACCCCCACGGCTCCTCTGGCTCACCGGTCGCGGCCAAAAAAGCGAGGCGCAACAGAAGGAAAATGAGGGCGCTGAGAATCACGATCCCGAACCTTGCGCCCGTAGACGATCTTCGCAGACGATAACTCAGAGCCCAGTAGAACGCGACGCTGCACAAGCTGATCGCAGCTACGCTATATCCGGGGATATCGAACCAGGAAAGGACCGCCGCGATGGCTATGCCGATGGTCAGTTCGACAAAGTACAGTCCGACAGTGCGGCCCATCATGCCCAGCGCTTTTCGCACTCTGTACGAACACAACGACACCAGGCACGCCACCACGAGCGCGACGAAAATCGCATCGGTTCTCTTTAGCTTCGAAAGCAAAGCTGGGTCTTTCTGATGTAGCGTATCGATGGCTTTCCCGGCAGCACTGGGAAAGAACACTCCACATTGGCGACCGGCGTTCGGATTGGCCGCCGTTGGCGGATGGGCGGGATCGGCGGCATCCCTGCTCAATTGCCGTATCGGATAGGACGCCTCGACCAGCCGACCCAACCATCCCCCGCGCCGCTCGGGAGGGTTTGCTTTGGTTTCCAACTCGGCGAATCCTTTACTGGTCAGCTCGTAGAGTCGCGGATACGCCAGCAAGTCGCGTGCCGCCAGTTGTGCCATGGCGAGCTCGTCACAGGATGAAGCCAGCCGGGCGGCGAGAAACTGCGAGCTTTGGTACGAATCCCGAAACGGGCCAAAGTCCTTGTGCACCTGCCAATTCAGCTCGAGCCCGTAATGGCTCGCGATCAACAGGTTGCGAGCCCATGGAAACTGGTCCTTCTGCAAATACCGGACGTCGACGTCGGTGGTAAAAAAATACGCATTCGGAAATTGGGGCCTCAGCGCTTGCATGATCACGAGCTTGTCGTACGGGTCCGAGCCGAAGATGCCGATGGCTCGAAAGACGGCCGGTCCGCCGGTTTGAGACTGCTTTTCTACCAGCTTCGCGGCGACAGACAGCCGGCGAAGGTAATCATACTGGGCGTTTCCGGCGCCCAGTTCTTTAGTCGTGGGGGATCCGGACGCAGATTCCGTGGAGCGTTCCTTGGAGTCGGACGGCTTGGTCTCCTTCTCGGTCTGGTCTTTTCGTAGCCTGGAAGTCTCGCCGTCGAGGCCACGGAGATACTTCAACGAGAAGATCTGGTCGTCGACCCGATCTCTGCACGCCTTTTGCTTCACTGCGCATTGGTAGTCTTTGAGCCGTGCAATGAAGGAACTCGTGAGCGCGCGGCCATAGGCGGTGTCGCCTTCTCCGATAACCAGAATTTCCGCAGGCTTGCCGCATAACATAGGGTCTGCATCCGAGCGCTCGAAGAAGCAGCGGGCGGAAAACGCCCGGAGCGTGACCTCCTCGACGAGCAGTTGCGTGAGCAGATCGTCCGTCCCGATCGTCGATACAAAAAATATGCCTCGCTTCTTGAATGCGTTTACGAGGAGGGATTGCGCGCTACCGGAGCTTAACTTCTTCTCCAGGGCAGACGCCGCCTCCTTGTCGCCCACCGCATCCTGCAGGAGATTCCGCGCTGGCACAGTGGCCGCCGGAGAGTACACCCGAAGCTTTGAGAGGCTCGTGGTATCGGGTTGCTTTTGGACGGCCTGCCGCACCATCTGAATCAAGGTGCCAGACCCGGCCGGTCCGATGAGAGACTTGGTCAGTGCATATCGAGTATCGGGTCTGTCGACCGCAAAAAATAAATGGTTAAGCTCGACGAGGGGTGAATTCGAGAATTCGTCGTCATTCAGCCACAAGACAAGGGCATGAGACCCGGATCGGCATCCATTGCTCGGCGGATCGAGGTCCGACGGGCTGCAGACATAGAACTCGAAGGGGATGTCCAGCATCGCGTTGCTTGCAAGCTTGTGCCGGATAACGCCGAGTTTTTCCGCGTCATAAGGAACATAGTCTGATTCGAGCAAGCCCGTCACGATGGCGTATCTTGCTCGGCGTCGCAGTTCGGCATATTCCGAATACGGGCCGCCGAAAACCATGACGCCGATGACATTGATGTGAAGTGTGGACCTTCTGTTTGCGGCGTAAGGCGCGACGTAAAGATCGATCAACGACCTCAGATCGCCGAACGGCTTACTCTCGAGCAGCGCGCCGGCCGGGCGGCTCCGATCGGATCCGGGGCCTGCAGCGGTGAGAGGATCCTGCCAGAGGCGGGCCGGCGTAATCTGCAGGGGCGGAGGATTGGATAGGGGTGCTTCCGAACCGGCCGGCCTCGCGCTTTCCAATTGAAATTGATGAACGATGAATCCTGCGGCGACCATCAAGATCGCCAGAATCAGCGGCGGTGCTCCGGTGGGAAGGTTGGTATTCGAATCCGCCACAACGCCCCTAGCTGCGGCTCAAGTAGGGTGGAAGAGCGAAGGGTAGGCCCTGGCCGGCGACGTTCAGCGACGGGATTCCATCGGCGCGCCGACGATGACGAAGCAGCGCGCTGGTTGCGCCGAACGCGGACGCAATCGGAATCGCCATACCCCTCCCCTCGTGCGGAAATCCTGGGGCGTCAGATCTGCTGTTTGATGATTCCTGAACAGCTTTACAGAAAATCAATCTCAGCTTAGACCGGATCGCAAGAAAAAGTAAGCTGCCAAAACTCAGCGCTTTTTCGCCCGTGTCGGGAAACCCCGACATAGGGTGTAGGGATTTCCCGCCTGCGGGGACCGGTGCGACGAGTGACACTCCCGAATCTCCGGCTGAGAGCTAGCGCCCCCTGGCCCTGCTGTGAAGCCACTGGTCCCGCGGGGTCCGGCGCCGCTCTCTGCGACTACCAACCCGCGGCCGCATACTGTATTTCAGCGCAGAGCCTTCCGCGGTGATCTGGTGCCAGCCGGTCCCGGCAGTCACCTCGAACACGCCGATGTAGCCCCCGGGCAGCAGCTGAAAGGGCGTCTGAATCTGGTTGGCGTAATCGAACTGCGCGCTCCCTGGCTGGCGCGAAGGTTCGAACCATGTGGGGTAGACGAAGTCCGACACCAGGGTGCCGCCGATGTCATAGGCGAGTTGGTCGGCCTCACAAGCGTCACACACCTCGTAGGCGTACAGCGTGCCGGCTTGTTGGCTCGGTTGGACGAATACAGTTAGGTTGATTTCTGGGTCGGCGAGCATCTCGAGCAACTCGTGACTGGCGGCCGTTAGCCACCAGAGCCCGGGATTAGGATTAGACCCAGAGGGGACGAAGCTCACGTCGGCATCGATGCCCCAGATCGGAGCAAAGTCCCGATGCACCTGGGTCTGGAGTGCGGGCACCGCAGCCTGCACTTGGTCGTCGGTCAACACGGTGCTGGCGTTGATTACAGCAATTCGGATGTTAGCCATCTGTTCCTCCTCACTGCGCTTGATCGAGTCAATGCGGACGACAACCATTCCCCGGTCGAGTTCGAACGCTTGGCCAATGCCTAAACGCTCTGAAATGTCGTGCTCAAGCCGCTTTGATATGACCGTGATGGCCGTGGTAGCCCCCGGCCCTTCGGTTGTGGTAGCACCCGTAGCCGTCCAAGCCGCCCCCGTGCGCGAAGGCCGGGTACTGATCAATAGGCCAAGCAGGTACACGATTCCGCTACGCATAGCGCCCTCTGTGACTTGCGAGCAACGTTAGACTATTGCTGACCGTAATCCTCCAACCGCTGCCATTGCTGGCTATCACCGGGATTACAATCCTGGTCTTGATTCTTGCAGACGAGAAATTCGGTTACCGGATGCACTTCCCACAGCGAAAAACGCGCGGGCTGCCCGCCGATTGGCTCTGCAGGATTTTCGTTGACGAGATGCTTGTTGTCGTATAGAAGCTGCCCGTGCACTAACACTTGCCGTTTTTCCCTGGCAATCTTCTTTAGCTTCCCAATGGTCCAGCTGTCAGGACGGTCCTGCGGAATCATCTCAACGACAATTCCATCGAAGATGGTGTCCTCCGAGTTACGAGCGATGGGAATGTGAAAGTCGTTGTTTTGCGTCCCCTTCAGGCGGCAGTTCACTGATTCGCCGCTCGTGTTCGCGTGCGGCAAGCTGTGCTCTGCGATGACGTAACCCTTCACCTCGACGAGATCGCCCTCGCTGACTTGGCCGCTAGATACAGAGAGGGACCTGAGCTTCCGCCGCTGTTGCGTCGTTAGGCTCTTATGCTGGCCAACGGCGGTGTCGGCTTGTTCCTGCAGTTGCTCAAAATCATCGAGAGTCAGTCGTCGTATTGGCGTTCCGGATTTGGGCACGGTCCGTTTTATCTTGTTGACCAGGGCATCCGGGCCTCCTTGGGTTGCGCACCCATTGATGGGACATGAAGCGAGGTCAGTCGCACATGCTTTGGATCCCTCCGCCGCGGACACCGGTATGGTGGCAACAAACACCACGGCGGCGACGAAAACCTGTAGATACGCGATACGCGATTTCATAGCGCTCTCCCTGATAGATCCAGCCCCACTCCAATTGCGATGACCTATGCGCTGCCGCGGGTCCGCGCACAGGAGGTTGCGGAGCGGCGCACGTAAGTCTTTCTATAGCACCTTCAATCGTCGTTGGATTCTCGGCTCGGTTGAAAAGTGTTCTGAGTTAGCCGAGAACGTGCTGGGAACCAGCATATAGCAGGTCGCATTTCGAAGGGAGCGATGAATCTCATCCGATCGACTCATCCGTTCGGATAAAAAGCTCGGCCAGTCGCTTGCCCGGTCAACCGAAAGATATCGACTATCTGTTCGATTGACCAACGGAAACGATTCATCAAGTATTCCCGTATTGTCTGCAGTCGTTCACACTGACATGACCCGCGATCAACTTCTTGAAATTATGCCCGACGCTATTGGGCACGTTGAAGTGTTCTTGGACGCTCTCAACCAGGCCATGGCGGAGTTCGAGATTAATTCTCCGCAGCGCCAAGCTGCGTTTATCGCGCAGATCGCACACGAGTCCGGCGAGTTGAAGTGGGTAAAAGAAATTTGGGGGCCCACGGCAGCGCAGAAGACCTATGAACCCCCGGGCAAAAAAGCAGACGATCTAGGCAATACCCTACCCGGGGATGGCTTTCGTTTCAGAGGGCGCGGACTAATCCAAATAACCGGGAGAGCGAACTACCGATTCTGCGGGGAAGCCCTCGGTGCGGATCTTGAAAATAATCCCGACCAGCTTGCAGAGCCAGCGCTCGCCTGCCGATCTGCGGCGTGGTTCTGGAAATCCCACGGGCTGAACGAACTGGCTGACGCGGGTGATTTTGAACATATCACGCGCCGTATCAATGGGGGCCTTAATGGTCAGGCGGACCGCTTGGCGTTGTATGGACGTGCGCAAGAAGCGCTGGCATAAGACCAATGTCGCGATTGGAGCAATCAGAGATCCAACAGCGCTCAGGGTAGATGCGGAGATCGAAAGGCAAATAGGAGCAGAAATCGCCTAAGGCGAGGTGAAGCCACGAGCACCTGTTCGACCCGCTGGGAGAAGGGAAAATATGCGCCGTCGAGCAGCACCGAAATCACGTAAGCCTTCGCAAAAGCCAGGAAGGGAGATAGACACCATGCTCCCTCAGTCTGCAAAAGACCTTGAAGACCAACTGTGGAGGATCGCAGTCTCCAGGGGCGTTATAGCACCGAATTGCGAGCAACAGTTGCGCTCGCTGATTTGGCACGGCGTCGAAGAGATTGTTGCGCAGCATCTCCTCAACGACAAGGAAAAAATCGACCTCGCCAAAGGAAACCTAGTGCAACTCCTGAATAAGATGATGCACCACCAAGTTGGGTTTGGGATGACAGAACTCCACGAACCCACGCTGAACGCTGCACTGAATGATCTTTGCCCGTTGTGGCCTTTCTGCGATAAACAGAGTGCGCGTGGACGATCAAACCAAGGAAGCATTTAAAGCAGCATCTGACACCACCAAGCAAATCATTACCTTGGCAACGGGTGTTATGGCTCTTGAAATCACGTTTCTTAAAGACGTGGTGACGACGCTGACCGCTTATGGGCGGGTATTCATATTGACTTCGTGGGTGGCATTTCTTTTGTCAATCCTGTTTGGTGTGCTGACCCTTATGGCGCTTACGGGGTCCCTCGGAAGCGCGATACAACCCACGCCCCAGTCTATTAAGGGTACCAACGTGCGGATCCCGGCAATCCTCGAAATCGTGTTCTTTCTCGTAGGTCTGTTTTCTACCGTGTTGTTTGGCTTTGCCAAGTGAGGTGCGTGAAGAGTTTCGAGCTGACCTTGTGGGGAGCGAGCCCGAGCCCAGTTCTAGTGAAGCGCGGTCTGACACAGCGGGGTTTTACGGATGCTTCTCAGCAAACTGGTGGTCGAGAGCGGAGGGCGTTGGGAGGAAAGCGTTTCGGCTCCCAACGAAGCTATCTATAGCAATAGGACGAACACCGGTCGGAGAAAGGGATAAATCATGAAGAAGATTCTCAGCGCCAATTTCGTGTTTTCAATTGGTTTTTTCGCGCTAGTAGGAACAAACCTATCAACCTCTATCGCAGCTGACAAGACGATTGTACCCAGGATGGTCGAAGCTAAGGCAAATGTGGAACCGACAAATCAGTTTGGACTTGGCGACAATCTGATTGTCAAGGTTGACAATCTTGATGCTCTCGTGGAAGCCGCAGCTAAGGCGAACAAAAAACTTATTCTCTACCTCAACCGCATGCCCTTGACGGGCCTGTACCCGGAGGTCGTGGATGTGAAGATGAATGAGGTAGTTTTTCACGTTTCCCGAACTGCCCCTGCTAAAGCAACGTGGGATGCTATATATCGCTCTTCCCACATCTTCCAATCGCTGCTGACCCCGGTATCTGTGAGCGTCGGCCTGGAGGGTGAAGCCGCGATCGAATCGCCCCTCGTAGCGCCGCACACGTTTTATTTCGTTGTTATTCGAAAGTGGTCGCTCATCTCTTGCTTCTTCTTTATGCTGGTCATCCTGATTGGGCTTTGGTGGTATGCAATCAATTCGACAATCTTGCGCGATTCGGGACCGCCACGCACAGACGCGAAGCAAAATCCTTACAGCTTGGGCCGCACCCAAATGGCATTTTGGTTTGTGCTGGTTCTCGGCTCTTTTCTTCTTATTTGGGCTATCACAGGCGAACTTCCAGGCCTTCCTGAATCTGTTCTGGGTCTAACCGGTATCAGCGCAGGCACAGCGCTGGGCGCGCGGATCATCGACGCTCAAAATCAGACCGTGCCAGTCGCAACGGGGGGTTTTATGCGGGACATCTTGACCGATGCAAACGGTGTGACCATACATCGCTTCCAGATCGTGGTATGGACGATCTTTTTGGGATTTGTCTTCGTGGTCTACGTTTGGAACAATTTGGCATTGCGCGATTTTGACGGGACACTACTTGCTTTGATGGGAGTGAGTTCTGGAACGTATTTGGGTTTCAAAATTCCGGAACGACACGCTTAATGTGAGGCGAAGTATTTCGCCTTCAGCTCGGTGCTCCTCCAAAATTCGAGGAGAGCCCTCTTTGCCTCGTTGGTATTAGTCACCTCGACTGCTAGGCGTCCAGGGTGCTTCGCGCTGAGACACGCGCGGAATGGCATGTGAAGGGGAAAGCGATGAAAAACCCGACGAGCGTACTGCGGACAGGACTTTTGGTTTGTTGTGTCCCAATTCTGACCGGATGCGGCACGCTTCCAACTGGGCGCTTTATCGCCTTTCAAACCTCCACGCAAGACATAGTCTCAAAGGCCTCTGATACCTACGCGAGGATTGAGAAGCTGCAGGGGCGCGAGATGGTCATTCGCGCATATAGCAAGGACAAACTCGACTCCGACTCGTTTGCCCCGATTCGAGACGGCAAGGACTTTTCCATCGGGCCGCGGCTGGAACTTAGAGAATATATTCTTGGTGTCATTGAAAAGTATGCAACTGCGCTCTCCGCGCTTGCCTTAAAAGACTATGAAAGCGACCTGGATAAGGCTTCTCAAGATCTCGGGGCTTCAGTAAAGGGATTGGGTATTAGCTCTGGAAACGACATTCCAATGGCGGCAGGTGTGATCAGTACTGCCGTTGATGAAATAGCCCGCTCCTTGACCTTTCGTCTTAGAAAGCACGCCCTGAAGGAGGTGATGGAAAAAACTCAAGAGCCCCTTGGAAATCTGGCCACTCGGCTTGAACAAGACCAAGACTTAATTAAGCAGTTCGTGGGCACCATTCGAATTCGGGTACAGACATTCTCCGCAAGTGTACGACCAAAATTCGGAACGGTTGAGCGATACAAGTTCGATGGGGAAATGGGGGATATGCTTTTGGAGATTTCCGCAGTCGAGAAGGCCCTGGATGGTATCAGCAAGGCAGTAGTAGCGATCCCGCCAGCTCACCGAGATTTGTTAACAAGTCTTGACAACAACAAGCAAGATTTGAATTCCCTACGCGGACTCATCGCTGAGGCACAGCGAGTACAGAAGTTCTATCGTGATTTGCCGCAGAAATGATAGCCCACTGAACGAGGCGAAAGAAATGGACAACCATCAGCTTAGCGAACGGATTACGGGTCTTGCCTCGAGGGTTAACAATCTCGCGGTAAACTTAACTGGCGATTCTTCTCGACAGTTACTCGAGCAGCAGAATGAACTCATCGATCTAACGCAAATCGCGATTGTTCAGGATCTCGACGCAAGTGCTGAAAAATATAAGGATGCCCTGCAAACGGTCGAAAACGCTATAGAATTTATCGGTGACGAGTCAAAAAAGATAGAAAATGTTAGCAAAGCAATCAAGCTGGTGGGCAGTGCAATTCAGGCAGCAACCAAGCTTCTAAAAGCGTGAATACCGGGACGACCCTGGGGGAGGCCATGCTGAATGAGATCGTGGCGGCTCACCGTATAGACTCCACCATCAACAGCCAATCGCGAATATCCAAGGCGTGCACAGGCTTCTGCATCACTGCAATCGACAAGCCTTCGGGTATCTTCAGATCCGCGGCATTGATCTCTCCGGTGACGATCGCGGCTGGGATCTCTCCATAACGGGCGAATAGATTGAGTATGGCGACGATCCCGGTATGCGATCCGGCGAGGCGATAGTCGGCTAGGACCGCGTCGGGCGTACAGCGAGCCGAATCCAAATTGCTAGACACTTCCTCGCTGCTCGCGCCGACCATCGGTCGGCATGCCCACCCTTCGAGCAGCTTGCGCATGGCATCTTGCACCTCTGTGTCGTCTTCTATGACCACGACCACCAGCCCGCGAAGGGCGGCGATCGAAGCCGCGCTGGAGACCTTGCCGTCGCCCGCTGTGTCGAGGGATGGCTCACACAGCGGTAGTGTGATCTCGAAAGTGCTGCCTCGTCCAAGATCGGAGTCAAAACGTATGGAATGACCGAGCAGGTCGCACATCCGTTTTACGATGGCAAGGCCGAGACCGATCCCCTTTTTGCGATCTCGCGATGGATTCCGGATCTGATAGTACTCTTCGAATATACGGTCGCGGTGCGCGGGGTCGATGCCGATGCCATTGTCGCAAACCATCACGCGAACCTCGTCCTGCTCCTCGTCGAGGCGAATCTCGATTCGCCCTTGCTCGGTGTACTTGACCGCATTATCGAGTAGGTTGCGCAGCACCCGCTCAAGCATCTCGGGGTCTGATTTCACCCAGACATCGCAGTCGGCGCACTCGAACTTGAGGCCTTTCTCCGCGGCAAGAGGACGGAAATCGTTCTCCAACCGTTTCAGCAGCGGCCCCAGGGAAAGCGCTGTACGTTCCGGCGTAACGCTTCCAGCATCTAGCCTGGAAAGGTCCAACAGCCCCTTGAACAGGCCGTCCAGTGAATCGGCCGAAGTCGCGACTCTCCTTAGCAGCTCGCTGGCCTCCGGGTCTCGGGTCCTTTGTTGCAAGGTGTAGAGCAGCAAGGACAGCGCGTGTAGCGGCTGGCGAAGGTCATGGCTCGCCGCGGCGAGGAAACGTGATTTCGAAAGATTCGCCGCCTCGGCTCGCTCGCGCGCTGCCTGTGCTTCCGCTTCGCGGGCGCGAAGACGCCGGGCAAGCTCTTCGTTCTCGAATCCGACCCGTAGCGCGCGCCCGACCAGCTCCGCGCCATCGCGGGCGTATGTCATAAGTAAGAACATGAAAAGCACAAGGAGGCTGGCCACCAGAAGGCCGTCCTGATTGCCCGAAAGCGCCCAGCCAAGGGCAATCGGAGTCAGGAAAAAGACGACCAAGCCGTAGAAAGCCAGGGGCACCGCGCCCGAAACGGCAATCCCTGCGGCGCACCAGCAGCAAAGCACCATCGTCATGAGGGCGTTCTCTAGCGGCGGCGCCGAGAAGAACAGGATGGCGGCGGCGCCGCCTACCATACCGCTCACCGCAGCCGAAGCGATCAGGTAGCGGATCCAGAAGCGCAGGCGATGCGCAGGCGGGGGCCTGTGCAGCAGCACAGCGCAGATCACCGCACGTGTCCCCCAGATGACAACCATCGCCGCGGTCCATCCCCAGGCTCGCCCGGCACCTACATGCGGTGCCATGATGTAAGCCACAAATGCGGTCGCGGGAAGAACGCCCAGAGGCGTGCGAGCCAGTGCCCGACAGACCAAGCGCAGACGCTCGGCATCGAGCCGGACTTTCGCTGCGACCGGATCGAGCTCCTCCTTAGCGGGACCCTGAACTGTCGGCAAGCCAGCGGTAGCGCCGCCCTCGTTCACGGCGTCGAGTCCGCCGACCAGCGCAGGATTTCCGCTTCCATCTCTTTCTGGGGATTGGCGAATTGCTTGAAACGACCAATGTCATAACAGCCGAGCGGAAGCACCGCGGTGCGCGAGCAACAGTGATTGCACCAGCTGCATGGATTGTCTGGACTATTTTTTTTGCGGTCCTTGCCGAATTGTTCGAGCAAATCGGGGTTTGCAAGCAACGGCCGGGCAATAGCGATCAGGTCGCATTTTGGCGCCTTCTTCTCGATTCCGTCGCGCGTCACTACATGGTCCCGCAAGGCGTCCTCCATTGTGTCGCGGTACTGAAAGCCGCCGTTGGCTATCACATGCAGGCCCACTTCCTTCTTGAAGTGCGCGGCGAATCTGGCGTCAGGAGGTACGTATTTCCAGCCGAACCCCAACACTGCCCGCGCGATGGGCGTCGGGAGCGCGTTGATGAAAGCGGCCCGGAGCCACGCTTTGGCGCTGAGATGCCGGGTGGCGTTGGCGAAGAGCCTGATGCTCTCGAGCGGATATTTGCCGGGGTTTCCTTTCGGGCCGATGAATCCAAACCCGCTATCGATGTGCAGGTAATCGACCCCCAGTGCTTTCAGCTCTTTGCCGTAATGAACGGTTTCCTTCAAAGTATTTCCCATGAAGTAGTGGCGCGGCGGCCACACGGGCGGCAGGCGTATGTTGAGTGGCAGGTAATTGTAGTCCTGCGCCGACAGGCGGACCCCGAACAGGAAATCCCGGCCAACCTCGTTGCGTACCTCCTGCACGATTTCCCGCAACAATTGGAAACGGTTGTCCACCGAGCCACCGTATGCGTCGGTACGTCGGTTGGTCGTGGGGTTCAGGAACTGGTGAATGATGTAACCCTTCGAGGCGGTGATTTCCAGTCCGTCGCAGCCTATCTTTTTCACACGCCCTGCCGCGTCGCGGAATTTGCCGACTTCATCCTTGATCTGCTGCACGGTCATCGCGCTCGTCCGATTGCGATAGCCGTATAGTAGGTCGAAGTAAGACGACGCCGATTCGCCATCTTCTTTTTGCGGGAACAGGCTCGTCTGGGTGTGCCCACCGGGGTCGCCGAG
>WNFI01681384.1_pt1 | contig 15231 bp, 13 predicted proteins | sample 5400471 | NCBI WGS metagenome assembly WNFI01 (sample SAMN13153348, study PRJNA577476) | soil metagenome | isolation source: 100 cm saprolite on Douglas fir-dominated hillslope | place: USA:California | collected 2013-09-17
CGAATGCAAGAACGGGAAATCTGGTTTGCAACGCAAGCTCGCAATCGGTGCGACCAACGATCCGCTGGAGCGCGAGGCTGATAAGGTTGCAGATAGCATTGTTGCGGCGCCCGCGCGCACAGCCAGTCTGTTTCCACGTCTTCAGCGCTTTGCGCAAGCTTCCGTGCACCACAATGATATCGCACCTCCCAGCGTCGAAATGGTCCTGGCCGATTCCGGAGCCCCACTGCAATCGGACCTGCGGACGGACATGGAACAGAGATTTGGATACGATTTTTCGCGGGTACGCGTCCATACCGACGAAGCCGCCGCTCAATCCGCTCGCGCGGTGAATGCGCATGCGTATACGGTAGGACATCACGTTGTTTTTGGTACCGGTGGGCTCTATCCCGTATCGCAAGGCGCCCGACGCCTGCTCGCCCATGAATTGGTGCATGTCATCCAGCAAACCACCGCAGACAATCCTCGCGTTGGTGGAAACGATGCAAGTGAACTGCCGACGATTGGAACGCCGCCCACATTCATAACCAATTCAAACATGGCCCTCCAACGCGTTGACCGCGTTGCCACCTCGCCTACAGCACCCGGATTGCCCGTGAAGGTTATTCCCGGCAACACCCCGCTGAGCCGCCAAGTGCAAGCCTACCGGGTTGCCCGTCCTAACTTGCCGGAGGGCACCAATCTTGTGGCGGTCGAATACGCATTGCCGGGTGCCGATCCGAAAATAGAAATATTCCAAAACAGCCCCGGTGTGGCGCATTCGGAAGAGGTTATGGATCAGTTCTTCCGCGATCTCCGGAGCACGACCCGGAAAGAGCCTCAGGTCCTGAAAATTTATTCCGAACGCCAGTTTTGCGGTCCATCGTCGCACGATTGCGAGGGGCTATTGCTCAAAAGCCCACGATATCAGTCCGCCGAGAAAACCTTTGGATATGATTATCAGGATGCCTCTCGCCGAATTCCCGGAGGAGGTCCGTACAGGGCCGGCCAGACACGAGGGCGCGTCGAGGAGTCGCACGAGCGCCTCTCCCAGACGAAGAATCTCGAATGGGATTTTCAGAAGAGGCCAACGCAGCCATACCATGAACGTCTTGGACAACCGAAGCCCGGCGAACCATCGGCTACGGACGCCCCGCGGGCCAGACCTCCTGTTCGATCCGGGCCCGGAGAAGGTTTTAGCCCAGGGCTCGGTTCGAGCATTGCAATCGGGCTGGGGGTGATCGTTTTCAATGCGGCGAAGACGCTTGTGCTCGGCAGCTTGATGGACGACGCGCTCGCGAAGACACCGTCTCTGTCGAAAGAAAGCGGGACTGCGGCGCAAATATTGAGCTCCCTGCGCACGGATCAGAATTTGCTGGCGATCAGGCTTCTCGCATCCGACGTCGAACAGTATGCCGATCATGGCTACCGCGACGAACGGCCACCGTCCTTTGGTCCACGTTCGTTTTTCGGACGGTCGATTGCAATCGATTCGATCGCGGACGCGTCCGCTCGTGAGCTGGAGCTCGGGAAATTGCGTCTCGACGTGGTGAATGATGTGCAGGAGTTGGAAACGGCAACCGATAATATTGCAAAGGTTTTGCGATCGGAAGCCGAGTTCCGGAAACGCATAAAGGCTGCACAGGATTTAAAGGCACTGTTCGAAAACTCAATCGTGGCCGAAAAGTTCATTACGGAAACGGGCATGTCTCTCGAAGCCTGGAGTGCAATCAAGAGCAATTTGGCAAACTATATTGTCAACCACGAGATTACGCTGGCGAGTTTGAAGAAGCTGCACAAGAGCATCAGCGACGATCATGGTTCGAGCTTGGCCATCCTCAGAATATTGAACGAAGCGGCAGGCAGGAATGCTCGTGTGGCCGCACCCGGCGATACCGCGAAGAAGCCGGAAAGCAAGGCCAGTGCCGCGCCTCGACCCTCCAGCCCGCCCTCCGCCCAGCCGTCAGCAGATGCGCCGCCGCTTCTCGCGCCGCCCGGCATCGCACCTCCGCCGAAAATCGATCTGCTGCCTGGGGCGCCGGCTCCATCGCAGCACGTGGAGCCAATGGCGATCGCGACTGCGCTGCGCAACGAGATGAACATGTTATTGCAAACCGGCGAACGGTTGCTGAGCGGCTCGGGAAGCACGACGCGAGAAGCGATCGAGAGCTTCGGAAAGGCCGAGGATGCGTGGCGCCAACGCGCGACCTCTGTTTGGAGGCACTTTAAGGCCAATGGCCCTGACATGGCCCGGGCCGCAACGGACGAGATCCTAAACGCCGACGGGCAGGGTGGGCGCCTCATCACAATTCGCCACAACCTTGGCCTGCCATAAGATTTCACGCCCGTTCAAATCACACCGAGTAAACCGATGAAAAAACCATGACCTCATTCCCCGGCTCACCGAAATTGCTCAAGGGCGGCATCGTGCTGCTCGATCCGGATAGCGGCGTGCCGGTGCAAATTGTGGTGCTGCAATATAATCCCGATACGCTGAGCCGCACGCTGCAGCTTCAGGGCATCGGCCCCGAGCCCGGCGATCGTCTGGAAGCATTGCGGCTGAAGTCGCCGCCGCTGGAAACCATCAAGCTCGAGGCCGAGATCGACGCGACCGACCAGATGGAGCTCAACGACAGCACCGTCGCGCAGCTCGGGATCTATCCGCAGCTCGCCGCGCTCGAAGTGATGGTCTACCCGACCAGCGCGCAGCTCAGGGACAACAACAGCCAGTCGAACAGCGGCGTGCTCGAGATCGCGCCGATGGAAGCGCCGCTGTCGCTGTTCGTTTGGAGCCAAATGCGGGTGCTGCCGGTCCGTGTGACCGAGTTCAGCATCACCGAAGAAGCCTTCGATCCCAATCTCAATCCGATCCGCGCCAAGATCAGTCTCGGCATGCGGGTGCTCACGGTCAGCGACCTCGGCTTCGCCCACAAGGGAGGCAACTTGTTCATGGCCTATCTGCAGCAGAAGGAACAGCTCGCGCGCAGTGGCGCGCGGGGCTCATTGGGCGCGCTCGGCTTGAGGGGGATTCCATGAACAGTGCAGCGCAGGCCGCGATCGCGCCGACCAGCCCGCAGGCGACGTCCTTTCCGCCGACCAGCCGTTACTTTGGACTGGCTACGGCGATGCTTACCACCGCGGACGGCAAAACCGTGATTTACCTGACACGCCGATTCCTGCCGTCAGCCGATCGGTTCGCGCTGCTCCAGTTGCACACGGTGATTCAGGGCGAGCGGCCGGACCATATCGCCGCGCGATACCTCGGCGACCCCGAAGCATTCTGGCGGCTGGCCGACGCCAACAACGTCATGCGTCCGGAAGAACTGACCGAAACCATCGGACGGCAACTTCGTATCACCCTGCCGCAAGGCGTACCGGCGCAGACCTATGCTTAGAGGATTTTACCTCACGCTTCTGATCGGCCCGACGGTGCCTGTTCCGGCGCCGCAAGCCGTTATCGATGCGCTGACCAGCGTTCAGGTGACGACCAGTGCCGGCCAGGCGAGCGGCTTCCAGCTGACCTTTGCGATCAGCAAGAAGTCGCCGCTGAATACGCAGATGCTGCCGGTCGGGGCTTTCGATCCCGGCATTCGTGTCATCCTGATGGTGACAACCAACAGTCTGCCCACCGTGCTGATGGATGGCATCATCACCCAGCACACGGTCACGCCAAGCAACGAACCCGGACAGTCCACGCTCTCGGTCACCGGACAGGACATCAGTTTACTGATGGAGCTCGGCAATGGTGGTTTGCTGAGGGGCCTTCTGGAAATCGCGATACCGTTTCCGAGTTTGCCGACTGTCGGGATCATCGAGCTCCTGCTTCTCAAATATGTGACCTATGGCGTGATTCCGGCCGTTGTGCCTCCGCTGCAGATCGACGTTCCGCTTATCACCGACGGCTGGCACAGCAAGACATCCTTCGACAGTGATCTCGCCTGGATCAAGGCCGCGGCCGAGGATGTGGGATACGTGTTCTATATCGATCCGGGTCCGGTGCCCGGCACCAACATCGCGTATTTCGGACCCGAGATCAGGATCGGCGTTCCGCAACCGGCCTTGAACATCGACATGGACGCGGAAACCAATGTCGAGACGCTTAACTTTACCTACGACGGCATGGGGCGCGAACAACCGACGGTCACGATCCTCGATCCGATCTTCCACAAGGTTCCGATTTCCATTCCGATTCCCGACGTGAGCCTGTTGCGTCCGCCGCTGGCGATGCGACCGGCACTGGCCATGCGCTCGACGCAGCTCGAGGGCGTCGCGGACCTCGATCCGATCCCCGCTGCGCTGCTCGGGCTGGCCGCATCGGCAAAGCCGGACGCAATCACCGGCTCGGGGACGCTTGATGTCTTGCGCTATGGCCGCCCGCTCAAGGCGCGGCAACTGGTCGGCGTCAGGGGCGCGGGGACCGCCTATGACGGACTTTATTATGTCAGCAGCGTCACCCACAACATCAAGCGAGGCGAATACAAGCAGAACTTCAGCCTGGCGCGCGAAGGTCTGATTTCGCTCGCGCCGCGGGTGATCCCATGATCCACGCCAGAACGAGAAAGAAGTTTTTCGGAAAATATCGCGGCATTGTCGAGATGAATGCCGATCCTGACTTGAAGGGCCGTATTACGGCCATGGTGCCGGACGTGCTGGGTCCGATCCCGACCACCTGGGCCCTGCCATGCCTGGCGAACGCGGGAGTGAAGAGCGGCGTTCATGTGATTCCAGCTGTCGCACTGCACTTAAAGGTGAGACGACCGAATGAGCGATTTCAAGGGCTTGCTCTTGCACTTAATTTGAGAATTTGCATTTAAACGTGAGACTCGGCATCACCATTTCCTGCGGTCCGCCCCTGCTGCCAACGTCGCCGCGCATCACCATTTCGCAAGTCGGCATCATGATCAGCGACGGCAAGGGCGGGACGATCAGCCTCATCAGCGGTGTCGTCTCCATCAATCAACTGGCTCTGGTCGTGAAGTAACCGCGTAGGAGGAGATATATTGCCCGGCTTTCTGGTCAACCTCAGCACCATCGTCACCTGCACTCATCAGGGAATTGCACAACCGACGATGACGGTTCCGAATGTTCTGGTGATGGGGCAGCCGATTGCCGTGCAGACGTCGCCCTATGTCGTCGCCGGCTGCACGCTGCCGCCACCCCCCGCCGCCAATGGCCCTTGCGCAACGGCGGCCTGGCTGAGCGGCGCGACCAGGGTATTCGCGAATGGAAATCCCGTGCTGCTGCAGGACAGTCAGGCGCTGTGCGCGCCGAGCGGGACGCCGCTGCAGATCAAGACTACGCAGATGCGCGTTTCAGGGATATGAAGCCATGAATATCGATTTCCCGTTTCATTTCGACACCCGCGGGCGCACTGCGTCGGCCGGCGACGACAAGCACATTCGCGACATGATCGAGCAGCTGCTGTTCACCAATCCGGGCGAGCGGGTCAACCGTCCCGACTTCGGCAGCGGATTGATGCAGATGTTGTTCGCTCCGAACAGTCCCGAGATCGCCGCAGCACTTCAGTTCACGCTGCGGGGGGCGATCCAGCGCTGGCTCGGCGATCTGGTCGAACTTCAGGACCTCCAGGTCACCGCAGTGGATTCGACCCTTACCATCGACCTTCAATACGCCAGGCGCCAGACCGGCAAGACACAAAACGTGCAGATCACAAGAACGGTGTAGATCATGACGTCGACCCCGTCAGAAATCTGTCGAGACCCGCAAAGGCGCCAGAAGCTGCGCACGAGCGGGCTTTATGGGATCGACTATATCGAAGTAAGCGATGACCGGTTGACGCTGACTGTCTTTTTCATCGGCAAGGTGCCGAATGCAATCTCCGCCGGCAATGTCAGCATTACCGGTAGCGCCCATATTCGCGACATCAGGGTCGTCAGTGTCCTGATCCGCGATCACGAGGATTCCGAGAACGACAATTGCCTGGACGTGGCGATCGATCGTCCCGGGGACCTCTCGACCTACAGACTAAGCCTGGTCGACGCGGATGAACGCGACCAGCCGACGGATCGGCCGTTGGCCGGGTTCGATCCACGCTCCGCGCAAGCCGACTTCAGTTTCAATATCGGAAGGGTGTCCGAGTTCGATTGCAAGCCGGGATACGTCATCTCGCAGCCGGAGTTGCCGGCGCCGGAAATCAACTACCTCGCGAAGGATTATGAATCGTTCCGGCAATTGATTCTGGACCGGCTGGCCGTGACGATGCCGGCTTGGCAGGAACGGCATATCCCGGACGTCGGCATCACGCTGGTCGAGATCCTGGCCTATGTCGGCGACTACCTCAGCTATTATCAGGATGCGGTCGCGACCGAAGCCTATCTCAGTACGGCGCGGCAGCGCATTTCAGTGCGGCGACACGTTCGTCTGATCGACTATGCGATGCACGAAGGCTGCAACGCGCGGGCCTGGGTTTTCATTAATGCGTCGAGCGACACCACGCTCAAGCCAGGCGAGGTCCATTTTCTCGCCGGCCAGAGTGCGTCGGGGGTGGAAGCCGACACCACGGTCGGCGACAGTACCGCAGCTGCCGGCGGCGCGTTCGACGTATTCCAACCGGTGTCGCAGGACCCGATCAATCTCTTTGAAGCCCACAACGAGATCAGTTTCTACACCTGGGGCGACCGCCGCTGCTGCCTCCAGGCGGGTGCGACATCGGCGACGCTTTTTGACGACTGGCGGGAACCTGCGCCAAGCGTTGCGACGCCGGCGGATCACCCGCAAGAGAACCATGGCCGGCGCAAACGCGTGACCAAACCCGCCCACGGTCGCGAGGTCGTCGCAAAGAGCCCACCGCTACCTCCCAAAGAGCATGACGCGTCGCCGGCAAAAGAGCGCAGATTGCACCTTCAGCCAGGTGACATCCTTCTGTTCGAAGAGGTGGTCGGGTTGGCCGCCGGTTTGCCGGCGGTTGCGAATCCGGCGCACCGGCATGTGGTTCGGCTGACCGGGGTAACACCGGGCTACGATCCGTTGTACGACCAGCCGGTGCTGGAAATAAACTGGGGCGCGGAGGACGCACTTCCTTTCGAGTTATGTTTGCCGGGCGTCGACCGTGCGTCGTCCGGAAAGGACATCAGCGTTGCGCGCGGTAACGTCGTTCTCGCGGACCACGGGATCTGGACCACGAAGGACTGGATTGAATGCGAAGTTTTGCCTGACCAGATTCTTGGGAAAAAATATCGCCCGGTGCTTAAAAAAGGCCCGCTGACATTTTGCCAGCCGGTAGCGGGCACCGCGGCTGCGGCCCGCGCGCTGGTTCAGGATCCGCGGTCCGCGCTTCCGCAGATCCAGGTATTCAGCATCGCTCCGACGCTCGACGGAACGAAGCCGCTGTTCACATTTGCGGACCTTCAGGACCCGCTGTCCTTTGCCAACAAATTTGCGAACTCGGATGATTCCGACTGGCGCGCGCTTCGCGGTCGACTGCCTTCCAACAACATCGTCAAAGCTCTCGGCACGGATGCTGTCGCCAAGGCGTTGACGGACGATCTGCATCCGTTTTTGCGGACATGGAGTCCGCAGCGCGATCTGCTTTCAAGCGGCCCCAGGGATTTCCATTTTGTCGTCGAAATGGACGATGACGGCTACGCGCATTTGCGTTTTGGCGACGGTCGATTGGGACGCGCGCCGGAGGATGGCGAGGTATTCGCGGCGAGGTATCGCGTGGGGATCGGCGCGGTTGGCAACGTGGGCGCGGAGGCGATCAACCAGGCCATCGTTACGTTAGCAGAGCAAGACAAGCCAAACGATGCCGCGCTCAAGCCGCGCAATCCATTCGCCGCGGCGGGTGGCACCGATCCGGAGTCGATTGCCAAGGTCAAGCTTGTCGCACCAAAAGCATCTCAGGGCGAGTTGATGCGTGCGGTGCGCGCGGATGATTACGCACGGATCGCCGAACGCGACCCCGGGGTGCAGCGAGCGGCGGCGGAACTGCGATGGACCGGCGTCCGATATGAGGCGCATGTCAGTATCGATCCGCTGGGAACCGAGCAAACCGACCTGGCGCTGTTGGGCCGGATCCAGACCGATCTGCACCGCTATCGCCGTATCGGTCATGACGTGATCGTCGTTCCTCCAAATTATGTGCCCTTGGACATTGCGATCCTGGTGAAGGTCCTGCCGGGATATCTCCGTTCCCGCGTCGAAGCCGCGTTGTTTGACAATTTCAGCAATCGCGTGCTGCCAGGCGGCGGGCGCGGCATCTTTCACCCCGACAATCTCAGTTTCGGCGACAACATCTATGTCAGCAAGCTGATCGGCGCCGCTCAGGCAGTGGCCGGCGTTGAGAGCGCGGCCGTTACCAGGCTGGAGCGCCGGTTTGTGGGCCCGGATCGCGAGATTGAAAACGGTATGCTGCCGATCGGTCCGCTTGAGGTCGCGCGGCTCGACAATGATCCGGTCTTTCCGGAAAATGGCAGACTGGTCCTGACGCTGCGAGGTGGCCAATGACCGAGCCCTGCACATCCTGCGCGGCGGCGCAATCGGTCACTCCGCTTTCGACGGCCAACCGCCCGGGACTAAATGCGCTTTCATATCGCGTCGGCAACTATGCGACCTTCTTCGACACGATGAAGGGCCGGTTGTCCCAGCCTGGTTTGACTGGCCTGAGAACCCGCGAGGCAAGCGATCCGGCCATTGCGCTATTCGATGCCTGGTCGATCGTCGCCGATGTGCTGACCTTTTATCAGGAACGGATCGCCAACGAGGGCTATTTGCGAACCGCTGTCAAGCGTGGTTCGGTACTGGAGCTTGCCGACCTCGTCGGATCATCCTTGCGTCCCGGCGTGTCGGCGTCCGTCAGCATCGCCTACACGCTGGACCAGAACAGCGTAGCGACTATCCCGGTGGGGAGTCGCGTCCAGAGCCTGCCGGTTCAGGACCAGCTGCCTCAATCGTTCGAAATTTCCGATGATCTTCCGGCGCAAGGTGCATGGAACAATTTGGCGCCCCGCTTGAGCCGGCCGCAAATCGTCAAGTCCGATGCTTCCACGATCTATGTCGCGGGCCTGACGGCAAACCTCAAGCCCAATGATCCATTGCTGATTGTCGCAAGCCCCCCGGTGTTGCAAAGGGTACAGGCGGTCGAAGTGCAGGCGCCGCTAGGTCGCATCAAGGTCGACATCCAAATGCCTGTCCCGCCGCAACAAACCTTGGCGGCGACGGTTGCCGAGTTCGTTCCGCCGAGTTTTGGTTTCCTCAATTTGATCGACCCGCTCACCATGGCGCCGGCCAACCATCCGGCCAGCGCCGCCGAGCTGAGGCGCAGCGTGGCGAGCACCTTCGATCAAAGCTCGGACGCCGTGCCGGCCCTGGTGAGGACGCTCAATCCTGCGGCGCGCGCCCAATTCTACGCCGCGTTGAAGAACGAAGCGGTGGCCCCGCCAGTGCCGGGTGAGGTTCACGCCTTTCGTGTCAAGGCAGCGCCATTCGGCCACAACGCTCCGCTGAAACCCGTCACGGGTGAAAAGGGCGTCGTGATCGACACCGAAGAATGGCCTCTGGTGGGCGCGACATCGATCGAGATCGTGCTGTCGATGGCAACGACGAGCTGGAGGAGAGGTGACACTGCCCTGGCCTATATCGAGGCGCTGTTCAACGAGAAAGCTCCATTGGCTTTTGTCCAGATCGAGCAGGGATCGGAAAAGGCGAGCCAGTCATTTCTGATAGATAATACAACGCCTCCGGCCATTGGCAGATGGCAGATGGATGCTTCGTTCGACAGCAACAGCAAGACGGTCAAGCTCAATTTCACTGATCTTGGATGGTCGTGCACGATCACTTTCCTCGACCGGTCATCACAAATCGAAATCGTGGCGGACGGCGGTGATGATATCAGGGTTCCGGTTGGCCGTACGGCGACCTCGTCTTCGACCGGACGGCGGCTGCGGGTATCCACCGAGCATGGCATCGCGATCGAGCACAAGGCAGCGATCGCCCCTGACAAGCTCAATGTCGTCGATCTTGATTCGGCCTACGATGAGATTGTGCCGCAGAGTTGGGTCGCGATCGATTTTGGCAACGGGCGGCCGCACGTCATCGCGCAGGTCAAGAACGTTCAGAAGGGTTCGGTCACCAACTACGGTATGTCGGGCCGCGTGACGCGGCTAACTCTCGACTATGATTGGTTGACCACCAATGATCTCATGCTGTCGGCGATCCGACCCGCCGCCATCCTGGCGCAAAGTGAGCGGCTGGACCTGGCCGAGGAACCGATCGAAGATCCGGTTGAGGGCAAGGAGATCGAGCTTGGCGATCTTTACGGCGATCTGCCTTCAGGCCGCTGGCTGATCGTCGGGGGGGAGCGTGTCGACATTCCCAACACAACGGGGGTGAACGGGGCAGAGCTCGTCATGCTGGCCCGTGTCGAGCAGAAAACCCAGCTTGCCGATCCGACCAATCCGGCTTCGGCCAAGCGCGCCGGCGAACGCCTGCATAGTTTTCTCGAACTCGCCGGTCCGCTCGCCTACAGATACAAGCGCAATTCCGTTGCCGTTTACGGCAACGTCATCCCGGCAACCCAAGGCGAGACACGCGTCGAGGTCCTCGGCAGCGGCGACGGATCGCAAGCCATGCAGCACTTCATGCTGCGGCAGGGGCCGGTCACTCACGTGAAGTCGGCTATCCGCAGCGGTACGCAAAGTACGCTGGAGGTGCGGGTCAACGACATTCCCTGGACCGAGGTGGCCGCGCTGACCGAGGCGGGGCCGTTCGATCGTTGTTACGTGACGCGGACCGACGATGCGGACAAGACGACCATCGTCTTTGGTGACGGCGTCAATGGCATGCGCGTGCCGACCGGCAAGGAAAACGTGAAGGCCATCTATCGGACGGGACTGGGTTCTGCCGGCAATGTGCCGACAGGCGCGATCAGTCAACTGGCGTCGCGTCCCTTTGGCGTCAAGGCTGTGGCAAGTCCGCTGCCGGCGTCCGGCGGTGTCGACCGCGACGGGCGCGATCAGGGAAAAAAGAACGTGTCGCTGCTCGGAGCCAGTATGGATCGGCTTGTCAGTGTGCAAGACTATGCCGACCTCGCCCGCACATTCGGTGGAATCGGCAACGCGACCGCGGCGCTGCTATCCGATGGGCGCCGGGAGCTGGTGCATGTGACGGTGGCCCCAGCGGATGCAAACCACGTCAGCTCCGATCAATACCCGAACCTGCTTCAAGCGCTGCTCGATGCAGGCGACCCGCATTTTCCGGTCCAGGTTGAAGGCGGCGAACTTGTCCTGCTGATCATCGCCGCGCGCGTGGGGATGACAGGAGATCGGCAATGGGCGGAGGTCGAACCTGACATTCGAACCGCGCTGCTCGACGCATTCGGTTACGATCGACGCCATCTCGGACAGGATATCGCACTCAGTGAAGTCATTGGCGCGATCCAGCTCGTCGCGGGCGTCGCTTATGTTGACGTCACGACTTTCGATTCGATCAGTACGTCGGACGCCAAGTTTGAAAGTTCGCTGAAGGCCAAGCTTGCGGCCATCAGTTCCGACGCCGGCCCGGCGTCGCTCATCAGGGTTAGGCGTGCCACCATCGATCCGGTCGAGTTGCGTGTGCAGCCCGCCCAGATCGCGTTTCTAAGCGCGGACCTCCTCGACACGCTGGTACTCACCGGGGTTGATTCATGACAACAGATAATCGTTCCTCGAACAGCGCGAGCAACCGTCTCTGCGATCTTCTTCCGGTGGTTTACCGGCAGCGGGACTTCGAGGCAGGCGAGCCGCTGTTGAGATTGCTCGGCGTAATTGCCGAGCAGGTTGATGTGATCGAGAGCGACATCGCGCAACTCTATGAAAACTGGTTTATCGAGACGTGTGACGACTGGGCGGTGCCCTACATCGGCGACCTGATTGGCTATCGGCCGCCTGACATCGGCGGCGTGTCGTCCGATCCCGCCTGGTTGCCCGCCAACAACACATTGTCGGCGCGACGGGAGGTGGCCAATTCCGTGCGGTTCCGAAGACGCAAGGGCTCGTTCCGGCTGCTGGAGCAGCTGGTAGAAGCGGTGGCCGCATGGCCGTCGCGCGTCGTTGAGTTCGGCCGTCAGGTGGGGCAAATTCAGTCGATCGATCATCTGCACGCAAAGTGTGGAGGGACCGCGGATCTGCGGTCGACCGATGCGCTCGATCTTGTCGGAACTCCGTTCAACACCGTGGCGCATGCGATCGATGTGCGGGACGTCGAATCGGATCGATCCCCGGGGGCCTGCAACATTCAGAACGTCGGACTCTATTTATGGCGGCTGCCGGTCTATTCGGTTACGTGCATGCAGGCCTATTGCCTCGAGGAAGTTGGCGATCACTGCTACACCTTCAATATTCTCGGCAACGATACGCCGCTGCACAATTTACCCGTTGCCGATCCGATGCCGGAAGACGCCGCCGGTGAGTTGAGTCTTCCCGTTCCAATTCGCCGAAAGGCATTCGAGACGCGGCTGGTCGTCGACGGTGTGGAGCGGCGTCAGGCGTCGGACAAATATTACGGGGCAGGGCGAAGTTTGGCGATCTGGAGATCGACTGCCCGAGGAGGATATCCTCGTTTCCTATTACTACGCCTTCGGCATGGATTTCGGCGGCGGCGAATATGAACGTCCCGACATGGTGAAGGCGGAGACTGCGCTCTACCGGGTGAAGGTCGACACCGATCTTCCGACGCTTCGTACGGCATGCGAGCGCTGGGCCAGCGACAACCCCGCCAGCGCCGTGATCGAATTGACCGAGAACCGCGTTTATGAAGAACCGGTGCATATCGAACTCAGGGAAGGCCAAAGTCTAGAAATCCGTGCCGTCAACGGCGTGCGTCCGGTGATCGATCTCCTGGACTGGCGCGCCAGTCGTCCGGACGCACTCACGATTACGGGCGCTGTCGGTAGCCGCATCACGTTGGATGGCGTTCTTGTTACCGGACGGGGCATCGATGTCAGGGGAGCCTTTGAGGAGATTATCTTCCGGCACTGCACATTGGTGCCGGGCTGGTCGCTTCATCAGGATGTCAGGCCACGCCGCCCGGCCGAACCCAGCCTGTCGCTCTTGGATGCGTCAGGACGCGTCCGGATCGATCGTTGCATCGTCGGCGGTGACGCGATCCACAATTCTCGGTCGTGTTCATGCCCACACGGTCGAGCTCGCCGAGAATTCTGTTTTCACGGGTCAGGTTCGGGTCGCGCGCCGGCAGCATGGCTGCGTGAGATATTGCTATGTTCCACCCGGGTCACGCACGCCCTCGCGATATAGCTGCCAGCCCGATCTGGTGGACAAGGCGCTCGAAGAGTCGGTCAAACTCGAACGCCATCCGAAATCCGAGCTGCACGCGTTGCGGCGAGCGGAAGAGTTGCGGGTCGAACCCCAGTTCATCACCACGCGCTACGGCGAGCCGGCCTATTGCCGGCTCGCGCGCGGCTGCGCCGACGAGATCACGCGCGGCGCCGAGGATCGAGCCGAGCTTGGCGTGTTTCACGACCTGTTCGAGGCGCAACGTTTGGCCAACCTGCGCAATCGCCTTGGCGAATACGTGCCGGCCGGAACCGATGTGGGAATCATCTTCGCCAGCTGATGAGAGGTAGTCATGACCGGAGATTTCACTCGCGACAGCTTTGAGCCGACGAAGAATTTCACGCGGGTTCTCATGCAGCAGGGACGCCCGCAGCTCGACGCCGATCTGAACGAGCAGATCGCGATCTTCTGGCGCTACTGGCGAACGCTGGTGGCCGATCTCATCGGACCATTCGGCGGACCCCACGACAATTGCGGTTTCGAGGTCATTACCCCGACGGTGGTCGACGACGAGCTTCGATCGAAAAAAGAGCAGGACTACGTGCGTGGAATGCTCAAGGAGCCCGGCGAATTTCTGCTCAGCCCCGGGCATTATTATGTCAACGGGATCCTCTGCGAGAACACCGGGTATCTCGCTTACTCCGCTCACATCGAGCCCGGCGAGGCTCCCTTGGCGCCGAAAAAGAATGCGCAGTTCCTGATCTACCTCGACGTTTGGGAGGGACCGGTCACCTATCTCGAGGACGACCAGATCCACGAGCCCGCGTTGAATGGGATCGACACCAGCATTCGCACCAAGGTGATGTGGCGGGTCCGGAGTTGGGAACTGCCCGATAAAAACGCGTATAGCGATTGCAGCAAGGTCAACGCGCATTGGCGGACCATCAGCGAAGCATGGCAGGCAGAACATCGCGGGCGCCTGCGCGCTCAGACGTCGGAAACGGCGGATGGCGCGGGTCAAGAGCAAGAACACGCGATCGGACGAGGCTATCGAGGTCCGCAAAACCAGCTTTATCGCGTCGAGATCCATCACGAGGGCGTTGCGGGCGGCGGCGCTCATGGACCTACGTTCAAGGTGTCGCGCGAAAACGGCTCCGTTCTGTTTCGGGTCGCTTCGATTGACAACAGCGTTCTTACCCTCGACTCGATAGGCAGGGACGCGCGATTTGGTCTGAAAACGGGAGACTGGGTCGAGCTCTCCGAGGGCCGGGTCGGCGGCGGCGTCGCGGGACCGTTGTTGCAGGTTCTGAAGGCGGATTCCAACCGCCGTCAGGTGACACTGAGCGCCGCGCCGGCACATGGCGATCGCGCCCACCGACACCTTTTCCTGCGTCGCTGGGACCACAAAGCGGGCGACCCCAAGAGGGGCGGACTAGAGTTGCGCGACGGCGCCGCGATCCTGAGGGAAGGCGAGGGCAGCAATGGGTGGCTGTCGCTGGAAAATGGCCTGCGCATTCAATTCCAGAAATCGACGCCGGCGAACAGATACCGCACCGGTGACTACTGGCTGGTCCCTGCGCGTGTTGCGACTGGCGGCGTTTTGTGGCCCCACGAACACGGCAAGCCCAAGGCCCTGGCGCCGCACGGCGTCCAGCATCACTATGCTCCACTTGCAATTGTCTCGTTCGATGCCAACGGTGTGCTGGAGGCACAAGGCGATTGTCGACCAAAGTTCAAATTGCCCGTGGCGTTCGGGTTTTAGAAATCGTTCCGCTTCTTTGGTCCCGAGAAGTTGCAATCGACCCGATCACGTTGAGCGTGCCGGCATCGACCGTCGTCGCGCCGGTATAGGTATTGATGCCAGATAGCGTCAACGTGCCGGTTCCGACCTTGACCAGCGAGCCTCCGGTGAGGGGGAAAAGTCCCTGTCATTGTCGGAAACTCAATCCGGCTAGCAAGTGAAGTCGAATCGGGCGATGCTCTTGGTTGATGAGAGATGTTTGCAGGCTGATTTGCTTGGCGC
>WNFI01706136.1_pt2 | contig 15231 bp, 19 predicted proteins | sample 5400471 | NCBI WGS metagenome assembly WNFI01 (sample SAMN13153348, study PRJNA577476) | soil metagenome | isolation source: 100 cm saprolite on Douglas fir-dominated hillslope | place: USA:California | collected 2013-09-17
ACCCACGTTCGACACTGGCGAGCTTGACCAGGAGGCGAAGCTTACTAGTTCGTGATGACGATTCCGGTTTCGGCTGAGAGATAGCCGAAGAGTCTTGGGCGGCAACCGGTGTTTCGCTAAGACTAGGTGAAGACTGAACGAACGTAGTCATGAGGAGGTCATAGAATGTTACGAGGGGCTCCGGAGCCACACGAAAGATGACTGTTGATACGTCCACAAAGATGATCTGATCGTACCCTTCATAATTTGATAGATACTCGGGAGAAGTGCTCTGAACACGTGTATAGTCCACACGAAGAAGATTCTTTCCTGCGGACTCGTCAGCGGAAGAGAAAAGTTGGACAGGCTCGAAGCCAGGCTCTGCGACTTCCATGAAAAGAGAGCTACAAGCTCGTGTGAGCGGGGAATCGTCAAATGGTCTAAGAGGGACCGACCCGAGACAGACTTCGACCTTCATATCATGTTGCGTGAGTAGAAGAAGCAAAGAAAAGTTGCCGAAAGCAACATGGCCGAGTGGCTTCTCCTCTGCCAAACCTTGAGATTTATATAGAGATGCCCGCAGTCTGGTTACTTGGAAGGAAAGCTCAAACATCCTTTGCCTCGCCGCCGGAGACTGGTTCGGTGAATAAGGACAATGATGCCATCATTCGACCAGAGATATACGCACCTCGACACTCCTTTCCTCGATGGAGTGGTCATCTTCCGCGCTCCTATAATCGTCGTCATCGTCGCCCTCGACGTTGTACTCAGTTTCAGGAAGATCGAAGAGCCCCGACGGTAACTGATAGCTATATGACATGACCTCAGTCGAATCGACGGCAGAAGGACCACCATTGTCAAATTTTGGAATGGTGACGTCGATAAGACGTAAGATCGAGTTGTATTTCGAGTCGGAGAAATTCAGCTGCAATGTAGGCAACTTTCCAGAGACTTTGAAGCGGGCCAAGTTGGTAACGCTCGGCACGATGGAGTTCTGGACCTGCAAATCGATGTTGATTCGTTCGATAAGATGAAGGGACGAGTCATCGCGCGAGCTCAGCGCATTTCTGCAAGACTGCAGATCTCCTCCGAGGATGAACTGCAACGAACATCAGCGAAGTCGTAATCATTCGAGAAAAAAGTTCTTCAACCTGCGCATCCTCGAGTTTGAGGTTCAACTTATCATACATAAGCGATTCAAGTCTCGCATAGTCATCATCTGAATACTGTTGGGACCGCTTGAGCTGAACCTGGCGGATGGCATCTTTACCCGCTAGGTCACTTTCAATTGAAATGTGGCCGGCATCGACGAGAAGGTGTGTACACTTGGGAGTGGTTATACTGCAAGGTCTCAGACGATGAATAAAGATGTGTGAATCTCTTCACCTTTCGGGTATGATGATGATAGGCGCGTTCATATCCACTTGTAAATCGACCGTTTTGTGAGTTTGCAACGCATGCTCGAGGCCAGCTCGTGTTTCCTTGCGCAAACCTTCAAAAGCCCCACCCGCCGCGGTCTGTCAATAACATAAGTGGCCGGGCAGATAACAGAGGGGTGTCGTATTCACAAGCAATGCTTCCACAGATTCAAGTCGATCTTCAGGAGGCTTGAAGAATTTATAGATCGCCTCTACATACCCCCTGTGATACACGACTTCCATATGTCTCATTCGAATTGTAAGCGCGGTGTCTGCTCGCTCGTCAAGTGGGTTGTTCTCGAATTTCATATAGTAAAAGGGATCCTTTGAATCATGATCTGTTGCGTCGCATAAGGTAGGCGAGTCCTGCTTGACATGAACTATTTGAGGAAACAGTGTATCCCTTGCGGTACCGTCGTACACGCTAAACCCGCCGAGTGAGGTCGAGACCTCCAAATTATCGCGCCGTTGAATGCCTGTTGCCTGAAACTCGTCAAAAACGACGGAGATAATCTCCATTGCAACGCCGTGCGGGTCCGTTTTCAAAGCGAATGAACCCCTCTTAAGCTCTGTTTGAATCCTAGCCTTGAGAGCATCTTTCGGCAGTTCGAATGACTCGGCAACCGCTGCCTTCTCATCGTAGTCAACAACTTCGTATAACTCCCTTCTTTGCTGTTCGGTCATATTGCTAAATGGTGACTCTTGCGGTGACTGCGTAGGTGATGCGCTTGAAGAACCCCAGCCTGGAAGCCAACTTGTCCAACCGGAAGTCTGCGATGCCTGCCGCTTCTTCTCTTCCTCAACTTGCTTCTGCAGCGTGCCGTCCTTTCTCAGTTCCGATCGTGAGATTGATCGGTAGAACCGAATGTCTTCATAGGAAAGTTTTTTCTCCAAAGCTTCCAGCTCAGGCAACTCCTGAGTTCACGTGAGTACCAGATCCGAGGGGACATAGCGCGGACGCACCTCATTGGTAAGGGTTTTCAGTTGCTTCTTTTTGAAGAGCTCGACATATCGGCGACGGTCATCTCTACGCTCAGCAAAAAAGGCCCACGTCCACCTGCGCTTCTTATCACGAACACTATCTAGAATAGCATTCCCTGCAAAAGTAAGGAGGGCGCGTGGGCGATTTTCCCTAAGTCTTTCTAGAGATCGATATTTCGCATACTGCATCATTACTGGTTGGTGCCACGACAAATAACGATTTCGTGAACCCGCGTACTCGCGATTTTCGTCTCAACATGTGGATGGTCTCAAACAAGGAGATCATGTCCTTGTATTGGTGATCGTCGAGGAGCACCCCGATTTCGGGAAAGAGGAGTTGAATGTCGAACCGGGGTGCATCCTTCTTTGCGTTTTGCCTCAGGATGACCTATCACGCCATTGAATACACCCCGCATCGTGGTACAAATTTGTCTCACCCGTCCTTCCCCGGATACTGGCTTAAGAATAAATTGGTGATCTTGAGGTTCCCCTTCTCGTGCGATCTGAACAATCTCGTCACGACCCGGGCAATCAAATTCAAATGGGTATACGGAACCATTGATGAGAATCGTCCCATGGCGGTCTCATAAGAGAGTCCGGCCATACTTTCGGCGTCTGTATCAAAATATGCGGCCAAAGATTCCAACTTCGCCAACTGCAATGGCATTGAGAGAGGCAACGAAGAATCAATAAGCCAACTCACCTTATGCACGGTCTTACTGCTTCCCTCGATAAAAGCAGGTTTCCAGTTCTCATCGACCGAAACAGCCGAAAAGCTTGACAATGTGACGCCCACTGCAAATGGATGCTAGAAAACATTGATGGTCAAAACATCGTGACTGTCGCCTTATAATTTGGGGCTCGTGGACATACACCTGGAACGCTGATGTTATCCTCGTACCGAATGTGCACATTCTTGATCGTTACTTGGATGTTGTTAAGAAGTTTTCCGAGCAGTGATGCAACAAAGCCTTGACTTTCAGCGCTATTATCGGTGCCTTGAACGCCCTTGAGTTCGTTGCGATCATATGCAAACAGAAGTTCATACCTTTGACCTCAGCCGCTTGTGTTTGAAGGACCTCAGCATTCTGAAGCCGTTCTAATTTTGCTTCCTGTATGCGGCGCTCGAGTTCGTCAAGATCTTGACCATCTTCCTTACGCGGAACAACAAGGACGTAGAGATCCTCGATCAGTACTTGAACAGGTTGATTCCCCAGATTAAACCAGTGCAAAGACAAGGAAAACTTTCCCAAATGGCCTGCCCATCCACATAAACAAAATGCTCCCCGGTGATAGTAACGATACACACCTTCAACAACATCGATCGGTAGTCGGAGCCAGTCGAAGACACCCTTTTTAATACGAAGTTTTCCCAATGTCACTTGTCCTGACACATGTACGATGTTACGGCGTAAACATTCCTAGAGGCGACATTGACTCACCCTGGACAATTCCAAGGTTGACTAGACCCATATCTAGGTTTTCAACATACGGGGCAAGAAAGTGACTGAACACCTGAGACATAATAAGAATCAGGCTATTCAACGAGGTATGAGCGCGCACAAAACCGAGGAGTTCCTTTAGAGGGTTGGTAAACCATGATCGTGACATAGCCAGCAGGTATGGCCGTGGCCGTAGCCTTAACCGGTCGAGAAGTGAGAGCCAGGGATTACGCGACGATGTGTGGAAAGGCGATTTCTAGACAAACGCACGCGTTGTGGTGAATGGGTGCGAGTGATGGGACAAAGCGACGAGCGTGAATACGTCATTGAGCTGAACGCGTGTTACCTCGTGTGCTGTGCGCCTTTTGATTACATAATATTCGTAATTAGTACCTGCGGCAGACAGCGGGACGCTTTCAAGTTCTGCCAAGATCCGGTCGCTCACTGGACGTCTCGACGTTCTATCGATGCACTTCTTCGTTTTCTTTATCTACGGTACACTTCTCAAGGCCTAAATAGGGAAACATCTCGGGAAGTGTGAGCACGAGCCGCCCAACTGCCGCCCGGGACCTGTCATGAACATTAGTGACACATCGGCAGAGCCCGTGAAAAAACAGTGAAAAAGCAGCGGACTCGTCTCCTCGTGTCCTTTAGGTGAGGCCACCTTCGTGCTCGGCTTAATTGTCTTTCACCCCTTCCAATGTTGTCTCAGCCCTCGCAACCAGTGTCCAGTGCTGCAGAAGTTCGTGAAGCCGTCATCATTGGCGTAAACGAGGTTGATGAGGGCACTTATTCGAGTAGTCATGTGACTAATTCTTCTATTCTTTGCCAGCTGGGCAACGTCCAGGATGCCTTGAAACCCATCACAGAGTACGTAAACAACGGTTTGACGAATGCTTGGTTTATACTAATCCATGGCAATAGATTGCTTACTGCGACGCATGAGGACTCTGTGAGACTATATTGTACGGTGCCAACATGGTCTCCATCATCCGATATTTGTATGAAATGGCGTTCAGAATCACTGCCACACATTATTGATACGGACATATCAGGCATTGACCTTCATGACCTTAACACTCTGCGATCTCGATCTTTGCACTTCATCCACGATCTAGTTAACTCTTTGCGTGAATCTGGCGTACGTGGAAGATTGGGCGACAATCGCAGCATGACTCTAATGTTTCTGAATCTAGGTCCGGGCCTCGTACAAGCTCATGCCGTCGAATTCGCCGTTGTGCCTGATTTGTGCGTGCCAGTCACGTCTCGACACGAATGCAATTCAACATTCAGCGCATGATGCTTACACGAAAATGAAAATGAGGTTTCGGTGAGTTTTCAGCCCAAGATAGGTTGAAGATACTTAGGCAGGTATCAACAGCGAGCAAGTTCTCCTGGTCGAGTCGGAAGGTGGGCCGGCATTGGTCGTCACATGAGTTTGCCGAATTGGACTTAGTCATAGACATAGAATGTATATAGCCCCTTATAGGAAGGCTCTTTGGCTCCGGCATCCGAGCGCTATTTTCGTTTCGCGTTCACCCGTGTTTTTTGCATCTCGCAATGGCTCCCCTCGCCGACTTCATTCTCAAGCACGTCCCCCTCCCTCAGCTTCCTTACCATCTCACTCATTATGTCCGTGGCGCCACCCCTCTTTCGACTCAGCCAGTCGTCATCGGCATCCTTGCCTGCTACCTCGCCACCATCTTTGGCATTCGCGAAATTATGAAGACACGTCAACCCCAAAAACTCACTTTCCTCTTCCAAGTCCACAATGCTATTCTTAGTTCTGGTAGTGCACTTCTCCTCGCGCTCATGCTCGAGGAGATCCTACCCATCTACTGGCGGCATGGGGTTTTTCACGCACTATGCAATGCTGGGGCATGGACTGAGGTCAGTAGCACCCCACTCTCTAAGTTCCAGCTGCCGAACTATCCGTATGCAGCGTATGGAGCTGTATTATATCATTAATTACTTCATCAAATACGTCGAGTTACTCGACACGGTTTTCCTCGCACTAAAGAAAAAGCCGTTAGGTCTGTAGCTGTCTTGGTACCTGACATGCTGATGACCCATTGATGCGTTTCTAGCATTCTTGCACGTGTATCATCATTCTGCGACGGCCTTCCTTTGCTTCACTCAGCTCAATGGGAAGACAAGCATCGTAATCCTCGTCCATACCCACTCTATCATGCCTTCTGATCCTGATCGCATTCCTGACAGTCCTGGACCGTCATCACGCAGAACTTAGCCGTTCATGTCTTTATGTGTAGGTGGACCCCATGATCTCGCCCTCAAACATTTCTTATAACGTATTACAGACTACTACTATTTCGCGACTGCCGGTGGCGCGAAGATATGGGTCAGTAGCTTCCCCCGCAATTATCTCTACCCGGGCAGATAATGATATATACTGACTCTATATTCTTCAGTGGAAGAAGTATTTGACAACTATGCAGATCGTCCAGTTCATTGTCGACCTGCATATTGTGTATTTCGGGAGTGAGTCAAACGTCTTTGATGTAGCTATCCCTCTAAGGCGGTTGCCCCACCAGCCTATTCCTATTTCGCCAGCACCTACTGGCCTGAACTTCCATCATTCGGCAGCTGCCATGGAACAGAATCCGCCGCTGTCTTTGGTTGCGCGTTACTCTCAAGCTATCTTTTGCTCTTTATCAAGTTCTATGTTGACACGTACAAGAAGCCCGCTCGCGGAAAGAAGCCTGTTACGAACGGACACGCAAACGGGCACGCGTTAGTTCATCTCGATGTTTGATTCTAATCCGCGGCTAATGACATTGTTGAATGCAGGTTCAAGAAAGATTAAGGATGCTCATATAGAAAAGTACATGCAAATGGACGCACAGGTCGTCGGCAGGGATTCCATTTTTTTATATCTTTACTTGCTATACCACCATAGTTGTTTGAACTATGGACATACACTAACAAGATTAATCGATCGGGCTGTCTCTGAGAGCCTTTCCACTCGTTTTCTCGCCTAGTAATTTTTTTGTGACGCTGGATGTGTCATTGCAAACGCCGGGATTATGAGATTGGTGATTACGTGATACGGTTGTGGTTATCCTGTTCCCAACTGGTTGCTCAGAGGTCCTCCATGGGAACACAATCTCACTGGTGTTTCAGTACGTTCCAAGCACGATACCATGCTAGAGAACCGGAGCCATGCCCAGCCCAGACGCTCTGCACCTCCACGAGAAGTTTTTCTCCCCGTCGACGTGTATATTTCTAATCAGGCAGCAGCTGCTCTGCGAAAGGTACGTCTCACATCTTGTCACGACCTGCTTCCTCATCCTCATCCACGAAACAGCCCAACTCGCGGAAAAAGGCTGAGAAGAGAGAGTCTTCCTCGAGAGGTTTGTCCGTGCTGAGTGATGATAGCCAAAGGAAGGTTAAAGGTACGCCGACATGCGCAATCCTAATGCAGAGCTTTGGGATTCATGTGCTACCATAGAGAAGACGAGCTGGTTCAGCCTGGCCTCTCGCCCAACCACCAGTGATCAATGGAGACAGGCTACATGTTGCATTGCGGAGGAAGAGGAGGGATGCGTGTTGAAAGTTTACCTTGAGGTCAGTTAGCCATGTCTCTCTGGTGGTTGTAGGCTTAATGCTATCGTGTAGGAAGCAATCTTGTTCCAATCCGTTCATTTACACCTGCTGCTGCATCACCTGCTGCTGCATACCGATATACGTCCCGCGGACCAGTCTCTCTTCTTCCGCAAGGATTGTCTAGGGATACACTGCTCTGCGTGAGGCGTTGCCATGACTTCGTGTAGCACTTACGTTCTAATGATATATTATGCAGGAACCAGAGATGGAGCGCGACTCACAGCACCGAGCCCCTTTACTTTGCCTTTCCTTCTTCGGAGTCTATGAATACGTGGATGGCACTACTTCGTTCATACGCAATTCCGGAAGTATACGGCAGGTCGCGTACACACTCGGGGGGGACATATCGAATCTGGAGGCAAGTTGAACTGACTTGCATCCAAGGGCGTAACATCGGAGTTTCCCGGTCCCTCGACCCCACTTCTAACGCCGGCACGACCAATGATCAAGAAGTACGCGGTGACGTGGAAGCCGTCGACTTGGATCTCTTTTGTGAAGTCTACTTCAATAGCGTGCTCTCCGGCCGAACAGTTGTCAAGAAGAGCACGGGTTCACCGGACTGGCACGAGACTTTTGTATTCACTGACTTACCCCCGTTTGAAAAGTTGGCCGTCGTCGTATGGCGCGAGAAGAAACTGCAGAAACCATTCGTTATCGGTACTGTCTACATCACACTGACAAATTTTCGGCGTGGGGAGCAGGTGGAAGGCTGGTTCCCTGTGCTGTTTGGCGGTGCAACAACAGCCAGCACCCAGGTTGGCCAACTAAGACTGAAAATTAAACTTGATGAGTCAGTCGTTTCTTTGATCTCCTGCGAGGATAGCCCTCGTGAAACGATGATCCAGGGAAATCGTGTTACCTTTCTTCAAATATTCAAAAGTGATGGATGTACGTATGCGTTCAAGAGTACCTGGCAACTGATCTACATTCAATATAGACGCTCGATCAACGGAATTATCTGGATTGGATGATCGACCTTGATACCAAGTTCAAGATAAGAGATTTGTCCAGCCAACTGGTTTCGATAGCCGTTGCCAAGGATATTCTACTCTCTAATGTCTTTGAAATGGCTGGCCGAGAGGTTGAAGGAACACGGAGTTGTAAGTCAACGGTTCTTTGACAGACCCCATGCAAAGACTCACGGATGATTAGCGCATCAGACCCTGTTTCGCGGAAATACTGTACTCACCAAAACCATTGAATCGTTGATGGGATGGTATGGGAAGAGTTTCCTGGAGGCCAGCGTCGGCGCTACCATCCGTCGACTGTGCCTTGACAACGTTTCCATCGAGGTTGACCCCCTTCGAAATGCCAAAGGTCCGAAGGATGTTGAGCGCAATGTGGACCTCCTTGTCTACTGGTGTAGAGAAATTTGGGACCAGATATATGCTGTGCGGCAGCAATGCCCTGAGTATGTTTCATTCAAGTTCTTTGGTCGCCACATATTATCTTACAGCAAGCTAGTGAGATGCGCCAATTATTCAAGTACATTCGGCAGTTGGTAGAGAGGCGATATCCCAATGGGCACAGCGCAGACACTAAGAACGACCTTCCTCGGCAAAGCGTCTCCGCGTTCTGTTTCCTCCGGTTCATCGTTCCGGCTATCCTACATCCGCATCTCTTTGGCCTATGTCCTGGTATGTTTTGTTGCGCATGAACGAATATCAGTTTGAGAACAAAGTTTCAGGTCTCCCCGATCTGCCCGTCCAACGAAGCCTTACGTTGATCGCAAAGGTGATTCAAAGTCTTGCTAACCTCAATACGGTGCGTTTGACATAATCTGTGGTATATATGATCGCTGACTAAGCTCGGACAGATGGTTCACAAAGAAGAGTTCATGCGTGGGGTCAAGTTTTTCCTGGAGGAAAAATTACCGGAGATGGTGGATTACATCCTCGTGGTATCTACGCCAGGTCCAGAGGACTGTCCCCAACCACCATCAGAGATGCATATCCGGAGTCGTGCCATCAGAGCCCTCCATGACAGAAAACGGGCAATGTCCGATCTACAAAGAGAGTTGCTCCCGCACGAGCAGCATTTTCTCGATATTCCAAGACACCTCGCCATTATCACATCCGCGATTGTTCGGCATTCACGTAATGTCTCACCCGAGGATCCAGCTATCGCGGATTTATACAACCGATGTCGGGACGTCGAGCGGCATGCGTTATATCACGTTAGTCGCCACACGGCATTGCATAGTGGAGGCGGAGGATCTACCACTCGCACATTTCATGCCGCTGAACTCAGTCGTTCTCCCACCACAAGCAGTTACGGTCCCACTGAGGGACCACCATCTTCACCTCCAGCCAAGTCTAGGACCTCTTCCTTGCATTCCCGCCCAAAAACCGCACCATCTGGTGCCGTGTCAGATTCTGCGTTGCACAACATTACCGGCAGTCGGCGCTCGCAGGAGTATCCTCTCTCCCGATCTGAGTTGGATCCATCCGGAGAACCGGGGGCGGAAGCATCCAAAGAGGACCGTGACGACAGCTGGATAATCAAAAGACAAGCGTCTCGCCCTCGTTCAATTTCGACGGACTCGATCCCCAACTTCCGCGATACTGCTTCTAGAGGAATCGACATGCCAGTGGAAGCCACAGTGCGCCCGCGGAACGCAGAACGGAAGAAGGGATTCTTACGCAATATATTGAATCGGAAATGAGCTTACACCAACCTATCCATTTCTTACTTTACGGAGTTTCCTCTGCTGCTGTTGTAATGGGGATATTGTAATATGTATCATGGAGATATGTGTGGATATTATAGATTACATGTCCTGTAGGAATGTCATAACGCAGCATCTGTGGAAAGTGGCTTCTGAATGAGCCTTTGTACTTCCCCTACCACGTCTTCCGAGGTACTCCGAACAGTGATCCGGCAAAGCTGCAAAGCAAGACTTCAATTCTGAGAAGACAGCTAGTGGTCGAGGGTCACGTACTTTGGCTTCGCGGTTGGGCTCCAGTCGTAATAGGCAGCCAACCTTCCCATCGGCGGCCGTATGAAGAATCCCTGCACCAACAAGGTTATTCTGATTTGGATCAACATCAGGAAGTAAGCCAATTTTTTGGCCTGAAACGACTTCTTTGTGTCGATCGTGGTTGAGTTCCCCGCCTTCACTGAGGTTAATCGGAAAGACGCTTTGTGCTTCACGCGGTGGGCCGCCGATGAGTCTCCACCGTTCGAAAAAATCTGTGGCGCCCAAAACCACTGGTTCGATAAACTTGGTAAGGATAACCGGCAGGCGCAACGCGATAGTTTGATGGGAGCCAGCGAGGAATGAAATTGTCAGAATGGGTGGTGTCGTGAATACCTTCTTACACTCCACGTGAAGGATTTGCTGTGATTGTGATCGTGGGCCAACCATGGCGGTGGGCATCTTGGCAAAAGTGACGGACAATGCCTCCGGATCGTCCACGTCGACCTTGGTAGTAAAGCTAGTCAAAGGCGTGGGCCGACCACAAGATGTGGAGCGAAGGAGGGGTTCGACAAAACAGTTGATGGTGCGTTTGACTGGCCTGCCCCGCTTGAGGGTCCTGAAAGGTCAAGACCCTGAAGTGACGTTATGAAATCCGAAGCGTCAGTGCCAGCCGGGGCCACAGTTCCATTCGTTGGCCTGTCACCTGCCGTACTCTGCCTGGCCTTAGCCTCACGATCTTGGTTGACGTCCTTGCCTCCGTGTACCCATGTCCGCTTGTCCTCCGTGGCCCCATGTTTTTTATTCAGGCGTGAGAGCAATGCGCTTTCACGTGCCGGGAATGGCGGGATTTCTTCGCAGACATTCTGGAGGAGTTCATCATCATCGGCCCGCGAAGCCAACGCGTAGAACTCGCAAGCCCGTTGTTGGAGCTCAGAATCGAGAACATGTCGATATCGCTCGAAAATATTGATCAATTGGGGCTTGATTTCCGGAAACACGTTAACCCATTTGATATACGTCGTGAGTAGAAGAGCACGAGTAGGCGCAGTACAAAATTGAGACTTCGTGTGTAGAACTCGTAACTGCTCGACGGGGCTATGGCCGTCTTCGTTCGCGACGAGATGGCCATACTCTCCAAGAACATAGCCTAGAAAGACCGTCACAATACCGCAGGGACTAGATGGGAATTCGGGCGTACCCCCAACTTTAACAAGACTCTCATGAGCGGCGGGTGATTTGAGCCTTTGGAAGATAACCCGGGCTGCATATGCTTGTAGATCTTCGGTGTTCGTGATAATTTGGACCACACGATACCAGACCTCGTCCCCAACATGATCTCCCGCTGCGCTAATGAGTTCGAGGACAGTATCGACATACCACCGATATGAACTAGCGTATTTCTCCGTCAAAACGGCAATTTTTAACACCATCTCTTCGCGGAGCGCGTAATCGGCAACCTTCAGATATTGAAGCAGCTCTCCAACAATGACCTCGGAATTGTCGACGTCGCACATGCTATAGAGTAGATCCAATGCTCTCCGCCGAACGGAAATGTCGCGATCGCGAAGCGACGTGATGACATGAGCTTGATGCGTTTTAATGTGTTCGAGGGAGTCCGCCCGCGCTGCGAGGTGAGCAAGCGTGTCGAGACCGAGATAGCGGACGTTCGTCTCCTTGGACGAAATGAACCGTGCGAGGAGGACCGCAGCGGTGCTAACAAGCGGCGAACTGGAATCTATGTGGATCGCAAGGCCGATGGCCTCAAAAAGAACGGCCCGCTGCGCGTTATTATGTTGCATGTTCCGTGTTTGTTCAGCGCTGTTGCTCATAATTGTCTCCAGGACCTGAAGCAGGGTGGACCGGATGGCCGGATCATCTAATTAACATTACATTAGAGGTTATGTCAGAGCTGAGACACGGCCAAATCTACCTGAAGGGGGATAGTATTGTAATAACTTCAACAATTTCACCTGAAGCCAGGGGGAAGGCACTTTATAATATGAATATGTTGCTGAGTATTCGTGCTCAACAACTAGCTGCAAATATCATGAGACGTGGGATCGCGGAAGATAGGAAATGTAACTTGCCCGATGCAGTCGGTCGACAGCCTTTTGATAGCAAACAGCGTACGGTTCTAGATGGTCTTGTGCAAGCGCCATTACCAGGGTCGTAACACATAGGACTACCCCCTGGGAATAGGTGTGAGGACGACGCGGGCTCAATAAACTTCGACCCTACCAGATCCGTATCATCCATGTTCGCAACAATGCGAAGTGCCCACTCCGCCGCGGGGATTACGTCCGAGTGCTTGCGGTACAACCTGAGTAACGTTAAAGCTGCCTTCTTCTTCACCATGGTCTGCGACGTCCTGCATCATGGTCAGCGGACTGGGCATTCAGACACAATCGACCTGAACGTACGGTGATATTAATAACCTATGAACATCCTCACATAACGCTTCAGCCATCTCCGTTCCACCAACATTGGCAATAGCGTGAAGAGCCAGGCAGTTGTTAATCTCGTTGTTCTCGTCCAGGTCCTTCCGGATAGAGTTTACGACTAGGCGAAGAAAGTCGGAGTTCTCGTGCATCAGCAGTGTTACTGCAAGGTATCCCTGATAAACGGTAACAATAAGACATTCGGTCTCCTCTCATCACAGGCAGACAAGGACATACGATTTGTTTTTCGCTGTATTTGGGGCTCGAAATCAAATTGACCGCTTCCATATGTCCAATGTCCACTTTGTAGCCCAAAATGTATGTGTATAGCACCTTCGCGACATATCTGCGGATGAACAGCATGATATGAATACATGGTCGCTGGATGAACAGGCGACTCGCTCACTTTTTCTTCTGGTAGCCATCCAAATTGCCGTCTGATCCGAGACACGGTGTTTAACTGGTAACTTCGTTTGGGTTGAGTTATCATTCACGGACCTTTAAATTTCTTTCTTATATTCGCCATCTCTTTGTTAATGCGCTTCTCTTCCAAGTCCCGGACGCGGGCCCCGCGAATATCCGCAATAAACTAGCTGAGTTTATCAGCAGAGGATGCGCAGAACAAAGGGTCACCGTACTTGCGTGAGCCCTCGCATGTTGGTGGCCATTTTGTGCGAGTCAAAAAGCGCAATGCACTAAGGGCTGCTGGTAGGGAAGAGGAGAAAGGTATATTGATCGAGGGCGTCACAGCAGTATTGATTGAAGGGACGGGTGTGCTAATAGAAGGCACGTGCTACATACAAAGGCTCTTTTTGGGTTACACCGTAGTACTATCACACAAAACACAATCTTCTCATAAACTTATTAGAATGGCCGAGATAATCGACTTGGAGTTCCCGGACGAGAGTTATAGGCGGAACGCACGCCATACGGCGTAGACGTGCCCGACCTGGTGCTGAACGATGGAAGTTTGGCGTTGGCATAATTCGGCGAGTCCATCGGTGTGGCTGGTCTCGAATTCGTCCTTGATTGCGCCTCCATCCGTTCTTCAGCGTAATGATTCAAAATACTGACGATTCCTGTGGTAAGATTATCAAGTCCTTTTACTTCCTCCGCGGTAAGAGAATAAGTTTTGTGGCTCTCTCTCGTATCTTCAAGTTCCTCATCCCCGGACTCCTCTTCTTCGCGTGGTGAGACCGCAGCAGTACGAAGAGCAAAACGAGTCCTATGCATGGCAAGTCCTTCAAATACTCTGGACATACAGGCTTCCATCATAACCTTGAGCTTTTGAATGTCATCCAGAGCATAGATGTTGCCGACAATAGGCAACCATTCATCACATTCCAGACCCTGAGCTGTGACCGCGATTTGGTATGCACCGAAAAGCACAAATGTAATGGGGTCAAGTTTTGTCGTCGTGGCCAAAAACGTCGGGACATTGCCATACGAACCGGCCATGGAGATATTTTGACGCTTTTCGCCATAGGCAATGATCTGCTTGTCGATGACTTTACCGTCTTGGAAGCCGGTGGAGACGTCTCGCTTGCGGTTATTTACGCTGGAGGGGTGTATCAACGTGGTCTGTGAAGGGTACATACAGGTTTGAATCTTCATCTTCAAAACCGGATATAACTCACCTTATCCAACATTGTCCTGTAAGTGCTTTCACCAGTGCGAATTGCGAACTTGGGCTGCGAGGCAATGGCTATAAGCGCAGCCAGCAGCGATAGTGATTCGCCGTTGACATTCAGCTCAGGAGGCACGGTGATAGACCCTCCCCTCCCCAATGGCTCAACTCGCCTGCCTGCAGAGACATCGAGGACCCCGGCATGGTGCAGTGACGTCAATAGCTGTTTCTTGATCCGGTCAATCATGAGCAACGTCGGTTTTGAAAGGAAGTTATCTGAGCAAAACCTATTGGCGGAGACATATTCACCTCGACTTTGCATGGCCCACCACGCGTTGTACGCGCGCAATGCAGCGAGGGCATCAGATCGGAATTCAATAAGGGACCAACTGCTTTTAGCGGCAGCGGCTTCGGCCTTGAGATGAATTGGTGAGACAAAGGGTTCTCGATTGGTCATGAGGGCTGCGAGGGTCAGCGCTTGATCGAGGCACCGGAAGAAACTGCCATAAAGCACAAGACGGCCAACCTGAACATCTACCGGCAACTGAAGCAGCACTCGGCCGAGAGGGGTCAAGTTCTGCTTTTCATCTATGGCCCCAACCATCTGCAGATCCGACATGGCCGCCTTGATGCGATCCGGCGCGGGGGGCTCGATGGCAGCAGCCAAGACCTCTTCCACAGTCATCCCCGGGAAGTCTAATGCCTTGACGTGCATTACAACGTTAGTTAAATCCACACGCTTCATCTCCACGACCTGGTAGGGGTGCAAACTCTCTACCCTCCTGCGGCCAAGAATGCCGAT
>WNFI01114062.1_pt1 | contig 15229 bp, 12 predicted proteins | sample 5400471 | NCBI WGS metagenome assembly WNFI01 (sample SAMN13153348, study PRJNA577476) | soil metagenome | isolation source: 100 cm saprolite on Douglas fir-dominated hillslope | place: USA:California | collected 2013-09-17
TGCTTGTCGCGCACCACCGTGATCAGCAGCGCCTCGCGCGGCCAGCCGGCGTCGATCAGCATCTTGCGCTTCAAAAGAACGTAGTCTTCGCAGTCGCCGTAACCGTCGGTTGGCAACGACCATTTCTCGATCACGCCCCAATGATCTATATCGGTGATCGGCTTGATGGTTTCGTTGACCCAGCGGTTGACCCGCAACAGGTCCTTCCACGCCGTTTGCGTAAGGACGATATCGCGTGCCTGTGTCGCGCCGCCCCGGCATTCCCCGGGATTATCCGCGCAGTATTCGACCCATCCGATCGGCGAACGCGTATTCTCGCCAAGGCTTGCGTAAAGAACTGGCTCGTCGCCGGCGCTCGCCGACGTCGTAATCCCCAACAGGACGGCTGTGATCGCCAATCCCATTCCGTGTTTCTTGATACCAAACATTGTGGCCCCCGTTTCTTGTTGGGACCATGTTTCGCACAAAGGTTTTGCACCGCCGCTAAGTCTAGCAAGTACAATTGAAACGAATACTTGTAAAAACCGAGACTAGTTAGATCTATACTTAAATCGAATTCGACTAAAATTTGAAGTTGTGGCAATCGATTCAAATTCGACGCGTTAAGTTCCCGCGCCTATGAGGACGGGGATTCCGATCAAAAACACCCGCTCTGTTAACAGATGTGGCAGGCGCCAAACGACAGGCCGCGGCATCCGAAGCGCGCGGATACCGCCGTCACAGATCGGGGAAATCGGAAATTGCCGGGCGTGGCTCTTTACCGCGCGCTAATGCTATCGTCGAGTGTCTCGGCCGGTTGCTCATGAACGAACTCGAGCGCGAAGCCCTCTTCGAGGTGCCGGACCACCCGGGCCTGGACCATGCCGAGCGACACCTGCGAGTGCACTGGCGGGCGATTTTCCGCTGCAATGGCTGCGCCGGACAGCGACAGGTCGATAATACGGCAGGTCATCTGGCTGCCGTCCTCAAGCGTGAGCAGGGCGATCGGGTTGCGCGGCACAATGCGGTCGTGACGGCGATCTTCCGGCAGATTGAGAATGTCGCGGTTTGCAAGCCAGGTCAGTTGCGCCGCCAGTTTGTCCCGCTTGCGCGGGGTCGCGCCGACGCTCATGGCAAAACCGTTGTCGATAATGCGGGTAATCTTGCCCTCGACCCGTCCGATATGGTCGAGATAGGCAATCACGCGGTCGCCGACATTGCCGATGCCGGGCGCCAGCATGGCAAGTCCGCCCGGCGACATGTTGATAATCTGGCAAGGGAATTCGCGGCGGTCCGGGAGCATGTAGCGCCCCAGCAGGTGAACCTTCACCCGCTGAAAGCGCCGCCGTTCGACGGCGGCTGGAAGAACGGATTTTTTCTGCGCCAACGCCATCATTGCTGCACCGATCAGTCTGGACAACCCTACGGCGATCAGCGTTAACGGGGCGTTAGCAGGGCCGAAAGGCATTTCGCAATGCGGATTGCGGGGCGTGGGCAAATTTGCCGACCTGCCCGCGAAGGGTATGATCCTCAATACGAAAGACGACAATCACGCGGTCCGAGATATCGCCGCCGGGATGCGATTGAAACCCCAGAGAATGACGGGGCATGCAAGGATCACGGCCGCGCCGAAGTCGAATGCGGCGCCGGCGCTGCCAGCCCGTTTTGCACACAGTCCGCCAAGCACCGGTCCGAGCATCATGCCGATATAATAGACGCTGTAGAACACACCCATCCCGATCGCCCGCGTTCCCGGCTCAAGCACGCGCGCTGGCAGGCTCATGATCGGACCCGCCGCCAGTCCGCACACCAACCCGAGCACGATCATAGCGGGTATCACGGCGTCGCTTCGCGGCGTGGCGATCATCAGCATCGCAAAAATAACGCAGCCTGCGACCAGAACCAGCTCGGGGCGCCTTGTTTTGTCCGCAAGAAGTCCGCCCAGCGGCACCGACAGCGCGACAAGCCATAGCACGATGCTTGTCGTCGATCCTGCCGCGGTGATTGACCAGCCGCGCTCGACGAGCATCGAGGGCCCGAAACTGAAGATCATTGCAACGCCGACGTTGTAAAGGCTCCAGGTCGTTGCCGCTGCGATCACGGCCAGCGTGGTGTTGCGATCAAGACGAGCACTCACGGCCTTGGCGGCGGACGAAACCGCCGTCGACCGGTACCATGCGCCAAGAGCCATCATCCCGCATGCGATCAGCGCCATGACCGCCAGATACACCGTGCTCACGCCATAGGCCGCACCGAGGGGCGGCAGCAACAGCAGCGAGATCGCAAGCCCGGCGGGCCATGAGTTGACAAAGATCGCCATCGCCGTGGCGATTTCCCGATCCGCGAACCGGTCGGCCACCATCTTCGTCATCTGGACATTCAGGAGTACGCCACCGGTACCGGCGACCAGCCGGCCAACAATCTGGCCGCTCCATGTCGTCGCGAACGCCATCACCAGGCCGCCTGCAAACATCAGCACGAGACCCGCCAGAACCGTCGTCTTGTCCCCGAACCTGTGCCCGATTGCGCTGCCGGGCAGCGCGAGCGCCGCGCCCGGTGCGAAATAGAGACCGATCAGAATGCCGATGTCGGCGAGGCTGACGTTGAAATCATGGCCGAGCAGGGGGGCGACCGCGGCGACGCTTTGAAATTGAAACGCCATGGTCGCGCGAACCGCGAACAGGACAGCGAGGATGCTCCAGCGGTTGCGCACGCCGCGCTCCTTGGCGTTTTCAGTAACGCAGCCTGAACATCCCGAACCTTGCTGTCAATCTGCCTTGCGGAGATGGCGTGCGGCTGGCCGCACCGTCAGCGCAGTCCCTCATACACCATGAAGCCGCGCGCGACCGACCATTTGCGCAGCGCGCGGGGTTGGAAGCGCTGCGGCGGATGACCGATCGTGCGCCACGATGTGAGGCTGAAATCCTTGAGCACGTTGTGTTCGCCGCGGAGCGGCGCCAGCAATCCGGTGAGGCTCAGCGGGGTGTGCGCGCGGGTGTTGAACGGCAGCAGCAGCAATTCCAGATGCACCGGCGAGCCGTCTTCGGCGCTGGCGGTGACGCCGGCGACAATTGCGAGCAGTTCTTCGGCGACGATGCCGATCAGATCCTCGATCTCGCGCCGGCTGCCGGACGTGAACAAGCCCGGAAAACCTTGGCCCTTGAGGTCATGGCCGAGCAGCGCGCAGACCCGGGTTCCGGCGACGCGAAACGGATGGCCGCCATCCGGATCGTAGGACAGCACGAAGATATCGCCGAGCAGTTCGCGAACCGGGCCGGGCTCGATGTCGCTGCGGTCGGGCGCGCGCTCCGCGCCGCGCCTGTCGTCCCAGTAGGCGAAGAATTCGCGGCTTGATGGATGCTTCATGACGTGGACCCTGCCTTGCGCGGCCCTGAGGGAGACAGATCTGTCCCGCTTTCAGGCACACGTGCCCCTGTTTCTCTTTGCAAGACAGGCTTTGCAGCGTCCATGCCGCCGGCGCGTTTCGGTCGGTTTGGACGCGGGGTTTGTGGCGTTAACGTTAAATTAACGATGCTATTGGCGATCCGCCGATAACGGGTAGTGTCCGCGCACTCCATTGCCTCAAAGGTCTTTCTCCAGGGGCCGGCGAGGAACACGATCGCAGGGTGGCTGCAAACAGGTTTGGTCGTCGCACGGGGAGGGGTGGGGATACTCGCGCGAAAAGACCAGCAACGACGAAGGGGCGGTTTCTCAGGCCGCCCCTTTTTTGCGATTTGGATTGGCGACGCTTTAACGGATGGACGCAGTTTGGTCTCCGCCCCGGACGCGGTGCAGCGCGCCATGCAGCGGGTAGTGAACCGATGATCCGGAGCCTATTCCGCGCTTCGAGACGCAAGAGCGCGGGTCTCGGCTCTGCGCCGCCTCGCCGCGTGCCGCGCCGGGGACACGCGTTTTGTACCCTTGCGCGTTAACGCCAAGCCGCCTATTTGGGCGCATCGCTCGCTTGAGCCGCTCGTTTTAGGCCTTTGACCCCTTGGAATCCTCGCCAGAATTTCCGCTCGATCCGCCGCGCGAACCGATCCTGACGCTGCCCGGCGCCCTGACTGCCTATGTCCTCCTGCTTGCCGTCATTCATCTGCGCGTGCTGCTGCCGCCGGATTTGGAATACTGGACCATCGAGGTATTCGGCTTCATTCCGAGGCGCTACGACCCGACGCTGTTCGCGACGCCGTTTCCCGGCGGCTCCGGCGCCAAGGTCTGGACCTTTCTGACCTATTCGCTGCTGCACGCTAACCTCAGCCATATCGGTTTCAATGTCCTGTGGCTGTTGCCGTTCGGAAGCGCGGTCGCGCGTCGCTTCGGCGCGATCAGGTTCTTCATCTTCATGGCGGTCACCGCCATTGCAGGAGCGCTGGCGCATCTGATTACCCATGAGCATGCGATTGCACCGATGATCGGCGCGTCGGCATCGGTATCGGGCGCGATGGCGGCTGCGATCCGGTTCGCGTTCGTGCGGGGCAGCTTTCTGTCGTTCAGCCGCGGCGACGCCGCCGCAGCCGCACAGGTGCCGGCGCTGTCGCTGACGCGCGCCTTACGGGATCCCCGGGTGCTGGGATTTCTCGCGGTCTGGTTCGGCGTCAACATCGTGTTCGGGATCGGGTCGATCGCCATCGGTTCCGAGGGCGCCAGCGTTGCCTGGCAGGCGCATATCGGCGGTTTTTTCGCCGGCCTCGTGTTGTTTTCGCTGTTCGATCCGATTCCTCGCGCCGGCCGCGATGCTGCGGATGCGTCGCCGTCCGATCTGTCGGATCGCGGCTGATCCTGGCAACTTGCGGGCGCGCGCGATTTGATCCATCATCGGCGTGTTTTCAGGCGCCACGCGCTCGAGTCCGATCCGTAGTACGGTACTCGGGAACAAATGCAGACTTGCATCAGCGCCCCTGAACGAAATCGACGCTGAACTGTTAGTTGCTGAACTGTTAGTTGCTGAACTGTTAGTTGCTGAACTGTTAGTTGAAGACTCAAAGAAGAAAAGACCGCGCTCGCCCAAGGGCGCGATCGATTTCCAGGAGGCGGCAATGACGGTACGTGCAATCCTCGATTCCAAAGGCCATCACATTCTCAGCGTTACGCCCGACGTAAAGCTTTCGGCTGCGATCAAGGTTTTGGCGGAACGGCGGATCGGCGCCGTGCTGGTGATGAGCAACCAGCGTATAGAAGGCATCCTGTCGGAGCGCGACATCGTGCGCGTGCTTGGCGAACGCGGTGCGGCGGTGCTCGATGAGCCGGTCCGTGCGGTGATGACCCGCAATGTCATCTCCTGCAGGCAGGCCGACACCGTCGGTGCGATCATGGAAATGATGACGTCCGGCAAGTTCAGGCATCTGCCGGTGGTCGAGGACGACAATGTCGTCGGCCTGATTTCCATCGGCGACGTCGTCAAGTGGCGCGTCAAGGAATACGAGAGCGAACAGGAAGCGCTGCGCGATTACATCAAGACGGCCTGATCCGGGATACCCTGATCGGGGCTGCTGCGCTCAAGGCTTCTTGTCGACGGCGGTGTCCGGGGCGACGTTTGATGGGGGCGCGAGAATGTGGATCGCCTCCTGGATCGAGTCGATCGCGCGTTCGGCTGCCCGCGCGCCATGCGCGATCAGATCGTCGGCGCGGTGGAAATCGAACCAGCCGATTTGACCGACGCGAGGCGAGATCAGCAAGTCCGGCGGATCGCCGGCGAGCCGCGCGCGGGTGATGCGGTCCTGCATGATGTTGAAGGCGTCCACCATCACCTTCGAGATGCCCGGTCGTCCGCCGCCGCCGAAAAATTCGCGTTTCATGGCGCGTTCGGGCGAAAAGAATTTGCTGAAACCGCGCTTCGGCGCAACAACCTCGACGGCGGCCTCCGGCGCGGCTGCGGCTGCGCCATGGGCGTAGATCGTCGTCGAGTGCGCGAACACGTCGCTTGAGAGATTGGCGGCGATCACGATTTCCGCTCCCAGCGCGCGCGCGGCCGAGACCGGCACCGGATTGACGAGGGCGCCGTCGACCAGCCAGCGGTCGCCGACCAGGACCGGCGAAAATATCCCGGGCAACGCGTAGGAGGCCCGCATCGCATCGACCATGCGGCCATGGGTCAGCCAGATTTCATGGCCGGTTCGGACCTCGGTCGCGACGGTGGCAAATTTCAGCGGCAGTTCTTCGATATGGGTCAGGCCGAGGGCCGCTTCGAGTTGCGCGGCGAGCTTGTCGCCACCGATCAACCCGGATCCATTGAGGCGAATGTCGAGATAGCTGAGGATGTTGCGCGGCTGCAGGCTGCGGGCCCATTCCTCAAGCGTGTCAAGATGCCCGGCGGCGTAAGAGCCGCCGACCACCGCACCAATCGAGGTGCCGACCACGACATTGGGAACAATGCCATGGGCGATCAGCGTCCTGACGATGCCGATATGGGCAAAACCACGTGCCGCGCCGCCGCCCAGGGCCAGCCCGATCACCGGGCGCCTGATGCTGCCCAGCCCGACCTTGTCGCGGCCGTTCGAGCCATTCTGGCCGCGCCCCATCAAATTCTCCAGCACAACGAACTCCTCAGAGAGTTTTCCAGCGGCAGATCGACTTCATCATACCACCCCGTCGGACTTGCCGGCGGAGGCCAGCCTTCGCATAAAGAGAACAAGATCGACTAAACAATACAAGAAACGAGCCAATTGCATCACAAGCATGGTTTATGCCGCAATCCTCCTGCGCTAGGCAGAAATTATGACTGCATGGCGACAACCCCAGCCATGCCGTTGGCTTTTTGCCCGGTTTCGGGCGGCGATTGGCCAGTCCAGCGGTCAGAGGCTTGAATTTGCCGCGTTTTCAGTGAAAAGCATGCCTCATGACTGCGAGGGGTGATGACTGTGACAGATCCATGCGCGGCCGACGCCTGACGCTGGCTTTGGCCTGCCTGCTAGCTTTGTCGGTCCCGCATGTGGCTTCCGCGCAGATGTTCGGCGATCGGCCGCCCCCGGTACCTCCGGGCCTGGTTCCGGACGCGCCTTCCGGGCCCGCGATCAGCCTGGCTCCGCCCTCAGGGCCGGCAACGGCTCCGAATTTTCCTGGGCCCCTGACTCAGCCCCCGGTCGCCGCCGTGACACCGCCCGTTCCTCCTGCGCCAGCGGTCGTATCGACACCGGGCCAGGCGGTGCTGTCGTTGACGGCGCGTTACGGCAAAGACCTGCCCGTCATCAGCAGCGGATTGGTGTGGCGGGTTTTTTCCGACCGGCCGGATGAGACCGGAACGTTCAAACTGATTCGCGAGGAACGCGGCGCGACGCCGAATATCGTGCTGCCGCCGGGAAGCTATGTCGTCCACGTCAGCCTTGGTCTGGTCAGCGCTGTCAGGCCGGTGACGTTGAAATCCGAGACCGACCGCGAATCCTTCCTGCTGCCGGCGGGCGGCCTGCGCATCGAGGGCCGCGTCGGCACCTCCAAGATTCCGCAGAACCAGATTTCGTTCAGCATCTACAAGGGCAGCCAGTTTGATGCGGGTGAACGTGCGCCGCTGGTGCCCACCGTGGCCGCGGGCGACGTCGTGCTGCTGCCGGAAGGCACCTATTATATCATCTCCAATTACGGCGACGCCAATTCGGTGGCCAATTCGGTGGTGCGCTCGGACATTCGCGTTCAGGCCAGCAAGCTGACCGACGTGATCATCACCCATCGTGCGGCGGTGATCACGCTGAAGCTGGTCAGCGACAAGGGCGGCGAGGCGCTGGCGAATACCGCATGGTCTGTGATCACGCCCGGCGGCGATGTCATCAAGGAATCGATCGGCGCGTTTCCCCGCGTCGTGCTGTCCGAGGGTGAATATCGCGCCATCGCCAAGAATGAAGGCAAGGTGTTCGAGCGTGCCTTCAACGTTGTCAACGGCGTCGACGGCGAAATCGAAGTCGTCGCGCATTAGCACCTGGCATCAATCCCGTCATGGAATCGCGCGACTGACGACTGTCACAGTCGCTAACGCGCACTAACCATCGGATGACTTAAAACCTTCATAATCACCGGTTCGTCACCCGAACTTCGCAACGTTTACACCGCTTTAAGTCCGGCAGCCCTGGATGGCGCGGATTGAACATTTGCGTTGCGGAGGGGACGTCGTGATAGCCGCCAAGGAATCATCGGAAAAATTCAAGCCGAAACCGTTCAGCGATGTCGCCGTCCTCCAGCGCAAATGGCTTGCCGCGCTTCGGCCCGGAATATCGCTGCCCCCCTACGAGGACGTCATGCTGGGAAGCCTTGGTCGGCTGGCGGATCATATCGCCCTGCTGAAAGCAGAGGGCGCGTCGCTCGAAGTTTCACGCACCGGCCGTTACATCCAGAATTGGCTCGGCGAGGATGCCTGGGACATCCCGCTCGATGCGCTGCAGCCCGATTGCGCGATAGCGCTCGCGGAGGCGACCAGATGCGCGCTTGCGAACAATCAGCCCTACCTCGCGGCGGCACACTGCGTGCGCGATGGCCTGGTCCGGACCTACGATGTGCTTGCGCTGCCGACGTCTTCACGCTGGGGAGGCACGCTGATCGGCGCTTATGTCAACGAGCGAGGCTTGCAGTACAACCTTCTGGACGCGATCTTTTCTACGACGGACGAGGGCATCCTGTCGCTCGCGGCGATCCGCGATTCCGCCGGCCAGCCGTTCGATTTTCAAATCGTACACCTCAATCAGGGGGCCGCGCGGCTGTTGAAGCTGCCGTCGACCGAGTTGCAGTGGCATCGGCTCGGCGCAGGAGAACATCCGCTGTGTTTGCCCGCGGTCATCGAACGATTGCTGAACGTGGTCAGAAGCGGCATCAGCGATCGGTTCGAAATCGACCGCGAGGACCGTAACCTGCGATTGAGCGCGACGGGGTTCGGCGATCTCGTCTCGTTGACGATTTCGGATGTCACGGCATTGAAGAAACGCGAGGATTCGTTTCGCCTGCTGTTCGACAGCAATCCGATGCCGATGTGGGTGTTCGATGCCGAAACCAAGGATTTTCTCAACGTCAACGACGCCGCCGTGCAGCACTACGGGTACGATCGCGCCACGTTTCTGCGCATGAAACTCTGGGACATCTGGCCGCTGGATGAGCGTGAAGCGCATGTCCAGGCGCTGCGGAAAATTGGTGATGCCTATCATTCCGGACAGCACTGGCGGCACCTGAAGGCTGACGGCAGCGAGATCCAGGCGCTGACATTCGGACGGCGCGTTGCGTTCGACGATCGTGAGGGGTTTCTGGTTGCCATCGTGGATATTACCGAGCGACGCAAGGCCGAGGCCCGGGTCGCACACATGGCCCACCACGACGGATTGACGGAATTGCCCAACCGCGTGCTGTACCAGGACCGTCTGCGCGATGCGCTGGAACAGAGCGGCCAGGGAAACAAGCACGTGGCGGTGCTTTACATCGATCTCGACCTGTTCAAGAACGTCAATGATTCATTCGGCCATCCGATGGGCGACCGGCTGTTGAAAATGGTGGCGGACCGTTTGCGGCTGGAGCTACGCGGCAACAATCTGGTCGCGCGGCTCGGCGGCGACGAGTTTGCGATCATACTGGCCTCCGATGTCTCGCCGAACGAGGCAAACGATTATGCCGCGCGGCTGATCGAGATTCTGAGCGCGCCCTATGATATGGGGGGCATCGAGGTCGTCATTGGCGCCAGCATCGGCATCGCGCTTTCGCCCGGCGACGGGGATACCAGCGAGGAACTGATGCGCAACGCCGACATGGCGCTGTACCGGGCCAAGTCGGAAGGTGGCGGTGTTCACCATTTCTTCGAAAAGGAAATGGATCTCCAGGCGCAGAAGCGCCGCGACATGGAGCTCGATCTGCGCCGCGCGTTCGCCAATGGAGAGTTCGAAGTACATTACCAGCCACTGGTCGATCTGGCCGCGGACCGCATCACCGGGTTCGAGGCGCTGCTGCGCTGGAATCATCCAGAAAAGGGTATGATCTCGCCCGCGGATTTCATCCCGGTTGCCGAGGACATTGGACTGATTGTCGCATTAGGCGAGTGGGTGTTGCGACAGGCCTGCGCCGAGGCGGTGAAATGGCCTGATGACATCAAGGTCGCCGTCAACCTGTCGCCGGGGCAGTTCCGCAGCCGTAATCTGGTCCAGGTGGTGATCGCGGCATTGGCGTATTCAGGACTGTCGCCGCTGCGGCTGGAGCTGGAAATTACCGAATCGCTTTTCCTGGCGGAGACCGAGGCCAATCTCGCGATCCTGCATCAGCTGCGCGGACTGGGCGTGCGGATCTCAATGGACGATTTCGGCACCGGCTATTCCAGCCTCAGCTATCTGCGAAGCTTCCCGTTCGACAAGATCAAGATCGATCGCTCATTCGTGCAGGATCTCGCGCAGCGCCCCGATTGCGTGGCGATCGTCAGGGCAATTTCCGGGCTCGGCCGCAGCCTCAACATCACCACCACGGCGGAGGGCGTCGAAACCATCGATCAGCTCGACCGGCTGCGCGCCGAAGGCTGCAACGAGGTGCAGGGTTTTCTGTTCAGCGCGGCCAAACCCGCCGCCGAGATCGCCCAGCTGCTGATGAGATTTGGCCGACGCGCGTCGCACGCCGCCTGAGAGGAGTCGCGCTAAAACCGCGTCACGATATCGGTGAGATCAGGGCGCGGCCGGTCCTCGATGGCTTTCGATGGCGTGCCGATATGGATCGTGCCGATATGGATGAAGCCTGCGAGCTTTTCGTCCGCCTTTAATCCTAACCCGTCAAGCACGTCGCGGTCGAACGCAAACCAGCCGGTCAGCCAGCAGGCGCCGTAGCCAAGCGCGGTCGCCGCGGTGACAATGTTCATCGCGCTGGCGCCCGCGGACAGCTCCTGCTCCCATGGCGGCACCTTGGGATGTGGTTTGGTGAAGCTGACCACGGCGATCACCAGTGGCGCGTCCATCAGCCGGCGTTTCTCGACATCGGCCTCGGCCGGCGACGCCGACGGATTTTTCCGCGCGAACACCTGAGCAATGACCTCACCGGCGCGGGCGCGCGCGTCGCCTTCGAACACGATGAAACGCCACGGCGTCAGTTTGCCGTGATCGGGTACCCGGGCACCGATGGTGAGAATGGTTTCAAGCTCGGCGGGCGAGGGGCCGGGACCGCTCATTTCGCGCGGCTTCACCGAGCGGCGGATCTTCAAAAGTTCGATGGCGTCGGTCACGGGGAATCTTTCATTCAGATATTCGACAATTGCATATCACGCAGTTAAGCTGGCAACGACGCCGTTCAACTGCATTTAGACCAATTGTGACCGCGCTCCGTGCCGGCTATGACGCCGATCAATCATCGCGCTTCTTAAGCGGCATCTTTGCGGCCCGTTCCAGCAGATCTTTCCCGAGGTCTTCCAGGATTTCACGTGTCGCCAGAAACAGGCTATGGCCTCGCTCGGTTTCAAAGGCCAGCGCAACCACGGTCGGTCGATTGGGGTCGGGAATCAGCTGGTAAGCCAGAATTGGATATGCGGGCAATTCCTGTTCGTCGGTCATCGGACTTGTCGCCATTATGTCGTCTGCCGCGCCCGCCTGACATCCGGCGGCGTGGCTTCATCGGCCAGCGATGCCAGCGCATCCGCGAGCGGCAGCACCGTCTGGCCTTCACTGCCCAGCCGGCGGATCGAAACCGAATGCGTCTCAGCTTCCTTCTTGCCGACCACCAGCAGTGCGGGAATTTTCGCCAGCGAATGTTCGCGGACCTTGTAGTTGATCTTTTCGTTGCGCAGATCGATGTCGACGCGCAGGCCGGCGCGCCGCGCGGCTGACGCGACCACTTTGGCGTACTCATCGCCCTCCGAGGTGATGGTGGTGACGACCGCCTGGATGGGCGCGAGCCAAAGTGGGAAGTTGCCGGCGAAGTGTTCGATCAAAATGCCGATGAAGCGTTCCATCGAGCCGCAGATCGCGCGATGCACCATCACCGGCGCCTTCTTCGAGCCGTCGGCGTCGATGTAGAACGCGCCGAATCGCTCCGGCAGGTTGAAGTCGACCTGCGTGGTGCCGCACTGCCAGTCGCGGCCGATCGCGTCGCGCAGCACATATTCGAACTTCGGTCCGTAGAACGCGCCTTCACCGGGACTGATTTCGGTCTTGATGCGGTTGTGTCCTTGCGCCTGTATTTCGGAAAGGACCGTCGCCATCACGCGCTCGGCATGATCCCACATCTCGTCGGTGCCGACGCGCTTCTCCGGTCGGGTCGAGAGTTTCACGGTGAGATCGCCCTCGAAACCGAAATCGGCATAGGTCGACAGAATGAGATCATTGATCTTCATACACTCATCGGCGAGCTGTTGCTCGGTGCAGAACACATGGGCGTCGTCCTGGGTGAAGCCGCGCACCCGCATCAAACCGTGCATGGCGCCCGAGGGCTCATAGCGATGCACCACGCCGAATTCGGCGATCCGCAGCGGCAGGTCGCGATAGCTCTTCAAGCCGTGCTTGAAGATCTGGACATGGCCCGGGCAGTTCATCGGCTTCAGCGCGAACCAGCGCTTGTCCTCGGCCTCGTCGCCGGCGGACTGCGCCGCGAACATGTTCTCGCGATACCATTCCCAGTGGCCTGAGGTTTCCCACAGCGACTTGTCGAGAATCTGCGGCGCGTTGACCTCGCTGTAATCGCCGGTCAGGCGGCGGCGCATATAGGCGATCAGGGCCTGGAAGATGGTCCAGCCCTTGGCGTGCCAGAACACCACGCCGGGACCTTCCTCCTGAAAATGAAACAGATCGAGTTCGCGACCGAGTTTGCGGTGGTCGCGCTTCTCGGCTTCCTCGATCTGCCTCAGATAAGCGTCGAGATCTTCCTGCTTGGCAAAGGCGGTGCCATAGATCCGCGTCAGCATCGGATTGTTGCTGTCGCCGCGCCAATAGGCGCCTGCCACCTTCATCAATTTGAAGGCATTGCCGATTTTGCCGGTGGACGTCATATGCGGCCCGCGGCAGAGGTCGAACCAGTCGCCCTGCTTGTAGACCTTGATGGTCTGGTCGGCTGGAATGGCATCGACCAGCTCGACCTTGAACATTTCGCCGTTGTCGCGGAACACCTGCTTGATGGCGTCGCGAGTCCAGATTTCCTTGGTGAAGGGTTTGTCGCGCGCGATGATTTCGCGCATCTTCTTCTCGATCGGGGCGAAATCCTCCGGCGTGAACGGCTCGTTGCGGAAGAAATCGTAGTAGAAGCCGTTTTCGATTACGGGGCCGATCGTTACCTGGGTGCCCGGCCACAGTGCCTGCACGGCTTCGGCCAGCACATGGGCGGCGTCATGCCGGATCAGCTCCAGCGCGCGCGGGTCATCGCGGCTGATGAACTCGATTTTGGCGTCGCGATCGATCGGATCGGCGAGATCGCTGACCACGCCATCCAGCGCCATCGCCACCGTGCGCTTGGCCAGCGACGGCGATATCCCCTTGGCGATGTCGAGGCCGGTGATGCCCTTGCCGAACTCGCGCATTGCGCCGTCGGGAAAGGTGAGGGCGATCTTGTTCTGGTCGATGGGGGTAAGGTTGGCGAGGCCGAATGTGAATCCTGAGGCCGGCGCGTTCTTGTCGGGCATGGTCGTCTCCTGTAGCTCACTCCTGCGAACGGGCGCAGGTAAGCGGAATCGAGGCGCTTTTAGCGCAGCGGATGAAAAAAGGGAACTGGTGCCGGACCACATAGACTCGCCATCGCCGGCTTGTTAGCTTTTTGCGAGCATTTGATCATTCTTCGGTACAATTGAGGCGCGCCGCTTCATGACATTGCGTGACGTCCTTGGCGCTGCGATTCTGTTCCTGATCCCCGGGACGGTGATGGCCGCTTCCCGGTGCACGACCATTGCTGGATGATGCGCCGCCGATGGCCTTCTATGTCGCGAAAGGTGCACCCGACGCCTGCGGTCGCGGTTGCGATGCTTGGATCGCGGTGGAAGGAAAGGTGGACCGGGACGCAGCTGGCCGCTTCCGGAAATTTTTGCATCAGCTCAAGGACCGCAATCTGCCCGGGAACAGGGAAACGGAGTCCGGCGACCGGGAGGCCGCCGGGCTCCTTTCGAGATTTCTCCGGTCGATGCGGACTGGAGAAACGTTTACGCGGCGCGGATGAGACCGAGTTGCTGCAGGGCGGTGACCCCATCGTCCAGGCCGATTTCCTCAAGGATTTTTCCGTCCTTGAGTTTCAAGACGGTCGTGCCGGTGAATGTCATCTTGCGACCGGTATTGGCCGGCAACGAGCCCACCAGGAAGTCGCTGAATGCGGGTCCGGTATGGGTGCCGCCGCCTTCCCAGCGGCCGACGACGTAATCGCCTTCCGCGATAAGATCCGCTGCGCCCCAGAAGCTCAGATCAGGGAAAGCCTTTCGGAAATCGGTCATGAACGCCTTGATGTCTTCCCGGCCCCGGCGCGGTGCGTGGAGCGAATACTGCAGCAGCATGTCGGGCGCAGCGATTTCATCGACAATTCCGAGGTTGCAAGTCTTGCCCCAGAAATCCGTGAACCACCGGCCGACAATAGCCTTGTTATCTTCTTCCTTCGACACGATCACTTCTCCTGTTATGTGCATTCAAATTTTCGTCCACGATCCGCGGACGTTTTGAGAGTAGATCTGGATATGGACTGTCACACTCCGGTTGTTGTCGTGAAATCGAAAGATCTGGATATGGACTGTCACACTCCGGTTGTTGTCGTGAAATCGAAATTCGCAAATTACGTTTGTTGAGCGGTCATATCCGATCTTGCGCTGCCGTTCGTTCCGTCTCGATCAGTGCGCGTTTGCCGCACACGCCCCGGCGACAGCCGCAGATCAAACCATCCGGCGGGCTCAGTCTGAACCTGAGGAGCGCGTTCTTCCGGCAGCGCACTTGCGCTGTCCGGCCGCGCGTCTCGAAGGATGAGGCACCGCGCGCACCTCGTGGTTCGAGACGGCGCTGAAGAAGCGCTCTCTCGCCATGAGGACTTTACGAGGTGCCGTTCAATGGTTGCTTCTCGATCACACCATCGCACGGCACGAGGACGCGGCGGCGACTTCCCTGTTGATCGGGGTTTGCTTGCGCTCGACATCCCAGCGATAGCCCGCCACGGCGGCGGCCGCAGCATCAATGGCTTCGGGCCGCTTCCCGTGTAAGCAGGGCCTGCTTGCGCTCCACACCCCACGCATAGCCCGAGAGCGAGCCGTCGTTCCGCACCACGCGGTGACACGGAATAGCGACCGCCAGGTTGTTTGCGGCGCAGGCGCCGGCGACGGCACGGACCGCTTTGGGCGAACCGATCTGCTGCGCGATCTCCG
>WNFI01151588.1_pt2 | contig 15221 bp, 15 predicted proteins | sample 5400471 | NCBI WGS metagenome assembly WNFI01 (sample SAMN13153348, study PRJNA577476) | soil metagenome | isolation source: 100 cm saprolite on Douglas fir-dominated hillslope | place: USA:California | collected 2013-09-17
GAGCTGCTGCAGCTCGGGTTGAGGTTCGCGGGCTGATCCGATAGCTCATACAAAGCCTAACCCTTCGCTAATGGCCACTCGAATTGCATCCTGTAGCTGTGGGCAGCTCACCGTGACCGTCACCGAAGATCCAATTCGAGTGTCGGTGTGTCATTGTCTCGCCTGTCAGCGTCGAACCGGCAGCGTCTTTGGTGCTCAAGCGCGCTTTCGTAGGGAGTGCGTGGCGATCAAAGGGCAGTCAAAGCAGTATGTACGCATTGGCGACGCGGGCAGCAGGATTACGTTCAACTTCTGTCCGACCTGCGGCGCAACGGTTCACTACACGATCGAAGGTCGAGAGGAATATGTCGCCGTCCCGGTTGGTGCCTTCGCGGAGCCCGGCTTTCCCGCACCAGCGTTCTCGGTCTACGAAGAACGCAAACACGCCTGGGTGGGCTTGCCCGAGAACATCGAGCATTTGGCGTAGGGAAGAAACCGACGCCTGACCCGGCACTTTGACCGCTAAACCGTTCTGTGAACGCAACGGCTACCGGAAAAGAACGCATGACCGCCGCGAAGGCAATCGCCTTTGTCCGACAGCATGGGGTAGTCCTAGTATCAGGCAAAGGCGCCGTTCCCCGACTTACCGAGGCGATTGTCGACGAGCCCGTCAAAGGAAGCTGGTGGGCTCACCCGAAAAGCCATCATATCTTTGCGATACTTCAGGCAGTGACGGATTCGGAAGATATCCTGGTATGTCGTCTTGTCGACGGAAAGCTTACTCTCGTCCATCGCCGTCTTTGGCCAGCGTTGGTCCGAGTAGCCGACCGATTCCCGGCGACTCGGATTGCGAAGGTTCGAGAAGAGCACACGCCGTCCGGGCACCACGTGAGCCGGGAGGTTCCATTCCCGAAGTGGGTTCCAACTGAAGTGAAAGAACAAGCCAAAGGCATCGCCGAACAAGAGGCTCTCACTGCTTTGGGTGATTGGACGCTGGTGCCCAACCCGTCGCTCAAGGGGACGCGCCGCAAGCGGCGCGCCGATTAGCTCTTGCGTCAGACCGCTTTAATAGATTGATGCAACCAATGGATCTCGTCTGGCCCGCCGCCCAGTACCTGCCGGGGTATGTTCATGATGGCGCGACTTCGGCCGAGTTTCATGATTTTCGGCCCATCGTACCGTTGGTGCTGCGGTGGTAGGCACGACGACATCGCCGATGGAATACACCCTTACGCTCACCGACGTCGCGGACGATGAAGTTCGAAAGTTGATCGTTGCTCCATTGGTCGAGTACAACGAAAGCAAAGCCGGCCCGGGCGACAATCGACCTCTTGTCGTTGTCGTGCGAGACAAAAACCAAGCTGTTGTGGGTGGCATGTGGGGTGCCACGGGCTACGGCTGGCTCTTCACGCAATATCTGGTCGTTCCTGCGAGCATGCGTGGTCACGGAGTCGGAACGAAGGTTATGCAACGCGCGGAGCAAGAAGCCATCGCCCGCGGGTGCCACAGCGCGTGGCTCGACACCTATGAATTCCAGGCGAGAGCGTTCTACGAGCGGCTTGGATATGTCGCGTTTGCGCAGCTGCCAGACTACCCGACAAGCTTCGCAAGAATCCTTATGAAGAAGTCGCTCTCACCCTCGCGCCGCTAACCTCAAAGGTTGGACGCCTATAGTGATTAAAGAATCCGGTAGCCGACTTTCTCGTGTGCCAAGGACAGGAGTTCGGTGATGAAACTTCTTGTTCTCGGCGGAACGGTCTTTCTCGGTCGGCACGTGGTGGAGTCGGCCCTGGCTCGAGGGCACAGCGTGACGCTTTTCAACCGGGGGCGACACAATCCGAATCTCTTTCCTAAGGTTGAGAAGCTGCGCGGCGACCGTGACGGCGACCTGTCTGCCCTCGGCGGAAGGCGCTTCGATGCCGTGGTCGACACAAGCACCTACACTCCGGAGCAGGCGCGCAGGATGGCAAAGATTCTGGATCGACGGATCGAGCACTACACGTTCATCTCCAGCGTCTCTGCTTATGCACGGTTCCCGGCAGGGCGCACGTACGATGAGACTGCGCCCGTGGCAAAAGGAAGCGATGGCTACGGCCCACTCAAAGCCCGCTCCGAAGAGGCGCTCGAGGCCGCGTTTCCAGGGCGAGTCGCGCTCCTGCGACCGGGCCTCATCGCAGGCCCGCACGACCCGACCGAGCGGTTTACGTATTGGCCGCGCCGGATCGCACAGGGGGGCGAAGTGCTCGCGCCCGGGCGCCCGGAGCGTCCAATCCAGTTCATCGATGCGCGCGATCTCGCCGATTGGTGTGTGCGCCTGAGTGAGGGGCGGCGCACGGGACACTTCAATGCGGTTGGCCCGCAGTCGCTGCTGACGATGCGACAGTTTCTAGAGGCGTGCCGCAGCACAGTCGGGCGCGATGCGCGCTTTAACTGGGTTTCAGACGAAGAGCTGATCGCCGCGGGCGCCGAAGCATGGACGGAGCTTCCGCTCTGGATTCCCGAGAACGACGAAGAATCCGGCGGCCTCTTTATGGGCGACAACCAGAGGGCGATTGCAGCGGGGCTGACCTGCCGACCGATCTCGGACACCATCAAGGAGACTCTCGAGTGGGACGTACGAGAAGGCGGACCACCTGATTCACCGATACGCGTTACCCCAATTTCCCGAACGCGGGAAGCTTCGATCCTAGCCGGCCGGCAGGTTGCGAGATGAACATCCGCCCGGCGCAAGAGCGCGAAGCAGAAGCCCTTTCTGCGCTCGCGCTCAAGGCGAAAGCGTATTGGGGCTACCCGGCCGACACGATCGAATCGTGGAAGCAGGAACTCAGCGTCTCGAGCGACGCCATTGCCTCGATGCCTACCTTCGTGGCAGCGGTCGGAGATGAGATTGCCGGCTTCTACTCCTTGGTGCCTTCGACTCGGTCTTGGAAGCTCGACCATCTTTGGGTCTTGCCACAATTCATGGACCGCGGAATCGGGCGCGCATTGGTGGCTCACGCCCTAGAGACCGCTCTTCGAGGCGGGGCCTCCTCCGTGACCGTCGACGCCGATCCGAATGCCGAAAGCTTCTACCTGGCATGCGGCGCTGAGCGTTGCGGTGAAGTTCCTGCGCCGATCCCCGGGCAACCCAAACGCGTTCGTCCACAATTGGCGTTCCGCGGGCGTGCAAGCTGAGCACATGCGCGTCATCCAGACTGGCAGCCTCACGCTGGAACCGCAAACCGCGGCGCACGCGGAAGAGTTGTTCGCGGTCTTGAGCGACCCGGCGATCTACGAGTACGAGAACGAACCGCCTGCGTCTCTCGAATGGTTGCGCGCGCGGTTTGCGAAGCTCGAGTCGACCTACGAGCTGTCCAGCGCTTACTGGGGTCGCGGCCTCGCGCGCCAAGCCGTTCAGGCGATGATCTCCGAGCTTGTCGGGCACTATCAAGTACACAGCCTCTCCTCTGTGCTCAAACGCGAGAATTTTCGCTCGATGCGCTTGCTCGAGCGCCTGGGGTTCTCGCCAGCGTCGCCCGAGCAGCACGTGAAGCATCAAGCCGAGCCAGGCGAATTGCTCATGCTTCGCGAAATCGAGCGCATATGAGAAAAACGCGCTCGAACCCCCGCATGCCGGCACCGATCGAATGCCCCGAGCGAATCCGGGCGGTTTTGACTTCCCTGGAGATATCGACGGATCTGATCGCGGCACGATCTTTGGTATTGCATCCCGAGGCGCAGGAGCTGGTCGTCGCAGCCATGGGGGACGACGGCAGAAAGCACATGCTTGCGCCCGCGGCGGCCGCGAAGTGGCGGGAGATGAGCGCCGCGGCGCTTTCCGATGGCGTCGTCATCAAGATCGCCTCGGCCTTCCGAAGCGTTGATCGTCAGGCCGAAATAATCCGCGCCAAGCTCGCCGAAGGCTTGTCCCTGGACGCCGTCCTCTGCGTAAGCGCTCCTCCCGGTTACAGCGAACACCACTCCGGCCGGGCAATCGATGTCACGACCGACGAGGGTACGGCGCCTCTCGAACTCGAATTCGAAAAATCCAGGGCATTTCGGTGGCTGTCGAAGAACGCCGGCCGGTTTGGTTTCACTCTCTCATATCCAGCGAGGAATCCGCATGGTTACGACTATGAGCCGTGGCACTGGTGCTTCAGGCCGACTTAGGCCTAACCCCAAGGCGGCCATCCCTTCAATGTTGCTGTTCGCGGCGTTGAGCGGGAACGCCTCGTGCCAGGCTCAGGAAAAGGCGAATGTCTTGCCGGAGACGCAGGCCGGGCGGCAGATCATGGTTGAGCTGCAGGAGCTCGGACCGGTCGAGAGCGACCGCAAGATCCGCACGGCGAACTTCGACTTTCTCTTCCACATAAGGAGATTTGATAGCCCAGATTTCAAGTTCTATGGAGGCCTTACGGTGTCCCGCTCCCGCGGAGCCATCACGCGGCGGACAGGCTCCGCCGGAGCGGGCACGCTGATGGACGAAAACTTGGATAGCACCGCGACCGGTGCAGGACCCGTTCTGGCAATCCGGGCCGAATTCCCGCACAGCGGGAACGTGTCGGCTTCACTGGACGGAAGCGCAGGCATCCTTCTCTACGACAGAGATTTCCCCGCCGGCGCTTCCCGTTATGACTTCATGTTCCGGTACGGCCCCACTCTCTCTTATAGATTGAACGGCAGGCAGGCCTTGTCCCTGACCCTCAGGGGAATGCACGTGTCGAACGGCCAAGGCATCAACCGCCACAATCCGCAATACAACGCAGCGGGCTTGGGCGTGCAATTCCTGGGGGCTTTTTGACGATGCGGGGCGGAGGGAATAGTCACTCCCTCCCAAACACCCTCCGCCACAGCGCCTGCGTCGCGTCGATGTGGCATTGCACCTCTGCCGCCGGCACGCGCGCGTACTTCGCGCCGCTCAGGCGCAGCCGGTGCTGCCTGCGGCGATATTCGCGGTAGGCGTCGGCGACCGCGTCGCCGGAATCGCCGGAAATCAATCCCAGCTTCGCGGCGAGCTTCAGCAGGGCGATGTTGCCGGCGTTGGCGGTCAGCTCGGGACGGCGGTGCGCGTGAGCGAGCACCAGCATCTGCACGATGAATTCGATGTCGATCATGCCGCCGCGGTCGTGCTTGAGGTCGAATAGCCCGCTCTCGTTCGGGTGGCCCTGGAGGAGCCGCTCCCGCATCGACAGCACGTCGTTGCGCAGTTTGGCCTCATCGCGCGGCATCTGAAGAATCGCGCGCCGCTCCTTCTCGAACTCGGCGCCTACGGTCGCCTCGCCCGCGCAGAAACGCGCCCGCGTGAGCGCCTGGTGCTCCCAGGTCCAGGCCGATTCGCGCTGGTACCGGCGAAAGGCGTCGATCGAACTCACCAGGAGGCCGCTCTCTCCCTCAGGCCGCAGCCGCAGGTCGATGTCGTAGAGCACGCCCGCCGGGGTGCGGCTGGTGAGCCAGAGGTTCAGGCGCCGCGCGAGGCGGGCGTAGATTTCCGGAGCGCGATCGTCGGAATCGTCGTAGAGAAAGATGAGATCGAGGTCGGACGCGTAGCCCAATTCCTTCCCGCCGAGCTTGCCGTAACCGATGATCGCAAAACAAGGCCCGTCGCGATGCCGGGCGCGCAGCTGCGTCCAGCACAGCTCCAGCGTCACCTGCAGCATGACGTCGGCGAGATCGGACAGATCGTCGGCGAGCCGCTCGACGCCGAGCAAGCCCGAGAGGTCCTGCGCGAGCAGGCGGAAGACCTGCGCGTGATGCGCCTCGCGCAGCCAGTCCATCTGCCGTTCCTCGTCGCCCTGCCGGGCGATGAGCTGGCGCCTGAGCCCCAGGGCGAAAGCGTTCCAGTCCGGGCGCGCGAACAAGGCGCGCGCGTCGAGCAGCTCGTCGAGCACGATCGGATGCCGGTTGAGATACTCCGCCGCCCAGCTCGACGCGGCCAGCAGTTGCGCGAGGCGCTCGAGCGCCGCGGGGTGCTCGTCGAGCAAGGCGAGATACGCGGCGCGGCGGCTGACCGTCTCCATGAACTCCAGGCAGCGCGCGAGGGCCGCGTCCGGGTCTTCGCGCTCGGCGGATTGCTCGATGATTCTGGGAATCAGGGCGTCGAAGCGGGTCCTGCTCGCCTGCGGCAGGCCCTCATAGCGCGGGCCCGAACGCAGCGCCGCGAGCCGCGCCGCAGTCCCGGCGGCGTCGCGAAAGCCGAGCTGCGCCAGGCGCCCCGGCTCCGACCCGGTCCACAGGGGCGCGAGCGCGTGCTTCGGAACCTCCTCGACCGAAAACACCTGCTCGAATTGCGAGGACACACGGACGCGGTGCCGATCGAGCGGGGCGCGGAACGCCTCCCAGGAATCGAAACCCATCGCCCGGGCGACGAGCGCGCGCTCCTCCGCGCGTTCCGGCAGCTCGTGCGTCTGCGCATCGTCCAGGTACTGGAGCCGGTGCTCAAGGCGCCGCAGGAACACGTAGGCCTCCGAGAGCTCCTCGACCGCGGCATCGGGAAGCAGTTTCTTTTGCGCGAGCAGCGCGAGCACCTTCAGCGTCGGACGGATTTGCAGCGCCGGGTCGCGGCCGCCGCGGATCAGCTGGAACACCTGCGCAATGAACTCGATCTCGCGGATGCCTCCCGGCCCGAGCTTGATCTGGTCGGTCAGCTCCCTTCGCGCCACTTCTTCGCGGATCTGCGCGTGCAGCTCGCGCATCGCGGCGAACGCGCCGTAGTCGAGATATTTGCGGTACACGAACGGGTGCACGATCGCGGCGAGCGCCTCGTTCTCGCCGCCGGAACCGAGCGCGCGCGCCTTGATCCAGGCGTAGCGCTCCCATTCCCTGCCCTGCGTCACGAAATATTCCTCCAGCGCGCCGAAACTCGTGGCAAGAGCCCCGGACTCGCCCCAGGGGCGAAGGCGCATGTCGACCCGGAAAACGAAGCCGTCCCCGGTGGACTCGTCCAAGGCCGCGATAAGCCGGCGCCCGAGGCGCGTGTAGAACTCGAGCTTGTCCGCCGCCCGGTCGCCCTCCTCGGGGTAAAGGAAGACGAGATCCACATCCGAGGATACGTTGAGCTCGCCGCCGCCGAGCTTCCCCATGCCGACAACGACAAGGTCTTCATGCCTGAAATGCGCGAGCGCCGCGTCGATGGCGACTTCGGCGAGCGCGGACATCGTCCCGCACACTTCGTCGAGGTCGGCGTATCCCGAAAGATCGCGAGCCATTGTGCGCAGCATCACGCGCTGGCGCAGCAGCCGCAGTCCGGAATGCAGGGCGCCCTCGTCGCCGCCGCCGCGCTCGCGCAGAAACGCCTCCATCGCTTCGCGCGTCCAGCCCAAGTCTTTCGAGCGCTCCAGCTCTTCGCTCAGCTCAGGCTTCGCCGCGACGAGTTGCCGGGCGTAGCGGGAATATTCGAGCGGGTCCATGAGCCGGGCTATTGTAGAGGTGTGCGCAGGCACGCGGCTGTATTCCGGGGCTGGGAGGCGTGCTGCCTACGCGGTGGTGGTCTCAGGCTCGCTGTTCAGCGAGGGCGATCCAGTAGAGGGCGTGTGGTGCCTGAATGTGCCGATGCGCGCCGTGCCACCACTCATGTCAGACTATGGGGACTTCGTTGGACAGCGCTTCGCCACGTCCGGCTGGTGCTGAATCTGAAGCGCTTGCATGACTGTGGTATCAGCAATTGCTCGCGGAACACGGGCAAGGAGGGAAGCATGTCGGATCCAAGCGCGGCGCTCAAATCCCTGCACGAGAATTTGAGCCGCATTCTGTACGGCAAGCAACAGCAGATCCTGCTTGCGATTGCTACCCTGCTTTGCCGAGGCCATCTGCTGCTCGACGACGTTCCGGGCGTCGGCAAGACGATGCTGGCGCGCGCGATTGCGCAATCCCTGGGCGGGGAGTTTCGCCGCCTGCAATGCACCCCCGATCTGCTGCCTTCGGACGTCACCGGCATTTCGGTCTTCGACCAGTCCGAGCGCGCGTTCAAATTCATGCCGGGGCCGGTGTTTACGAATATCCTGCTCGTCGACGAGATCAATCGCGCGCCGCCCCGCACGCAGAGCAGTCTGCTGGAATGCATGGGCGAGCGACAGGTGAGCATCGACGGTGTCGCGCGTGCGCTGCCGGCGGTGTTCATGGTGATCGCCACGCAGAATCCGATCGAGTTCCACGGCACGTATCCGCTGCCGGAAGCCCAGCTCGATCGCTTCTTCATGCGCATCCGGCTCGGCTATCCGGATCGCTCTTCGGAACTGAAGATTCTGGAGACGCAGCGTAGCAGCAGCCATCCGATCGATACGCTCGCACGCGTGATTTCGCTGGAGGAAGTCGAAGTGCTGCGAGGCGCCGTCGAACGCATCGAGATCGCGCCCGAAGTCGCGGGATACGCAGTGGATATCGTCGAGCGCACGCGCACGCACCCAAGCCTGTCCCTGGGTGCAAGCCCGCGCGGCTCGCTTGCGCTGGTGAGCGCGGCGCGCGCGCTCGCGCTCCTCACCGGCCAGCGCTACGTGACCCCGGAACACGTCAAACGCGTCGCGCCGGCGGTGCTCGGCCACCGGCTCATGCCGAAACCCTCGGCTGCGAGCTCCCCCGACCGCGCCGCGGAAGCGGCCGTTGCGGATATTCTCGGCACGCTGCGCGTTCCCGTCGAAGCCGCATCCCAACCAATCGGTCGATGAGCCCCGACGAGGGTCTCGACACCTCGCTGCCAGCGCTCGCCGCGCTGGAAGGAAAGCTCTCGCTGCGCATCGTGCTCGCCGCGCTCGCGGCGGCTTTTTTCCTGATCGCCTGGAATCGCGGAATTACCCTGCTCTACGGCTCGTTCGCGCTGGTGCTTGCCACGATCGCGATCGCCGCCATCGCGCCGCGCCTGAATCTGGCCGGCTTGTCCGCCTCGCGGCGCGCGCCGCGCGAGGCAAGCGTCGGAGGGACGGCGCGGCTCTCGCTCACTCTCGAAACGCGCGGCTGGCCGCGCCGCTACATGCTGGAGATCGTCGAGCGCCTTCCTTTCGCGCCCGGCAGGGAGGTGCTCGTGTTCATTCCGCACGTGGATCGCGCCACGCGGGTCGAGTACGACGTCTCCTGTACGCTGCGCGGCCGCTATCGCCTTGAGAATGTCGCGGTCGCGACCGGATTCCCGCTGGGCATGGCGCGCGCCGCCCGGGAGTTGCACTGTAATTCGTCCAGCCGCGCGCTCGAGCTCACCGTTTACCCGCGCATCGTGCCGGTCGGCGGGCTCTCCGTCCGGAGGGCAGTCGGCGGCGACGGATCGCGTCCCGTAGTCGCGCGCGGGCGCGACGTCTTTCGCGAGACGCGCCCGTATCGGCACGGCGACAGCATGCGCGATATCCATTGGCGGGCCTCGGCGCGCACCGGCGAGCTCGTGGTCAAGGAGTTCGACCAGGTAGACGCCGAAAACCTACTGCTCATTCTTGACCTGGATCCGCGGGTCCACGAGGGCCGCGACGAACGTCACAGCTTCGAGTACGCGGTGGAAATCGCCGCGTCGATCGCCGCTTGGGCCATTGCGCGTGGCCAGGCGATAGGGCTCGCGGGAGGACTCGACGCCACGGGTTTTCCGCGCCTGTGGATCCCGCCCGGACGCGGCCACTCGGCGCTGCGCGCGCTGCTCAAAGCCCTGGTCGATGTGCGCGCAGACTGCCGCGTGCCCTACAGCGCCGTCCTCCAGTCGGTGGCGGCGACGGGGTGCGGCGCGCAGCGCGTCGCTTTCGTCCATTGGCGTGGCACGGTACCGCCGGAAGGCTCCGCCTCGCGCACCTGGCCGACATCGCCGCCGGAAGTCATGATCGAGTTCGACGGCGACAGCTTCAGGAGCGGCAGAGCGGCCCGGCCCGGTTTCTCTAAGAACGGCATATACCGAGTGACCGCAGGGACGGACCTCGCGGCGCTGCTGGGATGAGCGCCTATCCGGAGCGCCTGCGCCTGCTCGTCGCGCTGTGGGTGGTGCAATCCACTGCGGCGGCGGCGCTTGCGTGGTCGAGCACGTTTGCGCTCGACGGATTGCCGGGCGCTCTGTTCTGGGCGATGGTATGCGGTTTCACCCTCGCCTTCGGCGCCGGACGCGGGCCGTCTCCGGGACGCTCCAAGGCGGTAAACGCGTTTGCGGCCCTCGGCCTTGTCACCTTCCTGCTCGCGATACTCTCCGGCCGTCTGATCTACGGCGGCATGGCCTTCCTGCTGTGGATACAGGCCGGGCGCAACTTGGTCCTCGCGGAGCGCCGCGACGTGCATCTCTCGCTGCTGTGCAGCGCCGCGCTGGTCCTGTTCGGGGCGTCGGAATCCCGCAGCGGTTGGTTCCTGGTGCTCCTAGGGGCGCACACCCTGGCCGCGCTGCTTGCGTTGTCGCTCTGCTGGGCGATCCGCTGCCGCCAATCCTCGAGCGCGGACGCCCGCGCCACGGTGCACGCGACCGACGCCGCCGGCCTGCTCGCCTTCTCGTTGGCGGTGTTCGCTGCCGCAACCGCCTGGTATCTCTTCGTGCCGCGGCCGCCGGCGCCGCACCTCGGAATGGTTCCGCACCACGGTGGACAGGACTACAGCGAACTCACCTGGAAGCGCGACGACGCGCGCCACGCGGCGGGTAAAAAGGCCAACGCGGGTGATGCCGCCGCTCAAAAATCAACGGCTGAAACTAAGAGCGCCCGGGCGGCCGGAACGGAGAACGCCCCCACGGCGAGCGACGACCGTGGCACGCGGTCGCGCAGCCCCCGCGGGACCATTCCGTTCAACGGGATGGATGAGGGCGCGCTCGAATTGAACCGAGAGGCGAGCGCCAACGCCCTATCGAATGCGATCGTCATGCACGTCCAGGCCGACCGGTCGCTCTATCTGCGCGGGCAGACCTTCGATACGTTCGGCAGGGACCGCTGGACCCGGTCGGACACCTCCGAGCGGCGCGTATTCGGTGATGACGATGGAAATTTCCGGTTCTCGCCGCCGCAAAGAGCGTCCGGGACACCCGAGATGGTCGAGCAAATCGTCCACGTCGCGGCCGAGCTGCCGGGACGACTGTACGCCGTCCATCAAGTCCTCGCGGTACAGTTCCCATCGGAAAGGCTCGCGGTGGATCGCGACGGGAACATGCGGCTGCCCGCTCCGCTGCGCGCGGGCGCGCGCTACATCGCGAACTCATCCTACGGGTTGGCGCAGGGCCGTGCCGCGGTGCAGGCACCGCTCCCCGATCCGTCCCCCTACCTGCAGCTTCCTCCCGATACCAGTGATGCGCTGCGCGCGCTGGCGGCCGAGGCGGCCGGTCCAGGCGCCGATGCGCTGGGCCGCGCAGAAGCGATCGAGCGCCACCTGCGCATACACTATGTCTACGATTTGCGAGCGGCGCTCGCTTCGCAGGGCGTGACTCCGCTCGACACGTTTCTCTTCGTAACCCGCCGCGGCCATTGCGAATACTTCGCAAGCGCGATGGCGGTGATGTTGCGCACGCAGGGAATCCCGGCGCGGATCGCCACGGGTTTTTCGGCGCAGACCTACAACCCCATCACGGGCTACTACGAAGTCCGGGCGATGGACGGCCATGCCTGGGTCGAAGCGCATATCGCGCCCTACGGTTGGGTGCTGTTCGAACCGACGCCAGCTTTTCCGCTCCCTCTCAACGAACCGCAGCCGAAAACGAGCGCGGAGCAGATCGACCGCTACCTCGACGCGCTCGCGCGGGAGGAGGCGCTGCTGAAGGACTATGGGCTGCTCACGACCTTCCACGCGTTGTGGGGCACGGCGAAAGCGTACGCCGTCGCCTTGGCGGCTCGCCTGCAGGACGCGATCGATGCGCTCGGCGCTCTGCTCAAGCGCCATCTGATACCGCTTTGCGCAGCACTGGTCGTCATGGGAATTTTGGGAGCGGCGGCCTTCCGGTTCCGCGGTGTGTTCGCGCGGTCCATCGGCTATCTGCTAGTGGCGGCGGCAGCGCGAGTGCGCCCGCACACCGCTCCATTGGTGGCATTTCGCTGGACCTGCCGCCTCAGCGCGCTGTATGGAATGCCGCGCGACCCGGCGCAAACTGCGGAGGAATTCTTGAGCGCCTGCGCGGGCAATTGGCCCGAATCGGAAGTTTGCCTGCGCACGATCACCTCGGTTTTCAACGACGTTTGCTACGGCGGTGAGCGCCCGACGCCGGAAAACGTGCGTGCAGTGCTTGCGGCTTTCCGACGCGCTTTCGCGTAGAGGGTGTCTACGCGAGTGCCGCAAACACCCAAAATGACGCATTCCGCTCGGCCAGCGTAAAATTCCCCCATGAACGCTCCGTTGGACATCAAGTCCTATATGCTCGAAGTCGGCCGGCGCGCCCGCGCCGCCTCGCGCGAGGTCGCGCGTGCGGCTACGGCAACCAAGAACCGCGCGCTTCTCGCCGCCGCGAAAGCCATGAAGCGCGACGCGAAGAAGCTTCTCGCCGCGAACGCCGAGGACGTGAAGTCGGCGCGGGCCGCCGGGAAGGACGCGGCGTTCGTCGACCGCTTGACGCTCACGGAAAAAAGCATCGAAGCGATGGCGGAAGGACTCGAGGAGGTTGCGAGGCTTCCCGATCCGGTCGGCGAGGTGAGCGAATTGCAGGAGCAGCCTTCCGGAATCAAGGTCGGCAAGATGCGTGTGCCCCTGGGCGTGATCGGCATCATCTACGAATCGCGTCCCAACGTGACAGCCGATGCGGCGGCGCTGTGCCTGAAAGCGGGCAACGCCTGCATCCTGCGCGGTGGCTCGGAATCGGTGCGCTCCAACATGGCGATCGCAGCGTGCGTGCACGAAGGCTTGAGCGCGGCCAGTCTGCCCGAGGAAGCGGTTCAAGTAATCGAAACCGCGGATCGCACGGCGGTCGGCATGCTCCTCTCGATGAACGAGTACGTCGACATCATCGTGCCGCGCGGCGGCAAGGACCTGATCGAGCGGGTGATGCGCGAATCGCGCATCCCCATGATCAAGCACCTGGACGGCGTGTGCCACGTCTACATCGACGAGCGCGCCGACGTCGACAAGGCGATCCGCATCGCGGACAACGCGAAGACCCAGCGCTACGGCGTGTGCAACGCGATGGAGACGCTGCTCGTAGCCGAAAAGATCGCGCCCAGGGTGCTGCCGAGGTTGGCGAGGATCTATTCGGATAAGGGCGTGGAGCTGCGCGGCGACGAAAAATCCCGCGCGCTCGTTTCCGGCATGAAGCCCGCCACGGAGGAGGACTGGTACGCCGAGTACCTCGCGCCCATCCTCGCGGTGCGCGTGGTGAAGGATCTGGACGCGGCGATCGAGCATATCGGCAAGTATGGATCGCAGCACACCGACGCGATCGTCACCGAAGACGAAGCGAGCGCCCGGCGGTTTCTGCGCGAGGTCGATTCGAGCTCCGTCTTGGTCAACGCTTCGACGCGCTTCGCCGACGGCTTCGAGTACGGCCTGGGCGCTGAGATCGGCATCTCGACCGACAAGCTGCATGCGCGCGGTCCGGTGGGCCTGGAGGGCCTGACCTCGCAGAAGTACGTGGTCTTCGGCAGCGGCCAGATTCGCGCCTGAGAGCTTTCTGAAAAAAACAACTGACCGCCGCCGTGCCGCTGCGCCGCGAAAAAGCGCGCCAGTCGGCATCATGGGCGGCACCTTCGACCCGGTGCACTTCGGACACCTGCGCCTCGCGCAGGAGGCGGCGGAGATCCTCGGCCTCGCGCGGGTGCGATGGGTGCCCGCCGGACGGCCCTGGCACCGCGGCGCACCGCTCGCGCCGGCGGTGGATCGCCTGGAGATGGTGCGCCTCGCGATCGAAAAGAACGCCCTCTTCGAGCTGGACGATGCGGAGATCCGCCAGACCGCGCCCGGCTACACCGTCGAAACGCTCGAGCGGCTGCGAAGCGAATTCGGCCCGCAGCGTTCTCTCGTTCTGCTCCTCGGCACGGACGCCTTTCGCAACTTGAGTTCTTGGGAGCGCTGGCGCGACCTCTTTCCCCTCGCGCACGTCTTCGTCGCGCAGCGTCCCGGGCATTCGCTCACCCCGGGCGGAATGCCGGCCGCGCTCGCCGCGGAGTGGCGCAGGCGCGCCGGCACCCCCGATGTCCTGCGCGAGCGGCCGGGTGGAAACGTCGCCACCTACGGCACCACGGCGCTCGACATCTCGGCGAGCGCCATCCGCGCCCACTTCGCCCAGGCGCGCAGCCCGCGTTACCTGCTGCCCTCGGCTGTCCTCGATTACATCGAGGCGCACGGACTGTACGCCCAACCGGGCGACGCCCCTTGATGATGGAACTTCGCAAGCTCCAGAAGGCCGCGCTCGCGGCGCTCGAGGACATCAAGGCGCGCGAGATCGAGGTCTTCGACGTGACCCATCTCACTTCGATGTTCGATCGCGTGATCATCGCGAGCGCGGACTCCGCGCGCCAGCTGAAGGCGCTGGCGAGCCACGTCCAGGAAAAAGCGAAAGCCGCGGGCGGCCGCGTCTACGGCGTGGAGGGGGAGGACGGCGGCGACTGGGTGCTGGTCGATCTGGGCGACATCGTCCTGCACATCATGCAGCCTGCGGTGCGCTCGCACTACAATCTCGAGGAGCTGTGGGGCCAGCCGAAGCCCCGAAAGCCGCGCGCCCGGCGGAAGGCGGCCTCGGCCCGCGGCAAGTGAAACTGTTCGTGGTCGCAGTGGGTACCCGGATGCCCGGCTGGGTGAATGAGGCTTTTGACGAATATGTGAAGCGCATGCCGCGCGACCTGAGGATCGAGCTGATCGAAATCCGCCCCGCACCCCGCGCGGGCGGCAAGACGACCGGGCAGATGCTCGCGGCGGAGGCCGAGCGCATCGGGCGCGCCGTGCCGCGCGGGTGTCTGCGCGTCGCGCTCGACGAACGGGCGCGCGAATTCACAACGGCCGAGCTCGCGCGCTGGCTGGCCGCGCAACGTGAGGGTGGCCGCGACATCGCCTTTCTCATCGGCGGCGCGGACGGCCTCGCGCCCGAGGCGAAGAGCGGCGCGGAACTCGTCCTGCGCTTGTCCGCGATGACGCTGCCCCACGGTCTGGCGCGCGTGCTCCTCGCCGAGCAGCTCTATCGCGCCAGCTCCATCCTGCACAATCACCCGTACCACCGCGAATGATCAAGAACCCCGCGAGGACCCTGATCTATCTCGCCTCGCGCAGCCCGCGACGACGCGAGCTGCTGAAGCAGATCGGCGTGGCTTTCGAGGTGCTGGTGCTGCGCGAGCACCCGGCGCGCGGCGGCCCCGACGTCGACGAGTCGCAGCTGGCGGGCGAGCTGCCCGACGATTACGTCCGCCGGGTCTGCCGCG
>WNFI01179397.1_pt1 | contig 15220 bp, 17 predicted proteins | sample 5400471 | NCBI WGS metagenome assembly WNFI01 (sample SAMN13153348, study PRJNA577476) | soil metagenome | isolation source: 100 cm saprolite on Douglas fir-dominated hillslope | place: USA:California | collected 2013-09-17
GCGGCCGCTGCGCGAGCGCTTCGGCATCCCGCTGCGCCTCACCTTCTATGATGCCGCCGATCTCGAGCGCATCGTCAGCCGCGGCGCGCGCGTGCTCGGGATGGACCTCGGCGCCGACGGCGCCGGCGAGATCGCCCGGCGCTCGCGCGGGACGCCGCGCGTCGCCGCACGCCTGCTGCGCCGCGTGCGCGACTTCGCGGCGGTCGCCGAGGTGAAGCGCATCGACGCCAAGGCCGCGGACAGCGCCCTGAACCGGCTCGAGGTCGACAATCGCGGCCTCGACGCGATGGACCGCCGCTACCTGCTGTGCATCGCCGAGAATTACGGCGGCGGGCCGGTCGGCGTCGAGACGGTGGCGGCGGCGCTCGCCGACCAGCGCGACGTCGTCGAGGAGGTGATCGAGCCCTACCTCATCCAGCAGGGCTTCGTGCAGCGCACGCCGCGCGGCCGCATGCTGACCGACCTCGCCTACGACTATCTCGGCGTCAAGCCGCTGCGCCCGCGCGCGGCGCAGCTCGACCTGCTGGCACAGGACGATCCCGAAGCCGAGGAGGCGGCGTCATGACCGATCTGCTGCCGCGCGACGGCGTCGTCGGCGACGGCGCCTATCTCTTCCCGGTACGCGTCTATTACGAGGACACCGACGCCGCCGGCCTCGTCTATTACGCCAATTACCTGAAATTCGCCGAGCGGGCGCGCACGGAGATGCTGCGTCGCCTCGGCGTCGAGCAGGAGCGGCTGCGCGCCGAGACCGGCCTCGTCTTCGTGGTGCGTCGCTGCACCGCCGACTATCTTGTCCCGGCGCGGCTCGACGACGATCTCGTCGTGGTGACGCGGTTGGCGGCGCTGGGCGGCGCCTCGCTCGATCTCGATCAGGACGTGCGGCGCGGCGACGCGGTGCTCGTCCGGCTCGCCTTCCAGATCGCCTGCCTGGGTCAGGGCGGCCGGCCGCAGCGCCTGCCGCCGGTCCTGCGCGCGGCGCTCGCCTCTCTCAACGACACAGCAACGCGGATGGTTACGGCCCATGCAAGGTAACGTCGTCGATTCGGTCGCGCTTGGCGGGGCCGCTCCCCACGATCTCTCGATCATCAGCCTGTTTCTCCAGGCCGACCTCATCGTCAAGATCGTCATGTTCCTGCTGTTGGCGGCGTCGTTCTGGTCGTGGGCGGTGATCTTCGACAAGATCATGAAGCTGCGCCGCCTCAGGCGCGACGCCGAGCATTTCGAAGAGAGCTTCTGGTCGGGCGGTTCGCTCGACGATCTCTACGACCGCGTCGGCACGCGGCCGATGGACCCGATGTCGGCGGTGTTCGCGGCGGCGATGCGCGAATGGCGGCGCAGCGCCGCCAAGGGCCTCGCCGCCTCGACGGTGTTGCGCACCAACCTGCAGGCGCGCATCGAGCGCGTCATGCATGTGACGGTGAGCCGCGAGATGGAGCGGGTGGAGCGCTTCATGCCCTTCCTCGCCACGGTGGGCTCGACCTCGCCCTTCGTCGGCCTCTTCGGCACGGTGTGGGGCATCATGAACAGCTTCCAGGCAATCGCCGCCTCGAAGAACACCAGCCTCGCCGTGGTCGCGCCGGGCATCGCCGAGTCGCTGTTCGCCACCGCGCTCGGCCTCGTCGCGGCGATCCCGGCCGTGGTCGCCTACAACAAGTTCTCGACCGATTTCGGGCGCTATGCCAGCCGGCTCGACGGCTTCTCCAGCGAGTTCAGCGCCATCCTGTCGCGCCAGCTCGACGAGAAGGGCTGACGCCATGGCTGGAGGCGTCATGAACGGCCGCAACGGGCGCGCCCGCTACAAGCCGATGAGCGAGATCAACGTCACGCCCATGGTCGATGTGATGCTGGTGCTGCTCGTCGTCTTCATGGTGGCGGCGCCGCTGCTCACCGTCGGCGTCCCCGTCGAGCTGCCGCAGACCAAGGCGCCGGCGATCACCGAGCAGAAGGAGCCCCTGGTCATCACCGTCAACGCCGAGGGCAAGCTCTTCCTGCAGAACGGCGCGGTCGGCGATGACGAGCTGGTGCCGCGGCTGCAGGCGATCACCAAGAACAACCCGCAGGCCGACATCTATGTGCGCGGCGACCGCGCCATCAGCTATGGCCGCGTCATGGAGGTGATGGGCATGGTGAGCGCAGCCGGGTTCACCAAGGTGTCGCTCGTCACCGAGCAGGCCCGCGACAAGGCCAAGCGCTGACGCAGATGTCCTCGCTCGGCGACATGCCCCGACGCACGTTGCTCTACTCCGCGCTGTTCCATGTCGGGGTCGCGGGGGCGCTTTACGGCCTCTATCATTTCCATTTCCTCGACCGGGTCCTCGTCGAGGACACGCCGCTGGTCGTGCAGCTCGTCAACCCGGCGGCACTCACGCGGGCGACGGAAGTGAACCTGACGCCGCCCAAGCCGGAGAAGCCCAAGGAGGTCGCGCAGGCCGAGCCGCCGAAGCCCGAGCCGCTCAAGCCGGAGCCCCCGCCGCCACCGCCGCCGCCACCGCCCGAGCCGGCGCCGAAGCCGCCCGAGCCGCCGCCAGCGCCGCCCAAGCCCGAGCCCAAGCCGGAACCGCCCAAGCCTGCGCCGGCGCCGCCGCCGCCCAAGCCGGAGCCGCCCAAGAAGAAGGAGGACGATTCCGCCTTCGACGCGCTGCTCAAGAACCTGGCGAAGCGCGACCCCGCGCATGCCGAGCCGGCGAAGCAGGTCGCCGCGGCGGAGCCGAAAGCCTCCACGCAGCCGATCGCGCCGTTGGGTTCGCAGCTCTCGACGAGCGAGCTCGACCTCGTCAAGCAGCAGATCTACGAGTGCTGGAACCCGCCGGCGGGGGCGCGCGAGGCGAAAAACCTGACGCCGGAGTTCCGCGTCTATATGAACGCGGACGGCACCGTGCGCACGGCGACGCAGCTCAACAGCGAGCGCAACGGCGACCCGTTCTTCCTGGCGGCGGCGGAGAGCGCGATGCGCGCCTTGCGCAACCCGCGCTGCTCGCCACTCAAGCTGCCGCCGGACAAGTACGACCAGTGGCAGACCTTCACGATTACCTTTGATCCCAAGGATGCCCTATGACATGGCCTAATTTTCTGCTTCATGCCGCGCGCATCGCCACCGCGGCGCTGGCGCTGTCGACAGCGGCGGCGCCGGCGCGCGCGGAGCTGCATCTCGACATCACCAAGGGCAAGATCGAGCCGATGCCGATCGCCATCCCGGACTTTTCCGGCGGCGCCAATAGCGGCCAGATGGCGCATGACGTGACCCAGGTGGTCTCCTCCGATCTCGAGCGCTCCGGCCTGTTCCTGCCGCTCGACTCGAAGGCCTTCATCGATAAGGACGCGGCGACCCGCACGCCGCCGCGCTATGGCGATTGGCGCCTGATCAACGCCCAGGCGCTGGTCACCGGCACCGCCGAAATGCAGCCGGACGGGCGGCTCCAGGTCGAGTTCCGCCTGTGGGACGTCTTCGCCGAGCAGCAGTTGACCGGCCTGCGCTACACCACGACGCAACAGAACTGGCGGCGCATCGCCCACATCATGGCCGATGCAATCTATAAGCGCATTACCGGCGAGGATGGGTACTTCGACACGCGCGTCGTCTACATCTCCGAGACCGGTCCGGCCGACCGCCGCATCAAGCGCCTGGCGATCATGGACCAGGATGGCGCGAACCACCGGTTCTTGACCGACGGCCGCTCGCTGGTGCTGACGCCGCGCTTCTCGCCGACCGCGCAGGAGATCACCTATCTGTCCTACGCCCGGGGATTGCCGCGGGTCTATCTCTTCAACATCGACACCGGGCAGCAGGAGGTGCTGGGCGATTTTCCCGGGATGACCTTCGCGCCGCGCTTCTCACCCGACGGCAACAAGGTGATCATGAGCCTCGCCGTCGATGGCAACAGCGACATCTACACGCTCGACCTGCGCACGCGCCAGGCGACGCGGCTCACGGACAATCCCGCCATCGACACCTCGCCGTGCTATTCGCCGGACGGCACCCAGATCGTCTTCAACAGCGACCGCGGCGGTTCGCAGCAGCTCTACGTCATGCGGGCCGACGGCAGCGACGTGAAGCGCATCAGCTTCGACTCGGGCGCGCGCTACGGCACGCCGGTGTGGTCGCCGCGCGGCGACCTCATTGCCTTCACCAAGATCGAGGGCGGCCAGTTCTATATCGGCGTGATGCGACCGGACGGCTCGGGCGAGCGGCTGTTGACCCAGGCTTTCCTGGTCGAGGGGCCGACCTGGGCGCCCAATGGCCGCGTGCTGATGTATTTCCGCCAAACGCCCACCGATTCGAAGGGCAAGGGCGGCAGCCCCCGGCTCTATTCGATTGACTTGACGGGATATAACGAGCGTGAGGTGATCACACCACAGGATGCGTCCGATCCGGCGTGGTCCCCCTTGATTCCCTGATTAACTAAAAGTATAGTCGCGCCGCTTTCGCTGACCGCGGCTGGCGTACGCCTCCGAACGCCGGAAGGAGCGCGACGACCGGCGGCGCCGCCGGCGGTGCCAGTGCGGCTACCCCGTCGACCTCGTCGTCGGGCAGCGTGCAGCCCGGCACCGAGCAGGACTTGGTGCAGAACGTGGGCGACCGCGTCTTCTTCGACTACGACAAGAGCGACATCAAGCCGGAGGGCCGTCAGGTTCTCCAGCGCCAAGCCGACTGGCTCAAGAAGTACTCGAAGGTCACCGTGACCGTCGAAGGTCATTGCGACGAGCGCGGCACACGCGAATACAACCTCGCGCTCGGCGAGCGGCGCGCCACGGCGGTGAAGAAGATGCTCGTGGCGCTCGGCATTCCCGCCAACCGCGTCTCGACGATCAGCTACGGCAAGGAGCGGCCGGCGGTGGTCGGATCGAACGAGGCGGCTTGGGCGCAGAACCGTCGCGGCGTGACGGTCGTCAACTGATCGGCGCTGACGATCCTGTTGGTTTAGGGCGCGCCTGCCTTCCTCCGACGCTCGTGTCGCGGGGAGGGCAGGCGCCCTTTTTTTGCCCAAAAGCCAGCCTAGGGTAACGCTGAGGCGGGCTGTCCGTGGCGGCCGTCGCCCAGCGCTTGTCAGGCCCACGCTCGGGGCCGGAGGATCTGACGACGATGCGACCAACGGCTTTTGCCGTCTTCCTGTGCGGGCTTAGCCTCTGTCTAGCTGCCGGCGCCCGCGCGCAGACCGGCAACGACCTTCGCCCGCTGCTCGACCGGCTCGACCGGCTCGAGCGCGATATGAACCTGCTGCAGCGCCAGGTCTATCGCGGCACCAGCCCCGGCGGCGCACCGGTGCCGATGAGCCCGGCCGACACGCAGGCAGCGGTCAATTCCGAGGTGCGCTTCGGCCAGATCGACGACCAGATGCGCAGCCTCACCGGCCAGATCGAGGAGATCACCTACAACCTCGCGCAGATGAAGCGCCGGCTCGACACGCTGGCGGGCGACATCGACCAGCGGCTCGGCGCGCTTGAGCACGGGCCGGCAGCAGCGGGCGGTGTCGCCGCCGCAGCGCCGGCACCGGGCGCGGCCGATCCGCGCACCCTGGCTGCGGCGCCGCCGAAGGGCGCGGGCGCCAACCCGGCGGAGCCGCCGAGCCAAGCGGGCGTGCTCGGCCAGATCGGCGGCGACCAAGCCGCCGCAGCCACGGCAGCGCGGGCGGCGGCTCCCGCCGCGCCGGCGAGCGGCACGCCGCAGGAGCAGTACAATTATGCCTTCGGGCTGCTGCGCCAGGCCAATTACCCGGCGGCCGAGCAGTCCTTGCGCGCCTTCGTGCAGCGCTACCCCAACGATCCGCTCGCCGGTAACGCCCAGTACTGGCTGGGCGAGACCTATTACGTGCGGCAGGACTACAACAACGCCGCCACGGTCTTCGCCGAGGGCTATCAGAAATATCCCAAGGGCGGGAAGGCTGCCGACAACCTGCTCAAGCTCGGCATGTCCTTGGGCCAGCTCGGGCAGAAGGCGGATGCCTGCCGTGCCTTCGCCCGGCTCGACCGCGACTTCCCGAGCGCGCCGAGCAACGTCAAGGAGCGCGCCGCCGACGAGAAGAAGCGGCTCGCCTGCTGACCGGCCGATGAGCACAGCGCCGCTCCAAGCGGCGGATTTCGCCGCGCTGATCGGGGCCTTCGCGCCGTTCGAGCCGGCGCCGCGCCTCGCCGTCGCCGTGTCCGGCGGCGCCGACAGCATGGCGTTGACCCTGCTCGCGCAAGCCTGGGCGCAGGAGCATGGCGGCCGAGTCGCGGCGCTGACCGTTGATCACGGGCTGCGGCCTGAAGCCGCAGCCGAGGCGGCGCAGGTCGGTGCCTGGCTCGCCGCGCGCGGCATCGAGCATACCATTCTCGCCTGGCGGGGCCCGCTGCCGTCGCGCGGCATCCAGGCGGCGGCGCGCGAGGCGCGCTACCGCCTGCTGGAAGACTGGTGCGCCGAGGCGGGCGTGCTGCACCTGCTGCTGGCGCACCATCGCGAGGACCAGGCCGAGACGGTGCTGCTGCGGCTGGCGCGCGGCAGCGGCCGTGACGGGCTCGCCGGCATGTCGGCGACGGTCGAGCGCGCCGCCTGCCGCGTACTGCGCCCGCTGTTGCCGGTGCCGCGGGCGCGGCTTGTCGCCACCCTCCAGTCGCTCGGCCAGGGCTGGATCGAGGATCCGAGCAATCGGGACCACCGCTACGCGCGGGCGCGACTGCGCCAGGGCCTGGCACCGCTCGCCGAGGCCGGGCTTACGGTCGAGCGGCTGGCGGCGACCGCGGCGCGGCTCGGCCGGACGCGCGCGGCGCTCGAGGCGGAGGTGGCGGCGCTGCTGGCGCGCAGTACCGCGATCCACCCTGCCGGGTTTGCCCGCATCGATGCGGCGGCGCTCGCCGCCGCCCCGGCGGAAATCGGCTTGCGGGCGCTCTCGGCCCTGCTGCTCATGGTCGGCGGCACCGCCTATCCGCCGCGCGGCGAACGGCTCGAGCGGCTGCATCGCCGGCTTGCCGGCGGGCTGGGCGGCGGCTGTACCCTGGGCGGCTGCCGCATCGTGCCGCGCCGCGGCGGGGTGCTGGTGTGCCGCGAGCCGGCGGCGGCGGCCCCCCCGGTCGCCGCGCGTCCCGGGGCGGCGGTGACATGGGACGGCCGCTTCCGCCTGCGGCTGCCGGCCGGCGCGCCGACGGGCCTGAAGCTGGGCGCGCGCGGCGTTGAAACGAGAGCGGGATGTTTGCCACCGGCGGCGCGCCCTGGCATGCCTGTCCTGCGCGACGACAAAGGCGACGTGGTGGCGTCGCCTGTGCTAGGCTGCGGCCAAGTCGGGACGGCGCCGCCGGGCAGCCTGCTGTTCCGGCCGAGGCGGGCGCTGACCGGGGCAGGCTTCACAGTTGTTTAAGCAGAAGCGCATCTTACATGTTATGCGGAGTCGGGGACGGGCAAGATCGGCCGGGATTCCGGTCCAGGCAAGCTTCTCCTCCTTTCGGGGGACGTCGGCTCGGTAAGGAAAGGCGTGGACCGTGAATAACTTTGGCAAAAACCTGGCACTCTGGATCATCATCGGCCTGTTGCTGGTGGCGCTGTTCAATCTGTTCCAGAGCTCGGCCAACCGCGGCTCGCCCAACCTGATGCCCTATTCGGAGTTCGTCGACCAGGTCAACAAGGGCCAGGTCAGCGACGTCACCATCCAGGGCAAGACCGTTACCTACACGCTGAGCGACAAGCGCCAGTTCTCGACCCACGCGCCGGACGATCCGAACCTGGTCGACCGCCTGATCGCCAAGAACGTGACCTTCAAGGCGCTGCCCGCCGACGACAACGTGCCGACGCTGTTCAGCATCCTGGTCAACTGGTTCCCGATGCTGCTCCTGATCGCCGTGTGGATCTTCTTCATGCGGCAGATGCAGGGCGGCGGCGGCCGCGCCATGGGCTTCGGCAAGTCGCGCGCGCGCCTGCTGACCGAGAAGGTCGGCCGCATCACCTTCGACGACGTCGCCGGCATCGATGAGGCGAAGCAGGAGCTCGAGGAGATCGTCGAGTATCTGAAGGACCCGCAGAAATTCCAGCGCCTCGGCGGCAAGATCCCCAAGGGCGTGCTGCTCGTCGGCCCGCCGGGCACCGGCAAGACGCTGCTCGCCCGCTCATCTTCATCGACGAGATCGACGCCGTCGGCCGGCATCGCGGCGCCGGCTTGGGCGGCGGCAACGACGAGCGCGAGCAGACGCTGAACCAGCTGCTCGTCGAGATGGACGGCTTCGAGGCGAATGAGGGCGTCATCCTCATCGCCGCCACCAATCGGCCCGACGTGCTCGACCCGGCGCTGCTGCGGCCGGGCCGCTTCGATCGCCAGGTGGTGGTGCCGAACCCCGACGTGGTCGGCCGCGAGAAGATCCTCAAGGTGCATATGCGCAAGGTGCCGCTCGCCTCCGATGTCGACCCGCGCATCATCGCGCGCGGCACGCCGGGCTTCTCCGGCGCCGACCTCGCCAACCTCGTCAACGAGGCGGCGCTGATGGCGGCGCGCAGGGGCAAGCGCTCGGTCAGCATGTCCGAATTCGAGCAAGCCAAGGACAAGGTGCTGATGGGCGCCGAGCGGCGCTCGATGGTGATGACCGAGGACGAGAAGAAGCTGACCGCCTATCACGAGGGCGGCCATGCGCTGGTCATGCTCTATGCCGAGGGCCACGAGCCGCTGCACAAAGTGACGATCATTCCGCGCGGGCGCGCGCTGGGCGTCACCATGTTCCTGCCCGAGCGCGACAAGTACAGCCAGTCGAAGATGGAGCTCGAGGCGATGGTGGCGAGCCTGTTCGGCGGCCGCGTCGCGGAGGAGCTCATCTTCGGCACCGCGAAGGTCACCACCGGCGCCTCCGACGACATCCGCCGCGCCACCAATCTGGCGCGCCGCATGGTCACCGAGTTCGGCTTCAGCGAGAAGCTGGGACCGCTACGCTACACCGAGAACGAGGAGGAGGTCTTCCTCGGCCATTCGGTGACGCAGCGCAAGAACGTCTCCGACGCGACCGCCAAGGTGATCGACGAGGAGATTCGCCGCATCGTCGAGGATGGCGAGCGCAAGGCGCGGCAGATCCTCACCGAGCATCTCGAAGAGCTGCATTCGCTGGCGCGGGGCCTGCTCGAGTTCGAGACGCTGTCGGCTGACGAGATCAAGCGCATCATCCGCGGCGAGAAGATCGTGCGCGACACCGGCGGCCCGGCCGAGGACCCGGCGCGCAGCGCCACCGGACGCCGATCCTCGGTGCCGCCCGCCGGCCGCGACAAGCCGGCTGGTGGCCTCGAGCCCGAGCCACAGCCCGGCGCGTAGATTTTGGCGGCGAAACCGCCCAACGACCGAAGCCCCGCCCCGCCGCGGGGCTTCGCTGCTTTTGCGCCCGAATCGCCGCTGCGGCTGCGCCCGGCCGGGCTGCTCGAAGGCGCCGTCGCCACCGCCGCGATCGAGCAAGGCCGCGCCTTGCCCCTGGCCGGCGGGCCGCTCGCCTTCGCCGAGGTCGAGGCGCTCGCGCGCCGGCGCGATGGCGGCGTCGCCTCGGCCTTCGGCACGGTGGCCGACCTGCTGCGCTGGTCGGCGGAGCAATGGCCGAGCGTCGGCGAGCGGGTCGCCAACGCGCTCGCCGCCATCGTCGCGCCGCGACGGCGCTGGGCGGGGTTGACGCTCGACCGCCCGCGCCTCATGGGCGTGCTCGGCGTGACCGCCGACGGCATGGCGGGCGGCGATGCGGTCGAGCAGGGCCGTGCGCTCCTCGCCGCCGGCGCCGACATCATCGATATCCGCCGCGGCGGCGCGCCGACCTCGCCAGAGGAGGAGATTCGCCACACCGAGCCTGTGGTCCGCGCGCTCGCCGAGGCCGGCGCCCTGGTGTCGGTCGAGACCCAGCATGCCGCCGTCATGCGCGCGGCGCGCGCCGCGGGCGCGCGCATCATCAGCGGCGTGACCGTGACCGACGACAAGGAAGGCCTTCAGGTCGCGGCGGAGAGCGGCGCCGCCGTGGTGCTCACGCACATGGTCGCCGCGCTGCGCCCGGCCTCCGATGCGGCGCGCGACGACGATCCCGCGCTCGACGTGCTCGACTATCTCGAGGCGGGCATCGCCGCCTGCGAAGCGGCGGCGATGCCGCGCGAGTGGATCGTGGTCGATCCCGGCATCGGCTTCGGCAAGGCCGACCCACATGACCGCGCGCTGCTGGCGCGGCTCACGCTCTTGCATGCGACCGGCTGCGCCGTCGCGCTCAGCGCCTCGCGCCAGTCCTTCATCGCCCGGCTGAGCCGGGGCGAGCCGCCCAAGGAGCGGCTAGGCGGCTCGCTCGCCGCAGCGCTGTGGGCGGCGAGCCAGGGCGTGCAGGTGCTGCGCGTCCACGATGTCGCGGAGACGCGGCAGGCGCTCGCTATTCGTCAGGCGATCGTGCGCGGTGCGCCGTTAGCGCTTTGTTGACGCCGATCCGGCCAGGCTGGGCTATACACATGCGGTTTCAGGCGATGCTTCGAGGGGAGCGATGACGCGCAAGCTGTTCGGCACGGATGGGATTCGCGGCACCGCCAACAGCGAGCCGATGACCGCGGAGACCGCGCTCAAGGTGGCGATGGCGGCGGGCCGCTGCCTGCGCCGCGGCGACCACCGCCATCTCGTCGTCATCGGCAAGGACACGCGGCTCTCGGGCTACATGGTCGAGCCGGCGCTGACCGCGGGATTCATCGCTATGGGCATGGATATCGTGCTGGTCGGGCCGCTGCCGACGCCGGCCATCGCCATGCTGACGCGCTCCTTGCGCGCCGATCTCGGCGTGATGATCTCGGCCTCGCACAACCCGTTCGAGGACAACGGCATCAAGCTCTTCGGCGCCGACGGCTACAAGCTCTCCGACGAGATCGAGGCGGCGATCGAGGCGCAGCTCGACCGCACCGCCGAGCACCGCGTGCCGCCGCGCGAGCTCGGCCGCGCCAAGCGGCTCGACGACGCCGGCGGGCGCTACATCGAATTCGTCAAGGGCAGCTTCCCCAAGGGCCTGCGGCTCGACGGACTCAAGGTGGTGATCGACTGCGCCCATGGCGCCGCCTACAAGGTCGCGCCCACCGTGCTGTGGGAGCTCGGCGCCGAGGTGATCCCGCTCGGCGTCGCGCCCGACGGCCTCAATATCAACCGCGACAGCGGCACCATGGCGACGGCGGCGATGCAGCGCGCCGTGGTCGACCATCGCGCGCATCTGGGTATCGCCCTCGACGGCGACGCCGACCGGCTGCTCATCGCCGACGAATCGGGGCGGCTCCTCGACGGCGACCAGCTCATGGCGCTGATTGCGCTGCAATGGCGACGCGCCGGGCGGCTCGACGGCGGCGGCGTGGTGGCGACGGTGATGTCCAATCTCGGTCTCGAGCGCCATCTCGCCGACCATAAGATCCGGCTGCACCGCACCGCCGTCGGCGACCGCTATGTCGTCGAGGCCATGCGCAAGCTCGGCAGCAATCTCGGCGGCGAGCAGTCCGGCCACATCATCCTCGGCGACTACTCGACCACCGGCGACGGGCTGATGGCGGCGCTGCAGGTGCTGGCGGCGTTGGTCGAGACCGGCGCGCCGGCGAGCCGCGTGTGCAACGTCTTTGCGCCGGTGCCGCAGCTCCTCAAGAATGTGCGCTTCGCCGGCGGCGCGCCGCTCGACACCGCGCCGGTCAAGAAGGCGATCAGCGCCGGCGAGCGCCGCCTCGGCAAGGCCGGCCGCCTCGTCGTGCGCAAATCCGGCACCGAGCCGCTCATCCGCATCATGGCCGAGGGCGAGGACGAGGCGCTGGTCGCGGCCATCGTCGACGAGATCGCCGCGGCGGTGGTGGCGGCCGGCGGCGCGGAGGGAAGGGCGGCGGAATGAACGGCCGGGTGCTGATCGTCGCGGGCTCCGATTCGGGCGGCGGCGCGGGCATCCAGGCCGACATCAAGACGGTGACGGCGCTGGGCGGCTATGCCGCCACGGCGATCACCGCGCTGACCGCGCAGAACACGCTGGGCGTCTTCGCCATCGTGCCGGTCGAGCCGAGCTTCGTGCGCCAGCAGATGGACGCGGTGCTCGGCGATATCGGCGCCGACTGCATCAAGACGGGCATGCTGCATGACGAGGCGATCATCGCCGCCGTGGCCGAGAGCCTCGCGGCGGTGCCGCGCGTGCCGCTCGTCGTCGATCCCGTCATGGTCGCGACCAGCGGCGCGGCGCTGCTCGATGCGCGCGCGCTCGATGCGCTGAAGCGCCTCATGGCGCGCGCCACCGTGGTCACGCCCAACATTCCCGAGGCCGAGGCGCTGCTCGGCCGGCGCATCGGCCCGGGCGACATGCACAACGCGGCGGCGGCGCTCGCCGCGCTCGGCGCCAAACTCGTCATGCTCAAAGGCGGGCATCTCCCGGGCAACACGGTCCGCGATGTCGTGGTCGAGGGTGAAGAAAGCTGGGTGCTGGAGATCCCGCGCATCGACACGCGCCACACGCACGGCACCGGCTGCACGCTCGCCTCGGCGATCGCCACCGGGCTGGCGCAGGGCATGGCGCCGCGCGCCGCCATCGCCCGCGCCCATGCCTTCGTGCAGCAGGCCATCCGCACGGCGCCGGGCTACGGCCAGGGCCACGGGCCGTTGAACCACGCGCACACCATGGTCGACGAACCCTAGCGCGGCGCGCTACCTTTCTCGCTGACGAGCCTCAGCCTGCGAGAGAGCAAATGCGCCTGCCGATCTATCAAGTCGACGCCTTCACCGACCGGCTGTTCGGCGGCAATCCCGCCGCGATCGTGCCGCTCGAGCAATGGCTGCCGGACCAGACCATGCAGGCGATCGCGGCGGAGAACAACCTGGCGGAAACCGCCTTCTTCGTGCCTTCCGCACGCTCAGGGCGGGCACGCTCCGCGTGAAGCGCCAGGGCGACGCGCTCGCCATGGACTTTCCGTCGCGCCCGGCCGGGCCGGTCACGGCGTCGGCGGCGCTCACGGCCGCGCTCGGCAAGGCACCGGCCGCGGTCCTGGCGGCGCGCGATTATCTCGCGGTCTACGAGCAGCCTGAGGAGGTGGCGGCGCTGGCGCCCGATTTCGCCGTGCTGGCACGGCTCGACCGCTTCGCCGTGATCGTCACCGCGCCCGGACGGGGCGTCGACTTCGTGTCGCGCTTCTTCGCGCCGGCGCAAGGCATCGCCGAGGATCCCGTCACCGGCTCGTCACACTGCACGCTTGCGCCCTATTGGTCGGCGCGGCTGGGCAAGAAGACGCTCACGGCACGGCAAATCTCGCCGCGCGGCGGCGATCTCACCTGCACGATCGAGGACGACCGAGTCATCATCGCCGGGCGCTGCGTGCTCTATCTCGAGGGCGCGATCACCGTTTAGTCTACAGGTCTCTGCCCGTGCCGGCGGCAAAACTCCACGATCTTTGCCCGGTCGGCTATGCAGGTACCATTCTCGTCTTCAATCCAAATATTCTGGATGCCGGTGGCCACACCGGACCCAAGCGCCGCGCAGCAGTATTTCATCGCGTCGGACGGCCTCCGGTACGCCACCGGATGGGGCAGCGGCACGCCGGTCTGCGATGTGCGTTTCACGAAGTAGGGCATGGCTTTCCTACGAAGCTCGGCTCGCCTCAACGTCGCGCGCCTTTCGGCGCGTCCCTACACAGGCCGGCTGCCATTGTAGCGTCCAGCGTGTCTCCCGTGCGGCCGATTGCGATATTTGCCTCGCCTGAGGCAAATCCCTGAGTTGCGAAGCGGCGCTCAAAATTTGAGCGGGCGGGGCGTCCTCTGGACAATCTTTGATCAAAACACCGTCTTCGGATCGCATCCAGGCCCGAGTCGCCGCTCGGCACCGCCTTTGGCATGAATCTTGTTTCTATTTGACCGTTGCCGATCCGCTTGCTGCGCCCGGCACTCACTCTAGCACTTGAGCATGCCAAGATGACTAAACCGACACTCCCGGTGTACGCGGCTTTCCCGGTCGGCTTCTTGAGCAGAGGCGTGCTTGCACGCCGAACGACCGTGCTGGCCGCTGCCGTGATCGGCGTGATCGGTTTGTGGAGCGGCGCGGCTGCAGCGGCCGAGCTGTGGCTCGATCCTTGTGATCCCGGCCGCGCCGCGCTCGGTCCGGAGAGGGCGACGGGTGCGGTCATCTGGAGCCATGGCCGCTCGGTCGATGCCGAAGATTTCCAGGCGCCCACACCGCCCTACATGACGACGCTTAGCGACGGCGGATGGGATACGTTCCGCTTCAACCGCCTGCATGCGAGCGACACCTTGCAGGGCAGCACGCGAGCGCTGGTCGACGAGGTGCATGAGCTGAAGCGACAGGGCTATCGCCAGGTGGCGCTCGCCGGACAATCCTTCGGCGCTTTCCTCTCGCTGATGGCGGCGGATGCCAGCGACGAGGTCGATGCCATCGTCGCCACGGCGCCTGCCGCCTACGGCAGCTTCGCGGATTTCTATGACACTTGGCGCAGCAACGCGACGGAGCTCTACGCGCTGCTGGAGCAGGTGCGGCGGGCGCGGGTCATGATCTTCTATTTCCACGGGGATGAATTTGATCCGGGCGGGCGCGGCGAGCGCTCCCGCGACATTCTGAGCGCGCGCAAGCTGCCCTCCGTGGTGATCGACCAACCGGCGCGCCTGACCACGCATTGGGCCGCCGCCACGCCGCAATTCGCCCGTGCCTTCGGCGGCTGCATTCTGGGCTTCCTGGACGCCGCGGCACTCGCCGACGGCGCGCGCTGCGATGGCGACAGGCTGTGGGCCGGGACGCCTGCCATCAAAACCGCGCAGCCGGTCACGGCCTCCCATCCTGGAGACAAGTCAGGCGGTGGATGATCCGTGTGCCGCCGCGGGGCGCTTTGCCCGTTCATGGGGCACGCCCTAGGCGCGGCGTCTTGGCTCGGCTATCGTGCCGGCCGCAAGCCAAGGAGACGCTGTCGTGGCCAAGACTTACGAGGTCGCCGTCATCCCCGGCGACGGGATCGGCAAGGAAGTCGTGCCGGAAGGCATGCGCGTGCTCGAGGCCGCGGCGCGCCGCTACGGCTTCGCGCTCAAATGGCGGCACTACGATTGGAGCTGCGAGCGCTTCGCCAAGACCGGCGCGATGATGCCGAAGGACGGGCTCGATCAGATCAAGGGCATGGACGGCATCTTCCTCGGCGCGGTCGGATATCCCGGCGTGCCCGACCACATCTCGTTGTGGGGGTTGCTGATCCCGATCCGCCGCAACTTCCAGCAATACGTCAATCTGCGGCCGGTGCGGCTGCTGGCCGGCGTCGAATCGCCGCTCA
>WNFI01395447.1_pt2 | contig 15219 bp, 10 predicted proteins | sample 5400471 | NCBI WGS metagenome assembly WNFI01 (sample SAMN13153348, study PRJNA577476) | soil metagenome | isolation source: 100 cm saprolite on Douglas fir-dominated hillslope | place: USA:California | collected 2013-09-17
TGCTGCCGCAGTTCACGGCCGCCGCCTATATCGAGGCGATCGGCCGGCATCGCTGCACCTGGCTCACCGCGGTGCCGCCGATGATCGCCATGATGCTGCGCGAGAAGGAGCTGCTCGCGCGCACCGATCTTAAGAGCGTCGAGTACATCCGCATGGGCTCGGCGCCGGTCAGTCACGCGCTGATGGAAGCGCTCCGCCGTGCTTTGCCGCACGTCTCGGTCACCAACGCCTATGGCACGACCGAGGCGGGTCCCGTCGTCTTCGGGGCCCATCCCGCGGGTCTGCCACAGCCGGAAGCCTCGGTCGGCTATCCGCATCCCGAGGTCGAGCTCCGGCTCGTCGAGAGCGGCAATCGCAACGCCGATCAGGGCGTGCTGGAAATGAAGTGCCCGGCGCTGATGAACGGCTATCACAACCGGCCGGATGTGCCGCCGCCCTTCACGGCGGACGGATTCTATATCACTGGCGACGTCTTCCGGCGCGATGCCGATGGCTTCCATTATTTCATCGGCCGCGCCGACGACATGTTTGTCTCCGGCGGCGAGAACATCTATCCGAGCGACGTCGAGCGCATGCTGGAGCGCCATCCCGACGTGGCGCAGGCGGCGGTGGTGCCGATCGAGGACGAGATCAAGGGACAAAAGCCGGTGGCCTTCGTGGTCTCGAAGCCCGGACGTAGCCCAAGCGCGGAGGAGATCAAACGCTTCGCGCTCGCCAATGCGGCCGCCTATGCGCATCCGCGCTTCGTCTGGTTCATCGACGAATTGCCGCTGGCATCGACCAACAAGGTCGACCGCGCGCTCCTGCACGCGCTGGCGCAGGAGCGCCTCGCCGGAGGTGAAAGTTCCCGCAATCATTCGACTTCGGTGGCCGGGATGGGGGCTAGACGCGCACCATGACAAAGCGGTTCCAGCCGGCTCGCCATTCTTGCCTCGGGCGCGGAGCATCGCTATTCGCGGAATGAAACAAATCGCGGCCGAATGCGCACGGTCTCCCGATATTGTTCCGGGGACGGCTGCCCTACGGGCGCTATAATTTCGGTCGAGGGGAAGGGGAGCAAAACGAAATTGAGTCGACAACTGCGATCATATTCGATGCTAGCGCCGCCGCCCTTGGTTGAAGACGCCCTGCAGCGCCGGGCCTACAACGCCGTCGCCGATTTCGTCGACGAAAATGTCGCGCGCGGTCTCGGCGACAAAGTGGCGCTCATGGATTCCACGCGCTCGCTGACCTATGCACAGCTGCAGGAACTCTCTTATCGCTTCGCCGCCGGCTTGGCGGTGCTGGGTCTGCGCGCGGAAAACCGGCTCATGCTGGTGGCGCACGATACCGTCGACTATCCGGTCGCGTTCTGGGGCGCGATCCGCGCCGGCATCGTGCCGGTCCCGGTCAATACGCTGCTGACCGCCGAGCAATATGCCTATCTCTTGGCCGACAGCCGCGCGGCGGGGATAGTCGTCGCCGCCTCGCTCGCCCCTGTCGTGCGCAAGCTGCGCGATCGGTTGCCGCACTTGCGCGCGGTCATCGTCGTCGGCGCGAGCGCGCGCGAACGTTCGCAATTTCCGGATGCGCATTTTTTCGACGAGCTGCTGGCGAAGGCTGAGCCGAGCCCGTTCACCGCCCCGACAATGTCGGACGAAGTCGCGCTCTGGATGTACACCTCGGGCTCCACCGGAGAACCCAAAGCGGTCCGGCACGTCCACACCAGCCTCATGGCGACCGCGCGCCTCATGGGGCAAGGCGTCATCGGCATCCGCGAGGACGACGTCGCGTTCTCGGCGGCAAAACTCTCCTTCTCCTATGGTCTTGGCAATGCCGTCTCGTTTCCCATGTCGGTCGGCGCGAGCACCGTCTTGCTGCCGGATCGGCCCACGCCGGAGGCGGTGCTCGCAACGCTTCGCCGCCATCACCCGACCATCTTCTACGCTGTGCCGTCGCTTTACGCGGCACTGCTGGCGCATCCCGAGATCGGCCGCGGCGCGGGGTCAGACCGGCTACGGCTCTGCGTTTCCGCCGGCGAAGCGCTGCCCGCCCATCTCGGCGAGCGCTGGCGGGAGGTCGTGGGGATCGACGTTCTCGACGGGCTCGGCTCGACCGAGATGCTGCAGACCTTCCTGAGCAACCGGCCGGGCGATGTGCGCTACGGATCGACCGGAAAGCCGGTCCCTGGGTACGAGGTGAAAATTGTTGACGAGAGCGGGCGCGAGCTTCCCGCGGGCGAAATCGGCGAGCTCGTGGTGCGTGGGCCCTCTGCCGGCGAAAGCTACTGGAACGATCGCGCGAAGAGCCGCCGCACGTTCGTCGGCGAATGGACCTATACCGGCGACAAGTACATGCGCGACAGCGATGGTTATTATTACTACTGCGGGCGTACCGACGACATGTTCAAGGTCAATGGGATGTGGGTGTCCCCGTTCGAGGTCGAGACGGCGCTCGCCTCGCACGAGGCCGTACTCGAGGCCGCTGTGGTCGGCAAGGAGGACGGGCAGGGGCTCACCAAACCGAAGGCGTTCGTCGTGCTCAAGAACAGCTATGCTGCCGACGAGCGGCTCTTCGATGCGTTGCGGGCGCACGTGAAGGAGCGCGCGGGGCTATGGAAATATCCGCGCTGGATCGAAGTGCGTTCCGACTTGCCGCGCACGCCGACTGGCAAGATCCAGCGCTTCAAGCTGAGGGATTGATGACGGTCTTGCGCGCCGCGCGTGGAGAACTCTGCGATGACCTATGACCTCATCCTGCGCGGCGGCCGCGTGGTCGATCCGTCGCAGAAGCTCGACGCGGTGACCGACGTCGCGTTCGCACAGGGCAAGGTGGCGCGCATCGGCACCGCGTTGCGTCCCGATGCCACAACCGATGTCCGCGATGTATCCGGCCTTATCGTCACCCCGGGACTCATCGACCTGCACACCCACGTTTACTGGGGCGGGACCTCGCTCGGGATCGACGCCGAAGATTTCTGCCGCCGCTCGGGCGTGACCACCGCGATCGATACCGGGAGCGCCGGACCCGGCAATTTCGCGGGATTCCGCAAGCATGTGATCGAGCGCAGCGAGGTGCGCATCCTCGCTTATCTCCATGTCTCCTTCGCCGGCATTTTCGCCTTCTCACCACGCGTAATGGTGGGCGAGAGCGAGGAACTCCGTCTGATGGCGCCGCTCGATGCGGTCGAGGTCGCCAATGCCAATCGCGACATCATTGTCGGCATCAAGGTGCGCGTGGGCGCCCGCGCCTCCGGCCGTTCCGGGACCGTGCCGCTCGACATTGCGCTTGAGGTCGCGGAGGAAGTCGGCGTGCCGGTGATGGCGCATATCGACGATCCGCCGCCGACCTATGAAGACGTCATCGCACGCCTGCGGCCCGGCGACGTCCTCACCCACGCGTTTCGTCCCTTTCCGAACGCGCCGGTCACCACGCAAGGCACGGTGAAGCGCGCAGTCATCGAAGCGCGCCAACGCGGCGTGCTCTTCGACATCGGCCACGGCAAGGGATCGTTCGCCTTCAAGACGGCGCGCGCCATGCTGGCCAACGGCTTCTTGCCCGACACGATCTCTTCCGACGTGCACGCGCTCTGCATAAACGGGCCGGCGTTCGACCAGGTCACCACCATGTCGAAATTCCTCTGTCTGGGCATGCCGCTGACCGATGTGATCGCAGCTTCGACCGTCAACGCCGCATTCGCTTTGAAGCGGCCGGAGCTCGGCAGCCTCAAGCCAGGCAGCGTTGGCGACGCAACAATCTTGTCCGTCAATGACGGACGCTTTGATTACGTCGATGTCGTCGGCGAGCACTTAGCCGGCGACCGCAAGGTCGCTTCGGAAGGTGTTGTGATCGCCGGACGCTGGTGGCATCCGAAACAATTAAGCCTGTCCAAAACCGCCTGATGAACCCGCTTCCCCTTCTCCGCCAGCTTCCTGGCATGCCGCTTGCTCCGATGATCGCGGCCGCCGCGCCGTTGGCAGCAAAACTCCGCTCATCCTCGCGACAAGCGGGAATCCAGGGTTGTGACCTACGGAGAAAACTAAGAGCTCACCTCATTGAATCACGACTCAACCTTCGCGAAAAGATCAAATAAAATGGGCAGCGTGGCGCAAATCTGGGCGGTGAACTGGCGCAAGTAGGAGATCAAGTCATGAATCGCAGGACCCTCCTGAAGGCCGCTGCGGCTGCAGGCACGCTGGCCGCAACCGGAAGACTCTCGGCCCCGGCACTTGCGCAAGGGGCTGCGGCGCGCGCGCTTCGCTTCGTGCCGCAAGCCAATCTCGCCAACTTCGATCCAATCTGGGGCACGCAATACGTGGTGCGCAATGCCTCCGCCATGGTGTGGGACACGCTGTATGGGGTCGACGAAGAGCTGCAGCCACAGCGGCAGATGGTGGAAGCGGAAGAGGTCTCATCCGACGGACTGACCTGGACGTTTCGCCTGCGGCCGGGATTGAAGTTTCACGACGGCGAGCCGGTGCTGGCAAAGGACGTCGCGGCGAGCCTCAACCGCTGGGCAGCGCGCGACCAGATGGGCTTGTTGATCAAGACCATCCAGCAAGACCTCGCCCCCGTGGACGACCGCACCGTGAAATGGGTGCTCAAGCAGCCATTCCCGAAGATGTTGCTCGCGCTTGGCAAGATCAGTACGCCGATCGCCTTCATCATGCCGGAGCGCATCGCAAAGACGGACCCGTTCAAGCAGATCTCCGAATATATCGGCAGCGGCCCCATGCGCTTCGTGAAGAATGAGTGGGTGCCGGGCGCTAAGGCGGTGTTCGAAAAATTCCCCGATTACGTGCCGCGTTCGGAGCCGGCCTCCTGGCTCGCCGGCGGCAAGCGGATGCTGGCTGACCGGATCGAATGGGTGGTGATGCCGGACCCGGCGACAGCCGCAGCCGCGCTGCAGAGCGGCGAGATCGACTGGTGGGAGAATCCGATTTCCGACCTCGTGCCGCTGTTGCGCAAGAACCGCAATGTCGCGGTCGACATCGCCGACCCGCTCGGCAATATCGGCGCTTTCCGCATGAATCACCTCTATCCGCCGTTCAATGACGTGCGGGCGCGTCGCGCGGTTTTGATGGCGATGAGCCAGGAAGACTACATGCGCGCCATCGTCGGCGACGACGACAATCTCTGGAAGCCGCTGCCCGGCTTCTTTACCCCGGGCACGCCGCTCTACACCGAGGAAGGCGGCGAGATCCTCAAGGGCCCGCGCGACCTTGATGGCGCCAAGAAATTGCTGGCGCAAAGCGGATATGCGGGTGAGCCGGTCACCTGCCTCGTCGCCCAAGACCAGCCGATCACCAAAGCCCAAGGCGACATCACCGCCGATCTGCTCAAGCGCCTCGGCATGAATGTGGATTTCGCCGCCATCGACTGGGGCACGGTCGGCGCGCGCCGCGCTATGAAAACGCCGCCCGGCCAGGGCGGCTGGCAGATGTTCCACACCTGGCACGCGGGCGCGGACTGCGTCAATCCGGCGGTCTCCATCGGGGTGCGCGCCAGCGGCGACAAGGCGTGGTTCGGCTGGCCAGACGCGCCCGAGGTCGAAGCGCAGGTCGCAGCTTGGTACGAGGCCAAGACTTTGGACGAGGAGAAAGCCGCGATCCGGCGTCTCAACAAGGCAGCGCTTGAGGCGGTTGTTTTCGCGCCGACCGGTTTCTTCTTAACGTACCAAGCGTGGCGCAAGAACGTGAGCGGTGTGGTTAAGGGGCCGCTGCCGTTCTTCTGGGGTGTGGGCAAGGCGGCCTGACGCTGCGCCAATGAGCGGCGTTGACCCACAGGGCACACACTTCATGAATCGAAGAGCACTCCTGAAGTCTGCAGCCGGCGCCGGTGCACTCGCCGCAGCGAGCGGCTTGGCGACGCCGGCGGTATCGCAACGCGCCGCCGCGCGCGTGTTGCGTCTCGTGCCGCATGCGGACGTCGCGAATTTCGACCCGATCTGGTCTTCAGCCTACATCGCGCGCAACGCCGGCCTGTTGGTCTGGGACACGCTGTATGGCGTCGACGCCAAGCTCGAAGTGCAGCGCCAGATGGTCGAGGCCGAGGAGGTCTCAGCGGACGGCCTCGTCTGGACCTTCCGGTTGCGGGAGGCGCTCAAGTTCCATGATGGTGAGCCGGTGCGTGCCAAAGATGCGGTGGCCAGCATCAATCGATGGTCGGCGCGCGATCCCATGGGGCAGATGATCAAGGCGATCGAGAACGAGCTTACGGCCGTCGACGATCGCACCTTCCGCTGGTCGCTGAAGAAGCCCTATCCCAAGATGCTGCTGGCGCTCGGCAAGATCGTCACGCCGTGTTGCTTCGTCATGCCGGCACGGATCGCCGCGACCGATCCGTTCAAGCAGATCAATGAATATGTCGGCAGCGGGCCCATGCGCTTCATCAAGAACGAGTGGACGCCGGGCGCCAAAGCCGTGTTCGAGAAATTCGCCGACTACGTACCGCGACCGGAACCGGCGTCCTGGCTTGCGGGCGGCAAAGAGATCATTGCGGACCGCATCGAATGGACCACCATCGCCGACCCGGCGACCGCCGCGGCCGCGCTGCAGAACGGCGAGGTCGATTGGCTGGAGCAGCCGCTGCCCGACCTGGTCCCGGCGCTGCGCAAGAACCGCAACGTCGCGGTGGATATTCAAGATCCTCTCGGCAGTATCGGCACGCTGTTCTTCAATCATCTATATCCGCCCTTCAACGACGTGCGGGCGCGCCGTGCGATCCTCATGGCGCTGAACCAGGCGGACTACATGCGCGCCTATGTCGGCGACGACAACATGTGGAAGCCGCTGCCCGGCTTCTTCACGCCGGGCACGCCGCTCTACACCGAGGAAGGCGGCGAGATTCTCAAGGGCCCGCGCGATCTCGATGCCGCCAAGCGCTTGTTGACGCAAAGCGGTTATGGGGGGGAGCCGATCGTCTCGATGGCGGCGCAGGACCTTGCCCACCACAAGGCTTGGGGCGATATCACCGCCGATCTGCTGCGGGGCCTCGGCGTCAACGTTGACTATGTCGCGCTCGATTGGGGCACCGTGGTCGCGCGCCGGGCGCAAAAATCTCCGCCGGGCCAGGGCGGCTGGCACATCTTCCACACGACCTTTTACGGCATCGATTTCCTCGACCCAACGAACAAGCTGCTGCGTGCCAACGGCGACAAGGCGTTCTTCGGCTGGCCAAACATTCCGGAAGTCGAAACCGAGATCGCCGCCTGGTACGATGCAAAGACGATCGATGAAGAGAAGCTTATTGCGCGGCGATTGAACAAAGCTGCCCTCGACCACGCGATCTTCGCGCCGCTCGGCGCGTATCTGAGATACTATGCCTGGCGGAAGAACGTCACGGGGATTGCGCCGGGGCCGCTGCCGTTCTTCTGGGGCGTGGCCAAGATGGTTTGAGCGCGTACAGGCCGAGAGTCATGGATCGACGCACGTTCATCGAGGCCGCGGCCGGTGTCGGCGTCTTGACCGCGGCCGGCGGACTTGCCGCCCCAGCGATCGCGCAGCGCGGGGCCGCGCGCGTGTTGCGCTTCGTGCCGCAGGCCGATCTCGCCAATTTTGATCCGATCTGGAACACACAGTACGTCGTGCGCAATGCCGCCGCGCTGGTGTGGGACATGCTTTACGGTTTCGACGATAAGCTTCAGCCCCGGCGTCAGATGGTCGAGAGCGAGGAGACCTCCTCGGATGGACTCGTTTGGACGTTTCGTCTGCGGCCGGGACTGAAATTTCATGACGGCGAGCCCGTGCTCGCAAAAGACGTGGTGGCGAGCCTCGCGCGCTGGCAAGCGCGCGACAACATGGGCCTGATGACTAAGGAGATCGAACAAGAGCTTAGCCCCGTCGATGACCGCACCTTCCGCTGGGTGCTGAAAAAACCCTACCCCAAACTCTTGGTCGCGCTCGGCAAAGTCGGAACGCCATCCTGCTTCATCATGCCGGCGCGGATCGCGGCGACCGATCCGTTCAAACCGATCGGCGAGTATATCGGCAGCGGGCCCATGCGCTTCGTGCGCGAGGAATGGATTCCCGGCGCCAGGGCGGTGTTCGAAAAGTTCGCCGATTATGCGCCGCGCCAAGAGCCGCATTCGTGGCTGTCCGGCGGCAAGCGCATATTGCTCGACCGCATCGAATGGGTCGTGATGCCCGACCCGGGCACCGCCTCCGCCGCGCTGCAGAACGGCGAAGTGGATTGGTGGGAAACCCCGATGGCCGACCTCGTGCCGGTGCTCAAGAAGAACCGCAACCTGATGGTCGACATTGCTGATCCGCTCGGCAACATCGGCAGCTTCCGCATGAACCACCTGCATGCCCCTTTCAACGACGTGCGGGCGCGCCGCGCGGTTCTCACCGCGATGAGCCAGGAAGACTATATGCGCGCCGTTGTGGGGGACGACGACGCGTTGTGGAAGCCGCTGCCCAGCTTCTTTACGCCTGGCACGTCGCTCTACAGCGAGCAAGGCGGCGAGATTCTCAAAGGTCCGCGTCGTCTCGATCCCGCCAAACGATTGCTGGCCGAGAGCGGCTATTCCGGTCAACCGGTCACCTGCGTGGTGGCGCAGGATCTGCCAATCACCAAAGCGCAGGGCGAGATCACCGCCGACCTGCTCAGAAGACTTGGCATGAACGTCGATTTCGCCGCCGTCGATTGGGGTACGAATGCAGCGCGCCGGGCGCAGAAATCGCCGCCCGGCCAAGGCGGCTGGCAGATGTTCCACACCTGGCACGCCGGCGCGGTCTGTATCGATCCTTCGTCCTATACCGCGATCCGGGCCAACGGCGAGAAGGCGTGGTTCGGCTGGCCGACCAGTGCGAAGGTCGAAACCGAGATCACCGCCTGGTACGAGGCGAGAAATCTCGATGAAGAAAAGACGGCGATCGCGCGGCTCAACAAAGCGGCGTTCGAGGACGTCGTCTATGCGCCAACCGGCTTCTTCTTGGCCTATCAGGCCTGGCGCAAGACCCTCGGCGGGATCGTGAAGGGGCCCCTACCTTTCTTCTGGGGCGTAACCAAAGCGGCGTGAGGGCGCAGTGCTGACGCGCAGTGAAAAAGCGAGCGGCTCGCTGGCGCTCCCTTTCCCGGGCCGGAACATCGGCAAGATGGCATGAAACCTGCTAGCGTCGGCGCATGCTGAGCTACATCATCCGGCGGATCCTCGCCACCGTTCCGGTAATGGTGGTGGTGGCGCTGTTCGTGTTCAGCCTGCTCTACATCGCGCCGGGCGACCCGGCCGCGATAATCGCCGGCGATCAGGCAACGCCGGACGATGTCGCGCGCATTCGCATGAGTTTGGGCCTCGACCGCCCGTTCCTGATCCGCTTCGGAGAATGGCTCTGGCAGATTCTCCACGGCGATCTCGGCACCTCGATCTTCACCAACCTGCCGGTCGCCACGTTGATCGCGCAACGCGCCGAGCCGACGCTCTCGCTGATGGCGGTGACGCTCATCCTTGCCGTCTGCGTCGCCGTGCCCATCGGCGTGGTGGCCGCGTGGAAAGCCGATACCTTGATCGATCGCGCCATCATGGCGTTTGCGGTATTCGGCTTCTCGGTCCCGGTTTTTGTCGTGGGCTATCTGCTCGCCTATGTGTTTGCGCTCGAGCTCGATTGGCTGCCGGTGCAGGGCTACACGCAACTCTCCGAAGGCCCGTGGCCGTGGTTGCAAAACCTGATCCTGCCCGCGCTCGCGCTCGGCTGCGTCTATATCGCGCTCATCGCCCGCATCACGCGGGCCTCCATGCTGGAAGTCCTGCAGCAGGATTACATCCGCACCGCGCGCGCCAAAGGCGTGGGACAGACGGGCATCCTGTTCGTGCACGCGCTCAAGAACGCCGCGGTGCCGATCGTCACCGTCATCGGCATCGGCGTTGCGCTCTTGATCGGCGGCGCGGTGGTGACAGAGACGGTGTTTGCGATCCCCGGCATCGGCCGGCTGACCGTCGATGCCATCCTGCGCCGCGACTATCCGGTGATCCAGGGCGTCGTGTTGATGTTCAGCTTCCTTTACGTGCTCGTCAATCTCGTCATCGACCTGCTCTACACCGTGCTCGACCCGAGGATCCGCTATTGACCGACGCGACTATCACCACCGCGCCCGAACTGATCTCCGCCGCGCCCGAGCTGCCGGACCTGCTACCGCCGGTTAAGCTGCGCGGCGGCATCATCGGCTTCATGCGCCGCCATCCCGCGATCGCCATCGGCGGCGCGCTGGTGCTGGCGATGGTGCTGATCGCCGCCTTCGCGCCCTATCTCGGCACGGTCGATCCCACCGCGCTCGCGCCGACCCGGCGCACCCGCGAGCCATCCGCCGCGTTCTGGTTCGGCACCGACATGCTCGGGCGCGACATCTATTCCCGCGTCCTCTACGGCGCGCGCGTGTCGCTCACCGTCGGCTTCTCCGTCGGGCTGCTGGCCTCGCTCGCGGGTCTCGTCATCGGCCTCATATCGGGCTTCGTTCGCTGGAGCGACGGCATCATCATGCGCGTGATGGACGGGATGATGTCGATCCCGCCGATTCTGCTCGCGATCGCGCTGATGGCGCTCACCCGCGGCAGCGTCGGCAACGTGATCACCGCCATCACCATCGCGGAAATTCCGCGCGTGTCGCGCCTGGTGCGCAGCGTCGTCTTATCGCTGCGCGAGCAGCCCTATGTGGACGCGGCGATCGCGGCCGGCACCCGCACCCCGATGATCATCCTGCGCCATATCCTTCCCAACACCGTCGCGCCGATGACGGTACAGGCAACATATGTGTGCGCCAGCGCCATGATCGTGGAGGCGATCCTCTCCTTCATCGGCGCCGGCACGCCGCCCACCATCCCGTCCTGGGGCAACATCATGGCGGAAGGCCGCGCGCTGTGGCAGGTCAAGCCCTACATCGTGTTCTTCCCCGCGGTTTTCCTCTCGCTCACGGTGCTTGCGGTGAACCTGCTCGGCGACGGCCTGCGCGATGCGCTCGATCCGCGCCTGGCCAAGCGACTTTAGAGAGCTTGCGGCATGGCGCTGCTGGAAGTCGAAAACCTGCAAACGCACTTCCGCACGCCGGACGGCGTGATCCGCGCGGTCGACGGCATCTCGTTTGCGGTCGAGGCGGGCGAGACCGTGGCGATCGTCGGCGAGAGCGGTTGCGGCAAGTCGGTCACCGCCAATTCCATTCTACGCCTGGTGCCGCAGCCGCCCGGCAGAATCGCGGGCGCGATCCGATTCGAGGGCCGGGATCTGCTCAAGCTCAGCGAGCGCGCCATGCGCGAGGTCCGCGGCAACGACATCAGCATGGTCTTCCAGGAGCCGATGACGAGCCTTAATCCGGTGCTCACTATCGGCCGCCAGATCGCCGAGCCGCTGCGGCTGCATCAGGGACTTCCCCGCAAGCAAGTGGAGGAACGCGTGGTGGAGATGCTCGGGCTCGTCGGCATCGCCGAGCCGCGCCGGCGCGCGCGCGAATATCCGCATCAACTCTCTGGCGGCATGCGCCAGCGCGTGATGATCGCCATGGCGCTGGCCTGTCACCCGAAGCTCCTCATCGCGGATGAGCCGACCACCGCGCTCGACGTCACCATCCAGGCGCAGATCCTCGGCCTCATGGCCGACCTCAAGAGCAGAGTCGGCGCCGCCATCATCCTTATCACCCATGACCTCGGCGTGGTGGCCGAGATCGCCAAACGCGTGATGGTGATGTATGCCGGCCGCAAGGTTGAGGAGGCGCCGGTCGCCGAACTCTTCCGTTCGCCGCGCCATCCCTATACCCAGGGCCTGCTCAACGCGGTGCCCAAGCTCGGCTCTTCGCTCGGCGCGCGGGGAACGAAGCTCGCGGAGATTCCGGGCGTCGTGCCGAGCCTCAAAGAGCGCATCGCCGGCTGCGTGTTCGCGAGCCGCTGCGCATTCGCGCGCGAGCTATGCCGACGCGTCGCGCCGGTGCTGGAGGAGAAGGCGCCGGGCCATTTTGCCGCCTGCCATTTCGCCGCCAAGGTAACGGTGGCCGCATGAGAGAGGTCCTGCTCGCGGTCAACGATCTCAAGAAGCATTTCCCGCTGCGCGGCAGCTTTCTTCGCCCGCGCGGGCGCCGCGTCTATGCGGTCGACGGCGTGTCGTTCGAGATCGACAAGGGGGAGACGCTCGCGCTGGTCGGCGAATCCGGTTGCGGCAAGTCGACCGTCGGCCGCGCCATCTTGCGGCTGTTCGAGATCACTGCCGGGCAGGTGGTTCTCGATGGAACGCGCATCGACGACATGCCGGCGGGCGCGTTGCGGCCGCTGCGCCGCCGCATGCAGGTCGTGTTCCAGGATCCGATCTCGAGCCTTAATCCGCGTATGCGCGTGCGCGATCTTCTCGCCGAGCCGATCCGCAACTTCGCGCTGGCAAAATCCGCCGCCGACATGGAGGCGCGCATCGATCTCTTGCTCGACAAGGTGAGGCTGCCGCGCGAGGCCAAGACGCGCTGGCCGCACGAATTCTCCGGCGGACAGCGTCAGCGCATCGCCATTGCGCGCGCGCTCGCGGCCGAGCCCGACCTCATCGTCTGCGACGAGGCGGTCTCGGCACTCGATGTTTCGGTCAAGGCGCAGATCGTGAACCTGCTGCAGGATCTGCAGCGCGAGTTTGGCCTCGCGCTTCTCTTCATCAGCCACGATCTCGCCATCGTCGAGCACATGACTCATCGGGTTGCGGTCATGTACCTCGGCAAGATCGTCGAGCTTGGGCGCAAGCGGCAGATTTTCGGCGCCTGCAAGCATCCCTATACCGAGGCGTTGCTCTCTGCCGTGCCGGTGCCCGAACCGGGCGCGGCGCGCAAACGCATCATTCTTAAAGGCGATGTGCCGAGCCCGATCAATCCGCCCAAGGGCTGCCGTTTTCACACGCGCTGCCCCTACGCCTTCGACCGCTGTCGCGTGGAGGAGCCCGAACTGCGGCCGATTGAGGACGGACAACTTGCAGCCTGTCACCTGCACGATCTGCCGGCGGCGCAGAATCCGATGGCCACCACGAGCCAACACTGAATTGCGAGACAGCGTTAGTCCTCGTCGCGCATCGTCGCCATGAATGCCTTGCGCAGCGCTGCGACCCGCTCCTGCGGCACGCCCGGCGCCATCATGTACGGACGGCCGAAGGTTTCGGAGCTGTAAATCAAATCCATGACACGGCGATTCGCCGCCGTCGTAGCGAAATCGACCGCGAGCGGCACACCCATGTTGTTGATCTCGGGGTTCCCCTTGTCGTGCTCCTGCACGAGTACGCGGATGAAGCCCGATGCGACCCAGTTCGGCCGTTGCGCCTTCAGGCTTGACCAGCTGAAGCCGCACAGTCCCTTCACTTCGTCCTTTTCGATGGCGAGCGTGATCTCGCGGGTTCCAGGATAGCCGCTGACCAGGCGAATCTTGCTGCCGGTCATGTTGTTGAGCATGGCGGGAAAGTCGCGCGTCGAAGTGCCGGGATGACTGGCGCCGATGATCAGCTCGTCTGTCAGCAGATCCCGGAATGATTTCACCGCCGCGTCGGCGCGGGCGATGCACACATAATGATCGATGGTCGCCGAGCCGAGATGGACGAATTTCGTCGCGTCGTGCCGCAGCCGCTTCGTTTGTGACCACCATGGCGGGATTGCCCGGGATATGTTTGGGCATATGCCGGGAGACGAGTCGCGCGTAGATATCGTAGCCGCCGCCAGCCGAGGAGCCGACGAGCACCGTGATCTGCCTGCCCTTGTAGAACTGCGCGACCGCCTCCTGCGCGCGCGCCGGCTTAGTCGCCAGCGCGGCGATAATCCCAACGCATGCGAGGCAGCGCCACATCGCTTGCTCCGTTGGATTCCGTCCTTTAAGGGCTATTCAGGGAATTTCGTAAACCGTCATCTCGTCGGCAATGCCCCGCAGCGCCGCGCGCTTCGCCACCGGTTTGAGGCTGCTGGTCTCCAGCAGCATCGATGTCTGCGCGTTCTCTACCACCGGGCCGGTCGCGTAGATCGAGCGCGAGACCGCGAGATTTTGCACGCGCGCGGCGATATTCACGGTCTGGCCGAAATAGTCGCGGCGGTCGTTGAGCGTGACGGCGAGACACGGCCCCTCATGAATGCCGATCTTGAGCAGCAGGTCCTCGCTCTTGCGCTCTTCATTGAACTTGCGCATCGCCTCGCGCATGCGCAACGCGGCGCCGACCGCCCGATCCGGGGTCGGAAACGTTGCCATCACCGCGTCGCCGATCGTCTTCACCACGGCGCCGGCCTCGGAGGCGACGATCTCGGTCAGGACGCGGAAATGTGCTCTGACGAGGTCATATGCGACCAGGTCGCCGACGCGTTCGTAAAGCTGGGTGGAGCCCTTGAGATCGGTGAACAGGAACGTGAGGCTGGTGATGTTGAGGCGCTGATTGACGTCGAGCGTATCGGTGCCATAGACGTCGTGGAATGTCTGGTTGGTGAGCAGGCGCTTTGCCGTCAAGAACGGCTTGCGCCTGCCGAGAAGGTCATGGAGCGCGTCCCCCGCGATCCACACGCCAGGCAATACCCGTGCGTTGGTGCGATTCTCGAGTGAGAGGCGAAACGGGCCAGGCCGCAGTTCTATTGTTCCGGTCGGCGCCCGGACCTTGTTGAAAACGAGCGAGAGGTTCTGGCGCTCGCGCGTCGCCTCCCCCTTGATGTCGAGGAACTGCGCCGCGTGCGTCACCGGTTCGAAAACGATCACGAACTCCGCCGGCAGCTGCAGCGATAGGATGGCTTTCTCGCCGGGCGGCAACTCGACCGAATCGAGGGTAACGTCCTCGATGATCCGCTCGAAGTCGTTGGGAAGATCGATCCCCGAGCTCCAAAAAATCTGACGGAAGTACTCCGGGATGGGAAGCGTCTCCGGATCATGCGCCGCGATCTTGCGCACGCGCGGCGTCACCGTAAAGGCCACCTCGACCATCTCGTCGAGTGTGGGTTCATATCCGGCGGCACAGAGCGCGCACTCGTACTCCTCGCGACGGACCGTCTTGAGCGTGGCGTTGGCGTCGAGCACCCCTCCGCAGCCGGGGCAAAGCACGTTCCAGGAAAGATCGAACAGCCCGAGCCGCGCCGCGTGCAGAAACGCCGCGATGACGCGCTCCTCGTTCAATCCGCTCTTGGTCGCGAAATCCACGACATTGATGCGGCAGAGCCGGTGATCTGGCCCGTCCCGGACGAGCCGCTCGATTGCCGCCACGACATCGGCGTCGGCCGACTGCCGCAGGACGTTGAACATGGCCTGGGCATCGCTCACGTCGAAAATCA
>WNFI01670806.1_pt1 | contig 15218 bp, 16 predicted proteins | sample 5400471 | NCBI WGS metagenome assembly WNFI01 (sample SAMN13153348, study PRJNA577476) | soil metagenome | isolation source: 100 cm saprolite on Douglas fir-dominated hillslope | place: USA:California | collected 2013-09-17
CACGGAGGACACGGAGAAGAACAGAACGACGGAAAGACATGAAAAGTGTGGCCCTACGACCAGGAATAGTTGCCGCCGAGTCACCTGTATCCGCGCTTCTTTCCCAATCCAAGTTGTGGTTTTCCTCCGTGTCCTCCGTGTCCTCCGTGGTTCAATGGATTTATGGTTGAAAACGAACAAGTGGTCATAGGGTTGGTCTCGATCAGCGACCGGGCGTCGAAAGGCGTGTACAGGGATGAAGGCCTGCCGGCGCTGGACGAGTGGCTCGGCAGGGCGATCCGCAATCCCCGCCGCGTAATCGAACGCCTGATCCCGGACGAGCAGGCGCTCATCTCGCATACGCTGAAGGAATTGTGCGACAAGGAGGGTTGCCATCTGGTGCTCACTACCGGGGGCACCGGACCCGCGCCGCGCGACGTCACCCCTGAAGCCACCCTGGCGGTGGCGGATCGCGAAATGCCCGGTTTCGGCGAACAGATGCGCCAGATCAGCCTGCACTTCGTGCCGACCGCGATCCTGTCGCGCCAGGCCGGCGTGATCCGCGGCAAGACGCTGATCGTCAATCTCCCCGGCCAGCCGAAATCCATTCGCGAGACGCTCGAAGGCCTGAAGGACGCGGACGGCTGAACCCTCAACCCAACACGGAGGCACGGAGAACACGGAGGACACGGAGGAAAAGAAAAATGAAGGGGTTTTCGAAAGTTGACGTTCTGCCAATGTGCGCGCGCGCTTGTACATGCCCCGCGTCCACAAACACATCGAAGTCGTTTCCATCATTGCCATTCTCCGTGTCCTCCGTGTTCTCCGTGCCTCCGTGTTGGGTTTAACGTCCTTTACACTTTGACCTCAAATCATGGCTGAACAACTGCAAACAATAGAAATCGAAACCCGCCCGAAGCCAAGCCACACCGTGATCTGGCTGCACGGCCTGGGTGCGGACGGCAACGACTTCGTGCCGATCATCCAGGAGCTTGCACTGCCGCCACTGGGGATACGCTTCGTGTTTCCGCACGCGCCGATGCGGCCGGTGACGATCAACGGCGGCTTCGTGATGCGCGCCTGGTACGACATCCCCGCCCAGGATCTCGCCAGGAAGGAAGACGAACAAGGCGTGCGCCAATCCCAGAAGATGATCGAGGAACTGATCGCCAGGGAAGAAGCCCGGGGCGTGCCGATGAACCGCATCGCCCTCGCGGGATTTTCACAGGGGGGCGTGATTTCGCTGCAGACCGGATTGCGCCAGTCCCGGCGGCTGGCCGGCGTGATGTCGCTTTCGGCTTATCTTCCGCTCACTTCAACGATCGAGAAAGAGCGCGACGCGGCGAACAACGACGTGCCGGTTTTTCTCGGTCACGGCATCGCCGACAACATCGTGCCGTTGCCGCTGGGAGTCGCTTCGCGCGATCGGCTGCTGAAACTCGGCTACGACGTCGACTGGCACCAGTATCCGATGCCGCATTCGGTCTGCGCCGAAGAACTCGAGGACATCAGCGCCTGGCTTACGCGCGTGCTGCTGTAGCTTCACAAGCTCTAGAACGAGGTCTAGGTCTCACCACGAAGGCTCGTGGTACTTCTTTGGGTTCGCGAATCTATGCAACCCGCTGCAGGATGCGGTAGCGCGCCATCTCGAATTCGCTTCCGTGCTCGAGGAGGATGCGCGGCTCCAGGATGTAGCTGGTGCTGTAGACCTCCATCTCCAGGCTCGAATCGGGCTGGAAGCGGCCCGCGGGCAGCAGCAGGCTCACTTCCGCAAGACTTGCATCGCCGCCGGAATGCGACGGCAGCAGCAGCGCCTTCCAGGTTTGCTGGTCATCGGTCCTCTGACGCAATGTCACGAGCCGGGCGCCGCGCGCCAGCAGCTCGATGCCGACATTGCGCCGCCCTCCTTCCTGCGCCGCCAGCCGGCGCACGATGCCGACCGCCCAGACACGGGTATCGGAGGGTTTCACGGCCAGCAGCTGCCCCACATGCAGCCATTCGCCGTGCCCCACCGGAAGGACCGCGCCGTAACCGTCATCGCTCTCGTCCTCCACGCTCCAGGTCTGCGCCGGCGGGCGCATCTGCTCGCCGACTTCACCCAACGAAAGACGGGCCATGATTTCGTCGAACCCATGCACGACGGCGATCTGCGACAACGACCGCCGCCGTTCCGCGCGCCGTTCCGGGCGCCGGCCCCACCATTGGCGGCCGAGGTGCTCCAGAACGTGGATGACCGCACCCATGTCGCTCACCGTGTGCAGGTTCATTTCCCCGGGCACGATGTCTCCGCCGGCCAGCCGCGTGACGAGTTCGTCGATCTGCCCCATGACCCGGCCTGCGCCGAAAAATCTTGCGCCGGGGCGTACCACCGACACCGGTGTATAGCGCTCCGGCGCCGTCCAGCGATCGATGTCGACGAAGAAATTGCAGGCCTTGGCGGGATGACGCTGCAGCTCGAATCGGTCCGACAGGTGCTCGATGACACGATAGGCGATGTCGACTTCGGGGGCGGGCAGGCTGTCGGCGGCGGAAACGGCGAGCATCATGGGCTTCAGGAATTCGCGCGGCAGCGTCGATTTGTCCTCGTAGACGACGACGCGCGCCTGGGCGAGCCCCTTGTCCTCGACGAAGGCCCACAATTGCGACAGTGTCTGCCAGATATCCTTTTCGACCGGCAGGTATCGCATGAGCTGCCACTTCAACCGCATCGAGCTCGCGCGTATCGCGCGCGCCACCACCATCGGAATCTTGTCGCCGACTTCCGCCCAGCCCTGGCTGTAAGTCTGGAACTGCCGGACCAGGTGCATGTAGGCAGCTTCCAGTTGGGCGCAATACAGCGATACCAGTCCCCAGACCCTGGACCGATCTGTCGATTCGCCATTGCCATCGCCGTCGCCGGTAAAATAGGCGGATTCCAGCTCTTCGAGCAATGCGCGCGCACCCCGATCCGCCTGATCGACCATTTCGAGCTGCGCGGCCAACCTGAGTTCGGGTTGCGAATGCACGGCATCCAGACGCGTGCCGTACTCGCCGAGCAACTGGACGCTATCGGACCAGGACATGGACGGGAGCACTTGCGTGCAATCGCTGGTCGCTTGAGATCATCGGGCCGACTATCCTTGCCGCGTCAGGGCCTGTGCGGCACTCAGGCGGTCCGCTGCATGACACGGAAGCGCGCCATGTCGAAATCGCGGCCGTCTTCCACGAGCCTGCGCGGCACCAGCAGGTAGGTGCGCTCGTAGGCGCGCATCTCCATGCTTTTATGCAACGAAAATGCGCCCGGCCTGAGCAGCAGATTCATTTCGCCGGCGCCACTGGCAGCGTTGGAATGCGATGGCAACAGCAGCGCGCTTTCCGTTTCCGTCGCGGCAGACGCGCTGATCGGCGCCAGCCTCACGACCGAAGCCCCCTTGGTCAGCACCTGGATGCCGACGTAGCGCTGCTTGTGGTCATAGGCCGATAACCGGCGCACGATCCCCACGCCCCAGGATGCGCCGTCATCGAGCTTGACGCCCAGCAGCACGCCCACGTGCAACCAGTCGCTGGTGGCCTGGGGCATCAGCGCACCATATCCGCCATCGCTCTCGTTCTCGACTGTCCAGACTTCGACCGCGCTGTCGAACGACAAATCGTGCGTTTCCCCGGATACGGTGGACACGATTTCGTCGTAGTCGTGGACCACGCTCATGCGCGATACGGAATTGCGCCTCTCCTCGCTGCGCGCCGGCGGAATCGGCGCCCAATAACGCGAGAGGTGGCGCAGCACTTCGAGCACGACCTCCGCATCGAATGCGCCGCCGAGATTGATGCTCGACGGAACGGCGCCGTCGGCCTTCACAGTGGCAAGCAGCCTCTCGAGTTCCCGTGCCGCGCTGCCCGGCCCGAAGAAGCGCAGGCCCGGCATCATCTGCAAGCGTGAGATCACCCGCGCAGGAGCTTTGCCCTGATTCAGGTCGAAGTAGTAATGGCAGCCGCGCGCGGGCTGGCGACTCATCACGAAAAACTCGGAGAACTGCGCGACGATGCGCTCGGCGATTTCCAGCTTGCCCGGCAGCAGGCTGTCGGTCGAGGAAATGTTCAGCATCACGCCCTTGAGGAATTCCCGCTGCACCGTGGACTCGCTGAACTTCCCGGGATAGACAACGACCGGCGCATTCGCATATCCCCGTTCTTCGGCATAGGCGTAGAGCCTGCCCATCTCCTCCCATACCCGTTGATCGACCGGTCCATAGCGCAGCAACTGCCATTTGAGCTGCAGCGCCAGCGCGCGCAACGCGCGCGCCACCACCATCGGCATCTGCCCCTTCAGCGCGCCCCAGCCGCTCGCGCCGGCCTGGAAGCGGGTCAGGCACATTTGATACGCATCGGCGAGATGCTTCCAGAAAGAAAACACGGCGTTCCAGATGCGAATTTCCTGGATTTTCTGCAGGCGCGCGCTGCCGTTGAGGTAATCCTGCGCAAGCTTGCGCGGATGATTCTTGGCGGCCTGGTCGATGAGATCGATAACCTCGAGGATGCGGGGCAGCTTGAGATCCGCTGCGACTTCCAATGTGTCGAGCCAGTAGCAAAGCTCTTCGAGCGACTTGTAGGGATCGAGCGGGGGTAATTGGGCAATGAATTCGCGCGCCGATTTTTCGTCGGCAAACGGATGTTCCGACTTCGATCCCTTGATCCACTTCAACATGCAATCCCCTCCCTTGGGGCGATACAGGCGCAGTGCACTTAATTCGACAGGGCGGGATTATAACGCGCTGTTTATCCGGACTAAGTGATTTCGGATAAGGGGATTCAGGCCTGATCGACGGCTCTGCCGCGCTGCGCGGCAAGGTGGCCGCGGCCGGCGTCGATGCCGGCCAGCAACAGGAGTCCGATGACGAAATAGCTGCCCGTAATCAGGATCGCGAGGCGATGGTCGCCTCCCGATATCCAGCTGACCAGGCCATAGGTGACCGGTCCGAGGATCGAGGACAATTTCACCGCCAGCCCCCAGAGGCCAAAAAACTCCGCAAGCCGGTCCGGCGGGCTCATGTAGCCGACCAGTGCGCGCCCCGCGGACTGGCTGGCGCCGAGGCAGATGCCGGCGAGATTAGCCGCGAACCAGAACATTGCCGGGCCCTCGGCAAGCCATGCCAGCAATACCATCACGCACCATCCGACCAGCGTGATCGCCAGCGTGCGCACATGGCCAAGCTTGTCCTGCAAGTGCCCGAAGGCCAGGGCACCGATACTGGCGGTGACGTTGACCACCAGGATGAGCATGATGGTTTGCTGCGTGCTGAACTTCATCGCCTGCTCGGCATAGATCGCGGCCAGCGTGATGACCGCCTGCACGCCGCCCTGATAGAACAGGATGCAGACCAGAAAACGCATCAGGTCGCGATAGCGGCCGGCATCGCGCAGGGTTTCCCAGGTGCGCGTAAATGCATTGGCGTAGGCCCCGCCGGGCACTTTCTGCGGCGTTGCGCGTTCCCTGAGAAAAAGGAAAGTCGGTAGCGAAGATAAGGCGAACAGCAGCGCGGTGATCAGCATGGTGACCGGCACGAACTGCGCGGACGATTGTCCCTGCGCCTGCGCCCAGGTCACATAGGCAAGGCAGGCACCGAGGCTCACCAGGCCGCCGATATAGCCCAGCGCCCAGCCCCATCCGGATACCTTGCCCAGTGCGCTGCCCTTGGCCAGTTCGGGCAGGAAGGCGGCGATCAGGTTTTCACCGGTGCCGTAGAAAAAATTCGAAACGACCAGCAGCGCGATGCCCAGCGCCAGACAGCCCGGGCCGACCAGCGCCAGCGCGGCGGTGGCGGCAACGCAGCCGATCGTCGTGATCGCCAGCAGGCGTTTCTTCGCCGCATGCGCATCGGCATACGCGCCGATCAGCGGCGCGGTAACGACGATGAGCGCATAGGAAACCGAGAGCGCGAAAGTCCAGGCAAAGGTCGCCCACACTTGCCCGTCGGCGACGACGGCAACGAAATAGGCGTTGAATACCGCGGTGATGACCACCGTGGTGTAGCCCGAGTTGGCGAAGTCGAACATCATCCAGCCCCATACTTCGCGGGGACGGACGTCGTCGACGAGGTGTCTTGAAGGTGAGGCGCTCACCGGCCGGGGTCGGTGAGGCTCAGGCCTTGTCCTGTTCGGGCCAGTTCTTGATGTACTGCTTGAGAAGTTTGTTTTCGAAACTCGCGGCGCGCAATGACGCTTTCGCCACGTCGTGGAAGGACAGCACGCCGATCAGCGCGCCGTTGTCCTTGATCGGCAGGTAACGGACATGGTTGTCGGTCATCACGCTGCGCATCTGATCGACGCTGTCGTCGAGGTTGCCGCAGATCGGATTTTCCACCATCACCTGATTGACCTTCACCTCGTGGATATCGCCGCGATAGCGATGCACCGCGGCCAGCACTTCGCGGAACGTCAGCAGCCCGGTCATCTGCCCTTTTTCCATCACCACCAGCGAACCGATGTCGTGCTCGACCATCAGGCTCACGGCCTGCGGCAGCGGTGCATCGGGGCCGATGCTGAATATCTGGCCGCCCTTGATCTTGAGAATGTCCTTGACATGCATGACTGCTCCTCCCTGGGCCCCGGTGCGGGCGCCCCTCAGACGATTCCGCGGGCCTTCAACGCCGCGATCCGCCCGTCATCGTAGCCGAGTTCGGCCAGCACTTCACGCGTATGCTCGCCGAGCTTCGGGCCGAGCCAGCGTGTTCCCCCGGGCGTATCGGCGAGTTTCGGCACCACGCCCGGCACTTTCATCCGGCTGCCGTCCGGCAGGCGCGCCTGTTCGATCATGCCGCGGGCGCGATAGTGCAGGTCGCCGACGACATCGGCAATGTCGTAGATTTTTCCCGAAGGCACCTGGGCATCCGCCAGCACCTGGAGCACGTGATCCAGGTCGTGTGCGGCGCACCAGTCGCCTATCACTTTGTCCAGTTCTTCGGTGCGCGCCACCCTGCCGTCATTGCGCGCGAGCGCCGGATCCCCGGCGAGATCGTTGCGTTCGATGGCGATCATCATGCGCCTGAAAATCGAGTCGCCGTTGGCGCCGATCACGACGTACTTGCCGTCACGCGTCGCGTAGGTATTCGAAGGCACGATGCCCGGCAGCGAAGCCCCGCTGCGCTCGCGCACGAAACCGGTCATGTCGTACTCCGGCAGCAGGCTTTCCATCAGGCTGAACACGGACTCGTACAACGCCACGTCCACGACCTGGCCCCTGCCGGCGTTGACCTCGCGATGCCGCAACGCCATCAGCGCGCCGATCACGCCGTAGAGCGAAGCCACGGCATCGCCGAGGCTGATGCCGACGCGCACCGGCGGCCGGTCCGGATGCCCGGTAACGTAGCGCAATCCCCCCATCGCCTCGCCAATCGCGCCGAACCCCGCGCGCTCGCGATACGGGCCAGTCTGGCCATATCCCGACAGCCTGACCATGACCAGGCCCGGGTTGCGCGTCGACAACTCTTCCCAGCCCAACCCCCATTTCTCCAGCGTGCCGGGACGGAAATTTTCGATCACGATGTCGGCCCGGGCAGCCAGATCGCGGACGATTTCCTGGCCGTCCGGCTCGCGCATGTTCACGGTCACGGACTTCTTGTTGCGCGCCTGCACGTACCACCAAAGCGAAGTACCCTGGTGCAGCTTGCGCCACTGGCGCAGCGGATCGCCGCCATCCGGGGCTTCGACCTTGATCACGTGCGCGCCGAATTCGGCCAGGATGCGCGCGCAGAACGGCCCGGCAATCAGCGTGCCGAGTTCGAGAACCTTGATGTCGGATAGGGGTCCCATTGGAGGCTAATTCGGTGCTCGGTGCTCGGTGCTCGGTGCTCGGTGCTCGGTGCTCGGTGCTTAGCGCCCAGCGCAACTTCAACCAGCGAACGAGGCCTGCGCTGCGCAGGCGGCCGCGTTATTATCTGCAAAATTACGACTGCGCGGGAACCGAAAACATGAAATACCAGCCTGTCCTGCTCGCCACCCTGCTTTCCCTCACCCTGATCAGCGAGGTTTCCATGGCCGCCTGTCCCGATTTGCTCAACCATCAGATGAAGAATCTCGACGGACAACCGCTAGACCTGTGCGGGTTTTCAGGCAAGGTCGTGCTGGCTGTCAACACAGCCAGCTATTGCGGCAACACCCCGCAGTACAAGGGACTCGAGGCGCTGTACCAGAAGTACAAGGACAAGGGCCTGGTGGTCGTCGGCTTTCCGGCCAACGATTTCGGCGCGCAGGAACCGGGCAGTGCGAAGGAGATCAAGGATTTCTGCGAACTGACCTACGGCGTTAAATTTCCCATGGTCGAGAAGACCAGCGTCGTGCCGGGCAAAGCCAATCCGGTGTTCGCGCAACTGGAAAAAATGACCGGCGACGCGCCCGAATGGAATTTCCACAAGTACCTGATCGCCCGCGACGGCAAGCGTGCCTTCAGCTTCTCCGCGCGCACGCAGCCGGAGAGCAAAGACATTGTCAGCCGGATCGAGGCGTTGCTCGCCGAATAGCGCGCGGCTTCATTGCTCGTCTCCGGCGCCAGGATGGGCGCCTGCGGATTTGCGCCAATACCTTTTATAGCGTTTGCCACAGCAGTTCAATTGCAAAGACGACAAACGCGACCCGTGCGACCGTAAAAAGCACAGTACGGGCCATGAAGTAACTGAATCCGACGAAGTTTTCCACTGCGTTGACGTGCGCACGATTCGCGCGATTTACCCAGTGCGGCAGCGGCGATGTCGGCGCGACCTTGTAGTCGGAGGGTTTCAGCGGTCCGCGCGCCAGCACGTAGCCTGTGACAACCGGTATCCAAAGAACTGCGGTGAGAAGGACGGTAAACAAGAGGTAGAACAGCTCCGTTGTCATGCCTGCCTCCATTCGATCCGTTGATTCATCGGTCGGACGGCACGCTTGCCGCCCCTGCTGGGCCATGCATCAGAGCGCCCGCACATGCGACACCCTGGTTCCAACAACCTTGTCGCCCGCTACCTCGACAGAACAATGATACTGCGAGCCTGGGATGGCTCCCGCATGCGTAAACGTATACTGGGTCGTCCCGTCAGGCTTCGTGAACACCCGCCGTTTGAACACATTTTTCTTGTAGGCCGGATCTCCATATTCGCCGACGTTTTTGCAGAATGCATTGGACCTGTAACTGGCCCTGGCCTCGTAGCCAACCGTCATTACCGTGGCCACGACAACAAATGCTATTGCCAAGGTTCTATTGTTCTTCGGCATTGGTTGCCTCCAAACGATTGAATTCAGCTGCCGCCGAAAGCGGCCGGCCGGGGAACAAGCGTCGACCCTTTGCCGTCGGCGCGACGCCGCTGCATTAGTACGGTGTGCAGCGTCGGACTGCCCCGCAGAATGTAGATGAACTCATCCTGCCTGGTGTGTGCGTGTCGCAGCGACGATGACGCATTCGGCGCAAGCCTGGTCAGGTTGACGCCGAAGTTGGCAAGGCCAAATAGGTCTCCAAGCGGGCGCTTCCCCCGCCCGGCCATACGCGCGGCAAAGGGTTCGGGATAGTTGGACGGCTTGGTACGGGCAGGTGCCTCTGCGGCGACTACTGCGACGGGCCTGGTTTCACCGGACATTTCAGCCTCGACGGGCTATTGGAAAGAGGACTAATGTTATTCCAATAACCTGCGCACTGGCGCCAAGCGGAGCGCCGCAGTTAGTGCGTCCTTGTTCATGGATGCGATGGGCGATCCGTTGATAATCCTCCAATCCCTGGTCTACCGGATCACGCGATCAGCCCGCGACAGTATTGGCGCCGGGATGGCGACGCCGATCATCCTGGCGGTCTTCTGGTTTACGACGAGTTCGAACGTTGTCGGCTGCTCGACCGGCAGGTCCCCGGGTTTCGTGCCCTTGAGGATCTTATCGGCGTACACCGCTGCGCGCCGGATGCGCTCATTGAGGTTGGGTCCGTAGGTGAGAAGGCCACCGGCGTCAGCGAACTCAGACCAACCGGACACGGTGGGTATCCGGTCCGCGAGTCCAAAATCCGCGATCTGTTGCCGATGAACGTAAGTCAGCCTTGTGGGCACCACAACAAGAGCTTCAATCTTGCTGTCGATCGCGGTCTTGAACGCTTTCTCGAAATCGCTTGACTGTCGGACCTCCAGCGGCTGAAGCCGCACCCCAAGCTTGCGAGCACTGGCTTGAATAGCGGCGAAGTCATAATCCAGATGATCCGGGTTCCATAGCACTCCAACCCGCGAGATCCTGTTTCGGATCTCTTTGATCAGTTCCAACCGTTTCCCGCTTAATTCCGACGCCAGCAACGTTATGCCGGTTACGTTCCCGCCGGGCCGAGCAAGATTGCGCACGAGCCCGACCCCGATGGGGTCCCCGCTAGCCAGAAACACGACGGGAATTTCCGTGGTGGCGTTCTTGACTGAAACCGTCACATCCGTGCCGAGAGCGACGATAAGGTCGACCTTAAGGCGGACGAGTTCAGCCGCCAGATCGGGGAGCCGTTCGGGCTGCCCCTCTGCGTACCGGTCCTCGATGACAATGTCCCGTCGCTCGATGTAACCGAGTTTGTGTAGCTGATCCAGGAAGACTTGGACACCTTCGTCGGGTTTGGCGCCGAACGCGAGTATCCCTATCCGCTGGACTCCCGTCGGTGCTTGTCCACCGGCTACAGGAGCCAGGAACAGAGCGGCTAGAGTCAGAGCGCCGACAAGCGCGAGTCTGGTGGTCCACATAGGCACCTCCGATTCGAAACCGACGTAGAAAACGCAATCAAGTATTGACCGCCGGTACGATCCCCTGTATCGACGGCGTCATAAACTTCTCGAATCGTGCCGCGCGATGCGAGATTCGAACCCATTCCGCATACCGGGGCTGGTCAATCACTCACCTGCTCCTCAACGCCAGTGCTCAGGCGCGCGCGTTTCGCGCGTCGTCCTGGACCACCTTGTTAGGATGTTCGAAACAGCCATGCACCGATGAGTATGGGCCGCTTCGCAAGGTGATCCATGTGCTCGAGCAGCTTGCGCCCGATGCCTTGGCCTCGGCACCCTGTCCTGACGTAGGCATGCCGAATCAGGGTCACGTCCTTTACGTCCTGAATTCCCATGACACCCAATATGCGTCCGCCCAGGTCACAACCGTAGAAGCGTACGCCCCTGGCAATCTCCGATTCCAGCTCGGTCATCGACATGTACGGTTCGTGCCACGCGTCCTCGGGAATCACCCCCTTGTAGGCTTGCGCGGAGTCATTGACGATCTCAAAGATCACCGGCACATCGGCTGTTCCGCAGACTCTTATCACAGTCATCCCAGCGAAAGTTTGCAAATACCCCTTCGCGCGCGACAGGAGACGTTTTTCCGGAGGCCGTCAATCCCTCCCATGCATGCGATCGCCGATTGTGGGGCGGTCTGAAAGACTGTTTTGCCAGCGACTTCATTAAATACCCTCGCCATGGTTTACGCGCGGCCTCAACGTCAATGCCCGGCGGCGCGCGGCGCTGTTTCGCGCGTGCGATTAAGCGCCGGGTTAGGCCGCGGACTCAAGCGGAACATCCCAGCCGGGGAATACAAGCACTGCCGGGTGACACTTGAGCGCGCGTGCAAAAACCTTTGCCCGCTCTACGCCGAGGTTAACCCGGCCATTCTCGATGGCGGAAATGGTGGCCTGGGGAATGCCGGTGAGTTCGGAAAGCTGGCTCTGGCTCAACTCCTGGAGCTCGCGAAGAATCCGGACAGATTCGCCGACAGAAACTTCAATCCTTTTCTTCGCGGGGCGAAACTCTTTCATATCATGGCCTCCGGTAGTAGTGAGGAGTGACTTGAATAACCTGGATCAATAGAACACCGGCCGAAACCCGATAAATCACCCGCCACTGGAGTCCTAACCGGGAAGAACGGTGGCCCTTCCATTCTCCGGAGAGCGCTTCATCGTGAAATCCCTTGATAGCCCGCAACCCCGGTGGACCGGAAAGCACCGCTATGTCCTTCCACTTTTCGTAACGCTTCAGGATTTCCTGAGGGATTGCCCCCGAGAGCTGTCTGTCTACCCGGCGGTGCTCCTCAATGCGCCACATGCCATATTGTGCCTATACCATTAATGGTATGTCAAGGGTGCTCGAGTACGCTGAGGCATAACGACTTAGCTAACCTCCGACAGCATAGAGAGTTAGGTGCAGTTTGGTGGCCTCGCACAGGGCTGTCAACTCCGTCATGGAGACTGGCCATGTTGCTGCCCGAGCCCCGCCTGCTGGATCAGGTACGAAACCGCATCCGGCTCAAGCATTACAGCATCAGGACGGAAGCCGCTTATGTCGATTGGGTACGCCGATTTGTTAATTATCACCAACGGCGCCACCCACGCGAGTTAGGCCCGGAGCACGTGGAGGCCTTTCTGACCCACCTTGCTGTCCGGCGCAACGTGGCTGCTTCAACCCAGAACCAGGCGAAGAGCGCCTTGTTGTTCCTCTACAAGGAGGTGCTCGGCTCGGAACTGCCCTGGCTCGATAACGTGGAAACCGCCAAACGTCCCCAGCGCCTGCCGGTGGTGCTTACCCGCACGGAAGTCGACGCCGTGCTCAGCAGGATTCACGGGATCAATGGCCTGATTGCGCGGCTGCTTTACGGCTCGGGCTTACGGCTCATGGAGGCAGTCAGGCTGCGCGTCAAGGATGTCGAGCTGGAGACTTGCGAAATCCTGGTCCGTGACGGCAAGGGCGCCAAGGATAGAGTGACGATGCTCCCCTCGAGCCTGGTGGATGCCTTGCAAGCCCATCTGGTTCTGGTGCGGGAACTGCACGCCCAGGACCTTGCCGCCGGATTGCCCGGGGTTTATCTGCCCTACGCACTGGAACGCAAGTACCCGAGCGCGCCGCGAGAGCGGGCCTGGCAATATGTTTTCCCGTCGGATCGGCTTTCGGTAGACCCCCGATCCGGGTTGCGGCGGCGCCACCATGTCGATGACCAGAATGTTCAGCGTGCGATGCGCCAAGCGCTGCGGGACGCGGGCATCGCGAAACCTGCCACGCCTCACACGTTGCGTCATTCGTTCGCGACTCACCTGCTGCAGTCCGGCTACGACATCCGCACCGTTCAGGAACTCCTGGGCCATTCAGACGTAAGCACGACCATGATCTACACGCACGTGCTCAACCGCGGCGGGCGTGGCGTGCAAAGCCCCTTGGACAATCACTGAAGCAAAGCGCTGCGCAGAACAATCACGAAGCAAAGTCGCGCAACACTTTCCCGGCTTTCGGCGCATCTTTGCGGATGCCTTCCTCATCCGCGATTTTCCGGCCGTTGATCCAGACGCCGTGCACGCCGGTGGCCGGTGTGGTCAGGCGCGAAGCTCCGGCGGGCAGGTCGAACACGCGCTCGGCTCGTTTGCGTCCGACGGTCTGCGGATCGAACAGGAACAGGTCGGCGTGCATTCCGGGCTTGATTGAACCGCGCTCCCTGATGCCAAAGATCCGCGCCGGCTCGGAAGTGATTTTGCGTATCGCCTCCTGCAGCGGCATGAGCTTGCGCTCGCGCACCCAATGGCCCAGCAGGTGCAGCCCGAAGCCGGCATCGCAGAGAAACGTCAGGTGGGCGCCGGCATCGGACAGCGAGATCATGCTGTTCGGGTCGAGCATCATGCGGCCCACCGCATCGTCGTCGGAGTTGAGCAGCGTGGCGGTAAACAGCGTGTCGAGGTTTTCTTCGAGCGCGAGATCGAGCACGAAATCGAACGGGTGCTTGCCGGCTTCCTGGGCAAGCTCCTGCACCGAACGTGCCTCCATGTGGCGGTTCTCCGGCTTCGCCGTCTGGGCCACGAACATCTGGTGCCAGTGGCCGTTGAACATGCGCCGCGCACGCACCCCCAACTCTTTCTTCACGTTGTCGCGCAATTCCCTGCCGGCGAGAATGCCCGGCACGTCCGCCTGCTTCGCCTCCATGACCGGACGCCACGAGGCGAGGCCCTCGAAGACATAGGGCTCGTGCATGGTGAATTCGAAATTCAGCGGACAGGGGCTCACCGCGCCGTAGAGCTTGCCGCCGCGAAGGCGTGCCTGCCCGATCGCCGCCAGGTCTTCGAACGTTGCCTCGGGCGTTTCGTTGCTGTGCAGGAGTGCCGCCACGATGTAGGGGCGTCCGGACTCGCGCGCGATGGCTTCGATCGATGTCATCGTGGTGGCGCGGGAATCCTTGGTCATCATCAGCACGCCGCGCCCGGCGTCCCTGAGCGCGGTCGACAGCGACATCAATTCCTTTTCGTCGGCCATTCCTCGGTGCGCACCTGGGTGATGCGCGAGGGCGCGACGAAACGCACGGCGACCGATGACGACCGAAGAATGGCCGACGAACACAGCGGCGTTCGGCCCGACGCCTTTGCGCTCCAGCATGTCGAGGTATTGCGGAAAAGACTCGAAATCCCAGTCGGTGCCGGTGCGCAGCGCATCGAGCGACATGCCTTCGACGTGCGTGAGGTTGCGCATGACCAGGTCGCGGTCCGCCGGACGGCACGGCGCAATGGTGAAACCGCAGTTGCCCATGATCACCGTGGTGACGCCGAGCGCGGGAGAGGGACTGGCAAACGCATCCCAGGTGATCTGCGCGTCGTAGTGGGTATGGGTGTCGATGATGCCGGGCATCAGTGCCAGCCCGCCGGCATCGATGCGCTCGCGCGCCTCGCCCTGGACCGCGCCGACTTCGGCGATGCGGTCACCGCTGACGGCCACGCTGCCGCGCCGCGGCGCCGCGCCGGAACCGTCGTATATCGTTGCGTCATCTATGACCAGATCGTGCATTTATCTCCCCCAGACCCACAACAAACTTACTTCAATTTCAGTTAACACGAAGATGCACGAAGCAAAACCAGGAAGAATGGATCCCTGGCTCCGTTATCGAATTGCGAAAGCCGACCGTGTTCGCGAGCACCGTCAAGTTTGCGGTTTCATTTCCTGATTCGGAATCCTGAAGCCCCGGGGCTTTCTGAATCCCTTTTCCATCTCTCCTTCGCGTTCCTTGCCTGTTTGTTCTTCGTGCCCTTCGTGTTGATTGCGTTTGGTCTATTCAGTTTAGCGGTAATAGCGCCTGGCGCGGTTTTCCGCCTGCTCCATCGCCGATTTTATGCTCGACGCACCGGATGCCGCCTGCGCGAACATGTTGACCACGATGTAATCGGCCATGACACCGGCCGAAGCGGAGCCAAGCCTGCCGGCGTAGCCGTTGTCGCGGGTCAGCGCCGGAACGTTGCGGTAGGGCAGCAGCTTCGGATCGATTTTCCAGAATTT
>WNFI01094424.1_pt1 | contig 15215 bp, 25 predicted proteins | sample 5400471 | NCBI WGS metagenome assembly WNFI01 (sample SAMN13153348, study PRJNA577476) | soil metagenome | isolation source: 100 cm saprolite on Douglas fir-dominated hillslope | place: USA:California | collected 2013-09-17
CTGCTCACCCCGCTCGATTGATAAGTGGCGACCGAAACATATATCACGCTGACCGCACTAATTTTTCTTCTGCTCGCTCCCGTGATGCGCGGACTGATTATAATAATTATTTTGGCAATTATGGCGAGGCTACCGGTGGTATTACGAGGGCAATAACTCTTGGAGGAAATGACTTCCTATATTTTCCATGCTATCCCGGAAACCTAGCAATTTATCGCTATAATAGTACAGATGTAAATACTGCTCCAGCCTTATGTTTCTGCGGCGCTTTGGCTCAATCAGCTCCCGGCCCAGATGGAGTAATGTATCCTCAGGTTAATAAATATTTGTGGTCATGGAATGATACGGGTGGTCCCGGGCTTAAGATTGTTAATGCTTCTACGAATCTAGTGAGCGATCCTGCCACAGTTATTGATCAAAATCCGTCTGACGGGCCGTGGCTTTTTGCTATCAATTCAATGAATGTTGATTCGGTAGGAACAATTTGGATAGCTGCTCCAGCCTATGTTAGTAGCACTCCCCCCCCTTATCATGTGCTTGGGTTTCAATCAATATGGGCGGTACCGCTCAAGGGGCTAAATGCAGCAGGTAATCCTATCTACCATTGGGCTGACGCAGTAGAGGTGGTTACCAATGGGCAGCTTTGCGCGGCAATGGGGGTTACGCCTGGCCAGGATCACATTGATATCGAGAATGTTGATCATAGCTCAGATGGGATGCTGTACATCCAGACTTATAACTACACTGGAACATCGAGAGGCTATTTTCATCAAGGAGCAAATACATTGATAGGTTATTCTGGCGTTACAGGACCAACTCCGGTCACAGGTGCACCGACGTTCGTGAACGCTCTTTCTAATTATTCAGTTGGGATCTCTGCAATTAATGGTGGTGTTTTGATCGGCGAGAATACCAGCACACCATATGGCAACGGTGAAATTTATCGTTATGATTCAAGTGGTGTATTTATAACTAAATACACTCCAGATCAAACTATCTTTGGTAATAGCTTTGGGTCTTACGACTATTTTGGAGCATTAAATGCTGAACAAGCTCCGGATGGAACACTTGATATTTTTGCTGAAGACGATTACAATGGTCGAATATTTTGGTATAACCTGCCAAACTAATGATGATACATGTTTTATGAATATAATTAAATCAAGAATCAGAATCATTACTAGAAAATTAGAAGTATTAATTGCCGGCAAAGACAATAAACCACTTGCATCATGGTCGTGTGAAGAAGTATCAGAAGCATATAATTTACTGAAATTGGCCCATAGAATTCAAATGAATTTTGATTATTATAATCCAACATTATTTAAAAATGAACAATAACAAAAACATAAAAATATGAACAACATTCAAATTGCTTCTTTGTCTTTTTCTTTAGCAATCACTTTAATATCTATAACTGACTGTAAACATATTGAATCTTCAATTGGCGGAGCAGTAATTCACTCCGCCATTGTTAATTCTCATAGCACCGGCCATGATGGTATCCAGGCATATCTAGACAGCAATGCTAATAAAGCATTTTCTGTTAAAATTGCTAATTATATTATAGAATGGTTACCGAAATTAGCCCGCATCCTAAAAGACGCTCCGGCTCCAGTAGACGCCAATAAATCAATAGAAGCCTCCTCAAAAGAAATAGCATCAAATTATTCATCAATTGATCCCGTATCCTTAAATGCCGCTACACTTCTAATAGAAATAAATTATGAATCCTGGTATAATAAATCATTCAAGGCAATTGGTGAGTTGGATTCATTTTTTCTAGGTATTATAGATGGATCAAGAGAATGGCTGATAAAGAATAAAAAGTAAAGTGGATTCCATTTAGTTTCAAGAGATATGATTTATACTTGGGATCGTAAAGACTGCAATATAATTATAATATATATATGACTGACTCCAATAGTATTTTGTATCTGAGATTTGTTGAAGTATTTTTAGCAGCTAGAAAAGAAGCCAGGGAATGTGGAGAACCTATCGGATTAGTTGAGGCGGCGCTAACACGGCTTTTGGAAGAATCTGACAAAAGCAAGGACACAAAAGAAATTAAATAAGCAAATGAAAAACATTAAATTAATATATGCGTCACTGGGATTATTTATTGTAGTCTCACTACTAACTCCATCATTATTAGCATACAAAGAAATCCAGCCCAGCGATAAAGAAGGCACCTATTCTGAGCATAATAAAAATCCAGGTGAAACTGCATTAATTAACCTATGGACCCAAGCTGGATATATTATGCCAAAATTGAATGAAACCTTTAAGTGGTCTGACTTTTTGTCCTCAGTACCAGAAGATCAGCCTGCGCAACAATATGATCTTGCTGTTTATACAGATAAAGATGGGGATAGGGTAGGTGGCGTAGTAGTGGAGCCTATAACTGCTAATGATGGATCAACTGGGTTATCAATAAGAACATTTGTTCCCGGTGGAACCGTGTATCTATTTGTGGACGATAAGGACATTATTGGATTACTTAGACCGCATAAAGATACTTCTGCTAAACCAGCTCCAACAGATCTTATATAATGGCTAATAAATCTTCTGGTTATGAATTTTTTCAAAAATTCTCTGTTACTGAATTCTTTGCAAATGAAAGTTATGCGACAATTCAATTCACAGATGCAGAAAAAGCAATGAAGTATGGTGTATATTGCAGCACCTCCAATAGAGCTAAGCATGGTTTTACCACTAAAGTAACTATTACTGATAGTGATGATAATATTAATTATGAATGGCTCTACAATAAGGGGGTTGTTTTTCCAAAGGTGGAAAACTTATCAAGCAATGAAAGGGTTTATTAAAATATATGGTAATCACTAAAGGCGGAATTTATACAGGTATTAATGTACCAGTATTTATAAATACATCTGAATTGGTTGTACTAGATCACTGCAATATTACTGGAATTGTTTGTGTTTCTAATGTTTTTGGAACTCAATACGGACCACCGGTTAATCTAGCAATTAGAAACTCACGATTCTTCTCATCCGCAGTTAAAAACCCTGGAGATAATAGCACCAGCCTGGTTTATCTATTGGGAGCAAAATCAGTCACTGTATGGGATAGCTATTTTTGTGGGCAGGTTTCAACCAAGGGCGCTCTTTGTGCTGGCGGTGTTGTTATATGGGGAGGGAAACCCGGAAGCACTGAGATAGTGATTGGTAACTGTGTTTTTAAAGACTGCTCGCCCTCCATCCAGCTTTCGGGATTCTTACAGAACCCACTGATAGGAATTTACGGAAATCAAGTTCTTCATACAGCAGATTACATGCATGATGACCAGATTTCGCTTTATCAATCAGGAGGAATTAAAGGCGGAATGGCGATGATACAGAATAATTTTCTAGCTTGGAATCCTGATGCGCCCCGGGTTCCAAATTCCGGTGGAATCGTACCTGATTTTGAAAGCACATATATACATGTAATCGGTAATGTTTCTTTTAACCAAGGAATTGGCGCATACTATGATAGTGGTAATACACATTTATTTGAAAATAATATCATAGCGGGAACCAGTGGATTAGCTTATGGTTATGCAATAGCAATCTGGAAGGGTGGCGGCTTTGCTAAAAATAATACAGTTCTATGGGTTATTGGACCTGGTGGAGGACAACCATTTTATTTAGAAAATGCAGGATCTGGAAATAACCCGGCTCCAACTGGAAATGATAATGTAGGCGATACTGGACAAGTTCTTTTACCAGATAGTCAGCTTACCCGGCAATTCTTACAGAATTTATACAATGATTGGCTTACCAATCAGCTGGTTGGAGGAGTAAGTTATTCAGCTTCACTGAAATGATTTTAGTTATCAGTTAAAAATGAAAGGTTAGTTAAAGTTATGAAAATTAAAGTAATTACAATGCTATTAGCGTTGTCAACGATGTTTCTAAATTCTTGTGCTTTGTTTAAGGGTGCTTCTTCCTTGACTCCAGCACAAGTTCAATGGGATGTCTCTCTTGCTGTCACCACAGTAGAGAGCGCAGCTTCATTTAATCCACTAGCGTTAGTTGCTGTTAAGGGATTCTTGCAAGCTGCCCATCTTTATTTTACGGTGGGGGCTGGAGCCACCGCACTTCCTGCGGTTGCAACCGTAGAAGCTGATTTAAATAACTTGGTAGCCCAATTGGGAAATAGCTCATGGGCTCAGAGTGTAGCCCATAGCCTTGTTTTGGAATACCAAAAGATCTATACTTCTATCCAAAACGCAGCTCCTTATATAGCGGCCTTAGCTGCCGGAACCGCTAATGCTATAAAGCAACTCGATAAGATGGGAGTTAAATCTCCTAGATGAGGACCGCACAAATAAAAGGTAAGGTACCAACGGAAATAAAATTAGGTCAAACTGTTCGAGATGTTGTAACCAGATTCACTGGAACAGTTACTATGATAGAACGCTATCTCAATGGTTGTGTACGTTATCAAGTAACTTCTAAAGTAGATGAATTGGGTGATATTAAAGAATATTATTTTGATAGTAATCAGCTTGAAATTGTTGATGCATCAATACTATTAATGCCTAAGGTTAAGATGTTGCCATAAAAGCATATTAAAGTTATTTAAATTATATGAACAACAATTGGTTGACTATTGTTTTGGGCAGTTCCTGGAAAACAGGACTAGCGGGTTACATAGGGTTGCTACTATCTCTTGGAACTACGGTTCAGGCCTGGTTATCTGGTACGCCAACAAACTGGAGTCAAGTAGCCCTTAGCGCAGTAGTAAGCGTTGGTTTACTTTGGGCTAAGGATCATAATGTTACCGGCGGTACCGAAGTTTCTAAAGAAGATAAAACCGGAGTTAAAATTACCAAATAATTATATGGATGAAAATGAAATTAAATTAAGGATGTCATTATATGGCAATCGAATTGACATAACCCAAGCTGACATCAATAATGGTAGACGTGGTGATCCACAATATTGCCCATTAGCTATTGCTATAAGAAGGACCTACCGACACCATAAGATAGAAGTGGTAGCTAGCGGACTTTATATTGATGGTATTTTATTCGGAATATATTCATATCTTGCAGACGCCATTAACAAATATGACCAGGGTTTCGAGATGCGTCCAACAACTATACAATTTATACCAAAAGATACTAGAATATCTAATGGTAACCTTATTGCACCCAGCCGTGTTCTAACAGACATGCAGATCGAAGAAATTAAAATGAATGAAATACCTATATCAGAAAGTTAAAATATGGAAAAATTAATTCATGATCCTACTGTATGCAAGCTAGGGAAAAGCATAGCCGTCTATGATACCAGGAGACTTGCGCTTGGAGATTATTTAACTGCTCTCCCAACCATTCCAAGAATTGTTGTCTGGGATGCCGGAATAGTTGATTGGGGAATGATGTTAAATGATAAGTTGGGCAGTTGCACCTGTGCTGCTATTGGTCATATAATAATGGCATTAACTAAGTTGCATGGCACTGAAATTATTCCATCTGATGATGATGTTCTTGTTGCTTATGAAGCAGTAAGCGGATATAGCCCAAATAAGCCAAATAGTGATGATGGTGCTACTATAAATGATGTTCTTAACTATTGGGCAACTACAGGAATAGCTGGTCATAAAATCTTAACTGCTCTATCACTAGAACCAAAAAATTCACAGCATATTTATGCTGCATTATATTTATTTGGAAATATTGATATAGGACTTCAGCTTCCGCTTACTGCGCAAAAACAGCGCATCTGGCATGTAGCTGCGGGGCCGCCCTTTGTTTTAAGAGGCAATCGCGCTCCTGGTTCATGGGGCGGGCACAGTGTTAATGTTGTAGACATCGATCAAAATGGATTAACTGTTGTTACTTGGGGGGCACTAAAGAAAATGACCTGGGGATTTTGGAACACTTACTGTGATGAAGCTTATGCAGTTTTAAGTAATGATTGGGTAGATCCAAATAAATCTGCTCCTAATGGTTTTGATCTGGCGTCATTACAACAAGATTTGAAAGATTTGTCTGTATAAAAATATAGAATATAATATGGAAAAATTAAAACCACATAATTATCATTGCAAATATTGTGGATGCATAATTGTCAGAATATCCAATAAAAAGTGGGTTAAAAGCTATTGTGAAACTGCTGGCAAAATGGTTCGTGTAACTTTAATTGAAAAATAAAGTATCAAAATATGAAGCAAATCTTAATATTGTTATTCTTGTGCCTTAATGTAAGTTATGGACAATCACTTACGTTTCCGGCTAATACAACTATTGGTTGGAAACCTGGACTATCATATACTAATAACCCCATACCTAACCGACCTACCGGCACTGGAACAACCTTGAATGCTCACACGACTTACGGTGCGGATAATACTGGGGCAACAGATGCTACAGCGGCAATTCAAGCTGCCTTAAATGCAGCTACTAGCGGATCAGTAGTCTATATCCCGACTGGAACTTATCTGGTTACCCATTCGCTTAACCTTAAATCTAATGTATCTCTTCGGGGTGATGGACCAGACGCAACTATCATTCATTACACTGGTACCTCTACTAACGGATGCCTGAACGCTGATTATTTTATTGGATGGTCGCCATCGCAAGCCATAACAATAGCCGCAAATAAAGGAGATAAGACAATTACGGTTAATAGTTCTGCCGGTATGGCGGTCAACGGTATCATAAACATATCCCATACCAATCCTTCTTGGGTTGATATCATAGGAGCTGCTGGTGCGTTTACGGTAGCTGGTGCACCACAAACTGGTGGTGGCGCTGCGGGTACTGGTGATCAAAATGATACCACTCGTTGTCTAATGCAGCTCGACCGGATCACAGCCATCAACGGAAATGTCTTAACTTTATCAAGGGGTCTTTATCGCGATACCGGTATTAATCCCTATATTAATTATCAAGCAGCTACTTTTAGCACGGGAGTGGGTGTCGAAAATCTGCAAATTAATTCTACTGGATCTGGAGCGAATGCTCCCACAATAACCTTCAGCAATTGTGTTCAGTCGTGGATCAAGAACATCAAGTGCGTATTAGCTAGCGGTACAAAAAACTACTGTCACGTTTTCATGTACAACTCTTACGCCAATGAAGTTCGGGATAGCTGGTTCCAGGGAGGCGGAGTAAATACTTCCGGTTTAGATTACGGAGTATATTTTTTCACGAACACATCCGAATGCCTATGTGAAAACAATGTGTTCGTCGGCATGCGGCATTCGATGATTACAGCTGGATCTAGTGGATGTGTGTTTGGTTACAATTATTCTACGGGCAATTGGGAATCTGATAGCGGCAATACTTGGTGTGCGGAAGATGCTTGCACTCATGGCGCTGAGAGTTACTACAATTTATGGGAAGGGAACATTTGCGGTAAAATTACTTTTGATAATACTCATGGTGGTAATGCGTGGAATACTGCGTATCGCAATTGGTCTCTAGCTTGGTCAAGCGCCCTAAGTACTACTTCTGCGGTTAGTAGTCGGTTCGGCCTAAACTTTGATGTCAATTGTCATAACGACAATGCGGCAGGTAACGTTTGGGGACAATCTGGCGATGTAACTACGGGCGGACCAGGATTACATAACCGGGGTCAGACTTCTGATTATGGTCTGAATGGTGATCCCAGCAATCCAGCCACCGGCTCAAACAACGCTACGTATTATACGCAAGGTAATTACAGCTTCATGCTAGGTACCATAGATTGGGTAGGCGGAATTGTTGTAACATTGCCCGCTTCTTTATATCAGTCTGCCAAACCATCTTGGTGGGGTACGGCAGCCTATCCGGCAATTGGCCCAGATGTTTCTCCAGTTAATGGAACTATTCCCGCACAAGATAGATACAATCAGAGCTTTGGTGGTCCTAGCCCAGCAGTCACATTGCCGCAAGGCTATGTCTTGGCTTTCAATGAGGAATTTAAGCAAGGCTCAGCATTAGATACAACCTGGATTACTAACTCTTCGAATGTTGCTGTCTATCCGGGTTCGCCTCGCTGGTACGACGAGAAACCTGATGGAACTTATTTTTTCGATAGCTCTGGCAATAATGGGATAGACCAGTTTCCAAATGTATTTACTGCTGACGCTAAAGCCGCGGGATTCCCAGCGGGACCATTAGCTGCGGGACCACTTAACGATGGTTATCTCGTTATCCCAATGTTCCATTCTGATTATCGTACCAGTTCTCAGTCAGTAGGAGATTTCAGTGGACTGATCTGTTCAGTAGATCCTGCTGGACACGGGTTCGCAGCTAAGTTTGGCTATTTTGAATCCAAAATTTGGATTCCACCAATTACTACCGGTAGTCCCGCAAATGCTCAAGGCTTATGGCCAGCATTTTGGCTACTAGATAGAGGCAGTATATTTCCGGGTGCATTCTCTGAGATTGATATCATGGAAGCGTACTCGGTTGATTACACCAAGTACCACGTCAATATTCACAACTACAACGGTGCAACCGCTCCGACAAATTCAACGTATCCTAATCGGTTCACGACCGTCCAGGCAGCCAGTAATTTATCTACTGGATGGCACATATTCAGCTGCTTAGTTGCTCCCGATCTAATTCATGCCTATCTAGATGGAGTAGAGGTATTCACTTGCTTGACAGGTTCAGGAGATGTTAACCCTATGTATATTCTAGCTAATTTTGCCGAAGGGGGAGGCTGGCCAGATCAGCAAAATTGGGGTACAGATCCAGGCAATAACGGGCCATATTCCAATACGACTAACATGAAAATTCAATACATTCGTTGCTGGGCGCTGCCGGGCAATTTCTAATACTACATAATAAATCAAATGAATAATATAGAATCTTTCGGTAATGAGATTAAGCATGTATATAATCTAAACACCTATTCTGTAAGATGCCATATAGCTAATAGGGATTGGTGGGTAGATCCTGAAACAAAACAGCCTATTAAACGTAATAAAGGAGAATTAATAGCTTTAATGCATTCAGAACTATCTGAAGCATTAGAAGGTATGCGTAAGAATTCTATGGATGATAAAATTCCATATCGTCTCCAAGAGGAAGTCGAATTAGCTGATTTATTAATTCGTTTATTTGATTATGCTGGAGGATTTGGATTGGATCTGAATGGAGCATTTGAAGATAAAATGGAATATAATGCCAACAGAGCTGATCATAAGCTAGAAAATAGAGCAAAAAAAGATGGAAAAAAGTTTTAGAGTTCCAGATACTTTAGAAGAATGCCTGGAGGTTGACGAGCATGGCTTAACTGAAGAACAATTGCAGGCTCTTTGGCTAAAAATAGATTTACTAACAACAAAAGATTTAAATAAATGGAACAAGAATCAAATCCACGAAAGATAATTCAGATATCCTCTACTATTGATCAAGATTCTATAGTAACATTATATTGTCTTTGTAATGATGCATCGATTTGGTCCACTATTGTTGGAACATCATCATGGAGGTTATTTCCAGATATACCTCAAGTTGAAATAGTAAACAATGAATGAAACACAAAACTCAATATCAATCTAAGGGTTGTTTTGGAAAAAGTAAGCCAGCAGGTAGAAACAATCGTAAAAGATCAGTAAACCAAATGACAAATATAGCTTCTGAATTATTTCGAAGAAATCAAGAATTAGAAGCTAAATTGAAAGAACTTGAAGAAACAAAAAAGACAGAAATTCCAATTGAAAAATCAACACCTGAAACTACCGTCATCCCCAAAGAAGATCAAGAAAAAAATGGTTAATGGTGATATTAACATAACTCAAAATATATTATCAAAACTTAGTCTTAGACAACAAAAGAAATTAATAAAGCTAGGGAACATATTATCTAAGGAAGAAGAAGAAAATTTATGATAACATCATTAGAATCACTGCCGCTATACGCTAGCAGAGAAGAGTGGGCAGTAGCATTAAATATATCTTATGATACCATTAAACAAGCAGATCTAGGAGATAGACTTGAAGGAGATCTTCAGCACAAAAAGAAAAGTTATACTCGTAAGCAAATATTGAAGTGGTTTGCCCCCAGTTTATATAACGAGATATACGGTACTGAAACATTTCCGTATGAGGTAACCACAAGATGAAAATTGGGGGAAATGTAAAATTACCAGCTGGGGGTTGGGGAGTATTAAAAAATTATGCAATACATGAGAAGAAAGATGGAACTCTATATGCTAAATGTTCAGTGCAATATTTTGATACAGAGACACAAACTTATCATGAGATAGCAATGACTTCAGATGAAATCTGTTTTAAATGCCCATGGTGTGATGGAACCGGATTAGTATTAAAGCCATCTGGAAAATAAGTATTAAATATGAGCATCTTTACAAAAGCAACTAAATCATCAGTATATTTAAAAATAGCAATTACCGGACCATCAGGGAGTGCTAAAACATTTAGCGCATTAAGATTGGCTAAGGGATTATCTAAAGCTGGCAAGGTTTGTCTAATTGATACAGAAAATAGAAGCGCGTCTCTTTATGCAGATAAATTTAATTTTGATACATGCGTTATTGATCGCCCTTTTAGTGATTCTAAGTTTATTGATGCCATTAACGCTGCTGTTAATGAAAAATATTCAGTTGTAATCATTGATAGCTGGTCACATTCCTGGGAAGGAATATTAGAATGGAAGGCAGCATTAGATTCAAGAGGCGGAAATTCTTATGTCAACTGGGGAATTGCCGGAAAGAAGTTTCAAGCTATATTAGGAGCAGTTCTACAAACTAATATTCATGTCATTGCTTGCATGAGAAGTAAGATGGATTATATCCTGGAATTAAATTTAGAAGGCAAACAAGTTCCCAAAAAAGTGGGCATGGCTCCAATCATGCGCGATGGAATAGAATATGAATTTGTAACTGTGTTTGATGCTCAAGCAGATCATGAAGTAACCACATCTAAAGATAGAACTGGATTGTTTACCGACCAGAAATTTCAGATTACCGAAGCAACCGGGCAAAAATTTTTGGATTGGATGGCAGATCATGAAGTAACCACATCTAAAGATGGAACTGGATTGTTTACCGACCAGAAATTTCAGATTACCGAAGCAACCGGGCAAAAATTTTTGGATTGGATGGCAGATCTACCGACTCAGGTGCTTACAGCTGCCGTCACAATGCCCGCTACAGCATCTGCCCGTCCCATGCAAGGCTCGGATATCACAGCTGCTATAGAGAAGCCCACCTCATTTAGCGACTCCTTGGGGCAGCCCCTAGACCCTGTGGTTGCAGCTGAACAAATAATTGCTGATGGCGCTCCGCCACTTGAAAACCAAGCTACTCCTATCAACCATGACATCGTAATTATTGAGCAACTAGAAAAATTAATTGGGAAATATGAACCATTAGCAACTGAATATTTCTTAAAAAAGTTTTACATTAAAAAGGGTCAAACTTTTAGGGATACAGACCCAGTCAGAATTGCAAGAATGTTGAAAAATCCAGAACCTTTACTGCAAGTATTAAAAAAACAATATGAAGATTCCAAGGCAGGAACTGAAGATACAAAAGTTGAAAGACCATTTTGATTATTAAAGATTTATCTCATTCTGAATATCACAAACGCCCAGAAATAGGCGCAAGTGATTTAAAACAATTTCGATTATCTCCTTCACATTTTCGTTATTGGAAAGATCATGAAACTGAAGAGACATATTCGCAAAGATTAGGAACATTAACGCATTGCTTAATATTAGAGCCTGAAAAATTTAGTGAGCGTTTTTGTTGTGGAGGTAAAAAATTAAATTGGGTTACAAAAGAAGGAAGAGAACAAAAAGCGTGGGCACAAGATACTGAGGTGGAAGGACTGAAGGTCGTGTGGGATCATGAATTACAGGCTTCAGAAATGATGGATAAATCCGTAAGATCTAATGGATTTGCTAAGAATCTCCTTGGCTGTGATGGTTTAGTTGAATGCACTATATTAAGTCAAGTATTAGATACACAATGTAAATGTAGACCGGATAAATTAGTTGATGAGGGTCCTATCATAGATCTAAAAACAACTAGGTGTGCTCATAAAGATTTTTTTGCTAAAGATGCTTTAAAATTTGGATACCATATTCAAGCTGGTTTATATTTAGATATAATTCATGCTGAAAGAGGCAGTAATGAAACCGAACATTTCATTATAGCAATAGAAAATGAACCACCATATGGAGTTTGCATACATCAATTAGGGAAAATGGAAATTGAATTAGGACGCCACGAATATCAAAAATATCTTACTTTATTACAGGAATGTTTAGAATATGATTCATGGCCTGGATACCCGGATAAACCACAAGAACTTCATTTTCCAAGATACGCTTTTGATAAGGAGTTTATGAGTTTTTTTAATGAAACTACCGAAATTTAATGAATCAGCAATATTAGTAAACAATAGAATAAATAATATGTCAAACGTAATATCATTCACTTATGACGATATCCCAGATAATACTCAAATTACTGAGGATGGAGAATATGTAATCACAATCAAAAAGGCTCAAATTGAGCAAAAGGGAGATAAGGAATTTCTAACCCTAATGTGCAATACTGAAGAAGATGAAACTGTATTCGATAGAGTTGCTATCAATCATGAACCATCTAAATGGAAACTACAGCAAATATTAAGAGCTATAGAATATATTCCAAAGACAACTGAATTTGGAATTACTGTTACCTTTAATCCTGAAGATTTAATTGAGTCAACCGCTTTAGTCAAAGTAAAAATGGAAGACTATGTAATTTTTGATTCTCAGGGAAGAGAAGTAACTAAAAGCGGACCTAAAATCAAAAGATGGAAAGTTAATAATGGTAGCAAATCTGATCAATACTAATTAAGTCTTATGGATCAGTGGAAAGAAACAATTATTGGCAGCACCTGGGTTCTAGAAATGAATAAAGACAAGGGGAGATTTGTCGTAACAAAAAATGATAATAAATATTTCAGCGCTACCATTGCAATTCCTGGTGATTCTTCTTATGCAAGCTCAGTAAGGATTGTATCTAATTCAATGGTGAGTTTAATGGAGGCTAAGAATCTTTGTGAGTTTTTAGCTAGGAGCATGAGATAAGTATGGCAAGCTTCTAAATTAGATGATAAGACCTCTTTTTAGATATCCTGGATCAAAAAGTAAAATTATAAATCAATTATATGCTAAAATATTACTTAATAAAAACAACAATTATGTTGAACCATTTTTTGGAACTGGAGTTGTAGGTTGGAATTTATTAAAAAATTTTAGATCATTTACTTTTAATGATAAAGATAATGATATTTATTTATTATGGTATGCTATACATACTGATGCAGATTATCTTAAGGAACTAATATTATCATTTACTCCATCCACAGAATCTTATAAATATTTTTTAGATTGCTTAGAAAAACAATCATTATCCAATACTGAAACAGCATTCATGAAACTGACTATTCATCAAATGTCATATTCTGGATTGGGGACGCTAGCCGGACCTATTGGTGGATGGAGACAGTTAGGAGATTATGGAATAGGATGTAGATATAATACTAAATTATTATGTAATAAGATAGATCAATATCATAAACTAATACTAGATAATAAAATTACATTCTCAAATCTTGATTTCTCTGAAATTAAATATATTAATGATTGCTATGTTTATCTTGATCCACCATATTTTAAAAATAGTCATCAATTATATGAAATTCACTTTAATAATGAAGATCATATAAGATTATGCAATTTCTTGCATTCATCAAAGTTTCAATGGTTATTATCTTATGATGATTGTTCAGAGATTAGAAACATGTATGATTGGGCAAACATATCAGAAATTAGTTTTAATTATACATTAAATTCTTTTACTAATGATAGAAGAACCGAGCTATTGATATGTCCATAAAAATAATTCAAAATGCAAAACTTTCAACTCCGCGACTACCAGCGTGAGGCTATATCTAAAACAATAGAAGCATTTAAAACTAATGATAGAGTTTTGGGAGTAGCAGCTACCGGGGCTGGTAAATCTGCAATCTTTGGAGCACTAGCAAAAAGGTGGATCAATCAAGATAAACAGGTAATGATAATTGCGCATAGGGAAGAGTTATTAACTCAACCCATGAGAATGTTGAGAGACTTTTATGGAATCGAATCAGAACTGGAAAAGGCGGACAGCTATTCATCAGATAATGCCCAATGCATCGTCGCTTCCGCCCAAAGTCTCATTGGGGAAAGGAAAGCTAGATTCAATCCTGAATTGGTTATTATTGATGAGTGTCAGCATATATTGTCTGATTCTTATATCAATATTTTATCTCAGTTTAAAAATGCAAAAGTTTTTGGAACTTCCGCGACTCCGTTTCGCAGTGACAAGAAAGAACTAGGTAAATACTTTGAATTCATTTCGTTTGATTATGGTCTTAAATACCTTGTTGATAGAGGCTACTTGGTAAAACCTTGGTTTTTGCAGCTACCTATTGAAATTAATATCAGTGATGTTAAGCAATCAGGAGGAGACTATCAAGCATCTGGCCTTGGAGAAACAATTGAACCATTATTGCGTCAGATCATTATCGAAATTAAGAAACACAACCAATCCTATAAGACACTTATATTTCTTCCACTTATTAAAACCGCGCAATCCTTCAATTCCATTGCTAGTTCACTTGGCATCAAATCAGAAGTCATCCATGGGGATGATCCATTTAGAAGATCAAAACTAGAAACTTTTAGAAATTCCACGGAGCCTCTATGGTTATGTAATGCGATGCTATTAACTGAGGGCGTGGATATTCCATCAGTTCAATGCATAGTTCCGCTTAGACCTACGAAAAGTTTATCACTTTACCAGCAGATTATTGGCAGAGGAACTAGAACAGTAATAGGGGATTGTGATACAGACGAGGACCGCTTAAGTGAAATAGCTTATTCAGATAAACCTAAATTATTAATACTGGATTTCTTATGGCAATCAGAAAAACACCAACTCATAACTCCGGCTCATTTGATAGCTACAAATGATGAAGAACTGGAAACTATCAATAGACTAATTAGCGATAGTCAACAATTTGATTTATTTGAACTACAGCAGGAAGCGGAAGAAATTCACGAAACTGAAGTTAAAGAAACTCACGCAAGAGAATTATCTCTTAAGTCTGCCATTGAAAAGAATAGATGCAAGAAACGTAAACTAGTTGATCCTATTGAATTCGCTTTATCATTACATCACCAAGCTCTAATTAGTTATGAGCCA
>WNFI01114395.1_pt1 | contig 15213 bp, 9 predicted proteins | sample 5400471 | NCBI WGS metagenome assembly WNFI01 (sample SAMN13153348, study PRJNA577476) | soil metagenome | isolation source: 100 cm saprolite on Douglas fir-dominated hillslope | place: USA:California | collected 2013-09-17
TCCGGGAATCAGGTCGTCCGGCGCGTACGACGAATCCTTCGCGATGTAGGGAGCCAGGTCCTGCAGCCAGCCCAGCTTCGCCCAGAGCGGAACCTCATAGGTGCCGATCGTGAACAGGTCGAACTTTCCGCTTTGGGTGGCGACGTCCTGCGTCACCTGCTGGCGGATCTGATCTTCCGGAAGGGTCACGATGTTGACCTTGATACCTGAGTGCGCGCTCTCGAAGTCGGGAACGAGCTTCTTCAGGTCGGTCATCGAGGGGTTGTCGACCGATCCGAGCGTGATGGTCGTCGTGCCGCCGCCACCGCCGCCGCCGCCGGCGCCCGAGCATGCCGCGCCGAGCAGAGCGACCAGGATTCCAAAGACGGGGATGGCGAAATGCCGGTTCCGGGACCGAAGATTCCTATCGCTCATGCAGCGTCACCTCTTTCTATCTCCCCAGGATTGCGTACGGAAAGACGACACGTGACAACGTTGTCAAAAGACAACGTTGTCTGTTCTATCACAGATCCGTTTAGACTGCAACTGGAGAATTTGTAGCGTGCTGCCCGCTGCATCGACCCGCCTGCCTGGAAGCCAACGTTGACAACCGGGTCCGGTGACCACTCCCGGCCCACGATGCGGGACGTGGCAGCCCTGGCCAAGGTGTCCATCAAGACCGTTTCCCGCGTCGTGAACGGAGAGTCGGGCGTCTCGGAGCAGCCTGCGCCGCTCGGATGGCAGGAGCGCGACCATCGGCGTCGTCCTGGAGGACGTGTCCAACCCGTTCTCGTCCGCGCTGCACCGGTCGATCGAAGACGTGGCCGTCCGGCGCGGGGTCCTCGTACTCGCCGGGAGCTCCGACGAAGACGGCGAGCGCGAGCGCCGCCTGGTCTCCGCCTTTGCGTCGCGCCGCGTGGACGGGCTGATCATTCAGCCGTCGAGCCACGACCACAGCTACCTGATGGCGGAGCGCAAGGCCGGCACCGCGATCGTCTTCGTCGACCGCCCGCCGGCCTTCCTCGACGCCGACACCGTGCTCACGGACAACGCCGTGGGTGTCAGGCGCGGCGTCCGCCACCTGATCGAGCAGGGCCACCGCCGCATCGGCTACCTCGGCGACCTACGCACGATCGCCACCGCGGCAGACCGCCATCGAGGCTACGTCGAAGAGCTGGCCGAGCAGAAGGTCGCGCTCGACGAGGGCCTGGTTCGCCTTGACCTGCGCGGCATCGAGAAGGCCGAGGCTGCGGTGACCGAGATGCTCACCGGGTCGCGGCCGCCGACGGCGCTCTTCACGGGCCAGAACCTGATCACGATCGGCGCCTTCCGCGCGCTGCGCCATCTCGGCCTTCACCGCAAGGTGGCGCTGATCGGTTTCGACGACATCCTGCTCGCGGACCTCCTCGAGCCCGGCATCACCGTGATCGCGCAGGACCCTGCCGCCATCGGTCGGACGGCGGCGGACGTGCTGTTTCGACGCCTGGATGGCGACCGGTCCGCGTCGGAGCACCGCATCGTGCTCACCCGGATGATCGCCAGGGGCTCTGGAGAGATCCGCCCTTGATCGTCGTCTGTGGCGAGGCGCTGATCGACATGATCCACAACGGCGACGGCACACAGCAGGCGGCGCCGGGCGGTGGACCCTTCAACACCGCGCGCGCGCTCGCACGCCTCGGCGTCCCGACGGCGTTCCTCGGCCGCCTGTCGAACGACACGTTCGGCCGCGAGCTGGCTGCCCTCCTGGCCTCGGACGGGGCCAGCCTCGGGTTGGCCAGCGTTGGTGCTGAGGCGACGACGATCGCCGTGGCCGACGTGGACAGCGAGGGCCTGGCCGAGTACCAGTTCCTCGTCCAGGGCACGTCGGCGCCGAATCTCACCGAGGCGATGCTTCCCGCCCGCCTGGGCCCCGAGGTCGACGCGATCGTCCTCGGCACGCTCGGGATGGTCCTCGAGCCGATGGCCTCCACCCTCCTCGACCTCGTCCGGCGGGAAGGGCCCGGGCGCCTGGTGATGCTCGACCCCAACATCCGGGTCGGGCTCGTGCCCGATGCTGAGTACCGTTCGCGGCTGCACGAGGCAATCGCGATGAGCACGGTCGTCAAGGCAAGCGACGCCGACCTCGCCTGGCTCTATCCCGACCTCAGCTACCGGCGCGCCGCGGACCGCCTGATCGAGGAAGGCGCCCGGCTCGTGGTCGTCACGCTGGGAGCGGAGGGCGCGTATGGAGTCCATCGCGGGTTCCGGGTCGCCGTGGGCGCGGAGCCTGTCGAGGTGGTCGACACGATCGGGGCGGGCGACGCGTTCGGGGCAGCGCTGCTCGCGTGGCTGCACGACGACGGCGCGATCCGGGCGGACCTCTCGCTCGAGGAAGAGGAGTTGAAAGCCGCGTTGCATTTCGCGTGCCGCGCCGCCGCGATCACGTGCGGCCGTGCCGGCGCGGACCCGCCGTGGCGGCGCGAGATGACGGCGGACGCGCCAACGGACAGATAGTCCGCCCACGCGGCCCTTCGACCGCATGGGCGGATGTGGAGCAGCAGCTAGGGGAAGCTGACCACCGTGACCGGAGTGTCCGGGTTGGCGGCGGTCGACGAGCCGCCTGTCTCGTTGATGACATGCCGGATGCCGCCCTTGCCGTGCACCACGTCGAGGAAGATCGTCAGCAGGTCGTTGAGGCTGCCCGCGGGCAGGGTGGCCGGGGCTTCAAACGCATGGTCGGCGAAGATGTCGATGCCATGGTTGAAGAACGAATAGCTGCCCATGCCGTAGCCGTGGAAGCCGGCGGCGCCATCCCCCACCTTGAAAGCCGCGTAGCCGTCAACGCCGGGAGCCTCCATCCAGGCGGCCTGGCTCGGCACGTCATAAGGCATCTCGTTCTGGAAGAAGACATCGGTGCCGCCGTTGCCGTTCCAGATCACGTTGAACTTCTGGAAATGCTCGACGAATAGACCGTACGCGCTCACGTTGTCGCCATTGACGAGCACACCGGTGTCAGCCGTGTTCACCGTCCACCCGACGCCGTTGCCGTGGTCGGCGCGCCACGCCCAGATGTCGTCGAGGATCGCGTTGTCGCTGTTCACGACGAGCGCCGTTTCGACCTTGCCGGCCTGGGCTCCGCCAACGCGGAAGAAGACGTCGTAGAGGCCTGACGGGTCGGACGCATCGCTCACGGCCGAGTGGCCGCTGCCAAGCTGCAGCAGGACCTGCGAGCCGTGGGGACCGGCGTCGAAGATCACGCCGGAGACGATGACGCCCGTGTCGCTGTGCACGTCCATCGCCGGCGCCCCGTGCTGCGGAATCAAGGTTGCCATCCCCAGGCCCAGCACGACGGTGTCCGGACGCGTGACCTCGATCGGCTGCTCCAGGTTGTAGACGCCCGGAGTCAGGATCAGGTTCTGGCCCCGGTGCAGCTCGGCGTTGATCGTGGCGCCAGAGTCAGCCGGGCTCGCGACGAAGAACTGGTCGATCGAGATCGAGGTGCCCGGCGTAGGGCCCGACGACCAGCTCGGCCCGATCGTGTTGTGCTGCACCGCCGGCACGAAAACGTTGTAACCGCCGGCTGCATCGACGTAGAGATAGGGCGCCTCCCGAATCACGGGACTGTTCGCCAGCGTGGTGAAGGTCGGGTTCGGAAAGCTCTGCGCGGGCGCACCGGTGTCACCCATGAATACCTGGTTCCAAACCGCGTTCGACCAGAATCCGACGTTGCTGTTGCGGGCGAAGAACTGCTGCTGCGTTGCGTTGATGACGCCCGAGAACTTCGAGTCGGCGATAAAGCCCCCGCTCGTGAACTGCTTCGGCGCGCAGTAGTCGAAGAGGAACAGGAAGCCGCTGTTGATCGCCACGCGACGCATCGGCGCGGCTTGCGAAACCGCCCAGAGCTCGTTCGAGTTCACGCACCCGGGCGTTTCTCCATCGACCGGCGCCGGCGCGTAGACCGTGCTGCTCGACCTCGTGACGTTGAGCGTGAGGTTCGACAGGGAGCGCCAGAAGTTCGTCAACCCGATGCATCCGAAATTCTTCCCCGTGCCCGAACACACCGAGTTGAGGACCTCGATCTCGCCGTTGATCACGACATCGCCTGGCGACTGGCCGAGGCCGGCGACCGTGGTGTAGTACCCGACCTGGAAGCTGAGCGGGTTGGTGCTGGAGCCATACGTACCCGGCTCGAAGAGGACCGCATCGCGCCGGCTGCCGAACTCGTTGTGGACCTGCACGCCAGAGATCTCGTTCAGCTCCGCCTGGATCGTCGCCTGGTCCATCGCCGGACTGAATATGTGCACGCTGGAGCCGAATTGAGGGGTGCTCGGGGTGGCCGCCGCGGCGGTCCCTCCGCCGATCGCCACGAATGCCGCCACGAGCAGCGCCGCCGTCATTCCAGCCGGTAAGAGCCGTCTTGGAATCATTGTTCTCATCTCCTCCGCAAATAACCTTCCGCCGCAGCCCATACGTATCGCGCTCTAGGTCATCGCACCACCACCTCTGCCGAGACTCTCAGGTCGCGCGACGACCGGGCGGCGCGAATCGTGTACGAGCCCGGCCGCGTAGCCCAACGGTGCAGCTCGTCGTCGTAGCGCTCGAACGCGCGCGACTGCAGCGAGACACGCAGGGCGACCTGCGCTCCGGGCTCCGCCTCGACGCTGGCGAAGCCGGCAAGGACTCGGATCGGGCTGCCGGGGTCGGAGTCCGGTCCCTCGAGGTAGAGCTGCACCACCTCGCGCCCGGCCCTGGCCCCGCGGTTGCGAATCGTGACCAGCACGTCGAGGTCATCACCGCCGCGGATTGACGCCGCCGCAGCCTCCATGGCCTCGTATTCCCAGTCGGTATAGCCGAGGCCATGGCCGAAGCCGAAGAGCGGCTCGACCCCGGCGCGGTCGTAGCCGCGGTAGCCCACGAGCAACCCCTCGGAGTAGACGAGCTTGCCCGACTCGGGCTCCGCCCCCAGGACGGGAGAGTCCGCCTCGGCTCGTGGAATCGACACGGGAAGGCGCCCGCCCGGCTCGACGGCGCCGGTCAGCACGTCCGCGAGGGCCTCGCCGAAAGCCTGGCCGGGGAACCAGACCTGGATGATCGCCGCCACCTCGCCGGCCCACGGCATCAGCACGGGAGTGCCCGAGTTGATGACAACCACGGTGTTGGGGTTGGCCGCGGCGACGCGCCTGACCAGCTCGTCCTGCCTTCCGGGCAGCGCCAGCGACTTACGGTCGTAGCCTTCGCTCTCGGTCCCGTCGGCGGACCCGACGACGACCACCGCCGCGGCCGCAGCGGCCGCCGCCTTCACGGCGCGTTCGATCAGGTGGTCTTCGTGCACCTGGGGCGTGATGCCGAGGCGCACGGTGACGAAGCGCGTGTGCGGCCTGTACTCGAGACGCACCTCGACCTCGCGCCCGGCCTCCATTCGCACCGGTACGCGCAGCTCGGGGGGCCGCGACAGCGCCTCGACCACCTCGCGCGGCGGAAGGCTGGTGGCCTCAGCCAGGACGGCGCCGTTGACGGAGATCCGCATCACGCCGACGCCCGCGGCGCCGATCACGTGCGGCCCGTCGGTCTGCGGCCGGTAGTTGGCGCGGAGGATCACCTCCGATCCAGCGCGATGCACCGCTTCCGGCAGCCCGTCCCACCACGTGACGACGCTGGTCGGAAACGGCGCGTCGTGCAGGACCTCACCGTCGGGTCCGCGGACCTCGACGCGAACGCCGGCGCGACCGGTGACGGGGTCGCGCAGCGTCCCGTCCGGCGGCGCCGCAACAGTGGCGCTGGTGACGCACCCTTCGTCCACGCTGACGCGGGCGTCGAGCGCTTCGCGCAGCGAATCCGCGATGCGCGGTTTGCCGGCGGGCAGGACGCGGACGCTGCCGCCTCCCTGCGTCTGCGGGTCGATCGCGTTGGGGCCGATGAGCGCGACGCGGTCGACGCTGCCGGGGGCGAGCGGGAGCAGACCACGCGGGTTGGTGAGGAGGACGAACGAGCGCGCCGCCACTTCACGCAGCAGGGCGGGATCGATGAGGGCGGCGCTGTGACCGGGGACGTGCGCCGGCGTGCTGCCACCGACATGGCCGTTGAGAGCTCCCACCCTGCGCGCCAGGACGAGGAGCCGCGCGATCTTGTCGTCGATCGCAGCCTCAGACACCTTGCCCGCGCGGACGGCGACCAGGAGGCGCTCGCCCCAGGGTCCGTCGGGCCCCGGCATCACGAGGTCGAGCCCGGCAACCGCGCTCGGCACGGTCGAGGTGGTCGCGGACCAGTCGGAGACGACCAGTCCGGTGAAGCCCCACTCGGTCTTGAGCAGGTCCTGGAGCAGCGGCGAGTTGGCGGTCATCGTCGCGCCGTTGACCGAGTTGTAGGCGGCCATCACGAGGTAGGCGCCGGCCTCCCCGACGCAGGCTTCGAACGGCGGCAGGTAGAGCTCGCGCAGGACTCGCTCGGTGACGCGCGCGTCGTAGGTGTGGCGCTCGGTCTCGGAGTCGTTGGCGACGAAGTGTTTGGCGGTCGCGCCCACGCCGGCTTTCTGCACGCCGCGCACGTAGGCGACCGCGATGCGAGAGGTGAGCAGCGGGTCTTCCGAGAAGCACTCGAAGCCGCGGCCGCTGAGCGGGGTGCGCACGATGTTGACGGTCGGTGCGAGGAGGACGTCGACGCCTTTCGCCCGGGCCTCCCGCCCGAGCGCTATCGCGAGCTCCTCGACCAGGCGTTCGTCCCACGTTGCGCCGAGCGCGATCGGACACGGGAGCGAGGACGACGGGTCGGCGGCGTCGAAACGGGTCCCCCGGACGCCCGCCGGTCCATCGGAGAGCACCATCGGGCGCAGCCCTACCGAGCCCTCGCCGTAGAGCTTCCAGGAGTCCGCGCCCGTGAGCAGGCGGACCTTCTGCTCCAGCGTCAGCCGCGCCACCAGGCCGGACTCATCACCTGGAATGTCCTTCGTCGGGCTGCTCATGTGGCGAGCTCCTCAGTGGTTGGTGAAAGGGTCCGGCCGGCGAGGCGCCGGCCGGACATGAAGCGATCTGGCAATCAGGAGACGGGTTTCAGCTGCATGAGGATGTACGCCATCTGGGGGTCGCTGGGTGAAGGGTTCATGTACGGGTGGGATTGGTTTGGCCAACCCGTGTACTTCGCGCTGCTGTAGACGTTCCAGTCCGCGCCGTAGAGAAGAGGAGCGTAGGGAACGTCGGTCGACATGATCTTCTCGAGCTTCTGCACTGTGGGGTAGAGCGTGGCGGTGTCATTGGGGTCGGTGCTCGCGTACGCAGTGAGGGCTGCGCTTGCGTCGGCGTTCTTGTATCCGACCTGACCCGCGGCCGTGCCCTGGAACCAGTCGTAGTACTGGATGTACGGGATGCTGCCGCCGTTGCCCCAGTGGATCATGGTCTGCCATCCAGCGGGGTTCGAGGTGAGCGTTGTGTTCCAGTCCGAATAGCCCTGCGCCGGCTTGGTGGTCACGTCCATGCCAAGCGGCTGGAGCTCCTGCGAGATGAGCGCCGCGTTCTCCCAGTAGTCGGAGAACGGAACCGGGTCGTAGACCGAGAACTTGATGATCTGGCCGCCCTTCGTCCAGCAGTTGGCGGTGTTGCTGCCATCGCAGTTTCCGCCTGACTTGAAGGTCCCACTGTCGAAGTGCGAGGTGGCCGGAGGCGTCCAGCCGCCGTTCTTGAGGATGTCGTAGACGTCCATTCCGGTGGGCAGCTTCTGAGCTGTGGCCGCCGCCGGGTCCGGCACGTTGCTGGCCGTCGACAGGTCGTTGGCCAGGCTGCCGTCAGACGGGAGGAAGGCCTTCTGGTTGGGCAGGATCAGCGCGCTCGATGAGCTCGCCGCCCGCTCGTAGCCGGACTCACCCAGCAATGCAAGCGCGTTGCGGTCGATGCCGTAGCTGATCGCCTTGCGGACGGCTGACTCGTTGATGCCGGTCGCGCCGCCGTTGCCGGGGTTCAGGTTGAAGTAGAGCGTGACGGTGGACCCGGACGCAAACCATGCGTGGTTGGTCTGGGGGTTCAGGTTGACGAAGTTCTCGTAGACGTTGGGGATGTCGTTGCCGGCCCAGTCGAGCTGGCCGCTGACGAGCGCGTCGCTCGCTGCGGCGTTGGTCGCGATGGCCGGGGTGTCAATCTCAGACTCCAGAGGAGTCCCGCCCCAGTAGTTCGGGTTCGGCTTCCACTTGATGAGCGAGCTCGAATAGCTCGCGAGCATGAACGGGCCGGTACCGACCGGGTTGGCGATTGCCATCGTCGGGTTGGCCGCGACCTGGTTCGCGACCGACGCCTTGAGGACGTAGGTCTTGCCCAGGATCGTGAACAGCGACGTGTATTGCGGCGTCTTGAAGTGAAGCGTGACGGTGTTGCCGGAGACCGTCGCGTCGGATGCCTGGTCGGGGACGCCGAAGACGTTCGCCTTTGGGTTAGCCACCACCTTGTACGTCGCCGCGACGTCGGCGGGTCCAAACGACGAGCCGTCGTTGAACTTCACGTTCTGGCGGATGGTGAGCTGGATGTCCTTCCCGCTGTTCCCAAACTGGAAGGCGCTGGCCAGCCAGGGGTGCGTGCCGGCCGAGGTCGGGTCGAGCTCGTCGAACTCGACCAGAGGCTCGTTGACCAGGCTGCGTGTGCCCATGCTGGACGCAACCGAGTTCGAGTCGTAGGGGTTGAAGTCCTGGGAGAACGTGACTCCCGTGGTCGGCTCCGCGATGAGAGGCCGGCCGCCCGGCGCGTTGTTCGAGGTCGACTGCTGGCACGCGCCCACCGCAAGGGCAGCCACGCCAAGCAGACCTGCCATAGATCGCCAATTCATAGGTCTGTCACCTCCGTGACGCACTGCGCGTTCGCAGTGGACTGTTGATGGGGACACCGGGATACGCTCGCCACCACAACCTCCCGGCTCCAATTGCCGGCGGGGACCGAAACACCAGACGCAGATCCATCCATCCTCACCTCTTTGATTTCTCTCTTTCGAGTTGTCCGGTCGCCAGGGTTCCGTTTTCGCTCGCCTGCCGCTCGGCGGGATCGACATGCAGCCAGCACGCCGCGATGTGGTCCGGGGAGACCGCGATGCTGGGCGGCGCCTTGTGTTTGCAGACCTCCATCGCGTGAGGGCATCGGGGGTGGAAGCGGCACCCGCTCGGAGGCGCGAGCAGGCTCGGAGGGACGCCGCTTCCGGCAAGGCTTGGTGCGTGCGCTCGATTCGGATCGGGCGCAGCGGAGAGCAGGAGCTGCGTGTATGGATGAGCGGGGTGGTCGGTCAGCTCGACGCTGGGAGCGACTTCGACGAGCTGGCCGGCATACATCACGACGATCGTGTCGGCCAGATAGCGAGCCGACGCGATGTCGTGGGTGACGTAGAGGATTGCGAGGCGCTCCTCGTCGCGTAGGTCGGCGAGCAGGTTCAGGATGCCGAGCCGGATCGAGACGTCGAGCATCGACACCGGCTCATCTGCGATGAGGACTCGCGGCCGCACGGCAAGGGCTCGGGCGATGGCGACCCGCTGCCGCTGCCCGCCCGATAGCTCGTGCGGAAACTTCGCCGCGAACTGGGCCGGCGGCTTCAGGGCGACGCGGCCGAGAAGTCCGGCCACGACGGAGTCGACATCGCCGCCGGTCAGATGATGAATCTGCAGCGGGCGCGCGAGATGGTGCCGGATTCGGTGCACCGGGTTGAGCGAGGCGAAGGGGTCCTGAAAGATCATCTGGACGGTCGCCGTATAGGACCGCGGCCGGCCGGAGGGCGCCGGCTTTCCGTCCACGAGGATGCTGCCGGCGTCGGGCTTGATGATCTTGGCGAGAAGGCGCCCGACGGTGGTCTTACCCGCCCCGCTCTCGCCCACCAGAGCGGTCACCTTGCCACCGTCGAGACGGACCGAGACGTTGTCGACGGCGTTGACGGGCAGGCGACGCGCAAACGGGCCGCGGCCTCGCTTGACCCAGAAGTGCTTGGTGAGGTTGCGTCCCTCCAGCACTGGCGCGATCGTGCTCATCGCTCGATCACCTCCATGGCCTGTCGCGGCATCGGGTCTGGCCTCGCCAGCTCGGCCGGAACCTGCGCGCCGTCTCGGTGCAGCCAGCACGCGACCTCGCGACCGGCACCATCGAGACCCGCCAGCCTGGGCACGTCGTGCGTGCAGCGGTCCATCGCCCAGCGGCAGCGCGGATGAAAGGCGCATCCCGAGGGGAGATCCCGCAGGTCGGGAGGTGACCCTGGGATCCCCTCCATCGGGACGCGCTTGCCGTGCATGGGCGGAAAGCAGTTGAGCAGCCCATGCGTGTACGGCAAGCGCGGCGCGTGGAAGAGCGCCGCGGCCGGCGCGCGCTCCATCAACCGGCCCGCGTACATCACCGCGATGTCGTCGGCCAGCTCGACGAGCAGGGATAGGTCGTGCGTGATGAACAGGGCGGCGAACCCGAGCCGGTCGCGCAGGCCCATCAGCTCCTCGAGGATCTCGCGCTGCGTGACCACGTCGAGGGCGGTGGTCGGCTCGTCCAGGATCATGACCTGCGGCTCGAGGGCGAGGGCCATGGCGATCATCGCGCGCTGCCGCATGCCGCCGGACAGCTCGTGCGGGTGGCTGCGCAGGCGGTCGCCGTTCATGCCCACCATCTCGAGCAGCTCGCCTGACCTCGCCCACCGCTCCGAAGCCGACAGCCGCGGCCTGTGCACGCGCAGGAGGTCGTCGAACTGGGCGCCGATCGTCATCACGGGGTTCAGCGCGTTGAGCGAGCTCTGCAGGACGACGGCGATCTCCGACCACCGAACCTCGCGAAGCTGGTGCAGATCCGCCGCGAGCAGGTCGATCGTGCCCTTCGGCCCCTCTCCGGTGAACGGCTTCGAGTGGAAGAGGACCTCTCCCGAGGTGATGACCGCCGGCTGGCGCAGGAGGCGGATGGCGGCGAGGGCCAGGGTGGTCTTGCCGCTCCCGCTCTCCCCCGCCAGCCCGAGTACGCGGCCCCGCCGAAGCACCAGGTCGCAGTCGGTCACGGCGTGGACCGCCTCGTCTCCGTATCCGTAGTCGACGGAGAGCCCACGGATCTCCAGCACGGTGTCGGCCGACTTCGCCATGGGCTTCACGGATGCCGGGCTGATGTTCGCGACCGGCGTGACACCGACCGCCGACCCGAGCTTGATTCCCGCCTTCTTGGCGGCGCGCGCGGTGAGCCCGGCGGTGCGCAGCCGAGGGTTGATGAACTCGTCGATCCCGAAGTTGAGCAGGGCAAGCCCCGTGCCGAGCAGCGCGACGCAGATCCCGGGCGGCGCCCACCACCACCACCAACCGCCGCGAACGGCGTTGTTCGCGAAGCCTTCGCGCAGCATCTCGCCCCAGTTCCACAGCCCCGCCGGAGATCCGGTCGGCGATCCGCCCAGGCCCAGGAACGAGATCGCGACGTAGGCGTAGATGGCCGAGAGCGTCGTGAAAAGGAACGAGGCCGCGACGATCGGGACGAGGTTGGGCAGGATCTCGGCGAGGATGATCCGTGTCCTGCTTTCGCCGGTCACCCTCGCCGCCTCGACGAAGTCGCGGTTGCGCAATGACAGCGTCTGCGCCCGAAGGGTGCGCGACGAATAGGCCCAGGTCGTGACGGCGATGATGGCCGCGACCAGGAAGATGCTCGAGCCCGCAGACGGGACATAGTCGGCGAGCACGATCAACAGCGGCAGGCCCGGGATCGCGAGGAAGACGTTGGCGACCAGGGATAGGCCTTCGTCGGTGCCGCCGCCGATGTAGCCGGCGCTGACCCCGAAGATGATGGATAGGACAGTCGCGATCGCCGCCGCGAGCAGGCCGACGAACATAGTCGCCTGCGTCGAGGCGAGCAGCTGGGACAGCACGTCCTGGGCGAACACGGTCGTGCCGAGCCAGTGCGCGGCCGAGGGTCCGTAAGGGAGCGGGTAGTAGCTGGCCGGAAAACCAGTGTCGCCGCCTGTGCCGGGGACGAGGACGTGCTGGACCCAGTTCTGGGTGTCGGTCGCATTGGGCGAGTACGGGACAAGCCAGCGACCGATCAACGCGATCAGGGCGAACACGGCGACGATGAAGAGCCCGGCGATGACCTTCGGCGACCGAGGCAGACGAAGGATCCGGCCGCGCTGAACTATGGGAGCGACCGGAGGACCGGCAGGCGTGGTCTTGGCGAGGGTTGTGGTGTCGATCGTCATCGCGTCATGCCGCCTGCCGCGCCCGCGGATCGAGTGCGACGTAAACCACGTCGGCGAGGAGGTTCGCCGCCAGCACGACCAGGGTGATCACGACAAAGATTCCCTGGACCAGCGTGTAGTCGAGCTTGCCCAGCGCGTCGAAGAGGTGGAAGCCGATGCCCGGATAGTTGAATACGATCTCGACCAGGATCTGACCGCCGACCACCAGGCTGATTGCGATCGTGAAGTTGGCGACGACCGGGAGCAGCGCGTTGCGGACGGCGTACCAGACCACAGTGCGAGTGCGCAGTCCCTTGGCCTGTGCCACCAGGACGAAGTCCTCGTCCATGGTGGTGATCACCTGGTTGCGGATCGCGAGGATGAAGCCGCCCAGCGAGGCCAGGATCACGGTCGCCGCGGGAAGGATGGCGTGGCCGATGACGCTCTGGATGTACGGAAGGTTCGGACCGGGGGTCACCGCGAAGATGTCGTAACCGAAGAGGCTCGGAAACCACCGAAGCACCGTTCCGGTCTGGCCGAAGATCAGGACGATCACCAGGCCGAGAAAGAAGTAAGGAAGCGATTGAAAGAACGTCGCGGCAGGCAACAGGAGCTCCACCCACGAGCCGCGGCGCCACGCGACGAGCGTCCCGATTGCGCTGCCTCCGAGGAAGCTCAGCGTGGTCGCGAGCCCGAGCAGCACGAGAGTCCAGGGGAGGAAGGAGAGGATCAGGCTCCCCACCGGTGCGTTCTCCGACCACGAATGCCCGAGGTCGCCGTGGGCCAGGTTGCCCAGGTACCCGACGTACTGGTCCCAGAGGCTCGTGTGGACGTTGTAGCCGAGCTGCTCCTCCACGGCGAGGACGCACTGCTCGTTGCAGTTGCCAGACTGTGACGCCCGCGCCACTGCGCCCGCCACCGGATTTCCCGGCACCACGCGTGGGAGGAGGAAGCTGACTGTGATCGCGACCCAGGCCGCGAGCAGGTAGACCCCGAGCCTGCGCAGGATGGCGGGCATCTCTAAGCCCCGTCCTGCGCCGCCGCGGCCTGTCGTGCCCGGCTGGTGCAGCCGCAGCTCTCGCGGATGATCAGTGACACTGGAAGCACCACGTCGGGCTCGCTCTTGCCGGTGCTGATCTTGGAGAAGAGGACGTCGAACGCCGTCGCGCCCAGCTCCTGCATCGGCTGCCGGACGGTGGTCAGCGGCGGGTGCAGATGGCGCGCTACAGGGACGTCGTCGAAGCCGGTGACCGCGACCTCCTGCGGGACCCCAATCCCTCGGCGGGCCAGCGCATGCATCGCCCCCAGGGCCGTCTGGTCGTTCGCGCAGACGATCGCGCGCGGGAGCTTGCGGCCGTCGTCGAGCAGCGCGGTGATGACCTTCGCTCCGCCAGCCGCGCTGTAATTGCCGCGCCACTCCACCCCGGTCCAGGCTTCCGCGCCGTTTGCCGCGGCCTCGGCCTCGAGGGCCTTCTGGCGCGCCCGGTTGTCCGGGCTGTCGGTGCGGCCGGAGAGGTAGGCGATGCTGCGATAGCCGTGGTCGGCGACCAGGTGGCGGACCAGGGCGCGCATACCCGCATCGTTGTCGCACCGGACGTTCATCAAGCCGCGTCCGGGCGTTCCGGCCAGGGTCACCACGGGAACGGTGCCCGTGATGCGGGTCAGGCCTGACGCCGAGAGCATGCGGTCGTGGAGGATCAATCCGTCGGCTTTCCCCGCGACCGACGCGATGCGCGCCGTCACGTTCTCGTCGGTGAAGCCCACGGAGCTGATCAGCACGTCGAAGCCCCGGCGCTGCGCGGCGACGTCGATGCCTCGGTTGATGACGTCGATGAAGAGCAGGCTCTCGTCCTCGTCCTCGAACAGCGTCTCGTCGCCGCGCCGGAAGACGACCCCGACGACCTCCTTGAGCCCGTTCGAGAGAGCGCGCGCGGCGCCGTCGCGGACGAAGCCGAGCTCGGTCACCGCCCGCATGACGCGGTCGCGAGTGGCCGCTCGAGGGGTGCCCAGGCCGTTCAAGACCCTAGACACCGAAGCGATCGAGACGCCCGCGCGGCTGGCCACGTCGTAGATCGTCTGGGGACCCTTGGGCCGTTTCAGGTCGGGCATCGGAAAATTGGTGTGCTCCAACCGACGGGCTACTGGATCTGTTTGTAAGCGCTTACCGGTAAGCGCTTACAGGGCGGGATTATATAGCCCGCCAGGGTCTTGTCAAGGGTGCCGTTTCTCCTCCCCATCGGGCGCCCGTTCTACGCTGGAGCAGGGAAGCTGAGCCAGAGTCGCCCAGGCTTCGGTGGGGAAGCTCGAGGCGGCTGATATTCGGGGGTGAACCATGACGAGTGTCTTCCATCGGACCGGTGTTACCGCTGTGGCGACGGCCATCGCGGATCCAGGCCAGCTGATCACGCCGGCCAACCTGCAAGGTAGGACGCAGCACTTCGCGGTCTACGCTGACCCCGCGCTGGGTGCGGACGGCCAGCTCGACGCCAAAGAGGTCCTGGCGAAGTGTGACGCCGACTACGCAACCGTTTCGGGTCATTTCGGCGCACTCTCCGCAGGTCCTTTCAACGTCGTGCTCTTCTCGAATCCAAACGGCGCGTTTCACGCGACATGCGCCGCGACCGACCTCTTCTGCGACGCCGCCGCCGGGCCGGCGAACGGCGACTACTCGGAATTCCTGAACATCGCCGAGTTCGTCGAGGTGTTCGAGGCGGTCCAGGCGAAAGGGTGGGATTGCGGCAAGGGCAACGGCGAAGGGCTGTCCAGGGTGCTCGCCACCGACGCGTATCCGCAAGAGCTCGATGGGTTCGCGACCGCCGCGAGCTGGCTCGACTCCCCGCGGCAGAACTTCGTCGACCACAACTTCAACAGCGACACGAACTCGCACGCGAACGGCTGCTGCGTACTGTTCTTGAACTGGCTCCACTTCCAGCTGAAGTTCTCGTGGCAGCAGGTCGTCGGCGCCGCGGCTCCGACGCTCGGCCAGACCTACACACACCTGACCGGCAAGAAGAATGGGTTCAAGCAGTTCGATGCGCTGATCAATGCGCATTTCCCGAAGCACACGAAGTCGGGCCTCGCGACCGACAACCCGTTTCCGCTCTAGGGCCTGAACCGGTC
>WNFI01193851.1_pt1 | contig 15213 bp, 17 predicted proteins | sample 5400471 | NCBI WGS metagenome assembly WNFI01 (sample SAMN13153348, study PRJNA577476) | soil metagenome | isolation source: 100 cm saprolite on Douglas fir-dominated hillslope | place: USA:California | collected 2013-09-17
CCTGAAATATCGTATATAAACCCGGTAGAGAAGCTGTTCTCATCAGAAACGATAAAACAGCACATGGCAGCAACTTCTTCCACAGTGCCCAATCGCTTCATGGGTATTTTCGCCGTCATGTAGGCCAATTGTTCAGCGGAAGTATTTTCATTCATAGCTGTTTTAATCAGGGCCGGCGCCAGGCCATTTATGGTGATCTTAGTATCGGCAAATTCCTTTGCCACTCCTTTCACCAATCCAATCACGCCGGCTTTGGTAGCTGAATAGCCTACCATTCCCGGATTACCTTCTTTGCCTGAGATAGATGAAATAAGCAACAAACGGCCTTTGCCGGACTTTTCCATTATTTTCAATGTGTATTTTGTTACCAGGAAGGCGCCTTTCAGGTTCACCTCATAAAGCTTGTCAAACTCAGCCGTTGAATAATCGGTTATCTTGGTGCTTGTCGGCCCTACGATGCCTGCTGAATTGATCAATATGTCTATACTCCCCCACTCCTTTTCAACCTGGGAAATAGCATCAGCCACCTGCGCTTCGTTACTGATATCTGTCGGAAATCCCTTTGCTTTTATATCATTCTTCTCAAATTCTTCAACGGTTTTCTGTAGCAAGGATCGATTAAGATCGAACAGTGCTACCCTTGCCCCTTCTTTGCCCAACCGGAAAGCGACAGCCTTCCCTATGCCCTCTGCACCACCGGTAATAATTGCTATTTTGTTACTGAATCTTTCATTCATATTGCATAATATTTATTAGTATGGAGTAATACTTCAATAAGGTTTATCTCTAAAAAACGATTTTCATAAGTCAGGTGTATAATAAAGCTGCTTCCCGTTTATTTTTATTTCAACCTCAACCAAATATTTTTTTAAGGCCTGAGCGTTCACAGAAACCGCCTTTGATTTCTTTGACATTTTGTGCGGATAGTTTGCCGGGAACAAAAAGGGAGAGGAGAACAAAAAGTATAAGCCCGTAAACCCTAAGCAGGTATTTTTTTCTCATATTAAAGCAATCTTTAGTTTGAAATTTTGAAACAATGGCAGCCAAAACTAATGTTTTGATAAATCGTAAATATTCAATATTTCAACCAATAAGTATACTTTTTTAACATAAATTAGCACTTGTTTATTTTTTTAACGTAAATAATTCATTAAAAGCAATAGCCTTATTTTACTCAACCAGGTATGCGACCCCAATTTCATAAGCTTCCTTTATCAACGGACTCATCTTTTTTATTTATGTGCTGGGAATGTAATTATTTCGATAAGCCCTGGCATTTTCACAAAGAGTATGAGCTTGTTTTGATAGAAAACTCAGAAGGAACCAGGTTCATTGGCGATCATGTAACAAACTTTAGAAATGGCAATCTTGTTTTAATAGGTCCTAATGTTCCACACATGTACAGGAATAATGAACAGTATTATGAGAATAAAGGCTTGGTTGCAAAATCAATTTTTATCCATTTTACTGATGACTTCCTGGGCAAATCTTTTTTTGATTTACCAGAAATGAAATTGGTTCGCAGGTTGTTGGATAAATCATCTTTGGGGATTGATATTAAAGGGGAAGTAAATCAATACATCAGGGAAAAATTGATTGATATGCAGCATGCGCCTCCGACCAGGCGCTTACTGAGCTTACTGGACATTTTAAGTTACCTGGCAGCCAGCAGTGATTTGAAATATATTTTGTCCAGTGGTTTTACGGCCAACAATAGCTATGACACGGATAGGATCAATACTGTATTGCAATTCATAATGAATCATTACACCAATGAAATCTATATGGAAGAAATCGCTTCTAAATTAAATATGAGCATAGCTTCATTCTCGCGCTACTTTAAGTATCATACAAGAAAAACATTTTCGCATTACGTAACGGAAATACGAATCGGTCACGCCTGCAGGCTATTAATGGAGGATAATTACAATATCTCAGAAATTTGTTACTCCTGCGGGTTTGACAACTTATCAAACTACTACAGGCATTTCAAAAAACATGTTGGCGTAAGTCCGAAAGAATACAAGAAAAGATTTCTGTTAAAAGCGGAGCTATAATAAGCCAGATCTCCGGTGACCTTACAGGATGTTCGGAATTTCCACCGAAAAGCTCGTGCCTTCTCCTTTCCTGGATGTTACATTTATCCGGCCTTTGTGAAGAAAAATTATTTTTTGGGTCAATGATAACCCAATACCGTTTCCATCAGCAAACTGTTTGTTGCTTCCACGATAGAACGAATTAAAGATCAGGGGTAAGTCTTCCTCCGATATTCCTACGCCCGTATCATCGAAACGCAAAATTGTTTTTTCTTTAAAATAGGTGATATAGACATTGCTCCGGTGATCATCAGAAAACTTACAGCTGTTCTCCATCAGGTTGATAAAAGCGATTTTCAACAAATATTCATTGCCATTAACGGAGATGAAATCGTCATTTTCTATTTCCTGCTCAAAAATGATATTGACCTTATAGTCCGGATTGGATTTAAGAACGCTCTCCATTGCATCTAATAGCAATTCATCCAGACGCAATTCCTTCCTGCCGATGGCAGATTGATCATAACTTGCTTTAGCCAGGTCCAGTAAGTCGTTCGAGAGTTTAACGAGTTTTTTCGTGTCATTTAAATTCAACCGAAGGACTCTTTTATATTCCTCTGTATTGCGATCTTTTAGTAATGCCAGCTCCACTTCGGTAACCATGGAAGACAGCGGGGTTCGTAGTTCATGTGATACATTGCTCACAAACTGTTTCTGCGCGTCAAACGAATTTTCCAGCCGGTCAAGCATGAGATTAAAAGTCGTGGCCAGTTCCCCGATTTCGTCTTTTGCATTTTGAACAGGTACCCTGGAGTCCAGGTTGGTGGCTGTAATTTCTTCCACCTTGTCTACCATTTCCGTTACAGGCTGCAGCGCCTTGCGCGAAAAAAACAGGCCGGCAATCCATGTTAAGATAATAACGGCAAAAAACGTAATAATAAGTGTATACTTCAGATCTTTCAATTTGGTCAGGCCATAATCATCCTGTGCTGCCGCGGTGATCACATAACTTTGATTGTTGTGCTGATAGAACAAACCTACTACCTGTAAATCGCCTTGATCAAACTCAATTTCTTTTTTAGCGACAATTTCATCGATCATCGCCCTGGTTTCCTTAACCTTATCAATATCGACAGCATCATGGTATAAAAGATGAAAGGAGGTGTCGTAAACAGCCACCTCTTCCTGGAACAAGCTATTGGGAGAATTTTTATAGATGAGCTGCAGTACGCTCGGGGTCACTTTTGCATCGAACAATAGATTCGCTTTTGTGGTGGCTTGCTGATGCAGTCGTTTGTAGTATTGCTCCTTCCTGTTCGATGCAGAGGACAAATAAATTAAAAAAGAGAAAACGAGCAGTAATGCCGCGAAGATGATGGTAAACAGCAGCGTAAGTTTATTCCTGATCTTCATATTTTAGTTATTCCTTCATAAAAATGAACCCCATACCGCTTTTGGTATGAATAAGTTTAACAGGAAAATCCTTATCGATTTTTTTCCGCAGGTAGTTGATATACACATCTACAAAATTGGTGCCTGTATCAAAATGAGTATTCCAGACCTTTTCCGCGATTTCCCCCCTTGACAGAACCCGTTCCGGGTTTTGCATCATGTATTCCAGTAAATTAAATTCTTTAGGGGTAAGATCGATAACCCTGCCGCCCCGGGACACTGACTTGGTCCTTAGGTTCATTTCAAGATCTGCAAGGCGTATAAAAGAATTCTCGTGTTTACCGGTATTTACAGGGTTTCTCTTCAGCAAGGCCCTGACCCGGGCATGGAGTTCCCGCAGATCGAATGGCTTTACCAGGTAATCGTCTGCCCCGGCATCAAAGCCTTCTACTTTGTCATCCGTAGTGCCTAATGCAGTCAGCATAAGGATCAATGAATCGGGCTTAGCGGCCCTTATATCCTTACACAAGTCAAGACCATTGATTTTCGGTAAAACGATATCCGTTATAATCAGGTTATATTCTTTGGATAATACCAGTTTTTTGCCCATTTCACCATCATAGGCAAGAGTAACCTGGTATCCCTGTTCTTCCAGGCCTCTCTTTATCAATTCTGCTACTCTTGTTTCATCTTCAATGACAAGGATGTTCATAATTGTAAAATGGTAGATTTCATCTTAGTATCCCATTAATTCCGAGCCCAAATATATTTCAAGTTTTTAATACCCTACATTTAAAGTTGATCTTTAACAAATTCAAAGAATTTCCTTCCGGAATTTTGACGGGGACATATTCGACATTTTCTTGAAAAAAGAGGAAAAACAACCGGGCGTGGTGAACCCCAAATTAAAGGAAATTTCTTTTACGGTGAGCGAAGGCGAGCCCAGAAGCCCCTTTGCTTCCAGGAAAATATGATCGACAATCGTTTGCTTAGCTGTCATGCCCGTATATTTCTTCGTCAGGAAATTCAGGTAATTAGGATGAATATGGAGGGAATTAGCGTAAAATTGAACGGATCTTTCCGTTGAAAAATGATCCTGGATCAATTCATTGAAGGATTCAATCACCTCGCAATAACTATCTAAATTTCGATAGGACGCTGTTCCGGAAAAATAGCGATCACATTGAATCAGTAATTCAAGGACCTTAACAGCAATCATTTCATCCTTATTGGTCAATTGCTGGTTATATTCTTCGAGAAGATATTCGAATATAGCCGACAGATCTTCTGTCTGCTCATATGTCAAAATCATGAATGGTTTAACGGATTTTTTAAAAATCCTTTTATTGGCGATAAGGTTTTTGGGGAAAAAATGCTCGAAAAAGAACCCCATGTCAAAGGAAAGCATAAACCCCGAGCAATCAAGTGAGAAATATTTGCCTGAATGAGGTACTCTTTGCGGAACGACCAAAAGGGTATTCTTTTGGATAGGAAAGCTGAAGTGCCCGATAGTCTTCTGCCCTGTTCCTTTTTTTATAAGCGCTATAATAAATTGCGATTGGCGATTTGCCGGAACGATGCCTTCCCAAGCGGAGACAACTTCTTCAAGCCGGTGAATATGAAAGCTGAATGTATGTTTCAGATAGGCATCCATATCGATAATGCCTTTATTCGCATATTTGCGAAAGGCATTGCGATATTCCTCAATGATTATGGCATTCTCGGAATACTTCATTATTCTGGCTTTTTACGAAGCTAACTTTGCCACCAATCAGACAATTTGACAAGTCGGTGAAGAGGCAAAATCGGTCGCCGAAACGTTTGCTGTCCATAAAGAGGGGCTCATTCCTGAACCCCTCTAGGATACTGGATATCAAAACAGGCTAGGGGTGACGACGGGAAAGCACTATGGCGTATGTTGACTATAGCGGATATTGGAGGCAGTCTATTATTTCCTTTATATAATCGATGGAAAGCGGCTTGCTGTAAAACCCTGTAACGCAGCCATAGGACAACACCTTCCGGATCTCGTCGGGACTGGCGCCAGCCGACAATACAAAGATGTGCAGCCGCTTTCTCAACGCTTTGAACGTGTTTTCCATTTGGTTCAGCAATGCGAAGCCCTCTATTTCAGGCATATGCAAGTCTGTCAGGAAAACTGTATCCGCATGTTTACCCATAATATCGTTAGCCTCTATATATGCTATCGCTTCTTTGGCAGCAGAGAATGTGATGATCTCGGCACGCCGGCTATAATTCCGGATGATCTTTCTTGCAAGTGTCAGGGCAAGCAAGTCATCGTCAAGTAAAATGAAACGCGGGAGGTTCTTCATCGGTTGTCTCTTTTATTTCAACATTCTATTTATTCACAAGACGCGCAAAGATTCACTATTTAATTTTATGAAAGTTTACAGGATCAAACAAAAACGTTGCAAAATCAAAGCGGTTTAAGAAGTACAAACCATGTGTAAGCTCCTCCTGAAACTATGATCATCAACCATTTAAAGACATAATAGGTTATCAATACATCACATTCTATTTAATATTATATTTGTAGTACTGAGCTCTTTCGAATCCTATATTGCAGCTGTCATGTATGAAATTTTATTTGAAACATTGCTTGAAGAGGTCTCGCTTACACGGGATGAACAAGATATTATTAAAACCTATTTCATTCCAAGGAAGCTAAAGAAGAGGCAATTTCTGCTTCAAGCCGGGGACGTTTGCAATCGAATTACCTTCGTTGAAAAGGGTGCATTATATTCTTACTCCACGGATGAAAAAGGGACTCAACATATAATCCAATTCGCCTTTGAAGGTTGGTGGATAGGCGACCCATATAGTTTATTGACCAAAGAACCTTCCAAATTGAATATTGAAGTATTGGAAGAATGCCAATTGCTACAATTACATAAAGACAATGAGCAAATTCTATTTAAGAAGGTTCCGGCTTTCGAAACCTATGCAAGAATTAGATTTCAGCATGCATTCATTTTCCTCCAAAAAAGGATTGAAAGCATTTTAGGGCTTTCTGCAGAAGAAAAATATAATTATTTATTAAAGGAATATCCAGTCATTCTCACGAGAGTCCCTTTACATTTAATAGCCGGCTTCTTAGGAGTTACTCCCGAATCGTTAAGCAGGATAAGAAATCAATTGACCCAGCAGATCCCTGGAAAAAACTCAAGCGTATAAGCCTATTATTCGATCGCTGCCGGCTGCTTGGCAGCACCCGTTTCATCTCCATTCCTATTCCAGTACTTCCCTTATTTCTTCCCCGACCGCCACTCCAGCTATGGCGATTCCGCTTAACATCGGAATACATAAAATCGTTACCATTTATCAAGGAAATTTCCTAACGAATGTCATTGGGGAGGGCTTATCCACGAATATACCTTTGTAATGCAAACAACACAAACAACCATCCATCTAAAAATCCCAATCATGCAACAGGAAATATTGTTATTGACCGCCACCAGTTTCGCCCACGGGCAAGAATACCAAAATAGGGATGCCGCTTCACCCGCAAACCTCACCCAAAAAGAACAATTGGAAGATGCCTGCTGGAAAGGAATGCTACAAGAAATGCTTCCGGAGATCTTGCAAAAAACGCCAAATGGCAAACATCTTCCTCTTTGGCAGATCAGGGATGCTGAAACATTTCTTGAACTGGAACTGGGTGAATCACCAGAAGCTAACGAAAACTATTATTCTGTCTACCCCCCCAATTTTCTGCCCACAAAATATCTCAACTGAGATCCAAAATGAGACGCAGCTTACATAAAATAGCATATCTCCTTTCGCTCCTTGTATCATTTTCGAAAGTCCTGTCAGCGCAGCAGCCGGCGCCCGCCGGGAATATCTTTTCCTTAACCATGCAGGAAGTCTGGGAAAAGGCAACGATTTACAATAAGAGTATCCGCATGCAAGCGCTTAAAGTGCAAGGCAGTGAAGAAGATATCAAAGATGCAAGAGCCGATCGCTTACCCGAGATCAACGTGGAAGGAGCATATGCCTATGCTAGTAATATACCTGTATACGAAAACGGATTGTTGGAAACGCCAACTCAATTACCGGCATTTCATACCTATTACCGCTTTGGAGGAGATGCCTACTTCAATCTTTATAATGGGGGTAAGACAAATATAAAAATAAAGGAACGGCAAACCATCCGCCAAATCGACGAAGAAGAAAAGAATTTAACGATCTCGGAAATTAAACTCCGCGCCTCCGCTCTTTTTCTGGGCCTGCACCGGAGCCTGATATTCAAACAACTCCTATTCAGCGATATCGACGATAAAGAAAAACAGCTTGCCCATATCCGGCAACTGCAAAAAAATGGGGTGGTTTTAAAAAGCGACGTTTTGCGGGCCGAGCTGCAATTGTCCAATCAAAAACTTTCTTTGACACAAATTGAAAATGATATTGCTATTGCCAGCCAAAAATTAAACATCCTCATGGGGCAGCCCGATAGCCTCCTTATATATCCGGAGATGACCACTGATGCCGATACATCATTATTAAAACCTTCCTCCGAATATCTTGAGGATGCTCTTCACCATGCCTATCAAAACAAAATTTCCGCCCGCGAAACCGAATTAAAGCGATTACAGCTACAGGCAGTCAAGGCCAATCTATCTCCTAAAATAGGCTTATTCGGCACTTATGCTTATACCTATCCCCAGACCCTTCTTTATCCCTACAGCGGTAATTTATTTGGCCTGGGTATGGCTGGCATAAGCGCTTCTTTCCCGATATCCGCGTTTTACCAGAACCGCCATAAAGTCAAGGCGTCCGAATGGCAGCTCAAACAACAGGAGCTGGAACAGGAAAATACCCGGGACGGCATAAGGCAGCAGGTAACGGAGGCTTATCTGCGGTACCAGGAAGCCGTTAACCGTATTTCCGTGGCGAAAACTAATATTACCCGGGCCGTAGAAAACTCCAGGATCGTCAACAATACTTATTTTAATCAGCTTTCCCTGATAACGGATCTGCTGGAAGCTAATACCGAACTCCTGCAAGCTCGTTTTGATCTGGTCTCCGCACAGATAGCGGCCCAAATGCAATACTACCAATTACTAAATGCTACAGCAAATTTTTAATGTATGAGCACAGCCAACAAACATACCACTACCGATAAACTAATTACCCGGATAACGGCCTGGATGGCAGGTGCGATCCTTTTGGCCCTCCTCATTTGGGGAATCATTTCCTTATGTAGGATCTCCGCACAGATAGAGGCCCAAATGCAATGCTACCAATTACTAAATGCTACAGCAAATTTTTAATGTATGAGCACAGCCAACAAATATACCACTGCCGATAAACTAATTACCCGGATAACGGCCTGGATGGCAGGTGCGATCCTTTTGGCCCTCCTCACTTGGGGAATCATTTCCTTAATGAGGTATTATGCATACGAGGAAACAAACGATGCCCAGGTACAGGAATATATTAATCCCGTGACCGCCAGGGTGGCTGGCTATATCCGGGAAATCCGTTTTGAAGAAAACCAGGCCGTAAAAAAGGGCGATACCCTTCTGGTCATCGACAACAGCGAGTATGCCTTGCAGCAGCAGGAAGCCGAAGCCGCTTTGCAAAACGCCCACGCCCAGGCGCTGGCCCTGAACAGCAATGTGGCAACCTCAGCCAGGTTTTCTGAGGTCAACCAGACACAGATCGGGGCTGCTAAGGCCCGCCTCTGGGAAAAGGAGCAGGAGTACGCCCGTTACAAGCAACTCTATGACGTGGAATCCGCTACCAAACAACAGCTCGAAAATGTACAGACGTCTTTGGAAGTCGCCCGTTCTGATTATCAATCCGCCTTAGATACCTACCAGGCTTCCCTGTCCAAAGTGAACGATTCCAGGGTGCAGAAAGCCGTCCTGGACGCTGAGATCAAAAGAAGGGAAGCCATGCTGAACAGGAACAAGTTGGATGTAGGTTATACTATCATCCGGGCGCCCTATATCGGTAGAATGGGACGCCGCACCATACAGGAAGGCCAACTGATACAGGCCGGTCAAACACTCGCCTTTATTGTCGACCGGCAATCCGGAAAATGGGTAGTCGCCAATTTCAAAGAGACGCAGATAAGGCACATGCATGTGGGGGACCTGGCTGAGATAGAAGCTGATGCCTACCCGGGGCAAAAATTCAACGGCCGTATCGTCTCCCTTTCCCCCGCTACCGGGTCCAGCTTCTCGATATTGCCTCCAGATAATTCAACCGGCAATTTTGTCAAAATCGTGCAACGTATACCGGTGCGCATACGTCTGATTGACACTGTAATTCTGATCGATAATCTCAGTGCCGGTATGAACGCAAATGTAATGATCCGGAAACAACCATAATATGACCCAAAGACAACTTTTATTCAAATCCTGGGTGCCCGAATGGCTTATCAAGGTCGCCATCCTTATGGTGCTGTTACCGTCGTTCGGCTTATTTGGATTGTCCATCATCAACGTGGGCGCAGCCGCAGGCTACTATGGGATCGAACCTGCGGACGTGCAGTATTCTATGGTCATATTATACGCGGCTGTGGCAAGCTTTTTTGCCCTGGAAAAGCGCTTTTCAAACTTTATAGCGTCAAGACATTATCTCCTGTGGGGTACTATCCTACAAATTGCAACCTCGTATTTATGTTACTTCATCCATAACCTGCCCTTGCTGTTTATTTGTCGTTTTTTGCAGGGCCTGGCCCTCAGCGCCTCGGTCAGTATTTGCATGACCCTTATATTTAACAGGCTTGACAGCGAACGCTCACGCGAGATCGGATACTCAGTTTTTTATGGCGTCCTGCTTTGCGCCACCCCTTTTACCAGCCTCGTCACCGCGCCGATCACTGATGCTTTTGATTATAATGCGCTCTACAAATGGCTTATTTTTATGTTCCCCCCAGGCACTCTTTTGCTGTTCACAATGATGCGGAATATAAGGCTGAACAGAAAAATACCCTTGTACCAGGTTGACTGGCCCAGCTTTGTGATCTATGGCCTGCTCTTATGCATTTTAGGCTATGTATTGGTATACGGCCAGTCCCGTTACTGGCTGCAGGACAAACGTATCCTCCTATCCTGTCTGGCGGCTCTGGCCTTATTCACCTTGCATGTGCTCAGGCAGATAAACCTCAGGAGGCCCTACTTATCCTTACGGGTATTCAAATATCGTAACTTCCGGTTAGGAACTTTCTACCTATTTATCCTTTACTTGTGCCGGGGAGCACTGAACATAACCACCACCTACTTTGCCATCGTATTAAAGCTGGATCCCATTCATATTGCTTATCTATTACTGGCCAATATACTCGGCATTATAGGTGGCGCCGTGGTATCTTCCAGGCTTATCCTTGTGAAAGGGCCAACCAGGTTAGTATGGATGGCAGGTCTTACCATCCTGCTCATTTTTCATATCTGGATGCGCCTGTTGTTTACCTCGCAGGCCAATGTCTCCGTATATATCCTTCCCCTGATCGCCCAGGGATTAGGCATTGGATTGCTGATGGCCCCCATAGTTGTTTTTATGGTATCCTCCGTACCCGCTAGTCTGGGAGGTACGGCCTCCGCCACAGGAATATTTTTCCGGTTTCTCGGCTTCTGCACCAGCTTTGCACTGATCAACTACTTTTCACTTTTCAGGCTTTCTCAACACTATGACCGCTTTCTCCAATCATTGACTGCCCTTGATCCCGGTATGTTACAGCGAACACTGGCGTACAGACAGGCCCTCATCGTCAAAGGGATGGTAACTGATCAGGCTGCCATCGTGGCTACGAGCCTGCTGAAAAGTTCCGTCAACGTTCAAGTGCAATTGAGGTACATGATCGATTATTACGAGATGATGAGTTGGCTGATCCTGGGGGTGATCCTGTTCATTGCGCCATACCCTTATTTCAAACGTACCGTCATGCATTTACAAAATCCCCCCTCTTGATGCTTTTCCAACTCTGATTGTAGCCATACCTGAAAATAAAACAGCTTAAATGTAAACAGAATAAATTATTGAAAACCTTCAAAATTGTCGAAATGAAAATAACTGATAAATATGATGTGATTGTCGTTGGCGGCGGTGCAGCTGGAATTGGCGCCGGGATCGGTGCTGCGCAGGCAGGCGCAAAAACGTTGCTGGTTGAAAGTGGCCCTTCTCTGGGCGGAGCGGCAACCCAGAAGAATGTCTTAACTTACTGCGGCCTTTATACCCAGTCCACACCATCCAGGCAAGCGATTGGTGGTGTTGCCGAAAAAGTCTTAGCTAATTTAAGAAATATGGGGGGCATTAGAACCCCGGTAAGGCTTGGTGAGCCGAGCAATACTGTTATAGCTTTGATTGACCCTGAGGCGACAAAGGTGGCATTGGATAATGTTATACAGGTTGAAGGGCTGGATCTTTTATTGCACACTATGTTAATAAGCGCATCCCGTTTAGAAAACAATATTCAAAGTGTGACATTATTTGACGACAATGGTCCACATAAGGTTGAAGGCCGGTTTTTTGTTGATGCAAGCGGAGAAGGGGATCTGGCGGCATTCGGGGGTGCGTCCATTCGTTATGGTAATCATGGTAAGGTCCAGGAAGGTAACTTGCTGTTCGCTTTGGCGGAATTAAGCCGGGCTCTGATATTTCAGCCAAACGTTGGGCTGAAGCAATCCAACAAGCCAAACAATCCGGGAATACTATTTTAACAAAAGTGAACGGATTAATAGTTCCTATGCCGGTCTCAGGAGACCTTTTAACCTACATCATTAATGCCGAGTACAGTGCACTTGATAGTGCAAGCATAACAAAAGCTGAACTAGATGGCCGGAAAAAAGCCTGGGCATATTTACAGGCGATACGAACTATACCAGGGCATGAAAAGGCTTATATTGTTTCAACCGGGCCAAAATTCGGTACACGGGAGTCACGGCATATTAACGGACGTTACCAGGTTACTGAACATGACGTAATTACCGGCACACGGCACAATGACGTTATTGCACTTGGCGCCTGGCCAATAGAATATCACCCGGGTTCAAACAAACCGCGCATCTGGAAAACCATCAAAGATGATCTTACATTTGATATTCCACTCAGAGCCCTGGAAAGCATAGATACAAATAATCTTTATGCGGCCGGGCGATTGGTTGATGGAGACGGCGGCGGTGGCGGGTCTATGCGCGTCATGGGTACCAGCTTTGCAACGGGTCAGGCCGCCGGCGTCGCAGCTGCAATGAGATCAAAGGGTAAAGGAAAAATACCTGATATCCAAAATGAACTGGAACGGCAGGGGGCAATATTAAAGGCTGATAACCTTAGTGTTGTAGAGACAGAAGCGCTATAGTGCATAACTACCACCCCAATTGCAGCCGCTGCCGTTGGCAGGTTTCCCTTTTCGCCCTCTAGTCCGCTTTGACGCTGGTACTCGTTACTATCCAGCTTTCCGAATCGCTGGAACGCAACTCGACGATCTGATCGGCGTTCTCCAGGGTAATGGAATAGTCAGGATGCTTCACTTTCCCTTCTTCCGATAGTTCGGTGATCCAGTAGTCCTTGTAATCTTTTTTGATATCCGCCAGCAGGGCCACGGGCAATTGGCCGGAAAGGATATTGTGCACGGCGTGGGGTTGACCGGTTTGCCGATCGCGGCCGGCGGCGGAGACGTGGGCAGCACTGATCAGCAGAAGAAGCGCAGCGCCGAGGAATGTCTTTTTCATATTTTTCTTGTTTAAACAGCAAAGCTATCGCAGTCCGGCAACGCCCCGTTGTTAATAGGGAGGAGCGGAGGAAACTGTTAATGTTCGTTAATGAATGGACATGGAAAGAGCCATTTAAAAATGGTTCCGGCCTGGTTTAGCGGCCGCAGCGGGAGGAAGACGTTGGGATGATCGGTAAATGGGACTAACGCTCCGAAATGAGGTCCTAATTGTTTTTATTTCAACGGGTTGCGATTTGATGGTTTTTCTTGTTCACCGTATTGGTCGCGCCCATATAGCAAAGAGCAGAAAAAACCTTGAAAATATCATTAGAGGAATTACCTTTGAGGGGAGTAAGATAATTGCACGGCAACCAGAAATATCTTATGCGCAAGCTTTAGAAACTGCTTATACTTCTTAGGATTTACAGAAAAAAATAATTCTTCCCAGGCTGTTTAGAAACAACCATTTATCACTTCTGACGTACCCGTTGATTTATTAGATGTTAAAAAATTATTGGCTGACAATGGTTTTGAAAACACAAAGAGAAGGCCCGAACTAACTTTTTTTTCAGTATCCCTTTAATTGGCTATGGCCGGGAGCCGCCTTAACTTTATCCACTTTCTCATTCCAGGCAGTAATAAAACAATTAAGCTTATGCCAAAGTATTCAATCCAGGTGAATGGTAAGACACATGAAGTAGATGTGCTCGAAGATATGCCCCTCTTATGGGTTTTGAGGGATATTCTGGGAATGAAAGGAACGAAATTCGGTTGTGGCAGGGCTCTTTGCGGGGCCTGTACCGTCCATTTGAACGATACGGCGGTACGATCCTGCAGCATTCCGGTTTCCACGATTGGTCAAAACAAGATCACTACAATCGAAGGCTTATCGGAAAAAGGCGATCATCCCCTGCAGCAGGCTTGGGAAAAATTCATCGTTCCGCAATGCGGGTATTGCCAGACCGGCCAGATCATGAACGCCGCTGCTTTGTTAAAAAGAAATGCCAAACCTTCCGAGGAGGAAATCGAGCAAGCTATGCAAGGAAATCTTTGCAGATGCGGAACCTATAACAGGATATTGCAGGCGATCCAAAGTGTAAGCGGACGGACCGTCATCGGATAGGGAATCCTGTCCGGCAAAGCAAATAGATCATCACCATTAAATAGATGGAGACACATGAAAATAGTACCACCATTTCAGAAAAAGTCAGGGAATGTCCGATCTGAGATATTCATGGCGAGCAGAAGGGACTTCCTAAGAATAGGAGGCCTGGCCGCGGGGGGATTTGTGCTGGGAGTAAGCTTCTTTAGCTGCAATGAGAAAGGGAAAAAGGTCGCATCGCTGGCACCCAGCGTGTATTTAACCATCCACCCGGATGGAGAAGTCATTATCGTCGCGCACCGTTCTGAAATGGGAACGGGCATCCGGACATCCCTGCCGCTTGTCGTCGCCGACGAGCTTGGGGCGGACTGGAGCAGAGTCCGTATTGTCCAGGCCGAAGGAGATGAAAAAAAATACGGCAACCAGAATACAGATGGCTCCTTTTCCATCCGGATGTTCTATCTGCCAATGCGCCAGGCGGGTGCAACGGCCAAATTCATGCTGATACAGGCTGCGGCACAGAAATGGAACGTTGCGGCGGCAGAATGCGACACGGATAACGGCCAGGTGGTCCATAAGGCTTCGGGGAAGACCGCTGCTTTTGGCGACCTCGTCGAGGCGGCCGGCAAAGTGGCGATACCCCCTCTGGATCAGTTGAAGCTTAAAGACCCCGGACAGTTTAAGATGATCGGACGTGCAACACCCATTATCGATCTGCATGATATAGTCATCGGGAAGGCCGTCTTCGGCATCGATGCGGCGGTAGACAATATGAAATACGCCGCGATAAAACGCTGCCCTGTCGTCGGAGGGAACGTAAAATCCTATAAAGCGGATAAGGCCCTGGCAGTGACCGGGGTCCTCAAAGTAATTGTCATCAAGGGAGGTGGCATACCTCCGACGATACATAAACCATTGAGCGGCGTCGCCGTGGTGGCCGACAATACCTGGGCCGCCATCAAAGCGCGGGATCTGCTGGAGGTGGAATGGGACCTGGGTCCCAA
>WNFI01094535.1_pt2 | contig 15212 bp, 9 predicted proteins | sample 5400471 | NCBI WGS metagenome assembly WNFI01 (sample SAMN13153348, study PRJNA577476) | soil metagenome | isolation source: 100 cm saprolite on Douglas fir-dominated hillslope | place: USA:California | collected 2013-09-17
GGCGGTTGGTTCGCCGCGCGGCCGTCGGGAACCGAGGATATTTACAAGATCTACGCTGAGAGCTTTCACGATGCCGGCCATTTGGACAGACTGATCGCCGAGGCGCAGCGCATCGTGGATGCGGCGCTCGCGGGCGACTGAAGCTAAGCGTTCAATCGTCTTGCAAGCGCGCGACACCGTTGTCCTGAGCCACACAGCCAAGCGCCTTCTGCCCTGGCTGGTGGCGGTCGGCTTTTTCATGGAATCGTTGGACACGACGATCCTGAACACTGCCGTCCCCGCCATTGCGCATGCGCTCAAGGTACCGCCGCTCAGCATGAAGGCCGTGCTCGCGACCTACACGCTGAGTCTCGCCGTATTCATCCCCGTCAGCGGCTGGATGGCCAATCGTTTCGGCACGGGGCGAGTATTCGCATCCGCGATCGGCATCTTCACCCTCGGCTCGTTTCTCTGCGGCATCTCGACCGACATCCACTGGCTGGTGGCCTGCCGGGTGCTGCAGGGCTGCGGCGGCGCGATGATGCTCCCGGTAGGACGGCTCATCATGGTCCGCAGCTTTGCCAAATCCGAGCTCATCGCCGCCATGAGCTTCGTCGCCATGCCGGGTCTGATCGGCCCCATGCTCGGGCCAGTCCTCGGCGGCCTGATCATCGGATATTTTCATTGGAGCGTCATATTCTTCGTCAACATACCCATCGGCCTGTGCGGCTTGGTACTGGCCCATCGGCATCTGCCCAATTACCGCGAGAAACGCAACTATCCGCTCGACATCGTTGGGATGGTGCTGTTCGGCTCCGGTATTTCACTGCTGTCCTACGTGCTCGAAGTATTCGGCGAAACCACCTTGAGCGGACGCGAGATGCTGGGATTGCTGGCCATATCCGCCGCACTGCTCGGGGCCTACGGCCTTAATACGATGCACACCGCGCATCCGTTGTTGCGCCTGAGTCTGGTGCGAATTCGCAGCTTCCGCGTCGCGGTGACCGGCAATCTGTTCACTCGCTTAGGGATAGGTGGAATTCCCTTTCTCTTGCCGCTCCTGTACCAAGTCGGCCTGGGCTATTCACCGATCCAATCCGGATTGCTCATCCTACCGCAGGCCTTCGCCGCGATGTCCCTGAAGCCGACGATGCCGCACATCCTGAAGAGATTCGGGTTTCGCCAGGTTTTGATCGCCAACACCATCTTCTTAGGCTTGATGATTTTTCTGTTCTCGACCATCGATGCGGGTACGCCGGTATGGATGATCGTGCTGATGGCGTTCACGTACGGATTCCTCTCGTCGCTGCAATACACCAGCATGAATTCGTTGGCGTACGCCGATGTGAACGAGCGCGAAGCCAGCGGCGCCAGCACCATCGCGAGCACCGTCCAGCAAATGGCGGCCAGCTTCGGCGTGGCCGCTGCCTCATTCGCCGCGAACCTATTCATCCCCGACCGCCTCCATGCCACCGCACCACAGATGATCCACGGCATTCACCTCGCGCTGTGGGCGCTCGGCGCATTGACCATCGTGTCGACCGTTGTCTTCAATGAACTCAAAAGCGGCGACGGCGACGCGGTGAGCCGCCATAAGGCCGAGCTTCCGACGGGGTGAGCGTCCTGCCGTGGTGGACATGCATGCGTTATGACTTTTGCGTTGTGGGCGGTGGCATCGTTGGCTTGGCAACCGCTCGTGAAATCCTGCGACGCCGGCCCGGCGCCAGCCTGGTGCTGCTCGAGAAGGAAGCAGACCTTGCCACCCACCAGACCGGCCACAACAGCGGCGTCATTCATGCCGGTGTCTACTACGCGCCCGGCTCCTTGAAAGCGCGCCTGTGCCGCGCCGGGAATCAGCAAACCAAGCAATTCTGCGCCGAGCACGGCATTCCGATAGAGGAGTGCGGCAAACTCATCGTGGCGACCACGCCTATCGAGGTGCAACGCCTCGCGGATTTGCGCAAACGCTGCGATCTCAATGAAATCGCTACGCAAGAGGTCGCTGGCGCGGATCTGGTCACGCTCGAGCCGCGCATCGGCGGGCTCGCAGCGCTGCTGGTGCCCAGCACCGGTATCGTCGACTACCGACGCGTCGCGCTGGCGCTGGCCGAGGACATCCGTAAACACGGTGGCGAAGTGCGGCTGCGCTCATGCGTGCGCAGCATCACCGAGCAATCCAGCGAGGTGGAGGTCGTCCTGACCGACGGCGAGCCTATTCGCGCCACCCAGCTCATCGCCTGCGCCGGTCTGCAGGCGGACCGGCTGGCGCGCACCGCGCGGCTCAATGTGCACCTACGGATCATTCCGTTCCGCGGCGAATACTTTCAACTGCCGATCGACAAGTCGGAGATCGTGCGTCACTTGATCTATCCCGTACCCGATCCCGAGCTACCATTTCTCGGCGTGCACCTGACCCGGATGATCAGCGGCCGCGTGACGGTGGGACCGAACGCCGTGCTCGGGTTTGCGCGCGAAGGATACCCTCACTTCTCATTCAATCTACGGGATACGGCCGAGACCTTAAGTTTTCCGGGATTCTGGCGCGTGGTTCGCAAGCACTGGCGCTCGACGCTCAGCGAGCTGAGTGGCTCGCTGATAGGGAACCGTTACTTGCAGGAATGCCGCAAGTACTGCCCGGAGCTCACGACGCAGGATCTGCAACCCTATCCCGCCGGCATCCGCGCCCAGGCAGTGCTCGCCGACGGTACTCTGGTGCACGATTTCATGTTCGCCGACACTCCGCGCATGGTTCATGTGCTCAACGCCCCGTCACCCGCAGCCACCGCAGCCTTGCCGATCGCGGGCGTTATTACAGCGCGCGCGCTGCACGAGGCGGAATAGCTGCTCGGCGGAGCCACGCTGCGCGGTTCGGAAAAGCTCCCTATCCAGCTAATGGTGCGCCAAACGCGTGGTACATGACGTCGAAGCGCCGGCCATGAGACTAGGTGTCTTAGGACTCATTCCTCTTTGATTGCGTGGCCGCCGAATTGGTTGCGCATGGCCGACAATAGTTTGTCCGTAAACGAATCGGCGTCGCGGGAACGCAGGCGTTCGAGCAATGACAGGGTGATGACCGATGCGGGCACGCCCAATTCGATGGCCTCGGCCACGGTCCACCGTCCCTCGCCCGAATCGGCCACGTAGGGGGCGATCCCGTGCAAGGTCGGGTTCTTTTCCAGCGCATTGGAGGTCAGATCCAGCAGCCACGAGCGCACCACGCTGCCGTAGCGCCAGATCTCGGCGATCTGGTGCAAGTCGAGCTTGAACTCGCTCTTGTGCTGAAGAATGGAAAAGCCCTCGGCGTAGGCCTGCATCAGGCCGTACTCGATGCCGTTGTGGATCATCTTGGTGTAGTGGCCGGAGCCGACGGCCCCGACTCGACCCCAGCCGCGATCCGGTGCCGGCGCGAGGGTCTCGAAGATCGGCCGCAAACGCTCGACCACGGCTTCGTCGCCGCCGATCATCAGGCTATAGCCCTCGGCGAGCCCCCACACTCCGCCGCTGGTGCCGGAATCGACATAGTGAATCTGGCGCTGCGCCACTGCCGCCGCACGGCGCTGAGTGTCGCGATAGTTCGAATTGCCGCCGTCGATGATGGTGTCGCCCGCCGCCAGCAAGGGGGTGAGGCTCGTGATCGTGGCGTCGGTGATCGCTCCGGCCGGCACCATCAGCCAAATGACGCGGGGAGCCTGGAGTTTCCCGACCATCTGTTCCAGCGAGGCCGCGGATTGCGCGCCCTTCTGTTCAAGGGCAGTGCGCGCATCGACGGCGGGATCGTAACCAACCACCTTGTGACCGCCGCGGAGCAGCCGCTGCGCCATGTTGGCGCCCATGCGGCCCAAGCCGATCATTGCGATTTGCATAAATTTCAACCCGTCCGTGCAAAGGCATCAGCACTGAGTATAGATCTCGACGGGAGGCGAGGTACAGCGGGATCTGGCGGTGCCGTCAGGAGCGTTTCAGCATGATCATGACGGCCGGACTGCCCACCGGTTCGAAGCGGCCGGTGAACTGCAGACCGCCGGTCGCCGAGCTGATGCGAAACGACGTGATCGAATCGCCCTTCTGGTTGCACGAATACAGGAACTCGCCGCCCGGATCGATGGTCAAGGAGCGCGGATAGTCCGCATGCACCCAGATTTCCGAAATCATCCGCAGCTGACCGTCATTCGCCACTGCAAAAATCGCGACGGTATTGTGCAATCGATTCGATACATAGACGAAGCGGCCGTCCGCGCTGACGAGAATTTCCGCCGACAGATTGCTGCCGCTGAACTTCGGCGGCAATGCCGACACGAGCTGCTTGGGTTTGAACCCGCCTTTCGCGGCGTCGTAGTCGTAGACGGCAATCTTTGCATCGTGTTCATACAGGTTGTAGAAAATCCGCCCGTTCGGATGGAACGCGAAGTGGCGCGGCGCCGAGCCGGACGGTGCGGCGACCACGGGCACGTCGGCGGGCAGCAGCCGTCCGGCCTGCGCATCGAAGCGCCAGACCAGTGTCAGATCGAGTCCCGCATCGTTCGCGATGACGAATTGCCCGCTCGGATCCGCCGCGACCATGTGCACATGCGGACTATCATGATCGCTGACCGCGAATTGCCCGGGCGGGTCGTCCACCGCTCGCGCGCGGTGGCGTGGGCCCACGCTCGGTCTCACGTCCGAAGCCTCGCCGAGCGCGCCGTCAGGACCCACGGGGAAAACGGCGACGTTGCCGCCGCCGTAGTTGGCGACGAACACGAAACGGTCGGACGGATGCACGCTGACATAGGTGGGGGTGGTGCCGGCCGAGCTCACGGCGCCCAATCGCCTGATCTGCAAACTCTCGCCGTCGATGGCATACGAAACCACGGCGCCGCTGCGTGCCCCCTGGAAGTTGTCGATCTCGCTGACCGCGTACAGGCGTGTCTGCGCCGGATTCGAGGCAAGCCAGGATGGATTGCGAATATCGTCGAACACGTGCAATTGCGTCAGCGCGCCGGAGGCTTTGTCCATTCGAAACAGGTAAATGCCGCCGCCATTCGGCGTGTAGGTGCCGACGTATGCGTAAGCATAGGTCTGCGGCGCCGCACCGACCTCCGGCGCATTCGCCGCGTAGGGGTAAGCCGCCGGCGCGGCGAGCAGCGAAGCAGCCTTTAGAAAATCGCGGCGAGTGATTCTTGGGTCTAGCAACACGTCCCTATTGAGCGAGTTTTCAGATGTTCAAGAAAAATCCTTTCGATACCGTATTGTTCAGCGATTCCTGCCTCAATTGAAGCGGCAAACAGGCAAAGATCTGTGAAGTCGCCCGAGATTCGGCGGGCGGGCGTCGCCTGCCGGCGACAGGGCGGCTATAGCGCCCTGGAGATCAGTTCCTTCATGATTTCGTTGGTGCCGCCGTAAATTCGCTGCACGCGCGCATCGGCGAACATTCGGCACACCAGGTATTCGTTCATATAGCCGTAACCGCCGTGCAATTGAACGCACTCATCGATGACTTCCTGCTGTGTGTCCGTGATCCAATACTTCGCCATGGATGCGGTGACGGTATCGAGAGTTCCGGCGACGACCTTGGCGATGCAATCGTCGACGAAGACGCGGGCGATGTGCGTCTTGGTGGCGATCTCGGCCAGCTTGAACTTGGTATTCTGAAATTCGGCGATGGTCTTGCCGAACGCCTTGCGGTCCTTGACGTACTTGATGGTTTCGGCGAGCGCCCCCTCCATGGCGGCCACGGCGGCCACTGCGATCAGGGCGCGCTCGTACGGTAAATCGCCCATGAGCTGATAAAACCCCTGACCCTCCGCGCCGCCCAGAAGATTGGCCGCCGGCACCCGCACGTTTTCAAAAAAAAGTTCCGCCGTGTCCTGCGACTTCATGCCCATCTTGTCGAGAATTCGGCCGACGCGAAAACCCTCCAGGTTCGCCGTTTCCACCATGATGATGGATGTGCCCTTGGCTCCCGTGCCGGGCTGCGTCTTGACGACCAGGGCGATCAGACCCGCGAGATACCCGTTGGTGATGAATATCTTCGAGCCGTTGATGATGTAATCGTCGCCGTCGCGGACTGCGCGAGTTTTGAGGCCTTGAAGATCGGAGCCGGCTCCGGGCTCCGTCATGCCGATGGCGCCGATCAGTTCACCGCTCGCCATGCGCGGCAGGAAGCGATGTTTCTGCTCCTCGGTGCCGTGATTGACCAGGTAGTGAGCGCAAATACTGTGCACGCCCTGACCGAAACCGCTCAAGCCCCGCCGCGCCAGTTCCTCGTAGAGCACGGCTTCATGCCGGAAGTCCCCGCCGACGCCGCCATACTCGGCGGAGACATCCGTGCACAGGAGACCCATCGAGCCGGCCTTGAGCCAGATATCCTTGCCGACATGCTGCTGTTTGCGCCACTCAACCTCGTTCGGCACCATCTCGGCGTCGAGGAAGCGCGCCGCCGCATCTCGAAAGATCGACAGATCCTCATCCATCCAGGGCGATACGTAATTGTTCATGTCACTGGACGGTCAGTGTTCACGTCACTTTGCGGACTTGGCAGGCAGCGGCTCCGCGGGTATGTCGGCAACGTCGGCCGCCGGAGCATCGGCTGTCTCCGGCACATGCGACCGCCGCTGTTGCTTCGCGTCCTGGCGCGCCTTCCTGGCGGCCTCCTTTTGCTTCTTCGCGTGACGATAATTCGGCTTTGCCAAGGGAATTCTCCAAAATGATTTCGAATTTTGTGATTTCGATCTTACTCTGCCTGCACCGAAACGCGAACCGATAAACGATGCTGCCCCCCGCCGACGATGACGCCGCGCAGCGGCGAGACATCGCCGAAGTCTCGGCCCCAGGCGATGACGATGTGGTCGGTGCCCACACGCACGTCGTTGGTCGGATCGAAGTCGATCCAGCCGCAGGGCGGGCAAAACACCGAAACCCAGGCGTGCGATGCATCCGCGCCCAGCAAAGCCGCATCGGATCCCGGCTGCGGTGTGGTCCGCAGATAGCCGCTGACGTAGCGAGCCGCGAGACCCCGGGAGCGCAGGCACGCCAGCATGATGTGGGCGAAGTCCTGGCAGACGCCGCGGCGCGCCGTGAACGCCTCCGACACCCTGGTGCTGATGTTCGTGGCACCCGGCGCGTAGCTGAAATCACGATGAATCTTGTGCATCAAGTCTTCGGCGGCCAGCAGCAGCGGGCGGCCCCGCACGAAGCAATCCGCGGCGTAGTCGCTGAACGTTTGCTTGATCCTGACGTAACTCGACTCCATCCGGAATCGGCAGGCATCGAGATGGACGGCGCTCATTGGCCGACCCGAATAATTCAGCGCGCCGCGAACCTCCTCCCAGGCAGCTGATTCCGCGTCCGTCGCGTCGCGGGCCTTCCTCACCTCGACACCCACTTCGGCCAGCACTTCGAGGCGATCGTGCGGTAGATCGTACTCGAGGCGGGTGACGAAATTGCCGAACGCGTCGATGTCTTCGCGGCGCGTGCTGGGTTCCGGATCGAGCGCAATCGATCGCGAATGACAGAATTGATCTGGCAGGTCGCGGGGGGTCAGATGCAATAGTTGATGCGAGTGCGCGACGTCGCCGCCGTAATGATAGACGGTTTGGTGGCGCACTCGATAACGCACGGCAGCGCTCACGCGGCCACCGTGCGAATCTCGGCATCGATGAGCGAGAAATACTTCAGAGACAAGCGGTCGGACAGTCTGCCGGCGGCCAGCCCAAGGCCGCTCAGCTGTTCCGCGAGGCCTTGCCGCGCCCGCACGGCGCGAGGACTGTCGCCCTCGATGGCGCTCAACTGCATTTCCTCGACGAGTCCCACGGCCTCGTCGAGCGTGTCGTCCGGTGCGCCGCCGAGCGACGCTGCCACCCTCACCAAGGAATGCTCGAGCGCATGCCATTGAAACGCGAGCGCCCGGGGGTTGGTCTGATCGAACACCAGCACGTCGATGACCGACCCCAACCGCGGCGCCGCCAGATAGCGCGTGCGATAGGTGATGGTGCTGTCGCCGATGTCGAGCAGCCACTCCAATTCACTCTGCACGGGTGTTTCCCCTGACCGGAGCCGCTGCGCCAGCAGTTCGGCCAGGAACTGCAGACGCTCCAGGCGGCGGCCGATCATCATCAGGCGCCAACCGTCGTCCTGGGTCATGTCATCCAATGCGAAGCCCGCGAGCCCCGCCAGCGACAGGAGCAGCGCATTCAAGGTCCCCCGCGGATCGCGCTTGGCGAGGGCGGCCTCTTGAAACTCGCGTTGCAGGACGCCGATGGCGCGCCAGTTTTCCGCCGACAAGCGGCTGCGTGCCTGTGCAGCGCACCACCCCAGGCGTTGCAGATCGGCGGCCAGACCCAGTGGATTCACGTCGTCGAACAACGCGGGTGCGACGAAATGCCCGCAGGTCTCGAGGACCTGCGGCCACAGCAGTGCGTTGGGACGCACCCGCAGGGTTGCGCGCAGCAGCCGCGCCTTGTCCTCGCATCGCTCACTGTAGCGTCCCAGCCAGAACAGGTTCTCGGCCAGGCGCGACGGTAAATCATCGTGGCGTGCCGAGCGCGGAGCCGCGCTCGCGGCCATGCTCTCGTCGACCGGTCGCCGATCCGGCGCAAGCACCCAGACGTCCTTGCTGCCGCCGCCTCGCTGCATGGACACGATGTCTGCGGAATCCGATGCAATGCGTGCGAGCCCTCCCGGCATCACACGATAGCCCGACGGGGTCGCAATGGCGTAGACGCGAATACCGAGCGCGCGTGCCGAAAATCCTGGGTGACCGCCCGCCCCGGAGCCGGCGGCCCCGCCGCTGCGCCACACCGGTGCCTGAGAGAATGCCAGGCGCTCCTGTGCGACGTAAGCGTGCGGCCGGGCGATCAGGCGGTTGGTCAGATTCTCGCGCGCGGCGATGTCCAGATCGCGGCCGAACACCGTGCGGAAATTTTGATTGGGATAGGTCGGCTTGATGACCAGGCGTTCGATGTTTTCCAGCACATAGTCGAGGGCGAGCCGCTCGCCGCACCACCAGGTTGCGACCGACGGCAACCGCAACGTCTCCCCCAACAGGCGCTCCGCGGCGGCCGGCATGAAACCCATCCACGCGGCCGATTCGAGCACGCCGCTGCCGAGGCCATTGGCGAGCACCACCCTGCCCGCGCGCACCACGCCGATGAGACCGGGCACGCCGAGCGCCGAGTCGGCGCGCAGCTCCACCGGATCGCAGAAATCATCGTCCAGCCGGCGCAGGATGGCGTGCACTCGGCGCAGGCCGCCGAGTGTTTTCAAATAGACCGTGTCGCCGCGCACGGTGAGATCGTTGCCCTCGACCAGGGGCAGACCCAATTGACGGGCAAGGTAGGCGTGTTCGAAATAGGTCTCGTTGAACGCGCCCGGGGTGAGGATGACCGCCAAGGGCACCTCCTCCTGGGGTGCATGCCGCAGCAAATTTTCGCGCAAGGCCACGAAAAAGCCGCCGAGCGAACTCACGCCGAGGTCGCCCAGCAAGTCCGGGAACACCCGCGAGACGATTTGTCGATTTTCCAAGGCATAACCGAGCCCGGACGGAGTCTGGGTTCTATCATCGAGCGCCCACCAACGGCCATCCGCGGAACGCGAAATGTCGACGGCATGCACGTGCAGCCAATTTCCGCCCGCCGGCGTAATGCCATGGCACGGCCAGAGAAAGTTAGGATGACCGAACGGCAATTCCGCCGGAACCGTGCCGTCCGCCAGCAATTGCTGCGGTCCATAAATATCCGCCAGCAGAGCGTCGAAGAGCCGTGCCCTCTGCGCCACACCCAGTTCGATTTCGCGCCACTCTGCGGCGGTCAGCAAAATCGGCAAGGGATCGAGCACCCAGGGACGGTCGCGCCCCTGCGGATCGGCATAGACATTGTAGGTAACGCCGTTTTCCAGGATCAACCGGCGCGCCAATTCGACGCCGCGCCGCACGGCATCGGCGCCGTCTCTCGCCAGGGCGTCGATCAGCGGACGCCAATGCGTGCGCACATCCCCTGCCCTATCGAGCAGCTCGTCGTAGCGGCGCGTGTCGCTCAAATAGGATTCAAGGCGCGCGTCGATCATCGCTCAGGCGCAAATCGAGCGTGAATGGAAATTCCGCGTGGGTCCCGGCCGGCGGCGCCGCCATCGTTCCTGGGGTATGTCCCATGCGGAAAAAGCGCGCCAAACGGCGGCTCTCCGCCTCGAACGAATTCACCGGAAATCGTTCGTGGCTCAAACCGCCCGGGTGAGTGACGTGATATTGACAGCCGCCCCGGGAGCGATTCATCCAAGAGTCGAAAAGATCGAAGGTCAGCGGCGAATGCACGCCGATGCCGGGGTGCAATGCGGACGCAGGCTGCCATGCCCGGTAGCGCACCGCCCCGACGAACTCGCCCACCTGTCCGGTGGGCTGCAGCGGCACCGCGCGGCCGTTGCAGGTGACCACATACCGGTCCGGCGCGAGGCCGGACACCTTGACTTGCAGCCGCTCCACCGAGGAATCCACGTAGCGCACCGCGCCGCCCGCCGCACCCTCCTCGCCCATGACGTGCCATGGCTCGAGAGCCTGCCGCAGCTCGAGCTGCATGCCGCGCGCGGCGAAATCGCCGTACTTGGGAAAACGAAATTCGAAGTGCGGCGCGAACCAGCCGGGCTCGAGCCCGAATCCTTTCTGCTGCATTTCCGCGATCACATCGGCAAAGTCCTGTTCCACGAAATACGGCATCAAAAACCGGTCATGCAGCTCGGTGCCCCAGCGCACCAACTTCGTAGGCGCATACGGTTTGCGCCAGAACCGCGCCACCATGGACCGCAACAACAACTGCTGCGTGAGACTCATGCGCGCATGCGGCGGCATTTCGAACGCACGCATCTCGAGCAATCCCAGTCGTCCCGTCGGTCCGTCCGGCGAATACAATTTGTCGATGCAGAACTCGGTCCGGTGCGTGTTTCCCGTGACATCGATCAGAAGATTGCGCAGCAGGCGGTCGACCAGCCACGGCGGTACTCTCTCGCCGGGATTCGGGAATTGGCGGAAGGCGATTTCCAGCTCATACAGCGAATCGTTGCGCGCTTCGTCCACGCGCGGCGCCTGCGAGGTGGGGCCGACGAACAACCCGGAAAAGAGATAGGACAGCGACGGATGATTGTGCCAGTAGCTGAGCAGACTGCGCAGCAAGTCGGGGCGGCGCAGGAACGGCGAGTCCGGAGTGCTCGCACCGCCCAGCACGAAGTGATTTCCGCCGCCGGTGCCGGTATGGCGGCCGTCCAGCATGAATTTCTCGGCCGACAAGCGCGACTCTCGCGCAGCCTCGTACAGAAACGCGGTGCGCTCCGACAGCTGATCCCAATCGGCGGAGGGCTGAACATTGACTTCGATGACTCCGGGATCCGGCGTCACGCGAAAATTGCTGATGCGCGGATCGTTCGGCGGTTCATAGCCTTCGAGAATGATGGGCTGCGCCAGCGCTTCTGCCGAGGCCTCTACCGCCGCAACCAATTCGACGTAGTGCTCGAGCTCGCGTGCCGGCGGCATGAAAATGTACAGCACGCCGTTGCGCGTTTCTGCGCACAGTGACGTGCGCGCGATGCCTGCGGCGGATTCCTTCGGCAGCGGCGGCTCGGTCTCGGACGCAGCCCGATCGGCCGGCGGCGCGGGCACGGCATCGTGTTCGCGGAACTGCCGGCGAATGTCGGTGTGCCGCGGCAGAGCGGGGAAGCTCCGCGACGGATCCGGCGCGTGAATGAAGGGATAGTCGCCGGCGGCGGCCCAGGGCTGCGAATCGAGAGGCAACCGATACCCGATGGGTGAATCGCCGGGGATCAGGTAACAACGTTCGCTGCGCAGGAACCACGACCCCGTCTGCCACCCTGCACCGTCTGCGCTGCGCGCAATGGGCAGGACGTGGCCTATGGTCTCGCCCAAGCCTTGTTCGAAGATCTTCGCCAGGCGCGCACGCTCCATCGGATCCTCGAGCCGCGAATCGAGCGGATCGACATTCGCCGGCAAGCGGCGCTCGCGCCATAGGTAGTAGAAAGCGTCTTCGTAGGCTGGAAATACGAACTTCGGATCCAGCCCCAATTCCTCCGCGACGCGCACGAGGAAGCGCCGCGCCGTGTCCTCGGTCACCGAATAGCGGGTTCGCTCATCGGCAATCAATTCTGAGTTCGCCCACAAAGGCTCCCCATCCTTTCGCCAATAGCAGTTCAATGACCAGCGCGGCAGCTGCTCTCCCGGGTACCACTTGCCTTGACCGAAATGCGCGAGACCCGAGGGGGCGTATCTATTCTTCAAGCGGTGATATAAATCGGCGGCCAGCCGGCGCTTGTTGGGACCCAGCGCGGCGGTGTTCCATTCGGCACCGTCCGGATCATCGATCGACACGAACGTGGGCTCTCCGCCCATCGTGAGCCGCACATCCTGAGCCGCGAGGTCCGCGTCGACCGCGCGGCCCAAAGTCTCGATGGCCGACCACTCTGCATCGCTGTAGGGCTTGGTGACGCGCGGCGCCTCCCAGACTCTTTGCACGCTCATGCGGTGCTCGAACGACGTCTCGCACTCATCGACCGCTCCGCTGATGGGCGCGGCCGCGGACGGCTCCGGCGTGCAAGCCAGCGGAATATGACCTTCGCCGGCCAGCAATCCCGAGGTGGGATCGAGCCCGATCCAACCGGCGCCGGGCAGGTACACCTCGCACCAGGCATGGAGGTCGGTAAAGTCCTCCTTGGCTCCGACAGGTCCGTCGAGCGCCTTCACATCGGGCACCAGTTGGATGAGATAGCCGGAAACGAACCGGGCTGCGAGACCCATGTGGCGCATCAACTGCACCAGCAGCGCCGCGGAGTCCCGGCACGATCCAGAACGGTTCGCCAGCGTTTCTTCGGGCAATTGCACACCGGGTTCGAGGCGAATCAGATAGCGAATTTCGTGGGCGAGACGCTGATTGACGCCCACGACGAAATCGATGGTGCGGCAGCGTTGACGGGAGATTCCGGCCAGATAGCTTGCGACAAGCGGCGTCGCCGGCGCCTTGACCAAGTACGGCACCAATTCCCGGCGCTCATTCGAGTCGTATTTGAAGGGAAATTTTTCCGCGTACGGCGTGAGAAAGAAATCGAACGGATTGATGACTGACATTTCGGCCACCAAATCGACTTCGATTCGAAGCTCATGGGTCTCGTCCGGGAATACCAACCTCGCCAGGTAGTTCGCCTGAGGATCTTGCTGCCAATTGATAAAATGATCAGTCGGCTGCACCTTGAGCGAATAGCTCAGAATCCGCGTCCGGCAGTGCGGGGCGGGGCGAAGGCGGACCACCTGCGGGCTCAAGCCCACCAATCGGTCATAGCGATAGTGGGTGACGTGATTCAAGGCAATATGGATCGACATACATCTCCGTTACGCACCATGGCGGTGCATAACAAAACCGCGACAGGAGGGCCGTGCTGGCCGAATTGTATAACGCGCGCTCAGGACGTAGGGCCGGCAAAGCCCAACCCACGTTGCTACTATAGCGGGACGTGACGGATCAGACGCAAAAGTCCTGGCTGCGCTCCGCGAGTTTCGGCCTCGCCATTCTCTCGTTCATCAACTTGTTCAGCTACTTGGATCGCTACGTCGTATCCGCGCTGATCGAAAGCCTGAAACATTCGGATCTGGGACTCTCGGATGCGAATTTGGGATCTCTCATGTCCGGCTTTCTGGTGGTATACACCCTGACGGCGCCCGTATTCGGCGCGTTGGGCGATCGACGTTCGCGGCCTCGATTGATCGCTCTGGGCGTGGCCTGCTGGAGCTTCGCCACCGCCCTGTCGGGGTTTGCGGGCAGTTACCTGGCGCTGCTCGCGGCGCGCGCCTCCGTGGGCGTGGGTGAGGCGGCCTACGTCACGATCGCACCGAGCCTGCTGTCGGACTATTTTCCAGTGCGTCAACGCGGCCGCGTGATGGCCATTTTCTTCTGCGCAATACCGGTGGGTTCTGCGCTGGGTTACGTGGTTGGGGGACTGGTCGACAAGCACTATGGCTGGCGCATGGCATTCTTCGTCGCCGGCGTTCCCGGCTTGCTGCTGGCGGCACTGTGCTTGTTGCTGCGGGATCCGCCCCGCGGCTCCCAGGACGTGGGCACTGCGCAGTCGAGCGCCGCGCGTTTGAGCACTTCGCCATCGGACTCTGCGCCATCGAACTTCGCGCCATCGGGCTCCGCGCAAGCGAACTCCGTGCCGGTGGGCAACCCGGCATCGAACTCTCCGCCGGAAAGCTTGCGCCAGAGCACGTGGGCAGCCTATGGCCACCTCCGGCGCAACAAGCCGTATGTGCTGACGATTCTAGGGTACGCCGCGTATACCTTTGCCGTGGGCGGCCTCGCCGTGTGGATGCCGGCGTTCCTCGAACGCGCCCGCGGTGTTCCGCGCAGCGAGGCCACCGTGAGTTTCGGGGCCATCGTGGTAATCACCGGCTTCATCGGCACTTTCGTCGGCGGCTGGCTGGGCGACTACTGCGCCAAGTATTCGCGGCGGGCCTATCTTTGGCTGTCCGCGATCGCGACCCTCGTTGCAGCGCCTTTCGTGTGGATGGCGCTCACCACGAATTCCCACACGGTGTACCTCGTATGCATGGTGTGGGCGCAATTGTGTCTCTTCCTGTCGACCGGGCCGATCAATGCCGCCATCATCAATCTCGTCTCGGCCACCGAGCGGGCCACGGCGATCGCCCTCGGCGTGTTCGTCATTCATGTGCTGGGCGACGCGCTCTCGCCGCCCCTCATCGGCGCATTGTCCGATCAATTCTCCCTGGCGCAGGCGGTCAAGATAGTGCCCATCGCGGTCGTGATCGGCGGCTGCATATGGATCTGGGCGGCGAGCGTACAGGCGCGCGCGGACGCGGTTGCCGGCATGGACACCGCTATACGAACAATCCCGGGCTAGATCCAGCCCAAGCACTTCTGCCAACCGCACGCGCCTGATAGGTGCTTTTGTCCGTCCTATCCGCCGACATCAGGCTCCCACCCTCCTCTCACATCCGCTGTATGGATCTTCTGGTATTGACCAATCACTGATATATCACATATGTTCCGCAACTCGCGAAGCTGTCTGAATCCAGTAAAGGGGGGCCCAAGCTTGAAGCCGCAGTCTGATTCTATCCTCGGAAACCCCTGGATTCAGTTGGCGCTCGGGGTCGCCTGTATGGCCGCCGTCGCTAATATGCAATACGGCTGGACGCTGTTCGTAGCCCCTATCGACGCCAAGTACCACTGGGGCCGGTCCGCAATCCAGGTCGC
>WNFI01194073.1_pt1 | contig 15212 bp, 16 predicted proteins | sample 5400471 | NCBI WGS metagenome assembly WNFI01 (sample SAMN13153348, study PRJNA577476) | soil metagenome | isolation source: 100 cm saprolite on Douglas fir-dominated hillslope | place: USA:California | collected 2013-09-17
CCGGATGATCGTATGGTGCTAGACCTGACCATCGAGCAGGCAGGACTGCCGGCATTTGATGAACAGAACGTGGCACGCTGGCGCATCTATGCCCTGGTATGGTTGCTTGTCACACAGGCCTATCACGTCGCCCCGGAGGTCGTAGGTGAGAAGCATACCTATCTGATTGCTCCGGAGAAGCGAGCCTTTGCGCTCAATCTCCTGGAACGCTGGCTGGATAGCTTGCGCCTGAGCAAAGGTCTCCATGAAGCTATCCTGGAAGCAGATCGTATCGCTGCCCTGGGGAATGATATGAGCAGGGCGACGGTCAAACATGGCCCTTTTCTCTCCTATGCAGCAGAACGCGCTATCTTTGCCAACACCTGCACCAATCTAGGGCAACAGAGCAGTCGAGAGCTGCTGGAGGCGCTGGCCTCGCTTCAAGAGGATCTCCAACGTCACGCTCAAGGGGTCTGGAGTTATAAGGATAGCCACTCTCGTCCCCAGTCCATTCCCTGGGGCGAGTTGGCACGGCTCAGCGCCGCTGTCCAGATGCTGCTTGATGCCTCGCCGCTCAAAGACTGGGCCAATCCCGGCGAAGCTCTCGCCTGGTACACGAAGGACGGCTGGCGTGTCGATACAGCTGGCGATGAACTTCTGCGCAATCTGAATAGACCCGTTCCAGAGCTGCTCACCATCATTACACCGCTTCGCCAGGCCTACCGGGCGCGTTGGGAGGATTGCATGATCCGGTGGTCGGAAGTATGGACTGCCGCCGGTTGTCCAGTCCCTGATCTGCAGAGCGCAGGAGCATGGATAGCAGGACTCCTTAAACAATCTAAGCAAGCTACCGCCATGATCATCGCCGATGCGCTGCGCTATGACCTGGGCATGACCCTGGCAGCACGACTCAATAAAGGGGAGGGTACAGAACGGGCCGTCGTCTCTGCTGCTCGTACCGCTCTTCCAACCATTACCGCGCTCGGTATGGGCATGGCTCTCCCTCTTCCTGAAGAAGACCTGCAGGCGGATATCGTTGACGGCAAGTGGCAGCTTCGCCAGGCGAGACATTCGGCCAACCTGAGCATCGCTGAACAACGCCGCGAATGGCTCAGAACGCAGGGGAAAGTAGCAGCTGAGGCGCTTTTAACAATGGAGGATGTGCAGAATGGCAATGTGCCAACTCCACAAGCCAAACGGAACCGCCTCGTCGTCTTCGATGATTTGATTGACAAGCTTGGCCACGATGAAGAACTGGAGGCGATGGGCAGTGACCAGGTGATGCAGCGTTACCTCACGGCGATTGGGCATCTGCGCGATAAGGGCTGGCTGCGTGTGCTGGTCGTCACCGATCATGGCTTCATTCACTGGCCTGGGAGCGATGAACGTAACGTTCCGCCCCCTGTTCCCGGTCCGGCCTATAGCTCAAGGCGGGCGCTAGCCTATCCAGAATACATCAAGCTGAGCGGGCCGCAGGGACTCGCGCCTGGCGGAAAATGGCGTATCGCCTTTCCCAGTGGAGCTGCCAGCTTCCGAGCGTACGGGGGGCTGGGCTACTTTCATGGCGGCGCATCGCTGCAAGAGTGGATCATCCCGTGCATCAAAGTCGAGTGGCCACAGAAAGCCAGCCCTGTCAACGTCAGGATTCAACCGATCGAGCAAATACTCAGCCTGCGCCCAAAGATCATCCTGGAAATTGAGCGTGATGGGATGTTTATTGAAGATACCATATCGCGCCAGGTAGAGGTCAGTCTGCTGGACGCACGGCAAAAGACCGTTCTTTTCCGTTCAGAATCAGAGACCATCACACCAGATCAGGAGCAGGTAGCAATTGCGCTCCAACCCCGTGAGGATGTGCAGGCCGAACGAGGGACGGCGCTCATCATTCAAGTGCGGGACCTGCGTACTGATGAAGTCATTGCTACTGAGAATACCACTCTGATGGTTCCGTTAGAGAATTGGTAAGAAGATGATACAATAGGCAGGATGACACGACCAGGAGAAGGAGACCCATGACTATAGCGAATGCCCCCTTTGTTGCAGACGAACTCGACCACCTGCTCTTTGCCACCTTTCCCGGCTTAGTGATTCGTAAGGACCTTGCACAGGAGATTCGCGGGACGAGTAAGGCACCATCCTACGTGATCGAGTTCATGCTGGGGAAGTATTGCGCCAATCTGTTCGACGATGCCGAGGTGCGCGAAGGTTTGCGTTTTGTACATGAGGAGGTGGCAAAGTACATTCCTCGCGGTGATGAAACAGAGAAGATCAAAGCGGATATCCGCGAACACTCGCCACGCCGGCTCATTGATATGGTGAAGGTCGAACTCGATCAAAGCCTGAAGGAGGGTGTGTACTGGGCGCACCTGATGACGGCGAACATTCGCTATGTCAATATTTCTCCGCAGATCATCGCCAAATATGAGCGTCTCCTGCTGGCGGGGGTATGGAGCAGGGTCGTGCTCCACTACGATGATGACATCCGCTACCGTGGCAAGACCTATCCGTTCGTGATCTCACGCTTAGACCCCATCCAGGTGAGTCATGTCGACCTGGAAGAGTATCTCGCCGGGCGGGCGCATGATCCCCCTGGTGGAAAGCAACTACCATCTGATTGAACTGGGTCCACGCCAAACAGGGAAATCTTTCTGCTTTACCGAGTTCAGCCCCTACGGTACGCTCTTGGCTGGGGGTTCCGTCACCATTCCCAAGCTCTTTGTGAGCAACACAAATCCACCTCAACCAGGCTTAATTAAGCAGCGGGACGTGGTGGGCTTTGACGAAATAGCGGGTAGTAGCTTCAATGCCGACGATGACAAGAACCTCTACAAGAACTACATGGAGAGCGGCCAGATCAACCGGGGCACAATTACCGTCGTAGGCGATGCCGGCTTTGTCTTCAACGGCAACATCGAATTTGATCCGCGCGAAGGGATGCTCGCCGAGCATCTGTTCAAGCCGCTTCCGCCCACGATCAGCGATGATACCGCGTTCCACGACCGCTGGGCAGCCTTCCTACCCGGCTGGGAACTGCCAAAACTGACTCCCGATATGTTCACGCCACACGTTGGTTTTATCCTCGACTATACCAGTGAGATCTTCCACCGCGAACTACGGCGCATCAGCAGTTACGGCGCGCTCTGGGAGCATTGGTTTGAATCTTCGCTTGGTCAGTGGAGTGCCCGCGACATGCGCAGCATCAACCGTACCTTCTCGGGTTTCACCAAACTGATTTTCCCATCAGGTGTCATGGAGAAGGAAGATGCTCGCATGCTATTGCGCCTGGCCATAGAGCTGCGCTTACGCGTCCTGCTGCAGTTGCATATTATGAACGAGCAGGAGTTTCATGTGACAGAGCTTTCCTTCAGGGATCGCGAGACCGGGGAAGTCGAGGTCGTGAGGATAGAAGTATAAAATGTTGCTAAGGTACTCATAATATGGAACCGGCATGCACGAGCAATGTAGAGATAAGTGGTAAACGACGTAGAAAAAGGGCACCGAGTAGGTACGGTGTTTACCCTCTGGTCTCTCCAAAAAGAGGGTCGAGATAACGTCAGTTTCGCACTGACTGGCCTTTACTGTGCTCTCCTCTTTCCCATTGATGAATGCACCGAGAGCAGCTAACAGCGAACTGACCGGAATCCAAGATTGTCGTAAAGGGAGAAACCTCCTGGCAATGGGAAAGGTACGAGAGATTGTGATGACCGTATGATCCTGCGTGATCAGTACCTGCGAAGTCAGCGCGCTGGAAGGAGGGGTATCTATCCCATCAACCATATAGGTAGGCTGCGCAGATCGTTTCTCTCCCGCGACCAACCTATCGAACGTCAGCTGATTCGTTCCGCCGAGTTGATAGTCGATGCCAGCTGAACTTAAAAAATATGGATCGTAGCTGCCTTTTGCGCGCTTGTATTCTGGACTGATACCACCGCGTTCCCCGTCTCACCTTGCTCGAGAGATGAGGGCATCTGAATGGTCACTCCTCTTCTTCACCGTTCAGCAGCCAGAACGCGATGCAGAGTTTCAGCGTCAGCCACCACAGGTATGCTACGGGTCCTTGTCCAAAGCGATCGATATTGAGCAGGCCATGGGATACCTCGTTCCTCAAGTTGCTGCCAAAGCGTTGAACGAGGAGACCTTCCAGGTCAAAGACGAGGTTTTCCCCCAGCAGGTCAGCGAGTTCGGCCTGATGTTCCTCGAAGAGCTTGTTCAAGCTAAACTCGTCCTGGATGCCTCCAGGTGATGTCAGGTTTGAGACAAGCTGCCCCCGCTGGGCGAGCAGGTGCCGCAGTGAATTTTCGACCTGTGGGACGAGCAGGTGGGTAGCGACCAGGAAGTCCCCGGCAAAGCCGGCCGCAAGCCCTCTCGCATAGATCGCCTCACGACCGGGTGGAACAAAGGGGTTGCGCACGAGGAATGGGAGGAGATCATCGGGCTGAATGCGGTGCTCAGCAGCAATTTGTTCCCTGGCCGGCTCTACGATGAGCAGGGCCGTAAAGCCCTGGCTCATGCGCGCGTAGTCGAACATCTTCTCCCGCAGGGCGGCTTCCCGGCTCCCCGGCTCGGAGGAGAGCGGTGACGTGCCGCGTTCCTTTGTTTTACCAGCAGGGGTCACGAGTTGTGCGGTGAGAAGAAACTGCAGCGGTGCATCCGCTGCTATGGCCTCGACCTGGGATCGGAGCTCTTTTATATCAGGGGACATAGTAATGAAGGCGAGATTGAAGATTGCCACGGAGAGCTTTCGACGCTTCACCTGGCTCTGTGCCCACTCTGCTGCCTCAGAGGCGACAGCAGGGTCAATAGGCGATTCGATCCGTTTGTATTCTTTGAGGGATGCCTGCTGAAATGTGAGCAGTTGCTTGCGGAGTTGCTCGATGCGCAGGGCATCCCCTCCGATATACCTGAAGGCGTGGATAGCGTCCTCGAGGTGCGCCGAGGCCGCGATATAACTCGGGGAGGGACTATGCAGGGCATCTTCTGCCTCTTTCACGAAGGTTTCTGCGAAAGCGGTCTTGGCAGCTTTCTCTCCCTCCTCGTCATGCTCCATAGTGTACCACTTCGCGAGCAGAGCCCAATACGCGCGCGCCTTGTACCATATATGCGCCGCCTCAGCGCGGGAAATGGCCTCCTGCGTAACAGCGATATACTTCTTCGCGTCGCCTAGACCATGTTCCTGCAGCAGCCCCATCAGCTTATCCAGCAAAAAGCCGTTGTCACCTCGGAAGCGGTCGAGGATGTCTTCGACGTAGGCAATGACCTCCGCGAATACCCCTTTCTGCTTGCGGTCGATTGAGGCGGCCAAGCGGAAAGCGCGTTCAATGCGCTGCACCCACTCCACCCAGTTTTCGGCATCTTCCGACTGTCGGGCTACTTCCAAGTAGGCGTCAATAGCGAGTTTCACTGTAGTGTAGGCGCGCTTCTTCATCCAGAGGAGATCGGCGATGCGCGCACGCATTTCTGGATCGGACACACTCGGAGCGACCTCAGCGAGCACATCCAGGTGCTGCTCACTCACTTCGTCGAAGACCTGCGCGGACCAAAAAGGCTGCTCGCCCCCATTGAGATGGAGTGTGGGATAGGTGAGGGTTGCCAGGAGATCAAAAACGGCGTGCGCTGTGCTATCACCAGCATCCCGTGCTTCTGCCGCCTTGTTTGAGAAACGTGGAGAGTAATCTAAACACCGTTTCCGTGGGCAGGAGTGAATGACATCCTGCCAGTTGCACCGGTCAAAGTCATCCTTCGTCAGGCTGATCGTTGGTATGGGCATGGGGTTTTCTTCTCTCCCTCTTCAATTCCTTGTAGCTAGTTTTCGGTGCCGCGTGAAGTACCCTATCAATGCTCTGGAAGATTTGGACGCGAAACCGGTTTCACTGAGCATTCCTGCGCGAATTGGCCCATATTGTACATCTGTTCTGTCCTATCCGGCAATGGACATCTTTTCCAGTTAAATCTTTCGTAATACGGCCAATAAAAGAGAATATTTAACCAAAAGTCCCCACACTCCCAGTCTCTGTCATGAGGAATATGGGGACAATGATAACATATTAGAATGGGTCGCCTAAAGAAAACGGTGCGCCCGATGGCAGAGCCAAGGCTTACCGTGAGGAGACAACGCTTACTCCAGCGCGAATATTTCCCGCATACCCACCCAGATCAATAGCAACATGCCAAGCCCCAGTTTGTGGGACACTCAGTCGAAAAGGCGATACTTTCACAAGGCCGCCATAAAATTCATGCCGTTCGCCGCGACAATATTTCGAGTAGTTGCTTGAGTCGAGCAGACGAACGTTTGCTTGCGAATCAAGCGTGACGACGACCGTATCACCGGAAGAAGCTGTGATCGGAAAGTGTAGGTGTTCCATAAAAGTGCCGTCCTATAATGTTTAAGCAAACACACCAAATTTGTTTGCTATATAAAACTATACCACTAGATGATGGCCTTGTCAAATATATGAAACCGAATTTGTTTGCTATCTAGAATTGGTCATGTATAATATGTATGGAATCATCCCGGTGTAGGGATGATTGGAAGCGAGGAACTAAAAGATGGCACTAGCAGATCAAATTCAACGTCGTCGCCTTGAAAAGAAACTCAGCTTGACCGAACTGGCCAACCTTGCTCAAGTATCCAAAGGGTACTTGAGCCAACTGGAAAATAATCCAGATGGACCGCGCCCATCGGCAGATATCTTGTATCGCATTGCTTTTGCGCTCGAAACAACGGTGGGAGAGCTACTTGAAAAGCGATCTCCCAATATGAGCGATCAACCGACTCCTATACCACCCGGGCTTCGTGAGTTCGCTGCTCATTCACATCTGGGCCAAGACGAGATTCAGATGCTCGCCCAAATCAAATATAAGGGGGATCAGCCAAAAACGGCAGATGATTGGCGGTTCCTCTATGAATCCATTAAGCGAGTCATCAGGTCAGGTAAGAGTGAAGATTCATTTCAGGAGGAATTGTAGTGCCACCGCATCGTTGGTCGAGTGCAAGCGCGCGTGAGTTATGCCAGGAAACAGGAACGCGTGATCCGCGCCTTGCAATACATCAGCTTACTCAGACTCTCCTCAATGATGCAGAAGTGAATGCTCCTCCGGTCAACCTACGCGTCATAGCGTCATTTCAGAATATACGAGATATTCAAGAGGCTGTCATGCCCCATGCAGGAAGGCTTTTACCTGACGGTAAAAACTATCTTATCCAGGTCAATGCACATCACCCCCGTGGTAAACAACGGTTTACTACTAGCCATGAGATCGGACATACGTTGATACCCAGCTTTCAAAGACACCCGCGCGTCATCCAAGATATGGTTACGGGGCTATTCCAGGAAGGCCAGGAAGAAGAATATCTTTGCGATCTTGCTGCAGCCGAAATCCTTTTGCCTGAGCATCTATTTCGCCCACGTGCAGCGAGTTTAGGCTATCATCTGAGCGCTGTGATTGAACTAGCGCAAATGTTCCAAGCCTCTCGCGAAGCTACTGCACGACGGCTTGTAGAAATGAATCTTTGGCCTTGCGCCCTCGCTATTTGGCATCTGTCTTATAAAAGCAGTGAAGCGCACATTAGCCAGCAGATGACGCTTAGTGGTCCAGAATGGACGAAACCAGAGAGGAAGTTGCGCCTGCGCTACGCAATCTCTAGCGCTCAGTTTGGTCACTATCTGCATCAAAACCTATCTGCTCCGCAAAATGGATGTCTTATGCGTTGTTATAAAGAGGGAGGGGTTGTCTACGGTGAAGAGAGTCTTACCCTCAAGAATAGAGATATTATATTCTATGTAATGGCAGCTGCAAGAGATTATACAGATGAGTCAGAATCTACCAGGGATGTTTTTTCTCTCCTGCTCTCTGATGGAACTGCTCGCCCTACCCAGAGTAACCTCTGGGAGAATTGGACGCTTTTTGGGGACTAGAGGCCTGTAAGTGTCTTTGGTTGATAGGATACAACTTGTCGTATTTAAGAAGACTTATCGTGACTGTGACCCAAACGGGCTCATGCGCACTTTACACTTGCCCCAAATTGATCATATTCAACAGACGATAGGAAAGAACATAACAAGGTTTCATCAAATTTACATACAGGAGAAAAGGCATCGTTCAATCATCTGAACGATATGCCAACCCATCCATCTCTCTTGTAAGCGCTGGGAATAAATTAAAGTGACCCAGAAAGTCAGACTCGCCGGTACCTTGCGTGATTTTGAAACGACAAAACAAGTGTAAAAAAGGCAGGCATACTGCGAAGAATGTAGGGCCGTGGCCCAGGCATAGCAAGAGAGACAGGGAAAGCGGGCTCCTCTGTCTTTCTTGCTATGCCTGACTTGATGTAGTGGTCATACGTATCGGCTGAGATCAAATACCAGCTTCAGAATTTCTCCTGGTTTGTTGGCTTCATTTGGGTCTTCGATCACTGCCTGGACATCGCTAGAAATGGTCGCCAGATGTAGGATGAAAAGACAGATGCCGATGAATCCGATAGCTTTCTTCATGAGAATTACTCCTATTGCTCTACTTAGAGCGCTTCTTTGTAGCAGAACGTTTCTTGCCTGCATCCGAACGTTTCTTGCGCCAGGAGCCATCATCGTTGCGGGATCGTGGTTGCTTCCCGCTGGCTACATATGGTCCTTGACGGGGACCGGCGCGCCTATCTGTAGCCATAGCTTTTACCTCCTTATTTACTCACCATCGATCGTTTAGATCATTACCGAGCATTGGCTACAGGTATTGTAACATTTTTACCGGCAATGCGCAAGTATTGGAAGAAATGATATCCAAAGTACCAATTTTTGCGTACGACGATCAAAGATGCTATAATGAAGACAAAATGCTATCGTACAAAGGAAGGAACTGGAAAATATGCAGCCGCGAGGAGAGATCAAGGTTAACCCAGAAGACTACTTCACCTACCAGCAGGCTGCCGCCGAACTTGATAGGTCAGTGGAGAGCATACAAAAAGCTGTCAGTGCTGGTATACTCCACCCCGTAAGATTTCCTCCGAGCAATACGCGGTACCTGCCTCGGGAGGAAGTAGAGTGGTTCAAAGATAAACCCCTCTCAATGGCCATTGCAGAGGCATACCGGCAATTAAAGGAAGCACGGGAAGAAATAGCTGAACTCAAAAGCCGCATGCAAGAGGAATCCTCGGGTGCTCTAGGATTGCTCTTAGTGCTAGCAGTCGTAGGAGTGGGACTGGGGTTACTAGCAGCAGCATCCCAAAAGAGCGATACTACCAGGAATGGATCAGAACACGACGAGCCAGTACATAACGCCTTCATCAAGTCGTTGAAGGAGCTAGAGTCGAGAGAAGACTACCCCACAATGGCTAAAGAGCTTGGTAACACCTTGTTTGATCTCGCTCGCAAGGAAGAACTGACCCTCTCAGAGCGCCGCCTCATTAGTGAACTCTGGAAGGTTCTCACTATGCCAAGTGACGACCTAAGCAGGCTTATATCATAATCTAGAAATTGCCTCAGCATCAAGCAAAGTGTGAGTGAGCCGAAAGTCAAGACGCCAAAATCGGGATTGCTGAGGAGGAACCTCTTTTTGTGTCTATCCCGGTTACGCCTGTCACTGACAGATGTGTGTTATGAGGCTCTAGAAGCCAAGCTGGAAAGAAAATTTGTACCGAAGTTGCCTACTCCACAAAACTGGTGGACAGCGTCGCAACAAGGTTGAGACCGGAGTGCGAATGATCCACCGTCCAAGCGGAACCGTCGTAACGGCCACAGAGCGCCGATCGCAACATGCTAATCTCGAAGTAGCCTATGAACGGCTGGCGGCACGCTTGCAGGAACAGCAGCAGGTCTCGCCACCACGAAAGCCAACGCGTCCCACCGCAGCTGGCCGTGAGCGCAGGCTCGAATCGAAGCGCCGCTCAGGCATAATCAAGAGGCAGAGGTCTGCCCCACCTGAGGACTAGTGTGCTGCCTTAGCCTAATCTCAAGATATGCTTCTTTCTCATTCCATGTTGTAGCTGTTCTCAGTTGCGTACAAAGTCTCTGCATCTTTGCAACAATTGCTTCTCTCTCCCCGTCCCCGGCACGGCTTGCCTGGAAATCTCGAATGACCGTAGGATAGAGTAAAAGACGATATATGCTATGTCCCTCTGTTTCAGCCACAAAAATAAAGCTTCGATCATTCCGCTCGATTTCATCGACAGCATAATCGTCAATAAAGTCGCCTGTGCAATACATGATGGGTCTATGCTTGTATATCTCAATGCCTCGTGCGATATGGCCGGAATGACCAAAAATTATATCGGCACCTGCATCAATTAAGGCATGCGCGAACGGCATGTGTTCCGCTGGGGGAGCGTATCCCCAATTTGGACCCCAGTGAGTCGATACAACCAGGAGATCTACTACATCTTTGGTCCTGTTTACCTTTTCAAGCAGTTTCTCAGCTCGCTTGTCCTTCAAGGTAATGGGAACATAAAAAATTCCGGGCTGTTCATCCGTTGCTTCCCAACCTGGCTCATTATCCGTAAAAGCGATTAGTCCAAGTTTTATGCCCTTGGTTTCCCATGTTGCTGGCTCGGACGCCTCACTGAGGGAATTGCCAGCACCAGCATGGCGAATTCCGGCTGTATCCAGGTTATTGATTGTATGGGATAGGCCTTCATATTCAAAATCCAGTATGTGGTTATTGGCAAGTGAGACGACATCGATTTGTGCAGCTCTAAGAACATCGACGTTTTTTGCATCTGAACGAAAATGAAAGACTTTTGGAGTGACCGACCAGGGAGTTCCCCAATCAGATAGAGCACATTCAAGATTGCAGATGCGTACATCTGCATCATGGAAAAGCGGTAGTGTATCTCCCCACGAATACTCGGGCGGTCTCTCCTTGAGAACTCCGTTCACAAGGCGACCCAGCATAACGTCGCCAACAAAAAGTAGGTTCATTTTCAATTCTTCCTGGCTCTCCTGTTATGTTAGCGTTCCCGTGACGACCCGATTCCCATCTCCTCGCGATACTTTGTTACGGTGCGCCTCGCCATGGGAATACCGCGAGCAGTGAGCAGGTGTGCCAATTCCTCATCGCTAAAAGGATGACGCGGTTCCTCGAAAGAAATCAGCTCGCGTATTACATCTTTCACGCCCAGTGAACTGTCGAAGAAGTCTGAAACAGGCATCAGTCGCCCGTTGGGTAGTAGAGCATATTTATTTGCAATTGCTCTGCTGACTGTTCCCTCATCCAGGTTCAGGTGTGTGGCTACTTCTGCCCGCGTATAGGGACGCAGGTAACGCACGCCTTTATCTAGGAACTCATGCTGGTGGTCTACAATCAGCATTGCAATCCGCTTGAGAGTGCGCCAACGTCGATGCACACAATCAATAAAAAATTTTGCTCGATCACTGTGATGGCGCATATAACGCAGCACTTCTTCATTGGTTAGCTCATTGTCGAGGCTTAAAGGTTGTGTGCCATAACCTGGGCCAATATAAAATCGATAGCGTTTCTCCTCGATAAGTTCCACCTCAAAATCCGTATCAACCTTGCGGATAATCAGATCCGGGTGGGCGTATGTGGCAAACGCAGAGTTAGATTTGCTACTGGTAGTAGCCAGGTATGTATGCGCGGGATATGGGTGAAGCATCTTGCGGATGTACTGAGTAGCATGGAGTACTTCCTGCCCTGAGACCTTGATTTCGCGGGCGATTTCTTGAAACTGGCTTCGTCCAAGCCTGTCCAGGTAGCGATCAACCAGTACATATGCTAGTAAAGGTGGCTTTTCTAGTTCACTGAGAGCCTTCAACTGGATCAGCAGGCATTCGCGTAGGTCTCGCGCCCCAATTCCCAGTGGCTCCAGTGTTTGTAATTGGCTCAGCACATATTCAACACGCTCTACAGGTACCGATAAATGTTCGGCAATCTCTTGCACACTTATCTCCAGGTAGCCTCGTTCATTGAGGTTGCCTATCAATTGCTCTGCAATGGGGGCATCGTCTGCTGAGACAAGTGCTTCAAGTTGTTCCAAAAGTACTTCTGCAAGTGTTTGACCCGTCGGAATGCTGGCCAGGGGATCATACTCTTCATCATCGTCAGCTACAACTAAGCCATAATTGTCGATATCGTAATGGGAATACTCATCCCATTGCTGCTCTATTGGACTCTCGTCGGCATTGATCTCGCCTGCGGTAAAAGCTGACTGCGTAAACTGTGCAGAATATCCGGGATACCCGCAAGATGAGCAGGTCTGACCTTGCATCGGTGTGCCACAGAACAAGCAAATGCGCTCTTCGACCACTTCAAAAGCGGGGTTCTCGATCTGTTCCTGAGTAATAGCACGCTCCAATTCATCTGATGTAAGGTGTTGAATCATACTCGACGTGATGAGCCTGGCGTTGACCCGTAAGGCGTGATCCGCCTTCGGTGTTGGTTCCAGTCGCATACGATCCCCCTATCTACCTGGCTATCAGATCCAACCTCTACTGAGTAGTGCAGCGCGCGCTGCCTCTTGCTCAGCAGCCTGTTTGTTGCGGCCTTGCCCTCTTCCTGCGACCTGTTCCCCCAAAAGGACTTCTACCGTAAATTCTCGATTATGGGATGGTCCCTCTTGACTGATCAGACGATATGATGGTGTGAACCCATCATGTGCTTGCGCCAGTTCCTGAAAGAGAGACTTAGGGTCTTTGAATAATCTCTTGCTAACGATGCTGTGTGCTAATGGCTCTAAACGTGGTATGAGAAATCGCTGCACAGTCTCGAGTCCCTGGTCTAGATAGATAGCAGCAAGAATGGCCTCAAATGCCGACGCAAGTACACGTTGACTACCTCCGCTGCTTTGTTCTCCTTTACCCATGAGCAGGAAATTACCTAACTCGATTTCGCGTGCAAAATTTGCCAGCGTTTCCCCTCGCACAAGTGTAGCACGCGCATCGCTCAACTCGCCCTCGCTCAAATCGGGAAAGGTGCGGTACAGGTAATCTGCGCTAATAAAGGCGAGAACCGAATCACCTAAAAACTCAAGCCGCTCATTGGAATTTAATCCCTCGCCGGCGGTTTCATAGATATATGAACGATGGGTGAGGGCCATTTGCAACCAGGTTGGGTTCTGGAAATGTATTCCCAATGCCTTTTCCAGCGGTTCGTACATTAATATACCTCCAGTACCACATTTACCTCATCTTCCACTCGTTCTGTTACCTCGCCGATAAGCCAGAACATAACATTGGGAGCTAAAGTAGCTAATGTCGGCCATACCTTTGGATCAACGGCAGCGAAAAGTCCGCCCGATGTTTGAGGATCCCATAAAAGCTCCCGGTCAAACGCGTCTAGTCGCTCATCGATGTGTACATGAGGGGAAAGGTATGTTTCATTGCGATGCGCCCCGCCAGTAATGCAGCCTAGCTCTGCATAGTGCCGCGCATGAGGAAGCAGTGGCAGCGCATCGAACTGAAAGCGCATGCCTGTGAGACTTTGCGAAGCCATCTCCCACGCGTGACCGAGCAGACCGAACCCGGTAATGTCGGTAACCGCGTGCACTCCTGGCCGCGACAATGCCTGGCTTGCTTTGCGATTCAACTGCCTCATGGACTGAAGAGCAGCATCCAGGTCACTGGATTCGACCCGGTCAAATTTATGTGCGGTGGTAATTAGACCTGTACCGAGTGATTTACCAAGAATCAGATAATCTCCCGGCTGCGCGCCCCCCTTGGTCAAGATATGATCTGGGTGTATCATACCTGTAACAGCAAGGCCATATTTCGGCTCTTTATCGCTTACTGTATGGCCGCCGGCTATGATCGCACCTGCTTGAGCAACCGTATCCGCCCCGCCCTGCAATATTTCACTAAGTATGCCAGGATCCAGGTCATCAGGCCAGGCTACCAGGTTAATAGCCATCAACACTTGCCCACCCATAGCGTACACATCGCTCATAGCATTAGCTGCTGCAATCGCCCCAAAAGCATAAGGGTCATCAACCACAGGCGGAAAGAAGTCCGCAGTGCTAATAACCGCTTGTTGGTCGTTCACGCGGTACACAGCGGCATCATCAATAGCCTGCAGTCCCACCAGTAGCTCAGGTGGAGCAGTGTGTGATTTCAGTGGACGCAGAACCTGCGCCAGGGCTTCCGGCCCCATCTTGGAAGCTCAGCCAGCGCAACTTGCCAGCGATGTCAGGCGTATTTGCCGACCTGTCGACATGGAATGTTCCTCAAAGTTTCGTTGTTACTTATTACGATATCCCATCGTAACTGTGGTCATTGTAGCGCGTTTCCGCCTGTATCGTCAACTTGCTGGACGGATGCACGCCCATATGTTACTCTTAATAGGGTGGGTTTGAGTAAAACAGGCAATCGCGGGCTGCAAAGCTCGAGGAAAGTCCGAACTCCACAGAGCAGGATGCTGGATAACGTCCAGTGAGGGTGACCTCAAGGAAAGTGCCACAGAAACATACCGCCCGGCAACTTCAAGCATGATAGAGGGTTCCTTTTACGGATACCTTTTAGTCGGGTAAGGGCGAAATGGTGAGGTAAGAGCTCACCAGCAGCCAGGTGACTGGCTGGCTGGGTAAACCCCATCCGGAGCAAGACCTAGCAGAGGAAATAGTGTGCTATGAATAGCATGCTTGCAGATTGCTCGTCTGTCAACCCTCGGGTTGGTCGCTTGAGGCGTCAGGTAACTGACGTCCTAGATAGATGATTGCCGCCTGCAGTGGTCACAAGACCGTGCAGGTACAGAATTCGGCTTATGGTTTGCTCTCACTCGCCCCCAGGCCATCTTATAGGGTGTTCACTGCTAACGTGAACACCCTTTTTTGTTCCTTTAGGGCTCCATTGACGTTTTAGCAGGGGTGATGAGCGCTGATGGGCCATTAACAGCGACAAAGAATGTTGACATGTATGTCCCTTTGTGATACTTTCTTCCCAGTATCGAACAGGTCATGACGCAGGAGGCACCATGAGCACCTTCAACCCAGATCAGGCACTTACTCGTTGGATTGACCTGTGGGAAAAGCGGCATGAGGAGTTTGATCAGCTTCCTGATGGAGAGCGCAGAGTCGCCCGTGGTCATTACGCGTTCTTTGCACCTGTTGATCCCAAAATGCGCGAGCTTGAGCGAGAAGCGGAACGAAACGGCTTGTATCTTGAGTGGACGTTTGATCGGGATAAACATGATGTTGCATACCTCTGTAGGAAGATGACTGGTGAAGCGTACGAACACGATGTGGAGTGGGAAAAGGAAGCATGAAGATCACGAGAGGATACAAGACAGAACTTGAC
>WNFI01440844.1_pt1 | contig 15212 bp, 18 predicted proteins | sample 5400471 | NCBI WGS metagenome assembly WNFI01 (sample SAMN13153348, study PRJNA577476) | soil metagenome | isolation source: 100 cm saprolite on Douglas fir-dominated hillslope | place: USA:California | collected 2013-09-17
TCGGAGAATCTTTTCAGCGCGCGCGGATCGCCGGATGGGCGATATATTGCGGCACTTTCCGCGGACTCGACCAAGCTCATGCTCTATGACATGGAAAAGAAAAGCTGGCGTCAGCTGGCGGAGTCGCGTTTTGCGTTTGAGAACTGGTCGCACGATGGCAAGTATGTGGTTGCGGAAGATTATCCTGATGGCATTGACGATGTGGTGCGAGTGAATGCGGCGACAGGGAAAGTGGATCGGCTGCTGAGCTTGAAAGAAGTTCCGCGAGGATTCGATCCGTGGGAATTTTGGGTGGGGCTGGCGCCGGATGATTCTCCCTTGCTAATGCGGGATCGGAGCACGCAGGAGATTTATAGTTTGGGGGTAAGGTTGCCGTAAGGAGGTCGTTGGCCGGTTGGTCGTTCGTCATTCGCCATTGGCATGAGGACTGATGAGGGACTTGCGAAGTGAAACGTTCTGGTGAAGACCCGCGCCTCGTTCGTCTGACTGAGATTGCGCTCGCGCTTCCGGAGGCCACACGCCAAGTTTACGGTTCGCACGCACAGTTTTTGGTCCGGAAAAAGACTTTCGCTTACTTCCTCGATAACCATCACGGCGATGGCATTGTGGCAGTCACTTGCAAGGTGTTGCCCGGCGACAACAAAGCGCTGGCTGAGGCTCAGCCCAAGAGATTTTATTTGCCCGCATACATCGCGTCGAAAGGCTGGGTCGCGTTGCGACTGGACGTCGGCAAGGTCGATTGGAACGAAGTGAGGGATCTTCTGCTGGGTAGCTACTCGCTGATTGCACCCAAGCGATTGGCCGAGCGGATGGAAAGCGAGGCCTGAAACCTGTTGACCTGCATGGGATACGACGAAGTCAGCGAAGCGGAACGGCGATATTTCAACAGTTATCAGTTGCGCTGAGTCTGAGTGGGAACCGTGCAACGATCGAACTGAGCCAATTCTCTGGGAGGCGGGCAGGATCGTCTAGTTTGAATTTACGGACGGTCTTAAAGACGTAGCACTCCTCATGAACAGCTTTTCCTCGCTCATCGGTCTTGCTGGTTTCCAGTGGAACGGGTCCAGCGCAGATGCAGCAGACGAGGCTTGGGTGCGACGCGTATTGGGCGGAGCCTGTCATAACATGGTCCTCCTTACGGACTATGGGGAGTAGCAGGCAAAACGCGAAATACACACGGTTGCAATTGGGCAACCAAACAAATCGTCACCCGCAAAACCGATTGTGACATGGAGTTAGGGGATTCGGCGGAACGGGATGAACTTCTGAGTAGGGAGCGATGCAGGCAGGAAATGCATGGTGTCTGGAATATTTGCCTCAACCAATACCGAACGATTCCTAGGCACTAATGCGAGCTAGATGCTTGGTGTTGTCTGACGTGCCACCACTTCGTCGTCGCGACGCCAGATTGCGAGACCATCTACACCGCGCGCGAGGGTACCTAGACTTGCTGGGTGTGGAACGGGATTGAGCAGATCGGCAGGAGGAAGGCCGCTGGTATTCGGATTCTGCGTTTGGCCTTCGAGAATCTGTTGGTTCGGGATCGTCTCGTAAGCGTAGCCGGTGAGACGGATTTTGTTGCGCAGGATTCTCACGCTCATGCGGGCCCAGCCATAGTGCACCTTCCCATCGATCAAGAACTTGAGGCCCAGATACCGATTCGTGGTGTTCGCCCAAGGACCGCCGGACCACGTGTTGGTGCCGTAAGCTCCTCCGTCGACCATGAAACCGACATAGCCATAGCTTCCATAGGTGCCAGTTTTCCGAACCTGAGTCAGAAAGCGCCCTTGCGGCCCGACTGCGAAGCCGTAGACCCCGGCGGGACGCGCGTCCGTTGAATCCCTTGATGCCATTTCCCTCGACCCACGGATTCACGACAAGACATTCGGTGCGGTACGCGCACTGGAGAAGACGTACTACGAAGTCTGGATTGCCATCGTTGTCGAGATCGATGGGGAGAATGCGTATCGGGTCGATGGCGACGTTTGCGGGAGTGTAGACGATTTTGGCTTCGGCAATCTGCGGAGTGGCCAGCAGGCCGACACCGGCGGCGCTGGCTGCTGCTGCGTAGGCGATCAACTGGCGGTTTAGTTTTGTATTGACCGGCGAGGTTGCGCGAGTGGAAATAGTCCTTGGCTGAGTCATTGTTATTCCTCTTCTCACAATCAATAACTACGGGCCTAGTGAAGACGGATAGCCGAGGTTTCGGCTCGAGGGAGGTTCGAGAGAGGATTCTGTCATTACCGGGGAGGCGCGTCAAGGAGATGTTTCTGCAGATTTTGCGGTAGCCGTGAGCGGCCTCGTCAGGACTTGCATCCGCTTCCTTAATGTAATGTCTCACAATGCATCGGCATGAACCGTCCTAAAGGACTAGCTTTGACCTCCCTCTTGATGGTTTTTTGCAACGCACTGTTGTGGACGACCATTAAACCCGGAAGGCCGCCCTACTCGTTGAGAATGTTCATCTTTTACAGCGCTGTTGTTTTTATCGGATATGTCGTGATTTGGTTTTACTGGAGCGGCAGAAATTGGGCCAGAATCGCCGTTTTCATAACGTCAGCCTTCAACATTCTCAACCTTCTTGAATGGAATAGATTATCCTTGTCTCCCGCACTGCTGACTACACCCGCACACATAAATCTCACAGCTAAAGCTGTGCTCAGCGTGGCTCTGTTGTACTGGCTGAATACGAGGGCGGCTCGCGCGTTTTTTACCGGGAGCCAGAGGGTGGCGCCTTAATTGTTAAATTAGGCTTCTGTCGGCACGAGCCATGCGGTTGAACTCTGCGCTCGCGGGTGCTGCCGCTATGAGAAATGAGTCGGGCGGCAACTGGGCAGACAGCATAGCTGATCAGAACGTTCTTCGTCCAGCAAGCGAGCCTTATTTTGTCGTGCCAATCCTTCCAGCATTCACTTCTGAAAAACTTCACTTGCCCGCGTACGTCTTCGGAGTGCCAATGCCCGTGCATTGGTCAAAGCCGGTGCCGCACTGCGAAGCGCCCTGGGTAATGTCGTTGAAATCGGCGGCGTACTGGGTTGAATTTGCCAGATCCTTGTACATCATGGTCAGTTCGTACAGGCTTGATTTCGCTTTGTGTCCAGCGGCATTGACAATTCCCGCGAAGGTAGGCGACCCCCAACTCGTGCCGCCGACGGAATACCACGCGCCCTGAAGATAAATCGGGGCACAGCAGTAATCGGCAGCCACATCCGGATATCCACGCTGCGTTCCAACGACGCTTTCCACACCGTTCTGATATGCCGGCCTGGGCTCGTAGGGACTGAGGTCGCCTCCGCCGCCACCGTTGTAATAAACCTCGTTCACAAAGTCGCCACTCCGATTGCGGTTAAAGTATGTGCCTCCGACCGACACAACGTTGGGTGACGCCCCAGGATAAATGCCGACTCCGAGGCCGCTGTCCCCGCTGGCTGCGAAAAAAACCACGTTCTTGGTGGTGAAATATTTGTCCCACGAAAGCTCCTGGCTCACTTCGGGGTCGCCCCAACTCATGCTGACCACACCGCCTCCGGCGGCGGCGACGAGTTTGGCGGCGAGTTGCACCGCAGTCCAGGTTGGGTCGGTGTTGACCTGCACGGATTCCACGAGATAGAGCTTGGCCTGCGGGGCCATGGCGTGCGCCCACTCAATGTCGAGCGCCTCTTCGACTTCCCAATTCGAATACACAGGAGGCTTCGTCGTTCCGGGCCAAGTCACGGTGAGGTCGGCGGCGGGAATTCCGTAGTAGGTTGAGAAAGCCGCGAGGTCGGTTGCAGCTGTCGGGTAGTCGCCCGCGTCCACAATGGCAATCGCTCCCCAGCCGCCCGTCGGCAGAGCCGTGCTGGTGGCGACTGGGCAGCCTGTAGGTCCGGTCACGAGCTTGTACACGCACGCAACCGATCCCGGCGTCTCGACACCGGAAGGTGGCTGTGGCGCCCCCTGGTCGGAGTCAACAAAGAAGTAGTTCGTGTGATGGCGGCCGGGCTGAGGAATGCTCGATTCCGGGATGATGATCTTGTGTCCGTTGAAGATGCCTTCAACGCTCTGGGCTGAAGCGGGAGCGGAGGTGATATTGAGGAACAGAGCTACGGCGAGGGCCACTACTGCGAGGATTGATGATGCCTTGACGAAATGCTTCATTGGCTGACTCCTGATTCGCCGACTTGCGGCTTGCAGTCGGCAATTTGTCGTGGGTAATCATGACGATTGCGGGGAGGAAAAGCAAGTCGGCGATTTCGGTTTTTAGAGCGGGACATCAGGTGGGACATTCCCGGTCAGCGGTAGGCTTCGCCACGATGGCGGACTCGGCGAATCTCGATGGTGTCGCGGTCTATGTAGACAAAGAAGAGGCGGTAATCGCCGATGCGGAGCCGAAACTCGTCTCTGCCTTGGAGGGCCTTCACATCGCCCGCACCGGACTCCGCGAAGCGATGTAATGCGGAGAGAATTTGCATCGCGATGGGCTTACTCAGGCTGCGGACGTCTCCTTTGGCTGGGTCGGTCCACGCGATCCGTTTCACTTCGGTTCCCGATAGTTGTCGATCTCTTCCTGCTTGATGCCGAGTTCAGCCAGGAAATCTTCATGCGGAGTGGCTTTGTTATGCCTCGCCCAATCACTGGCTTCCGCGAGCGCCATTTCGTCCTGGGACGAGAGTGGCTCGTTGTCGATGGGAGCGGTGGCAAGCGCGCGAGAGACGGGATCGAGCAGACGTTCAAGCATGCCGATCGCCGCCGAAACTTGGCTTGGCGCTAAACGCTCAATCAGTTCGTGGGCATGCTGTTTGTCGGCGGCCATAGATCGCTCCCTAACAGGATTTTACACTGGGTTCCGCTAAAGCCAAGTGGGGGGATCGAGCGTGGCGAATGGCAGGCTGCTGTGAGGGTAGTGGGACACCCGGCCTCCCCTGTTCTCACATCAGAGTTACAATCGACGCGCTATGGACAAGCGTTACCAAGTCTTTATCAGTTCAACTTACGCCGACCTGAAAGAAGAAAGACGTGCGGTCACACAAACAGTTATCGAACTCGACTGTATTCCCGCTGGCATGGAATTGTTTCCCGCTGCCGACGAGGAACAGATGGCCTTCATCAAGAAAGTAATTGATGACTGTGACTATTATCTGCTGATCATCGGCGGTAGATACGGTTCTGTGTCCGAGACTGGCGTCAGCTACACCGAACAGGAGTACGACTATGCGATCAGCCACGGCCTAAAGGTCATCGCCCTCCTTCATGAGAACCCGGACGAGATCCCCCTTGGGAAGTCCGAAAAAGATCCTGCACTCAGGGAAAAACTCAGAGCATTTCGAGACAAAGTGGCGACAGGTCGCCTGGTCAAATTCTGGAAAACGGCTTCGGATCTGCCTTCACTCGTAATGCTAAGCCTTCAGAAGACTATTAAGCTGTATCCCGCCGTCGGCTGGGTGAGAGCCAATCTAATTGCTAGTGCCGACGTGTTGAGCGAAATCAATGAGCTTCGCAAACAGAACGCCGAGTTGCAAACGAGGTTGGCAGACGCTGCACCGAAGCCGGTCCTACCCAACCTGGCCGGCCTAGACGAAACAACGTTAATGTCAGGCCGCTACTATCTCTTTAACTCTGCACACGACTGGAAATTTGAGACGACTTGGCGAAACCTGTTCGGTTGGATCGCCCCCTACTTGGCGAAGCATCCGTATGAAGAGGACGAAATCAGGAAGGCTCTCGCTGGGGCGCTGGCGGCCGCATCAGGGCTGAATAGAGCAGCTGATCTTAGGCTGGACGAGCAACCTTTTCAGCTTATCGGGATACAGTTCATGGCCCTTGACTTGGTTCAGATCAGCTCGAAAAGCGTTTTGGGTGAGCCAAAACCGTTCTGGTCGCTAAGCGCCGCTGGTCAGCGGCGCCTGTTCGAGATCGTAGCTGTACGCGCCAAATTAGCCAACCCACCAGAAAACCAACGGTAGTGAGGTTCGCCGCCCGGCTGACTTCGCCGTTGCTGTCCGGCAGCGCTCGAAATGAGAGTCTCTATAGATGTGACTTGCGGTGGGACTGAAGTCGCACCCTTTCAAAGCAAAATCGGAATGCGCCGCGATTCCGGTAGAATCTGAAGATTCCTATGACTACTACTCTTGAGCACATCGCCGAACTTGAGCGGAAGTATTTGTTGACGACTTATAACCGGTATCCGGTGGTGTTGAGCCGGGGCAAGGGCGTGTTTGTTTATGACACGGAGGGGAAACGGTATCTGGATTTCGTGTCGGGTATTGGGGTGAATGCGCTGGGGCATGCGCATCCGCGGATAGTGAAGACGATTCGCGAGCAGGCGGCGCGGCTGGTGCATATTTCGAATCTGTATTACCACGAATATCAGGGGGCGCTGGCGGAGAAGTTGTGCGGGCTTTTGGGCAGCTCTTTTGGAAATGCCCGCGCGTTTTTCTCGAATAGTGGGACTGAGGCGATTGAGGGATCGATCAAGCTGGCGCGGCTGGCGGGACATCGCGCTGGCGGCGAGGCGAAGTGCCGACTGGTGGCGCTGGATGGTTCGTATCACGGGCGCACGTTCGGGGCGCTGTCGCTGACCGGGCAGGAAAAACATCGCAAGGGATTTGAGCCGCTGCTGGAAGAAGTTTCGTTTGTGGGGCGCAACGATGTGGAAGGATTGCGGGCTGCGGTGAATGACAATACGTGCGCGATTGTTCTGGAGCCGATTTTTGGCGAGGGCGGAATTTACGAGTGCTCGGTGGAATTTTTGCGGGAGTGCCGGGCTCTGGCGGATCGTCACAAAGCGGCGCTGATCTATGACGAGATTCAGTGCGGATTGGGGCGTACGGGGACGATGTTTGCGTTCCAAAGTTTTGGCGTGAGTCCGGATATTGTGGCGATTGCCAAGCCGATTGCGGCGGGGCTGCCACTGGGCGCGTTTCTGGCGAAGGAGGAGTTTGCGTCGGCGATTTCGCCGGGGCAGCATGGCACGACGTTTGGCGGAGGTCCGATGGCGTGCCGCGTGGCGCTGGAATTTCTGGCGATTGTGGAAGAAGAAAAGCTGCTGGAGAACGTGAACAAAGTGGGCGCGTATTTGCATCACGAGCTTCAGGGGTTGGTAGAAAAACGTGCGGCGGCGAAGGAAGTGCGCGGACGGGGATTTATACAGGGGATTCAGCTGGATATTCCAGCGCGTCCAATTGTGGATGCAGGGTTGGCCGAGGGCGTGTTGTTTAACAGCACGCAGGATACGGTGGTGAGATTCTTGCCTCCGTTCTTGATGGAGGAGAAGCACGTGGATCGTGGGATTCGGGTGCTGGGGAAGCTGTTGGGGAGGAGACGGAAGGCGGCGTGAGGGATGGAACGATTCGGAACTGCGGTGCGCCATTTTTTTGATCCCATCCTTGGGGCCGAAGGCATGCTATGTGCAGCCGAGGCGCGTGATTATGTGCGATTTGAGAACGAACCCGTTTTCCTCCACGTTTCCTTTGATTGGCGAAGATCGCGTGAAATATCCGTTGCGATTGGTCAACGCGAGCTGTCGCGGGAAATGTTTCCTTTCGATCTGGTGGATGTTCTAAGGGCGTATAGATATCCAAACTTGTCCGAGGTGAACGTGCTGCGCGGCTCGACGGACGAAGCCATCGACGAGGCAATCGGAATCCTGGCAGGGCTCACAGAGAAGTATGCTTTAGATCTCTTGCGTAACAATCGCGAAGAGTTTTTGTATGTTGCCGCTTTTCGGAAGTGGGCTAGCTTGAAGTATGCCTGGGAGAGGAATAACCCAAAATCGGTTATCGTCGCGTATCGATCAATAATTAGTAGCCAATGCTACGAGCGCGTGAAGAGCACTTTTGACGCGCAGGATTTGGAGATGTTGGATAGGGCGATGCAGTTGAGCGCTCTCGAAACGGGCGGACAAGGAAATCCTGCGGGGCCGGGTGTCAAATAGAGGGCAGGGATCCTTCGACTTCGCAGTCGTGCCATCGGCACGCCTGCTACGCTCAGGATGACAGGGCGCAGGGGCGAAAACAGCCTGAGAACTTTGTGGTGGCGCGTGCAGAGATCCTTCGCTGCGCTCAGGATGACAAATCGGAATAAAAACGGGGAGCACGAATGCTCCCCTAAGTGAAGCGACAGAGGCGTATTTCTCTTACATAGAGGCTGGAGGCGGTGAAAGAGTTGTCTTCTAAACACGATTTCATTGCGACGGTTCCGATAGGGGAAATTTTGCCGGATGATTCGGCGCACACCGCTCCCGAGGTGGATGAGTGCTGGATGGAGATCGAGGGGGCACGGATGCGATATCTGCGCGCGGGGTCGGGGCCGGCGATTATTCTGCTGCACGGGTTGCTGGGGTATTCATTTTCGTGGCGATTCACGATTCCTGCGTTGACTCCTTATGCGACGGTGTATGCGCCGGATTTGCTGGGCGCGGGATTTTCTGATCGGCCAAGTGGAATCGATCACAGCATGAATGGGACGGCGCGGCGAGTGTTGCAGTTTGCTGAAAAGTTAGGGCTGACTTCGTTCGATTTGTTGGGAACATCGCGCGGTGGCGCGGTGGCAATGGCTGCGGTCGCTCAGAGTCTGGAGGAAGATCGGGAGCGGGTACAGCGGTTGATTCTGGTGGCCCCGGTGAATCCTTATTCGGCGCATGGGCGTTGGATCGCGCCATTTTTTGGCAGCCGGGTGGGTGCTGCGTTGTTTCGTTCGATAATCGGGCCGATGACATTTTCGTACCCTTACTGGCACGCGCGCATGTATGGAGATCGCGACAGGATTCCGCCGGGTACGTTGGAGGGATACATGGCTCCCCTATCGATCCCGGGATTGTTTGAGCATGGGCTGGGAATTGTTCGGACTTGGACTGCGGATTTGCGCGAGTTGGAAAAATTGCTGCCGAAGCTGGCAGAGATTCCGACGCTGCTGATGTGGGGTGGAGCGGACACAGCCGTGTATGCTTCATCTGCGGCGCGGATGGCGCGGCATTTTCGGGATGTGCGGACGGTGGTGTTTCCGGGCATTGGGCATTTGCCTTATGAGGAGTGCGCGGAGGAGTTTAATCGGGAGTTGGTGGAGTTTCTGAGGCGAGATGGGCGCTAAAACATTTCGTCGTGCAAAGCATAACGAAGGAACGGTCGAAGCGAGGTCAAGTGCATAGGTCCTTCGCGCAAAAAGGCGCGCTCAGGATGACAGCGCTTTTTGTGACAATGCAACTTAATCGCACGAGAAGGAATTGAAGCTTAGACAGCGAAATCATGGCGCATTCCATTCTCGATTTGTTGCGAAGTGCGCTGGTGCATTACGGGTATTGGGCGGTGGCGGTGGCACTGTTGCTGGAGAATGCGGGCCTGCCGGTGCCGGGCGAGACTATTCTTCTGCTGGCCAGCTTTCTGGCGTTTTCCGAACATGAATTGAAGTTGCCGTGGGTGATCGTGGTGGCCACGATTGCTGCGACTCTCGGCGATAACCTAGGCTTCGCTCTGGGGCATTATGGCGGACGGCCACTGTTGCAGCGCTATCAATCACTTTTTCGCATTCAACCGAGGACGATCGAGAAAGGCGAGAGCTTATTCGCGCGCTTCGGGGCGGTGACGATTTTCTTTGCGCGTTTTGTGTTCGGGATGCGGATCATCGCAGGGCCGTTGGCGGGTGTGCTCCGGATGCCGTGGCGGAAGTTTGCGGTGTTTAATTTTCTCGGGGCGGCGCTGTGGGTTTCAGTTATTTCGGGCGCGGGATATTTGTTTGGACAGCACTGGGGGCGGTTGGAGCGGGATCTAAAACGTTTTGATATTGCGGTTATCGTAGTGGCTTTGGCGATGATTGCATGGTGGTTGTGGCGAAGACGCGAGACGAGGCGCGGTCATCCGAAGAGTCAACCGTGATTCGATGCCGCTAAAGCCATTGTTGAGTTTGCAGTACTTACGGCTCGGCTGGAAGCCCGAGCCCCTTCAAGACCGGGCAACGGACTGAACTTTTCGCAGCCTGAGTAGAGGTGGGCTTCGGGGCGGATGAAAAACTGGCGCCAGATGTCGTAGCGGATTCCGCCGCCGACGTGTACGAGGAAATGATTCGTGTTGAGGTAGGTCAGACACTGCGTGTAAATAGGATTGCAACTGCCTGATTGGCCGTAGGCACCTGAGGATTGACCATAGAAGAGAGTTCGCTCGCCGCCGACGCCGACCATGAATTCAGCGTGGGCCTTGGGGGTGAGGCGGGGTACGAATATGGCATTCGCGTCGTAGAAGATAGGGCGGTATCCCTGAAAGCCGTTGTAAAGGCCTTCTTTAGCCCGGACAGCAACTTCCGCACTGAAGCCGAAGTGTTTGTGAAAAATGACGTCGGCGCTGAGGCTGGGGTAGAGGCCGCCTTTTTCCGCGGGAGGCGGATACGCTTCGGAAGCAGTGGTGCTTTTTGTGGAAAAAGTTGTGCTGCCGCCGAGGGTGATGTCGAATTGTTGAGCGTGTACGAAAGTGGCAAGCAGAAGGACTGCACACACGGATATGAAGCGCGCGAACTTCGTCAATACCTTCTCCTTAAACGGTGGCGCATACATTGTGGAAGCTTTCTCTGAACTCGTGCCCTTCCCGAAAGTGACTCACAGCGCGGCTGAAGCCGCGACTAAAAGCGAACCAGGTATCGCAGCGCTGAAGCGCTGCACCACCCAAAACCGGTGCCCACCCAAAACCGGCGGCACTCGAAACCGAGCGAGATCAGTCGAAGCCGCCGCCGATGGTGTATCCGATGGAAGCCCCGACGCGCACTACATTGTTAGAGGTGAAGTCCGAGGTGTTATTCACGATGTGGTAGAAGTGAGCCTCGGGGCGGAGGAACATGTGCCCCCAGACGTAGTAGCGAATGCCGCCGCCAATATCCACCAGGAAGTGATTGCTACTGGTGTAGCAGGCTCCAAAATAAACGCAATTGCTGGTGGGCTGGTACCCGTAGAAGCGAGTGGTCTGCCATCCCACGCCGCCCATGAGGTCGACGCCGACTTTCTTGCTGAGCTGGGGCTGGTACAAGCCGTTGAAGTCAAACAGAATGGGACGGAAGGGGATGCCGAGTCCGGCATAATTTCCCTGACTTGCTTTCCACGCGGCTTCAAAGTTGAAACCAATGCGTTTCTTGAAGACCACATCGCCGCTGATGTTTGTGTACAACCCGCCCTTCTCGGGCACAAAGCAACTGCTTTGACCGCACGAGGTCGTTCCCGACGACATGAGGGTGCCGAACCCGATCATGGCGTCGCCTTGCTGAGCCGAAGCAAAGCTGGCTAAGAGTGAAACTGCGATGACGGTCAAGAGGGCAAACTTTCTCAAAGGAAACCTCCTAATCATTTCGTGGCTGACGGTAAGATGCCACCGCCAAAGCCTTTGGATGCAAGTACGTGAGTATCGCTCCATCATAAATTTAGAGGCGGAGCGGATTCAATCGCTGGCAGTGCTTGCTCGAACCCGCGAACTAGGAATTAGTTGCGAGATTCGGGCAACTTCCCAGAGTTTCGCTCGAGAAGATGCCCGGATCAGGTACATCCAGGCTATTTTGCCCGGGTACCAGTGCCCCCTCCGCGAAGAATGTGGTCAATAGCGATGGAGCCGCCGCCAAAAAAAATGAGGGCGAAAGCCAGAGCAGCAACAGCGAGGGGGAACTCAAATCCGGGATGGTCGGGAGTGCCGATCAGTCCGTTGTGCAGGTGTACTTTCCAGATAGCTACGCCGAGGTTGATGCAGATGGCGAAGGCGGCGGCACGGGTGAAGAGTCCGGCCAGGACGAGCAGTCCGCCTAGGAATTCGGTGAAGGCGGAAAGATAGCCCATCCAGGCGGGGAACCCCAAGCTGGAAACTATCTGTGCGTGATGGTGAAGTCCCCCAAAAACCTTGTGATAGCCGTGAGTTACCATGATCGCGCCTAACGCGATACGCATAAGCAGAAGGGCAAGAGGTTGCAGGCGATCAAGATAACGCACGGATATCTCCGGGAAAATCTAGAGCAATAGATTACCGCAAGCCGGAGGGTGAAGGGGAGTATGCAAGGAGGAGCAGCTTTTCCGCGCATCACCGTCCTAAAAGGGGCAGATCTTTCTGTGTCTCTCGACGAATGTAATGATGTGTAAACGGACATTTTTGCAGAGAAGGATTGCGTACCAGGCGAAGTTTTGATAACGTTTGTCCGCCAAGACTCTGGCCCCGCGTAGCGGCACGAAGATCGCAGCGGAGCGCAGATCTTTCCCCTTGGCCCCAAGAAAATTAGAGAGCGAATTAAAGATAGTCGGGCTTGGTGGCTGTCACTGTTCCCACCCCGACTGAAAACCTCGGAAGAACTTTTAGGAAGGTCAGGAGTCTGCGATGAATATGATGAAGAGTGAAGGTTTCCTGCGCAAGTCGGTTTTAATTCTGATGTTCTCGATGGCCCCAGCTTTGGTCTGGGCTCAGCACAAGCCGAGTTCCGCTCCTTCAAAGCCGAGCGCTCCCGCGCCTGCACCACACGCCAGCGCACCATCGCATGCATCGGCGCCGAGCCACTCGGCTGCGCCAACTCAGCATTCGAGCGCGTCCACACAACATTCAAGCACCGGACACTCCGCGACCACGCCGACGACTGGGCACACATCGACAACGCCAGGGCATTCATCAACCGGTTCCACGGGACATACGACAACCGGTTCCACCGGTCATACGGCAACCGGAACAACGGCCCACGGCACGACCGCAGGGGGTAAAACGGGCACGACCGGGGCTGCGCATGGCACCACGACCGGAGGAAATAAGCCGAGCGCAATGTCTCAGGGCAAAGGCGGGGCCAGTGCTTCCGGCAAAGGCGGGGCCAGTGCTCCCGGCAAAGGCGGAGCTGGCGCTTCGGGCAAGGGAGGAGCGACGGCAACGCGCGGTAACGCGGGGTCTCATACTCCGCCGGGGAAGCAGGTTTCTCTAAAGGGCGGTGGATCGGCGAGCATTCGTCCGAACGGGCAGATTCGTTCGGTCAACAAGAACGGAATGCACATCGAGCACAACTTGCACGGTGGCCGCACCATTGCGCGAGAACATAACGGAGCGCACATCGTGAGCAATGGTCGGCATGGTGGTTATGTGCAGCGCGCCTATGTGACTCGCGGTGGACGCTCGTATTATTCGCGCACGTACTACCACAACGGCGTCTACAGTACTGGCGTGTATCGCGGCTACTACTACGGAGGCCGACCGTACTACGGTTATTATCCCTCCTACTATTATGGCCCGGCGTACTACGGATGGGCATACAACCCGTGGCCCGCGCCGGTCTACTACGGATGGGGCTGGGGCGGAGCACCTTGGTATGGCTACTACGGCGGATATTTCGCGCCGTATCCGGTGTATCCGTCAGCGGCTTTCTGGCTCACGGATTATTTGATATCGGTGAATCTACAGGCGGCGTATGCGGCGCAGGCCGAGGCCAACGCGAATGCGGAAGCAGGAGCGCGGAATGCTCCCCCAGCGAACGACGATCAAGTGCAGGCGAGTAACGCTCCATCGGCACCCAGCGGGCAAGTCGCGCTTACGCCGGAGGTGAAGCAGGCTATCGCCGAGGAAGTGAAGGCGCAGATCGCCGCGGAAAAGGCTGACTCCGCCAACAAGGGTGGTTCTTCGGGCGGGCAGGCAGCCCAGCCGGCCAGCGGCGAAGTGCCGCCGGCACTGGATCCGGCGCGGCGCACGTTTGTAGTCGATACAGATGTCGCCGTGGTGGCGGATGGTCAGGAATGTTCGTTGACCTCGGGAGACGTGATCACGCGGCTCACCGACAGCCCGGATGACGACCAGAAAGTAAACGTAAGCGTGGCCAGCGCCAAGAAAGGCGATTGCGTGGCCGGCAAGATGGTGGCAGTTTCCGTGGACGACCTACAGGAGATGCGCAACCACTTCCAGGAAAAACTGGACGAAGGGATGAAAACGCTAGCTTCCAAACAGGGGAAAGATGGATTGCCGAAGGCGCCGGATACGAGCACGGTTGCTTCGGATGTTCCACCGCCCCCAGAAGACAAGTCGGCGGCGAAGACGTTGAGCGAGCAGGATGCCGATGCCGACAAGGCCGAGACGGACGTCAAGCAGGAGGCAGGCTCGAAATTTAGATCATGCGGCAGAAGATGAAGATCGCAGTTCCGGCCATCCTAATTACGATTGTTATAGGCGCTGTGGTTTTCTCAGGAGTGCGTGCGGGTGCGCAAGCCGTTTCTCTCCAGGAACAACTCGCTGCACAGTACAAACTGGTGAAGATGGGATCGGATACCAGTGGATATTCGGTCATCGAGAAGGGAACCCTGCTGGCGATTCAAAAGGGAGGCATTTTGGGCGTGCCTTACGGTGATTCGCAGGTGCCTCCAACAAAATATGAAGGCGGAACGGTGCATGGTCCCAGCGGATTGTCGTTGATCGGACGGAAGTCGGTGATGGGGCGTTTTGGAAAAGAACAGACTACGCATTTGTTCCCGACGGGGGACAAGGTTTATCCGACAAAGATCGAAGTGAACGTGGCCAAAGACAGCGTATCCATGAGTATTGTGGCTTGCGACACGTGCAACAAGACCGATCCGCCAACCTACAACAAGGCGCAGGTAGTCTTTCAGTTTCCCAAGGGCTCTCTGGCGAAGGCCAGCGCGGGCGAGGTGGAAGATACGATTGGCCAGTTGCTTTCGATCAGCGACGACAAAGACGAGCAAGCCGATCAAGGCGGACAACAAGGTGGACAGCAGGGAGGCGGCGATCAGCAGCAGGCTCAGGCGCCGCAACAGCAAGAGCAACAGGCCGAGCCCGCGGAAGTCAAATTGGGAATGACGACTGACCAGGTGGAAGGCGCTTTGGGCAAGCCAGAGAAGAAGGTCACCCTGGGCGCTAAGCAGATTTATATCTACAAAGACATGAAAGTGACCTTCAAAGACGGCAAAGTGTCGGACGTTCAGTGAGATTGCAATGACCGTAGTTCGGAAACCGGAATGAGTTAAGTTATTGCAAATAATCAAGGTTCTGCGGTCGTCGTAGTACCTCCGTACCGTGTGTAGTACTTCAGTTACCGGTCTTGCAGTGACTGATCGCGGCATTCGAGCGAAATACCTCCTGTTGTATCTAGGCATTAACTAACCACAACATATAGAGAGCACCCTTTAGGCTCAATCGGCCTATTTCCAAAAAACGGGCATAAAACCCCAAAAACTTCGGAGATTCGCTTTGCGCTGGGGTTTTTCAGGGCTGATATATGCTCACGACACCGAGAGCCCTCGG
>WNFI01568764.1_pt1 | contig 15212 bp, 15 predicted proteins | sample 5400471 | NCBI WGS metagenome assembly WNFI01 (sample SAMN13153348, study PRJNA577476) | soil metagenome | isolation source: 100 cm saprolite on Douglas fir-dominated hillslope | place: USA:California | collected 2013-09-17
CATGGGTTGGTGTGCTTGATGATGGCGCATACCGGCTCGTCAAATTCCTGTGCCAGGTCCCACGCCGCCTGCAAATCTACGATGTTGTTGTATGAAAGTTCCTTGCCCTGCACCTGCCGCGCATTGGCGACGCCCGCGCCGGATCCGTCTGAATACATGGCCGCCTTCTGGTGCGGGTTTTCGCCGTAGCGAAGATCCGTCACTTTGGAAAACGAGAGTCGCAGAGTTTGAGGAAAGCCTTCGGCGTGGTGCAGCTGAGAGTTACCATTCGTACTGACGCGCTCCAAAGTCGAAGCAATCGCGGAATCATAGGCTGCGGTCGTAGCAAAGGCCTTCTGCGCCAGCCGCCACTTAGTGTCGGAAGAAAGAGCGCCGCCGGAGTTCGCCATTTCGTCCGCAATCGCAGCGTAATCTGTGGGCGAAGTGACCACCGCCACGTCATGAAAATTCTTCGCCGCCGACCGGATCATCGATGGGCCGCCGATATCGATATTTTCGATCAGCTCTTCGAAGTGCACGCCGGGCTTGGCCGCTGTCTTCTCGAACGCGTAGAGATTAACCACGACCATATCAATCGCCTGAATGCCGTGCTCGGCAACAGCCGCACGGTGAGAAGCATCCTCGCGACGGTGCAGAATCCCGCCGTGCACTTTGGGATGCAGAGTCTTCACCCTTCCGTCGAGCATCTCGGGAAATCCCGTAACTTCGGAAATGTCCTTGACCGCAATGCCCGCGTCGCGTAGCAGCTTGGCGGTGCCACCGGTAGAGATTAGATCGACTCCCATACCGGAGAGTTTGCGGGCAAAGTCCGCCAGTCCCGTTTTGTCGGTGACACTGAGAATGGCGCGCTGAATTTTCTGGGACATGAATGACCTCGGATGGGTATTGCAGCGCCGAACGCGCCCGCAAGAAATTTTATCAGCAGATGCGGACCCGTGCTTTACAGGGATGGCCAGAAATCGAGGTGTAACGCGCGCCTTAGACCGACTGCTCGACAGCGTCAATGGGAAAAGTAGGATGGATCAGAGCCGAGAGCTAAGAGCTAAGAGCCAAGAGCTACACCTTCGCCTTGGCCGTCAGCTTGACCTTGCCATCCGCCACGTCCACGCTGTACTCGACGGCTTGGCAGCCGTACTGTTTGCGGAGTTGGTCGGTCTTCTTCTGCACGAAAGAACTGAAACTCTCGAGCGACCCGGAGACGTTTTCCCCGGCTTTCTTCTTGGCATCACTCAACGCGATAAACAGCTTTTCAACCTTCTCGCGCTCCGCCCCAGGATCGGTGCAGTGGACCACGATGGGTCCAGCCGATGCCTCGTCGTGGGTATGGCTCAGGCCATAAACTTTGTGCGCCGGCGCGTCGTGTTCCTCGAGTCGCACTCCAGAAACCGAAAGCAGCGCGTCCTGGGGGCGGCGGTATCCTTCTTCGCGAATGCGCCCCTTCTTGCGCCACAGATCGCTGTAAATTGCATAGCGCTGCGCGATCGCGTTATAACGGAAACGCTGAGGAAAACTCATGTGGGCGCCGTCGGAGAACTTGCGCAGCAGGGCCAACACCTTCCACTCCAGATCAGAGGGCGGTTTCTTTTGCGGATTGCTGAAAAATATCTCGTACTCAATCTTCAGCCGCCGCAGCTGCGACTCCAACCCGGTCAGTTCCTCATCTACAGTCATGAACGCCCCAACTGGAAGTCTAGGCGAGATTGTCCGGCGAAACGAGGTACCGGGCGGACACAAAAGGGATGGAACGAAAGTAAGGAGGCGGCTCTTGGCTCCAGGCTCTATGTCCTTGGCATTCGGTTTTAGCTCTCAGAGTTGGATCGCCAGCGTTTTGAAGGGAGGGATTAAAAGCCAAGAACCCAGAGCCAAGAGCTGCCTTACTTCATCGCCATTTTCTTGATCATGGCCAGCACCAGCTTGCGATCGCTGTCGTTCAGGCTGCCGGAGTAGCGGCGAATCTGGCTCAGGAAGCGGAGTTCGTCATCCGACAGCTGGGGCAATGCTTTGGAGCCGTTGCTGTTGCCGGGCTCGGAGAAGAAGTGGGACAGCGGGCACTCCATAGCTCCGGCGATTTTCGACAGGGTATCGAGCGAAGGGACGGTGTGACCATTTTCTACACGGGAGAGATAGCAGCGCAGCAGGCCGGTGCGCTTTTCTATGTCGCCTTGCGACATCCCCCGTTGCAGCCGGAAAGTTCGGATTGTGATGCCAATGTCCATGCGCAGGAGTCAGCGTGCATAGTAACCAGAGTAGTACCTGATGGCAAGCGAAAATTTATGATAGCGGCCAATGGTCAGCCATGAGCCGCCAGCCATCAGCAAAATCGCCGTGTACAGATCTTTTGATCCATTCGAAAATACTGCTCTCTTGCGCCCAGCGCTGGTTGTACGTACTTAAAGCCGCTATTCTCAGCGGTGAGTGCGACTTTCCGCAACAAAAACCTCACAGGTCCTACTTCTTCAGTGTACTGGCAAGGAAGTTAACCGTCTTGTTCCACGCGTCAGCCGCATCGGCGGCCCGATAAGCGACTTTGTCATTGGCATTTTCGAAGTGGTGCCCAGCATCGGGATAGATAGTCACGTCAATCTTCTTGCCCAGTTTGTCCATCGTCGCGCCGAACTGCTTCACGTCCTCCGGCGTTATCCCGCGGTCAAGCGCGCCGAACAGTCCCAGGATCGGCGCATTAATCTTGCTGATAGCCGCCGGGTCCGTTGCCAGGGGCCCATAATTTATGACATCGGCAGCCAGCTTCGGTTCCTCCAGTGCCAGGTCGAGCGCGTAGCCTCCGCCCATGCACCACCCGATTGCGCCGATGCGGTCTTTCTTCACATTCGGCTGCGATGCCAGGAACTGGTAAGCGGCTTCCAGGTCGCGTTTGGCGCGGTCTTCCGGCACCCCACGCATGATCTCGTGGGCTTCATCCGCAGTAGTCGCAACTTTCCCCCGATACAGATCGAGAGCCAGTGCCGCGTAACCCTGGTCCGCCAGTTTCGTCGCTTGCTCCTTGACCCAGTCGTTTAACCCATAAAATTCGTGGATGACCACGATGCCGGGGAATGGCCCTTTGCCCTCGGGTGTGTAGAGGATGCCGCGGACGGTTTCGTCGCCGCTCTTGTAGGAAACTTCTTTGGAAGTGACCGCCAATGCAGGGATCGCCAGCAGCAGAATGACCGAGCAAGCTCGAAAGGACTTCATTGGTATTCCTCCGGTAAACAGCTGTTGGCTCTTCGCCCTTGGCTCTGGCCACACCAGTTCGCTTGAGTTGACGCCTGAGCGCCAACAACCAAGAGCCCAGAGTTAAGAACCAATCACCAACTCCATATACAACGCGCCTTCAATCGGATTCTCCCGATAGGGCGCAATCTCGCCGAAACTGTGGCCGCAAATACAGTCGCTTCATTTCGCAGATTTCGTGATCGACTTTGTGCAGCGCGACGCAGCCTGCGGGCTGGCCGTCACGCGTGGCCAGCAGCAACCGGCCATCCGGCGGCGCGTAGTCTCCGGGCAACCCGGCCAGCTCTGTGTCGAAGCTTTGGAAACAAAGGCTGAATCCAAGCGACTGCGCATACTCCAGGAAAAGTTCTCGAATAACCGTGATCTGCTCCGGAGACTCGACCTGCAAGGCCTGCAATCCGGTATCGCGACTGTTTGCAATCAGCATAAACAGCGACCTACACAGAAATGACCGGCCACACCCTCTGGCGAGGCGAAATCAGCGGCGAACGAAACCACAATGCCTCCCAGGCACCACAAAACCGAGTCGAGGATGGTTTGATTGTCTGACGCCCCGCCGATGATCAAAGCCATAATGAACCACTCCACTACGCGCACAGGGGTATAGATTACGACGTACTTCCATATCACGTCTTCGGGCTGAGTCGGGACAACGAGAAAAATGGCAACTCCAAACGCGACGCCGATGGCAAGGCGAAGGATGCCGAATCCTGCAGCGCTTAGAAGGCTGGTCGAGCCGGCTCGCCAGAGTCGCAACCCGACCCAACACCACGCGATGTAGGAAATCAGCTTGACCGCAACATAGAGGACATATGGCATGTCGGTGTTTCAGCGTTGAACTAATGCGCACACTTACCCCATCAGCATCCCGCCATTCACGTTCAGCACATGCCCGGTGATGTATCCCGCCTCTTCCGATGCAAGAAACGCCACACAGTTTGCGACCTCTTCGGCGGTTCCCACCCGGTTCAGCGGAATCGCCTTCAACGCGCTCTGCCGGATTTCCCTGCTTGTCCCGTCTGCCCAAACACCGAGGTGATGTTGATGATCCGTCCCCAGCGCTGCTTGAGCATGGAACTGATCGCCTGCTGGGTGCACAGATACGCCGACGTCAAGTTGGTGTTGAGCACCGCGTCCCAGTCGGCGCGCTTCATGCGCATGATGAGCTGGTCGCGAGTGATGCCGGCGTTGTTCACCAGAATGTCGATTTTTCCGAAATCAGCGACTACTGCCTTGAACGCGGCCTTGACCTGATCTTCGTTCTCGACGTCGGCAACGAACGCACGGGCACTGCCGCCAGCCTGCGCGATCTCCCGCGCGAGGTCCTCAAGCTTCTGCTGGTTGCGCGCCACCAGCGCCACCCGGGCCCCGCACTTCGCCAGCTTCAAAGCACACGCCCGCCCGATTCCCTGTGAAGCACCGGTAACCAGCGCGACGCGGCCTGTCAGATTCATAGCTGTCCCTGCAAAGCGGGAATTATAACTGGACGTCATGAATACTACGATTCCGTACGCCGACTGACTCATGATTCCCGACTGCAGGCCTACCAGCGCAACAATCAAAGCAACCTCGCCGCGCGGCATCATGCCGACGCCGACGCGAAACACGGTCGGCCAGCCCTCGCTGTGCAGCGGCAGGCCGCAGCCGATCACTTTGGAGATCACCGCCAGCAGCGAAATCACAATCGCCGCGAGCAGCAGGTTTCCCGTGAAAAGCCGCGGATCGAGCCGGGATCCGATGTCAAAGAAGAAAAAGGGTGCCAGAAACGACGTAATGCCGCCGACCCGCGGAATCAGGTCCCAGCGTTCCGCATAGTCGGCAAACATGAGTCCGGCGAAGAACGCGCCGACAATGGCAGCCATCCCGATCTTCGCCGCGAGCCAGGAAAGAAACAAGCAAATGGCGAGAGCGATGACCAGCGAGGCGTTTCGCGTGGTCAGCCGTTCTACTCTGGGATGGATACGATGAACGATGCGCGGCGCAACGAACATCATAAACAGCGCAAAAGCGACCGCTTCCGCCGTCAGCACGCCCAGGTGCAGCCATTGCACGCCGGCGCTGGAAGCTGAGCCGGCGACCACCGCCAACACCACCATGCCAATGACGTCATCAAATACCGCCGCCGCCAGAATGATTTTTGCCGTTCGGGTGGCGAGCACATTCATGTCGCCGAGGACCCGCGCGGTGATTCCAACGCTGGTGGCGACCATCGCGGCAGCCACAAACACCGATTCGACAGTAGCGTCTCCGCGTAATTTCATGTAGGCGAAGCCGAGCACAAAAGGCACGACTACGCCAGCGACAGAAACCACCAGCGCCTTGCGGCTCACCCGGATCAACTCTCTGGGACTGGTTTCAAGCCCAGCGCTGAACAAAACGAAAATCACTCCGATTTCAGCGACCGAATGCAGCGTGTCGCTCGCCGGGACCCATCCCAGAGCGAAGGGGCCGAGCGCAAGGCCGGCGAGAATCTCTCCCGGGACAGCGGGCAGCCCCAACCGCTCGAAGATTTCTCCGACCGCCTTAGCGGCCACGAAAATGACGAACAACTGGAGAAGCAATTGTTCAGTTACGCTCGGAACAGACGCAGTCATGGCGGTTCAATCACCTGTTCGCAGGATATGGAAAGCCCGCTGCGGCCGCAACAAAACTCGAAAAGCAGGCCTGTATTACGTCAGCCCGCTGGTGGCTCCCGGGCAAGGCATCGCTCCTAACGTATCGCTCGCGCATGCGTCTATAAGGGACGAGGAATGTTCACCGCAATGCATCGATAGCTAGTTTTTTTCGTGGTCACCACTGTTGCACTGGCTCAGCCGGCCCCCGATGACCGCATCTCGATTAAGTTCGACACCTCTGAAGCTGAAGCTGTACTCGCCATCCTCAATACCAACGCGGCTCGGCAGCCCATCGCACCGGAGGCGTGGCAACGCGTGTTTTCCTCCGCGCCGTATCAGCGTCTGAAAAAACGCGAATCCGCGATGCGACGGGAGTTTTCGAAGATCCTGTCTTACCTGCCCGCCGAGGCGCGGATTCGGGCCAGCGTTTATCCCGTCATCAAACCACAATCCAATAGTTTCGTTTTCGAGACCGACATAGATCCAGCTATCTTCCTCTACCTCGATCCCGAGAAATCGCAGGCCTCATTTGAAAACACGGTTGCCCACGAGATGCACCACCTCGGCCTTGCCAGTGCAGCAGAAGCATACGGAAAGATTGCCGACGCCGCCCCTGAACCGCAGCGCGACGTGCTGAATTGGATCACCGCGTTCGGCGAGGGACTGGCTGTGCTCGCCGCCGCGGGGTCAGCCGACGTCCATCCTCTGGCTAGCGAACCCGAAGCGGATCGCATCCGCTGGGGCCAGGACATGAAGTTCTGGACACGCCAATTCAGCGACGTAAATCAATTCTTTCTCGACATTCTGCACAGCGGGTTCAAAGACAAAGAGATTGTGGCGCATGTCGGTTATCACTTCTTCGGATATCGCGGCGCGTGGTATCAGGTCGGCTACAGGATGGCCATCGTGGTGGAGAAAAAATATGGCCGCAGCGTCCTCATCGAATGCATGACCGACCCGCGCAAGCTGCTTCTCCGTTACAACCAGGCCGCTTCTGAGATCAACTCCGCGGCCCCGGCGGAAAAGCTGCCCCTCTGGAGCGACGAGGTAATTAGCGCTCTGAAGTGATCCTGGCGAGTTGGACGTGTAACGATAGAATAAAGGCGTGAACGCAGTCGCATCCCCCGCGCCTTCCAAACCTGACGCTCCCTGGCGCAAGTTCACGCTGAGGCAGCGCATTCTTCTCTCGCTAATCACGTGGGCGGGATATCTCGCCATCCGCATCCTGGGCCCTACCATTCGATTTTCTACTTCCTGGGAAGATGGCTCACCGGGCAGCATCGAGGCCCGGCCATTTGTCTATTCGTTCTGGCACAACTGCATGATTCCAGCTATGTACCTTTGCCGCGATCTGCAGATTCGCGTGATGAGCAGCGACAGCTTCGACGGAGAATATACCGGTCGCATCATGCAAAAGTTCGGATTTGTCAAAGTGCGGGGATCGAGTTCCAAGGGCGCCATTCGCGCCTTGTTGGGAATGCGCCGCGAACTGGAGCAAGGCTGGACAGTAGCTTTTACCATTGACGGCCCCAAGGGTCCTCGCTACGTGGCGAAGCCAGGTCCGGTGGTACTTGGCCGCAGCACTGGTGTCCCGATGACGGCTTTCCACATTGCGCTTGACCGGGCGTGGATTCTCAAAACTTGGGATGGTTGCATGATCCCCAAACCCTTCACCCGCGCACTCCTGCGTGTGAGCCGGCAAATTCCGGTGCCTCCGGATGGAGACGATGAGCTGTATCTGAAAGAATTGCAATCTGCTCTCGACCGCGTCCGTATCTTCGCTGAGGAAAATATCCACAAAGTCGGCACCCCCGAGTTTCCATACTTTCATCGCAGTTGATCCATTCTGGAGTGGCGCAGGCGGCCGGCATATCCGCCGCCAGTGTTAAAATTCAGTTTCTCCAATCCCATGCCCGCAACCATCCTTGACGGAAACAAAATCGCTGCTGAAATTCGCGCCGAAGCCGCCGCGGCCGTGCAATCCATGTCGGCCGCCGGGATTCGCCCCGGACTGGCTGTAGTCCTGGTCGGCAATAACCCAGCCTCTGAGATCTACGTTCGCGGCAAAGTCAAGAGCTGCGAGGAAGTCGGCATTTACAGCGAGCAGCACACGCCACCGGCCAGCATCACTACCGAAGAACTGCTGGCTCTCGTCGCCGACCTCAACCGCCGCGACGAGATTGACGGCATCCTGGTGCAACTCCCCTTGCCACCGCAGGTCGATTCCAAAAAAATTCTGCTGGCAGTGGATCCGGCAAAAGATGTTGATGGTTTTCATCCCACGAACGTCGGCTTTCTCTCGACGCAGCGACCGGGTCTGGTCCCCTGCACGCCGGCGGGAATCATGGAGATGCTGGAGCGCAGCCGGATCAAAATCGCTGGCCAGGAAGCGGTAGTCGTCGGCCGCAGCGACATTGTGGGCAAGCCCATGGCGATGCTGCTGCTGAACGCCAACGCTACGGTGACCGTGTGCCACTCGAAAACCCGCGACCTGCCTGCCGTCTGCCGCAGGGCTGACATTCTGGTTGCCGCCATCGGCCGCGCGGGAATGATCACGCGGGATTTCGTTCGACCCGGCGCGACCGTGATCGACGTAGGCATGAACCGAGTGACCGATCCCGCAGAATTTGCGTCGTTGTTTGCGGGAAACGCCAAGCGCGAAGAAACTTTCCGCGCCAAGGGATCGACCCTGGTCGGCGATGTGCATCCCGAAGTCGCCGGAATCGCCGGAGCAATTACGCCAGTGCCGGGCGGAGTTGGCCCGCTGACCATCGCCATGCTGATGTCCAATACCGTGAGAGCGGCGAGCCTGCGTCGAGGCAAGTGAGTGATAGAGTTATCGCGGGCTTAAGACCTTTTCACCACAGAGACTCAGAGTCACAGAGGAATAGAAATCAAGGGCAGCCACGGATTTGCGCGGACCGTTTATGACGAAGTTGTTCAGAAGTTTGGCAACGAAATCCTGAATGCGGACAAGACCGTCAACCGCGCCCGTCTGGCTGAGCTCGCGTTCGATAAACGCCGCCCGCGAATTTACGAGTTGAATCGCATCGTGCATCCCGGCGTCATTCAGAAGTACGAGCAGTGGATGGAAAGTTTCCGCAGCCGCGAGCCTGACGCCATTGTGATGCTTGAGGCCGCCCTGCTGCTGGAAGCAGGCCTGCGCCGCCGTTTCGACCGGATTGTTGTCGTAACCTGCAAGCCGCAACAACGGGTCGAGCGCTGGGCGCAACGGCATAAACAGGACCCCGAGGTAGCGCGCGAGGAAGTCAATCGCCGCATGATGGCCCAGGCCCCGGAGGAAGCTAAGATCCAGGCCGCCGACTACGTGATCGACAACAGCGGCACCGTAGAAGAAACCAGAAAACAGGTCCAGGCCGTCTATGAGACTCTGCGAACGCAGGCCGTTCCCACGCCTGCTGCCCATCCATAAGCACTTTGCGACTCCAGCAGCTGGCGCGTAGCATCTAAAATGCCATGCCGGTTGCTACCGCTCTGTCAGGCCCGCGCCCCAAGCTCCACTACAGCGAGATCCTGAGCTTCGCCTATGACACTTTCTGCAGCAACAAAGTGCGCTTCTTGCTCACGGGCCCTGAAGGCTGCGGAGGAGCAGGTTCCTGGCATCGTGGCTGCCTCCCCCGTGGTCACCTTGGGCGACCGTATCCCGATCGGGGGAGGAAAAGAACGAGACATCGCCATCCTGGGGGTGTACCCGCAATACCGCACGGTGCGCAATTTGGTCGTTCTCTCCGGCAGATTCTTCGATGACCAGGACGAGCAGGCCCACAACAAAGTAGCCGTGGTTGCGGAGAAAATGGCACTGGAAATCTACGGTTCGACGGATGCCGCCATAGGCAAAGTTATCAAATTGACCGGTCTGCCGTTCACGATCGTAGGGACGTTCAAGGAGCGCGTGAACACCTTCGGGCAGTCGGAGGTGACCGACAACACCATGGTGATTCCCTATAGCGTCGCGCGCTATTTTCTCGACACGCCGACAATCAAGGAAATGTATTTTTCGGTCGCCGATCCCGCCATGGTGGGAACAGCTACGGAACAGATACTGCGAGTCATTCAGAGCCGGCACCGGGCGGAGTCGGTTTACAAGGTGACAAATCTAACCGAACTGGTTACGGTGGCTGAAAAAACCGCCAACGCTCTCACCATTGTGCTGTTGCTGGTCGCGGCGGTGGTTCTGCTGGTCAGCGGAATCGGAATTATGAATATCATGCTGGCCACAGTCAGTGCGCGAATTCGCGAAATCGGCATTCGCAAGGCGCTGGGAGCCACCAGTCGCGAGATTCGATTCCAATTTCTGTCAGAAGCAATCCTGATTTCCGTAGGCGGAGGCCTGGTCGGCGTCGTGATTGGGCTCGCGATTCCTTACTCGGTGCGTTTTCTGACCGAGTACCGCATCCCCATCTCAGGCTTTTCGGCCATTGTAGCGATTGTGGTTTCTTCGTTGGTCGGAGTGATTTTCGGCACAGTCCCGGCGGCCAGAGCGGCGAAGCTCGATCCGGTGGAGAGCCTCCGCTACGAATAAAGCTAGACCGTCATCGATTCCTGGCTGGCAATCTCCCTCTTGGCGCCAAGCCATGGCGTGACCCCGTAAGCTGCACAAACAACGAGGAAGGGGTCGAGCGGACGCATGTAGTAAACCTCAGGATGGGTGAAATAGTAAACCAGAGGGAAGAACGTCATTGCCAGCAGGAAAGGTATAAGCAGTGTCCGATCCTGACGCCCAAGCCGTCGCATTCCAATGAGTGCCGCTGTCAGGGCGGCGAGGGAAAGCAGAATGTTTGCCGGATCCATCGGTTCCTCTGACAAGTAAGAGCGTTCCAGGCTCCAAAACCCTGTCCACAGATAGACTGCCCGGCGGATACTCATTCGGGCGTACCAGCCCGGGTGGGCCTTGATGAAGTCCATCGCTTGCGCCTGCTTGTGCGCCATATACGCCAGTTCGCCCTGCTTGAATTCGGCGAGTTCCGCGGGGTTGTTCGAGGGCCGCACTTTGCCGTTCGCCCAGTGGCGACTGTAGCCGTTGTTCCCTACATAAAGCTCCAGTCCGAAGCTGTCCCGGAAAGGGATGAAGCGATGGAAGGTACGATAGTCGCGAACCAGCCATGGCGTTACGACAACCAGCAGTGCGGCTGCTGCCAGCAGCGCTCGGGAGAACCACGGCTGCCGGAAACTGCGTAATGCCATGCAGACCCAGATGGCCAAAGGCACCAGTACGGAAAGCACAATGGGGTCGTTTAGAGCGGCAACGCCTGACAGCAGGCCGAATCCCAGCCCCACATCCACCCTGCAATCGTTGCCGTATGGGGACCAAGCAGTTTCCGGCAAAGGAGCACGATGGGCACACAGGTGACCGCCGAAAAAATGCTGTTGAGCGAGAGGATGGTTAGTGCAGAAGCTTTTGAATAGATGCCAAAAATCTTAAAGACTCCCGCTAGAATAAGAGGGTAAACGGGCATGATCATGGCGGTGGGACCGGACTCCCCGTGCAGGGGATTGCTGACTCCCTGGCCCAAAGCAATGGATCTGGCCACGCGACCGTTTTCGTAGCCAAAGTAGTAGTGATCACGACTGGCGTCCAGCCAGTCGCTGTACACAAAAGCCACCACGGCCAGCCGAACCGCCAAGGCCACCAGAACCATCCACATGGCGGGTCTGAAGACTCTCTGCCCTGCAAAGGGAACGTCCACCTGTCGCCTCTGGAGTCCTGAAACGTCGCTTGTGGCCATAGACCTCACCTTCGAGCTACCTGTGACACGAAATCCCAAAAGCGACCAAATTTGGGTAAAACGCTGGAATGGGATGGTGTCATAGAAGGGAAGAGAAATCAAAGCAACCCTGTCAGGCCTGTGCGTTCCGGAGTCAGCCGGTTCGTTCGTGGGAAATCCGGAATTACTCTCGGTCCCGACACCCGAGGCGGAGTGCCCAGGAGAGAATCAGATCGGGCCAAAAGCCTATCCCAAAAACAAGAACGCCGGGCTGGTTTGCCCGGCTCTTTCCTTGTTCAATCATCAGTGGGGAGCGACTGGTTTCGTCTGGGTCCCCGCGGATTCCTTAAAACTCCTCTGCTTCAGAACTAGGCCTTGACGGTCGCAGTCACATGACCAGCGCGAGGCCTTCCAGTTCCTTCTGCAGCACTGGCAGGGCGCAGCCCGCCATTTCAACACGGCCAACAGCGTCACGGGCCGCCTGAGGTGATACTCCGTAGCCACGGCCCATCAGGAACACTTGTACCAACTCCGCAGCCTCGCGAGAATCCGCCAAGCCGCCTTGCAGTAAGTCGTTACGCAGTGCGCTCAATTCCGTGGTCGAGAATCTTTCTCTCATCTTTCACCTCCGACCTGACTGCTTATACCCATTAGACTCAGCTGCCTTACATTTTGTTGCATGCAATTTATTTGCCGAAGTCTCGGTTCTCCTGTAGGTCCAAGCAAAAATCCCTACAGTTCATTTAAACCCTTGAGTATCAGCGAAGTTTCGGCCGGTGTGCAGCTGGCAAGTATCTGAATTTAGGCTGGAAGGGGAGCGGCGTTCTCACCGGTGACACAATGTGTCATTCGAAAATCGGTCATGGTGTTCGATTTTGAGACAAACTCGGTTCGGACAGGGTGCCCGCGAACACAAGAACCTTAAGAAGGCTCGGTCACGGCTTCATCGACCAAAAGAATGGGAATGTTGTCCCGCACCGGATAAACGCGTCGGCACTCTGAGCACCTCAGGCTCTCGCCACTGTCTTTCGTCAGCAAAACCAGCGGCTTCTTGCAGATCGGACAGACTAGGATGTCGAGAAGATCCTGGGGAATCATGGCCACATTCTACGCCCGAGAATTCAACAGCGGCCACGGATCTACGCGGATTTTCACGGATCATTCCTTTTTTGCTCAAGTACCTGCCCTGTGGGGGACGACTTAGGCGGTACGGGACTCAAGCGGTAAGGGACTCAAGAAGAGACAAAGACTTTTTGTCCCGGTTAATCCGCGTAAATCCGGGGCCGCCTTTGAGATTTTTCTCTGCTCGGGGAAATCTCCGTTTGACTCTCGCGCCCCACAGCAAGTACATTCTTCATGCGTTTGAAGTTAGTTCGCGCGTCCTCCTTGCTTGAGGAGGATTGGGAAGCGGGTGAGAATCCCGCGCTGCCGCGCAACTGTAAGCGAGGAAATCGCAGCGGGCCACTGGAGTTCTACTCTGGGAAGGCCCGAGGCAAGAATTTGGATTGTGGAGGGGCGGCAATCACGTCACCTTCAACATCCTGACTCGCAAGCCAGGAGACCGGCGCGAACTGCCAACACCAACCCCTTTCGCGATTAAAGGAGGAGTCTGTCCAGCGCAGCTTTGGCTTCTGAATTCACCATCGCCGAATTCACGGTCAAAGTTCTCGATCCCCAATCCGCGTCTGTCCCGGGAGCGCAAGTCGAGCTGTTTGTGCCCAACTCAGATCGCCCGCTAGCGATTCAAACGAGTTCCGGGCAAGGCATTGCTACTTTTCGCAACGCTCCCGTCGGCGGCCTGCGCGTGCACGTCCTAGCCCCCGGTTTCGCCGAACAATGGACGCAGGTTTCTGGCCCGGCCACACAGGTCACTGTACCCCTGCAACTCGCGGTACAAACCGAAACGGTCGTGGTTACCTCGACCCGCACTCCCGTCCCCAGCGACGAATCCGGGGCTTCCGTCGAAACCCTTAGCGGCGCGCAGCTGGACACCATGCGCCCCGTTGCGGCGAACGATGCTCTTCGTTTTCTCCCGGGAGCGGTCGTCAATACCAACGGCCAGCGCGGGGGACTGTCCTCGCTGTTCGTGCGCGGCGGCGATTCGCGCTACAACAAAGTCATCGTGGATGGTGTTCCCGTCAACGATCCCGGCGGCACTATTGATTTCGGAACTCTCCCGCTGTTCGAAGCTGGTCGTCTGGAATTCCTACGCGGCGCACAAAGCACCTTATACGGCTCGGACGCAATGACCAGCGCGGTCCAGGTCTGGAGCCGGACCGGCAATACCCCGCGCCCCGAACTTCGCTTCGGCGCCGACGCCGGCAACTACGGTAGTGAGAACGGCTATGCATCGCTTTCCGGCGCCAATGGCCGTTTCGACTACAACGTATTCGGCAACCAGTTCAACACCACCGGGTCCGGCCCCAACGACGATTATTCGAACTCGCTCGAAGGCGCAAACGTCGGCGCGAAACTTAACGATTGGGCGTCTCTGCGCCTGAGAATGCGCCACGACAACAGCATCACCGGCGTACAGGATGAGTGGAACTTCAACGGGCAGCCACTCCTTCCCCCGGATTTAGACGAGCGCGCGCGTCAAAACAATTTTCTCGGCAGCTTTGAGCTGGCCATCACTGGACCTTTGCGCTGGCAGCACCGGCTGACCGGTTTCGACTACACCTTGCACCGCACGAATATCGATGTAATCGATCAGGGGAATCGCACGAATTCCGTATTCGGCGATGTGGATTTTCAGTTCCATAGCATCAATAACATCAATCGCGCTGGGTTCGATTACCAGGGCGACTACGCCGAGCGAAGCTGGGCGGCAAGCACCATCGGGTTCGAATTCGAAGATGAGAACGGGACAGTCGGCGACTTGCTCTTCGGTAGCCTGACCCCACCTGCCCTGCGCCGGAACTTTGATGTCTATGGCCAGCAAATCCTGACGGCCAGCCGTGCTTCCCTCGTCCTCGGTGGCCGTTTCGTCCACAACGAGAGTTTCGGGGATAAATTTGTGCCCCGCGCGTCGCTGACTCTGCTTGCTTTGCGCGGAGGGCGGATGCTTTCCGGCACCCGCCTGCATTTTGGCTACGCTAGCGGGATCAAAGAACCTTCATTTGCCGAGTCTTTCGGCAATGGAGGCGGTTTTCCGGTCAAGCCCAATCCTTCCCTGAAGCCCGAGGAGACGCGCGCGTTAGAAGCAGGAGTTGAGCAAAGTTTCTGGTCGCACTACTCGCTCGCCGCGACATACTTCAACAACCTGTTTGGAAATAAGATTGACTTCAATTTGGACCCTTGCTTCTGCACCGGGCAGTACATCAATGTCAATCAAGCGTTGGCGCACGGGGCGGAAGCTGAGTTCAACGCGAGGCCATCTTCCCACCTCTCACTCGGTCTCGCTTATACCTACACGTCGACTCAGATTTTGAAACAGCCGTTTGCCTCTGACCCCCTGCTCATGCCGGGACAGCCCTTGCTCCGGCGACCCAAGCATTCCGCCACAGCCTTAATCAGCTACTCGCGCAGCCGCTGGGGTGCGGACCTTACCAGTAGCTTTGTGGGACGCCGGCCCGACTCAGACTTCCTTGGATTCTTTCTTGACCACGCCGCAGGCTACGCACGCGCGGATGTTGGCGGA
>WNFI01196070.1_pt1 | contig 15210 bp, 18 predicted proteins | sample 5400471 | NCBI WGS metagenome assembly WNFI01 (sample SAMN13153348, study PRJNA577476) | soil metagenome | isolation source: 100 cm saprolite on Douglas fir-dominated hillslope | place: USA:California | collected 2013-09-17
AAGTACATGGAGACAAGGGAAAAAGGAGCGCGAAATTGGGAGTGTGACCCCATACCAAAGATTGATGCCCATTGGCCATAAAGGACGAATAGAGGAGTGGTCCTTGGTGGACTCAAGGCGACGTCATCTCCAAACAGCATCTGCGAAGTGCAAGGAGCGCTGAATCACAAAATGAATCTTGGGGACGCAATTAATGAACAAGGGATGATTTAATAGGGGGCCAAATGAAATCGCAATTCGAAAGTCCGCGGTTCGGAGTTTTCTTGTCGCAAATTGCTCCCTTCTCAGTGTCATATGGATGCTGCCGGCCTTCATCTCTCACCTCAATTCCTCTCTTGACTGCGTTCTTCCCCTTTCTTGATTGCTCTAGCAGAAGCGAGCTACAAGTAGGATTAAGAACATGCCACGTCAACTACATCTACTAGAATGCAATATTCGTATACACCACCTCTTTCCAATTCAGTAATTCATTCTCAACCGTACGTGAATGCAACGCCAAGTCTCGCAATGCAGACCCTGACGGAAGCGCAATTAATATCAATCGTGCGCCCAGTGCGAGAAAGCTATGGCTTATTTTTGAGGTCGACTCATCGACATGACAATTAATTGTCACAACTCCCTAATTAAATGCCGAAGTTAGCGGTCAACGTCAAAGTTAAAACCGGTCATAGATAACGAGCTCTCAATGGGAAGAGCGTCGGGGAACCTCGGGTTCAACTCCCGATTATTCCATTATCTATTCAGTTAGATTAGAAAGGTTCTTACACAACTCTCTCATCAGATTCAATGAGTGGGGAATACTTCTTCATTCTCTTCTTGGTATATTGATCGCCATATTTGCGTACAATTTAGAGCGCATAAAAGAGAAATTTTCATTTCGCTCCTTTGCGGTTTCTTGTTGATAGAACAAACTTATTGGCAACTTGTGAGAGGTGATCGGGGGGGATCGGGTACGTGTGCGAATTTCACGCATATTATGCGCTTCACACGTATTTATACTCTCCGGGACACGATCGAGGATCTCCCCTCCTTTGCCTGAGACTCACGCCACCTCTTACACAGCTGTATCCCAGCGCTAGGTAACTCTTACATTAAATACTAGTTTGCCTACTTTGAATTGAGCGCTAGCTTCTAATACTTATCAGTACACTAACTACCGGTAGAACAGATGATTGGGATGGATGAAAAATGGTTCGGGTTTTCCGCTTGGCCGTAGGCAAACTGAGAATGCCCTTCGATATATTATTTGTTTCAGTCATTATAAAGTCCACTGCCTGCGCACTCTAGGCAAAGGATACTAGAGCATGGTAATCAGAGTGAGCGTCAGGCTGCTGGGAGATCTGACATTGCCCCCAACCCCGACATCTTCTCAAATACGAAAGCTATACTTCCACTATCGTCTTCCAGGTTCGCTCGGTCAAGGCTTTCCAACAACGAACGGGAAGTGCCTTGGGATCTTTCGCCGGGACTAATATCATTAGTTTGAGGATTCTCAGAGCCGCAAATGACCTTGAGAATAATATTGTCATGAATGTGTTCCTGAGCGGAAGGATTCAGGGCATCGACATGCGTCCATTCAGTGAGGGCAACAAGGGCCTGACTCTTCCCGGCAGGCTAAACACATCATTATCAGTGAGAGCTATGCATGCCCTACCAACAGAACGACATCACCTTGCGGTCCTTACGCGGCTTGTACTGAGAGGCAGGAACGAATCCAGTCAACAGGTCGCTTTCATCCGAGTCCTCAATCCCATCGTCCGATTCGACCGCAGCATCTTCGAATTCTACAGGTTCCTGCGCGTCGGCTAGAGTCCCAGACGCGCAGGAACATGCCAGAAGCTCATGAGTGTGACAACGAGCAGCAGGGTGGATTGTGAAGAGATCTTTCAGCTTCGAAAACCCCTCAGCTTAAGCAGGCGCACAAATGGCAAACATGACCAACCTCAGACTGCGAGAAAGAGTCTCCTTTCGAACCCTTCCCACCACCAACACCGCTCGAGTCCCCAATCAAGGATTCGCTCAAACCCATCTTCGTAACGGCACGTTGAAAAATCTTTTCATCGATAGTGCCGCATGTTAAGAGGCGGTAAATGAAGACCGGTCGCTTTTGCCCGTCTCGATGAATCCGAGCCATGGCTTGAAGATCATGCGACGGATTCCAATCACTATCAACAAGAATAAGACGGGAGGCTCCGATGAGATTGAGTCCTACGCCTCCAGCTTTGGTGCTGAGCAAGAAGACGACTAAGAAGTCGATCAATGGGTGCTGGCTACGGAATTGAATGGAACATCGGCGCACATTTCTCCGCCTGAGAGCATCTATTGAATTGGTCCACGTACATCTGACGATGTTCAATCTTCGTCGACCTGATGGGTATCAGTAAGTTCCCGAAGGTAGAAAAATTGGTGGCTAACCCATCAAGGCGAAATGACGTATACTTCTTGCGGGCGCAAAACTTCTCGATAACGTTTAGGGTTGCCGTGTAGTGAGACACAATCACAACTTTCTCATCCGTGTCCTAAATCTTAGAAGTGAACAAACCTGCGTAAGGAGACCTTGGAACGGCACTGACTCTACGCAGGACACGCAACAGTTTCTGCAGAGCCATCATTTTGCCTGGAAGAATGAAGTGGGTATAGGATTCTCTATGCGTATTGGATATGCAAACCACTCAGGCTCATGTCATCTTGTTCCACTGGCTCAGGCATCAGGGCGAGCGCGCTCTTTATAGCATTATTGGCCGTGGATTGCAACTCTTCTTTCTCGTCCGTTCGGTGCCGCAGTAACACGGGACTATTGCAAAGCTGCTTCAGGCGGCCTATAAGAGCCAGTGACTTCGCAGTGGATGTAGTGATAAGATCATCAAGTCTTTCAGGCGTGAGGATCTTCTGGAACATCGCCAGCTGAAGTTTAGTAGGTCGAACAAACAGGACATATTCGTCTTCACGATCGTCAGCCTATGGTAGGAGTTTGGGGTCTTTCGTTACTTACTTTTCGGCGGAAGATAATGATTGAGAATTCCGGCAGTACGTCGAAGGACAAAGGATTGAGATAACTGTGTGAGCTGAAGGCCTAGTCAGCGCTAGGCTGGAGGTATGACAGGGGCACCTTGCATGCTCAGCACGTGAACTCCCAAGCTCGAATTCCTTCTCTGAGCAGTCTGGAGCTCGACTTCTGAGAATTGGAATCTCATATATTTTGCTAAATGTCTTGTATGAGTCTTTGGAAAAAAGTTCAATGGCGGAGCATGCAATCAGTGGAGCACGGCGAACCTAAGAGACCGGGATTGACGAAATTTGCCTGAAATGAAGCAAATAAGTGTCTACTAGTTCAAGATTACTACCATGAAACCCGTACCATGGTATGAAACTCCTCGAGGTTGTTTTGCACTGGCGTGCCAGACAATATGATTCGCCTTGGAACCCGAAGAGCGTCGAACATCTTCGTCGTCTTGCTATCGGCAGATTTCAATCGATGACCTAGAAAAGACTGAAGTGATAAGTAGGGCGCGGGTGACGCCTTACAATTCATACCTTCATCACAAATAATTAACCCAATAGACGGGCTGGACCATACTTCAGGTAAGGGAGCATATGTAACGGGATCTTAAGTCTTACTGGCAGTATGCCAACTCCTCGCTATCAACAGGCGCATCAATGATTATTCAGCATTGAGAAGGATATTCCATACCGAGCTACTCACATAACAGAGCGTAATCTCTCATATCCTATTATAAGCACTTGGTGTTTACTGGAGTGTCGTGAGGCCATCACAGTAGTCAAATGAGATGAGATTTGTCACCTTCGCTGGAAACCTCTGATAACACTTATATCTTTGTCCCCCAGCATTACTTCGATACGGTCTCTCCCAAGCCTAAGGACGAGTGTAAAATTTGGGCCCATGATCATGTTGCGAAACTTGCCATTTGTATATCTCTGAGTATTGAGGGAGTCCTGAATGATGGAACACAATGGTGACAAGGAGCCGTACACACCCTTTTTCCAGTTCTTCAGAGGCACAAAAGATCAAGATCATAATGTAGACCCAAACCAGAAGCGGGAAACTCACGGATAGCAATGACACTGGGCAAACAATCAGGGCTTTACCTGCCACTGGACCTTGGCCAGCGTAAGGGTTTTGTTCTATATATATCCATCAGTATGCGGAAGAGATGCGCACTTAACTAATCCCTTACTTAACAGAGTCCACAAAAGAGCGATGGTCTTCGAAAAATGTGTGAACAAATCAGTCTTCGAATGGTGGCAACGTGCCAACCTGAATCGTTTTCCCAAGACCCCTGTAAGTGCGATATATGTGGTTAGCGAACCTTTGGGGAGAGTAAGAATCCCGTCACACATTTCGTCCGCTAAAATGCAACCTTCCCCGTCATGCTTCCGCATTCCCATCACGCATTCATACATGAAGGTAACACCCTCTCGTTGGTGTGGCCTAAGTTTTTTAGCGATAACGGGATCAACAACGATAGGCATGACTTGAGCGTTCCGGCTAATGAAGTCGGTATTAGCTTAATCTCAGGGACAAGAAACCATCCCTCCACCTATTGCACTTCTTCTCGTGCTCCTTGCTGGGTTTCGGCATGACGAGCGCATCCGGCGCATCCGGGTCGTGTCTATGATAAACATTCTTGGGTAGGAATGGCCCTTCAAATTAAGGCTTAGGAGTCTCACAGTTGGTTGTATTTCTTAGGCGCGCCATAAAATGAAGTATGAGCCATTTGTTGCAACTTTTTGACGAATTCCAGCTCATCAACACCTTTGCTTGCTGTCTCTGTTGCCTTGGGTTTAATGACAGGCGGAATAAAGCTAGATCTGGAAGAAGGCGCTCGGATGAGTAGCACTGGTTCATCCACGTCTTCCTCAAATGAGGATGATTGGCGTCGATGGGGTTCACATGGTAAATGAGGAATACGCCCGTCGATCTCGATTTCCCGTCCAGCTATTCAACGAGAGAGATAAACCATACCACACGAACTACAAAGATCGGATTTCAATGCTTACCGATATAGAGTGGGCTACCATTTCTAAGTTTTCCACCACTGTATGTGATGCTGCCAAGTCTGCAAGATCCAATGAGCGAAGAGGTAGACGACTTAGTCCCTCCCTTACATTGTGCCATCCTCCGAAATCAATGTCACAAGTGAGGCCTTCTGTGACACAAACGCATCGCCATCCCACGACTTATTCTTGCGTGTCTGTGGCTTGCGCCATTGTACGGTCCAATATCGAGTCTTTTCCTGTTGCGTGATATTCTCTTCTGTTGAGGTATCTGCCAGTCTCGGGGCACTTGGACGAAGCACATTCGATACGCTATTCAGAGATTGGAGTGGCATGTCCGTCGCATGAGTAGTATTGGGTGTAGATGCCTTTGCCCTAAGCGGAGCCTTTGGTAAGACAGGCTTGAAAGGAGTGAAAGCTGATGCCGCCGATATTGTTGGAGGCTTGACGCTCGTTGATGCGGAGCCGGTGAATGAAGCACCGCCAGCATCGAAACACCTCCCAGAAAGGAAGTCTTCACGAGGTATGGCATAGTCTATCTCAATTTCTTTCCCAGCCAAATTTAGGATGTCTCCTGGGGAAAGCGTGCCAATGCTACTTGAACGCGCACTCGCAATCCTGGGTGTCCATAGCGTGAGCTGGCGAAACGTCCTCAGATGCGAAAGCCTCACTTTTGTCCATCAAGATTTTGAAGTTCGCACCCCCCTTCCCGCAGAATAAGTACGCCGTCCCCTGCAGCTGGAGTCAGCATCTACAATCGACGCGTCATGGATGATGCTCCACGCTCACCATCCCAGGTTTTATGCTTCTTCATTTGTGGTTTTCGCCTGTAGTTACGCGTCATTTAACTCTAAAATCTGAATGGGTAAAGATGATGGGGGGTCTACCATTGAACCATCCAGTATTGCGAGTGGTTTGAGTCTGAGCCTGTTTCGACTGGTGTACGAAGGACGGAAGGCCTTTTCATACCGTGTGGACTTTCATCGTGGCCCGCAGTGCTTTTTCGCTTCTCCAATGTCTTGGGTGAAGGCATCAAATGCTGGTAATGCGATGTTCGTAAAACTGCAGGAGGAGCCGCTTGTCGCTAATGCATTGACCGGTATATCTCACCCCCACGTGACGGGCTATCGTGACGATTCAGATATTAATCTATATAAGAAAAGACAATATAGTATAATCGCTGCATTTCCGACCAACGCATCTCAACTGATCATGAGGATTCCCTTTCTCGAGGGGCGATGTCAGCTAGTCGTTCTGCGGCGATTAAGCCTTACATCAATCGGATCGGTTACCGGCTCTTTTTTGGTCATCGTCTCTCCCAGAAATTTCCCCATCACGCTTTGCCCCATTTGAAGATCTTGGCTATATACCCAAGATGCTGTTGAAAGGCGCCTCGCTTCTAATGTGCGCTAGCTCTCATCATTTCAGCGCGCACTCGGAGATGAGCAATCATGTGTCCTTGAATGTCCATGCATCGAGCGAGTCTTCCCTTCTGCTTATGCATACATATTTGTCTAGTTGGATATAGATGATGATCGACGATAAATCTAATGTGTTACCCTGCGGTCGCCTATGTAAGAATGCAACTGGGTTCCCTCACATAACATGACTCATGAGGGTTACATCACACATGGGTCTTCATTATTTTCTTTCTCTTCTAGTGTATCGTCCCTCCTGCTTTAGCGGAGGATGGGTATGACCTTTCCATTCTCTGTGGAATTGTGTTTCAACATGCATATGATTGTCATGTCCGATCGATTACAATTTAGTCGGACAGTTCCGCGTCAATACAGCGAAGTGGGCGTTGGTCAGGTGATCAGCACTTGTCCTTCTACAGCCGTAAGCTTCCGTTTCCCAAGAAAGGCTGGGGTACGCATCCCCCATACTCGTGCTGCGTGCTATCGAGCTCAAGAACCTCAATTAACTATCAAGTACCACACTGTTCATACCTTTCTTTAATCCTCCAACGTCGAGAGAGTCTGTACTGCAATGCCTAATTCAAACCGAAAACAACGACCTTCGTTTCTGAGGCCTTTCACCCCTATCTCACCAGTGGTCGTGTCCAGAGCAGACAGCACATCCAACATTAACAAAGAGAATTCGCCGTTGGGACCTACATCTCGCGGCTCCATTGCTTCCTCTGCGTGCGGCATGCGACCACGATCCAAGAGTGTATCAGCGAATCAAGCACCGGCAAGTTTCTCCGCCCCGAGTGCTCGCATCACCAGTGATGGCGTTGCTAGCTTTGGTGCAACGCCAGCTGGTTCTGCAGCTTCCAGTCGTCGCTCTTCATTTGCTCCCGGATTTGCCAGTCGTCAGTCGAGTACGCGCGATCCTACTGTGTCCCGCAGGGGCAGCGTGTGGTCTGAATTTGGAGACGAAGCTTTTACAGGAGGTCAAGAGTCGACTGAAGAAGAAAGGGCGATTGAGGCTCAGGAAGCTTTCGCTAACTCAATCAAAGTTTTGTGGGAGAGTGGCGTGGACAAAATTGCATTTCAGGCATGGTCGTCGTTTGCGCAAGGATGGAAGGCCGGTGATATAGTCGGTGAGCTTGTCCTCGTTTAATGCATCCATTACCTATGTTAGCCCAAGACTAATTTAAACTTTTTCGCAACAATAAATAGGTCTCATTTCCATTGATCACTTCAGCCTATCTCGCGTGGAACGAGCTCGTATTATCGTCCTCATCGATGATCTGCAACTTCAGTTACAACAGCTCGCCACTGCGACCCTTGGCTTGCCTGAAGCCATTTTTATGTGAGTGAAGCTTCAAACTCATTCATGACGTCATGTGATGGCAAATATTTTAGGCTCCAGAATCCTTCGCCTTCCAACCTAACGGTTCTAGTCGACGCTCTACTAGAATCCCCTGCTCATGTCCAATGCGTCCTCAAGGTCCTCGATTCGATTGCGAAGCTCTGGCTTCGAGCCACTCCGTCTGTTATGGAGCAATTCAGTACTCCACAAAGCATGGAAGATACACTCGATCACTTGTTGAACCTGTGTGCATTCCTTACCGGATCGTCCACCGACCTACGAAGAGCCGTCATAGCAGCTCTATCCTATCTCAAAGAGTCCTCAGCGCTCCTCGACAGCGCGAGCAAGGCTGTCATCAGCATCTACTCGGCCGCTCCTTCCAAAATTGAGGATTTCACCCCAAGTGTTCATCCAAATTCCTCTTTGGTCTGCCTTCCTAGCCACACGCTGGCACAATGGCATGAGGTGACCGGTCACGTCAGCGCTCTGCTCTCACAGCCTAGGACTGCTGCATCAATCGACCTTGTCCGAGCCGAAGTCAGGGCTTTATGGAATGCCTTGATTGGTAACGCGCGTGTGGCTCGTGCGGCGCGAGGGTTCGAGCGCATTTGGAAGAATGATTCTACCACGCTTCGTCAAAAAGTGGCGTCGATCGTTACCGCCATCGAGGGAGCCTTGCAATGGGAGATTGAATCGATTTCAAGCGAGACTCTTGACTTCAAGTTTGCGTTTGGTGCACTAAGGCCGCAACTTTCTCAATTAGTGCCTGAGGAGGTAGCATTTACATATGCTCCTATTGGCGTCAACGCACGTCACGAGTCACCCTCTAGCGTTGTATTCCGTGGCCTACGTTTAGTTGTCCGTGACGCCACGTTTGAGATCACCAAGCACGGCTTGCTCGCCTTCACTGATTCTGGCCTGGCATCTATTACTATCCCATTCGATCTGGAAATTTGGTTCACGGAGGATGGTCGAAAACAGCCTGAGATCAATATGAACTTCTCCGGGAAGCAAGAGATTAGTCTTCGGTCCGGTGGCAAGTCCGAGCTGAGTGTGTTGACCAAGATCTGGAATGCATGGCTCAGCACCGTCGTCAAGTCCAGGATCTCTGAGTCGATCGAGGAGAGGATCATTAAGGCATTCGAAGTATGGATTTCTCCGTTGTACACTGAGATCTCTCCTGCTCCCGGCCGCACCCCGGTGGAATCCAAGGAGAAGAAGTCCATGGTTGCTTCCTTGAGCGCAGAGACGGGTGGTAGCGGCCCCAAGATACCATCTACTGCTGTAGGAGGCGGGACACCTCAAGGTGCTCGCGCCGCATTCCTCGCTTCTCTTCGTATGACGACCGAAATTGATGCCAAGCCCCTCGCCACTGGACGTGATGTACTGAACTCTCTGGAGAGCCCGTTCGGAAGTGGACCAAACTCAGCTGCCATTCCTGATAATGATGAAGAAGAGAGTGATATTAGTGGCATAAAGAGTCGCCGCATGAGCATGGCAATGAGTTTGACGGATGTTAGTAGGAGCGACGTCACGAATGTTGAGAATATTGCGGTGAGCCCCTTGCTATGTAGATGAGTTAACGTTATCTCTAGCTATGTTTGTTCATATTCGCAGAACCCTCCTCGTGCTCAATCCACCTCCCACATGGTGGTTGGGGATGCACCCACACCCGCCTCCACTCGTCGGCTGTCTCTTGCATTTACTCCGATTGGCGAACCGTGCCTTGAGAACTATGACAGTGAATTCGCGCCAAGTGCTACGACAGAATCAGCGACGCCTGCCTCCCGCCCCACGGGTTCCTCGTTCCAACGTTCCTCCCCCACTATGGCTGAGTCGCTTGATTCCATAGCCGAAATCGATACAACCACCGTCGAAGGTATCCGTGCTGCCGCCAAGATGTTCAAGTACGGCTTCAATGATGAAGATTATCTGAAGGAGCGTGGAACCGTGCCAATGGCGCAGGTTACTAAGGATCTCCAGGACGGGTCGCAGAATGAAATAGAGGAGAAGAGTGCACCTGCTGAAGTCGAAAGAACGTCATCTCGTCGCGAAATTGACGTCATGCCGCAACTAGCTAGACGCAAGTCTATGGGTGAGTACCTCACTGAGGCTGCAATGGTCGATCAGGTCTGTTGTTCATATGGCTCAGTCGCTCAAGATCTAATGATCGCATTTGTAGACGGATGCTGCACTCAATCCGGGGCCACGACGCCCAGCCGAGGTACTAGTGGAGTCACCAAAGGAAGATCGTCCTCTGATGTCCGCATCGTTGGATGCCACAGCTTCCATCGACGCTACTCTCCCGGAGACCATTGCTTCTCCACCACGCTCTCGCCACTCGTCTTTTGCTCCCGAGTCCTACAGAGGCCGCAGCAAGTCCTTCGTGGAACTAAGTGACGCGCCCACGATGGCTGACATTGGAACTGATGAGACCATTACGAGAGATCAAACGGAAGTTGATCCGACGACGGCGAGACGCAATACCACAAGGGGAGATATTTACGTTGGAATTGATCCCGCTGAACTGAAGAAGCGTCGGATGAGTAACTTCATGAACGAAATTTCGAACGTAGATACCACGTTATTGGAGTGAGTTTAACCAGTTTCCATCGCTGTTGTCAAAGTACCGTTGAGTAACCCTTTCACCAGGAACATTCAACGCCCGCCAGCTACAGACCAAACGTACCACGAGGTAGCTAAACTCCCCCATTCTCTTCCACCTAGGCGTTTCAGCACTGCCGGGCCGTTATCCTAAGTCGTAGCTACTTATTATGCAACTGGTTTTCCATGATCGTCTCTGTTGTGTTTCATTATGGATGGGCAATGCACCCGTAGCACTCTATTAGAATGATGTTGTCATTTCTGCTTATTATCTTCTGCCCTGTACGATATCACAGTTGAAGATTGCATGATGAATTGTTCACTCAATTGTCACACTGCAGTACTGGATAGTGGTTCTATGCGCAACCCGCCTATAGGGACCAGTTTTGACCCTCAGAATGCATTATGAGTCAGGAGTGCCACTACAGGCATGCTTTTTTGTTCAGATTTACAGAAACCCATTTCCAAATGCCTTCCAAACTACGGCGTAATTATATCATAAAATGCGCCTAATTCCTGAGATTCCAACGATGGTATTTACGCCCGGATCCGTGCTCTGTAGCAGGAGATATGATTACTACAAGGAGACTTACCGGATATGGAAAGTCTGTGCACCGGCAGTCTAGCAGGGTCTTCCAGCACTGTTTGGGACGTTGCCAAAGAGATTTAGTCAGTGGGACTTATCCAAGACCGGATTAACATTCATCCTCAGGGGCAATATATTAATATACAAGATAATGGAAAACTCGTTATGAAAGTCGTAGAAATAAGAGTAGTGATGTCAATAGCATAATGATCATGGTTATGACGAGTTTGAGGCTTGAAACCAGCTGCTGAGGGACGGGATGGATATAAACGGATATCCCGCCCACACGGGTCTGTGACAACACTGCTCTATCCAGTTTCTCATTTTTGAGTTTCCTGATTTACATTTACAATTGTCGCTAAGGGGGCCATGTAAATTACACGTAAATAACTATGTAAACTTACATGTAAAATGTAAAAAAATGTAAAAGAACGTTTACCATACCCTAGAACTTCGCAAACATTTGATTTTAGCGCCCAAGTTCGAACTTTATTCACGTGGTTCATGAACTGTTCAAGGCCACCTCTAGATAGACTGGGACGCTGAACGGGAGGTGGTTTACAAAGGACACCTTGGCAAGGTCGTTCAACAAGTTGTTGAAGTTCATAATACCTAAATCCGCCCTATCTGGTCAAGTCAAGGTTGTTACCGTCAACACTACCCGCCGATACAAAGATCAGCTTAGAATGCCTTTCTTCAAGTTCGGAAAGAAATCCAAACATTCTTCTCAGCCATCCTCATCTCAATCTGCACTGTCACCTCGTGACATTGCATGGAACGGCTTGTTGAGTACGTTGCCCATTGTTGAACAGAGCTTGGACGCCATTCCTGTTCCCGGTGTTAAAGTTGCCGTTTGTGGTCTACTCGAAATACTGAGAGGGCTAAATGTACGTGAAAGATTCTCATTCCTTCCCCAGGCTCTGACTTAACCCTTCGGCGCCTATAAGAAAATCCGCTCCAATGCCGAGACGGTCACCGAATTCTGCAAGCATGTTAATACTCTGAAAGATGTCGTCTTGGGGCCTATCCAAGAATATTCGAGTGCGAATTCGGGCTCCACCCTGCCCCCTGAACTCGACCAGACGGTTGAAACTCTGACTTCGTATGTGTAACGCTTATAGTGTATTAAGTTCTTGGGTCATCTCATCCTTTCTACAGTGAGCTCTCTCGGCTAATGAAACCGTGGGAGAAGTTCGGTGGGCGTGGAAAGTGTTCTCGATTCTTTACGCGCGACAAGGATGAAGCAGCGCTACGAGGGTTTGCTGAGGATGTGGGCCGTGCGCTCCAAACGTTTCAGGTGAGTAGTCCATCAAGTCCGGTGGCAATTTTCCGATCCCGTACTATGCTTAGGCTGCAGGAGCTGTGAACACCTATCTACGAGTCGTCGGGGTTGAACGTGGGGTCGTGGAGATCCGCTCCCAAATCAACGTAAGCTGGCATCAATACAGCAATAAAGCTCATTGCTCACCATTGCCCTAGGCCCAAGGGATAATCCTCCTTCGTCAGGCTCTTCCTCGTGCCCTTGATGCGGGCTACGATACAAATCGTCCCGGTGCACCCTCAAGTTGCTTTAATGGCACTCGAGTGGAGATACTGCGTTGTATTATGGCATGGCTGGAGCGTCCCATCACGGATGTATCTAGACCTATCTATCCTATCTATTGGGTGAATGGGTTGGCAGGCATCGGGAAATCTACTATTGCAAGAACAGTGGCTGAGCAAGTTAATGGCTTGGCCCTGCCGATGGCCAGCTTTTTCTTTGTTCGCCATAATGATGCCCTCTCCAATGCCAAGTTATTTGTCACTTCCATCGCATTTAGGCTGGCCGAGATATTTCCAAGATTTATGGAGACTGGATGAGTGTGATCCCAAGGATGCTCAAACCATCCTCAACAATCTGGTCTCCCACTGTGCTAAGATTCCCATGCTACGCATACTCATCACAAGCCGACCTGAAAACCATATCACTTCTGTCTTCAAACGAGCCAATAATGTTGAGAAAGTAATTCTCCATGACATAGACAGTGGTGTGGCAACACAGGACATCCAGCATTATTTGGAGTTTCAACTAAAAAGCATCCATGAGTGGGATGAATTCTCAAGCATCTCCCCAAGTTGGCTATCTCCAGTTGATCTCAAAGCACTTGTGCATAAGGCTGGGAAGCTGTTTATTTGGGCTGCTACAGCTGTGAAGTTCATTGGAGATACTCACATTCTCAATCCTGAGGGGCAACTACAAATCATCCTGAATAGGTCAGTGACTAGCCAGAAGCCATATGCTGAGCTGGATGAGCTGTACCACATGGTATTGTCCAAGGGGATCTCTGATCCAGACCGCATGCTCGACTTCCAGCATGTTTTAGCCACAATAGTCCTACTCCGGAATCCAATGTCATTGCCAACCCTTTCCAAATTCCTACAAATCCTGAACATCCATAGCCTCCTAGTTCACATCCAATCCATCATACCACTTCCTCAGGACCCAGAGGGCAAAGTTGAAATTTATCATCCTTCCTTCCCTGACTTCATCACTGATAGTAGTCGGTGTCATGATGATAGGTTCAGAGTGGATGTGGCAATGTGTGAAAGGCAGATATCCCTCCACTGCCTGGAGCTCTTGACCACTGGCCTACCTGATGCAGTATATGAGATAGTACCATGGCACTCCCTTAATGCCAGCATTGCCAATCTCACCACCAAATTGACCTCAGTTGTGGGGTTTGAGGTCCAGTATGCATGTCAGTTCTGGGCTTCCCACATGGGAAAGGTTGAGCTGGTGGATGAAGGACTCTGTCTGGCATTGGAGAAATTTACTGGAGTGGGGATGGGGGCAGGAAAGGGTTACTTGCTGAAGTGGGTGATGGTGATGAGTATGATGGGAGGTGTGCATGATGCTATTAGGAGCTTGCAAGGTCTTCTCCCTTGGCTGGTAAATATTCAGGTGTCATGTATAAGGATGTTGCTGATAGACCCTTGGGTAGAGATCATCAAAGTGTCAAATGGACATTTGTACCATTCTGAATGACACCAACAGGATGCTACTAGCTCATGCTTCCAGCATTGAGCAGAGTGCAGCACATGTCCTCCAGTCTGTTCTGCCCATCTTGCCCACCAACTCCCTGTTGAGCCTGAGTTACACCAATCCTCTTGATTGCCATCCCATATGCCTCAAAGGGCTAGCATCAGACTGGCCATCCTGTCTGATGACTCTGAGGGGACATTCAGATTCAGTGACTGCTCTGGTATCCTCCCCAAATGGAGGACTCCTAGCATCAGCATCTTGGGATAACACCATCAAGCTTTGGGATCCTCATACAGGAGAGCACCTGAAAACACTGGAGGGCCACTCTTCTGGAGTGACCTCTGTGGCATTTTCCCCAGATGAAGGGCTCCTGGTATCAGCATCTTGGGACAAGACCATCAAGCTTTGGGATCCTCACACTGGAGAGCACTTGAGAACACTGGGGGGCCATTCTTCTGTTGTGACCTCTGTGGCATTTTACCCTGATGGAGGGCACCTGGCATCAGCATCTTTGGATAAGACCATCAAGCTTTGGGATCCTCACACAGGAGAGCACTTGATGACACTGGCAGGTCATTCTTCTGTTGTGACCTCTGTGGCATTATCCCCACATGGAGGGCACCTGGCATCAGCATCCTGGGATAAGACCATCAAGCTTTGGGATTCTCACACAGGACAGCAATTGAGGACATTGGAGGGCCATTCTTCTGAAGTGACCTCTGTGGCATTTTCCCCACATGGGGAGCTCCTGGTGTCAGCATCTTGGGATAACACCATTAAGCTTTGGGACCCTCACACTGGAGAACACTTGAGGACACTGGAGGACCATTCTTCTGAAGTGACCTCTGTGGTATTTTCCCAATATGGAAGGCTCCTGGCATCAGCATCTTGGGACAAGACTGTCAGGCTTTGGGATCCTCACACAGGAGAGTACTTGAGGACATTGGAGGGCCATTCTTCAGAGGTGACCTCTGTGGCATTTTCCCCACATGGAGGGCTCCTGGCATCAGCATCTTGGGATAAGACCATCAAGCTTTGGGATCCTCATACAGGAGAGCACTTGAGAACACCTGAGGGACATTCTTCTGGAGTGACCTCTGTGGCATTTTCCCCACATGGAGGGCTTCTGGCATCAGCATCTTTGGATAAGACCATCAAACTCTGGGATCCTCACACAGGAGAGCACTTGAGGACACTGGTGGACCATTCTTCTGAAGTGACCTAA
>WNFI01169775.1_pt1 | contig 15208 bp, 10 predicted proteins | sample 5400471 | NCBI WGS metagenome assembly WNFI01 (sample SAMN13153348, study PRJNA577476) | soil metagenome | isolation source: 100 cm saprolite on Douglas fir-dominated hillslope | place: USA:California | collected 2013-09-17
AACTTTCTCGACTTTCTTCGCTCCGGCTCCGCGGACATCGACGGGTTTGAAGGGCCGCGATCTATCTGATCGGCTGTTTCTCTTGGATCCCTTGGGGTCGGCAGATGCTGTCTCTTCCGTCAAGAGAGCTTGAACCGACCCCGTTTCGAAAATATTCGTTGAAGAACGTGCGGAGCAGGGACAGCCTGATGTCTCAGGCATTGGCGTATGCTTCCGCAGCAGTTGAACACTTCACTCTGTGAGGAATGGCCTCGCTAACATATTGGTACACATTGGCGGTTCACCCCAACTGATGAGCAAAACCAATCTTCGCTGTTGGGAGCCGCTGGGGTTCGGCCGTCTTGCGGGGCTGCGGGTGTTTGCGGTGGCAACTGGTCTTGTCTTTGCCACGGACGCTGCTCTTGCCAGGGACCTCTCTCCGCGCCACCACGGGGGTGATTACACCCACGCATCCGTCGTCTTCCGGCGTCAAAGAGCGCGACTCTTTGAGCGGGTGTGAGCACCGCATTAATCTTGGCCCGGTGCAGTGCCATCTGAACCGTACTTGTACTGAGCGCATTCGCCAGGATGGTCGCTTTTGTCTGAATGTCTGCGATGTTTTCTGGGTTCGCCAACATAGCCGCATCCAACGATTCTCTGGCTATTCTGACTTGGGCCCAGGCAGAACGAAGGCCGTCCTGATCGGCGTCACAGATCTGCTTCAGCTTGGCCTTTTCATCATCGGTCAATTGAAGCCCTTCCCAAAGGCAGCCTCGCATCGACTCCTGAGCCGGCCCAGTTGGGGTTTTCCCTTGATCTGTGGGGCTTGGATTAGCGGCCTGGGCGAACAAATGCGCGGCGTATGCCGATGCCAAGAGGGTTATAGCAATTTTCTTCATAGAGTATACTCGAGGAAGGGCCGTGTTCGAGATAAGCGCACATTCGGCAGCGAAACATCGTATAAAGCGAGATTGATCTCCTCGTTGAGCCGAGAAGGATAAAGAATCCCATCAAGACGCTGCTTGTGAAGTCAGAAGGCAAGCGACCATTTTTGTCCCAGCCGGTGACTCGATGCTCGAACGGCATCGGTTGGAACGCCATCTTAACTGGGTTATCGCCGCAGAGGTCAACCAGGTTTAATGGCCGTACGATTGTTATTTCGGCACACATCAATCGCTCAAGCTCGGGATACGGGATCGGAACATCGCCTAGCCGACCGTTTCGGCGGTCTCTCAAGACTCGTTCGAGAAAGCAGACCTTCAGCGATGAACCAAAGTAGATAACCCCGAAGCGATCCTTTTCGGCTAGAGCAACACGGGGATCGCTGAACCGGCTTGGTGAGAACCCAAAGCCAAGCGGATCGGGGTAGCGCGATGAATACAGCCGGAACCACTTGGTTCCTGTTTTGACCGACGCGAGTTCAATTTCGCTCGATTCGAATCTCCTGGGAGGCAACCGGCGAGCCACAGATTAGGAAAAAGCGCCAGCGGTATTTTCAGCGGCAGCAAGGACTTTTTCGACTTTGCCGCGCTGCAAAGCCGAGAGTGCGGTATCTCCGTCCAGCTCCGGGTGATGCTGAGTGAGAAACCGATAAACCGTCCAGGATTCCCCGCCCAATACTTCAAAGAGTCGTGGAAGCTCCGGTAACAGACCGCCGTCAGAAGTGACCTGCCATTTTGGATATCGCAGTCCTCGCTTTGCCCCTTTCAGCCCAAGCACTTCATTTCGTTGATACTTCGTGCGGACTGATTCTCTCGAGACGCCGATAAACTTCGCGAAATCGGCCGCAGAGAGCATCGCTTGTCCTGATAGGATTTCGACCGCACGGCTGACTCCCCTCTCCTGCGCCTCTGCTAGGGCGGCGTCAAAATCATTGGATCCGGTCGGCTCGGTGCCCGCATCTTCAACTTCAAACATCGGGATCCCGCGCTCGGGAGCTTCAAGCGGTGCTGTATGACGACCACCCGTTCCCCTCGCCTCTTCCATTCTCGGTACCGGCTGAGAATGGGACGAGTGCCCCGGTTTTTTGTGGTAAATCTTCTTCGTAAGCATTCTGGCCACAATGGCAGGATCGGCCAGTTTGGCAGGTTCGTCAAGTTTGACAGGTTTGACAAACATTACACTATTCGCAACAAATTTTATGTGATAGGGTCCATACTCCGATTGAGCGCCTCAAAAATACGTTCCCTAGCGCTTGCCGCAGGTCTTGATGACATCGCCACCGAGCGTCAGCTTACGTCCGGCTGGAGTTTCATCGTTTTGCCGAAAGCCGAAGCCGCCCAGTTCGGCGCCCAGGCGCAGCTGCTTCTTCCATCTGGGGTTTCGGAGTTCCACGGCAAGGCCCTAAAGTACCAGGATGCTTCCCATTGTCAGGCCTATGAAAATTTCCTATCCTTGTTGCGTAACACGGCTGAAACCGCACCGGCCTGCCTTCTGGCGTGTTCTCTCAATGATCAAACCTGGCATAGCCAACTCACTTCCTTCGCGGGCAGGATCGTCGCCAGCGTACTAGCGACTTTAGGGGTAACGGATAGCGGTATTGTTAGCGGCGCTGCCGATGCCGCTCCCGCTCTGTTCACGCTGCTGCGCCTTCTTAAGACGCCTTCGGCAACAGTGTCATCGATTGATATCGACCAAAACACAAACACGGGCCGGTTTGCTTCGCGCACCGTCGTCGTTCAAGGTCGTTCCGTGCCAGCAACTGGTTTGTTGTCACAGTTGATCGACGCCTACCGGGTGCAGCAATTTCCGCAATCCCCGGAGATAGATCGCTCTGGTATATCTATTGTGGACAGCTCCACATCTTTTCTCGTGCAGGCCGCTGACGCATTGGGCAACTTTTCAATGAACTATCTCATCCGCAACCTCGCTCCTACCAGCCCAGGCCGGACCAAAAAGGCTCAGATTTTTGACAAAGTGTTCCACGATCTGATTCCGGGAACTCCGTTTGGCCAGTTGGCTTCGCTAACTGGCACTGCATTAGAACTGGGCCTAAAACAGGCAGGAGCACTAACGTTTGTTCTCGAGCGTCCATAACCGCACATTTGGAAAGAGAAAGTGAGGAGTCCGTTTCGTGTGCTTACCCCTTATTTGAGCCGGCGTTTTTCTCGATCTCCAAAAGACAAATCACTAGATTGAGACTCGCAGATGAGCATTCTGAAAGTTACTGGAACGGTTACTCCCCCGGCGGCAGGGCATTTTAAACAACGAATGACTAACTTTCCTGACGTTTTCGAGGAAGCAACCGGAGAGAGATTAATTCCTGGCACTTTAAATGTTCCCTAGGCAGCGAGATACCCATCAAGGAACATTTCAGAATTCGAGGGTTAAGAATAGGAGAACCTGAACAAGATCTGCTATTTGAGGTGTGCCGTATCGATGGTTTTTGGGCGTATAGAATCCGGCCTTACATTCTTTCGACGGGAGGAGGCGGAAATGGAGATCGTATTCTTGAAATCTCGTCCTCGACGTCAATTCCAAATAATTCCCCCGGAACCACCCTAACCATCGAATTCTTTAGATAAGAAGACGAGCTAGGAAGGCTACCGTCAAATGGGTCCTGACCAATCCTCGCGCGAGCGGGCTGGGTTTTGATCGGCCATTCTTGAGTTCTCCCCAAGATCTACATGTAGTACTTGTATTTGGTCTTGGGTTCTATCCCCTTTGGCAGCTCGGTCAGAATTCGACCAACGTCTCGGGCGAATCGAATCGTGATCGGGACGCTGCTGGCGAATGCACAGCTATTCCAGTTTAGTTTTGTTAGTGCCAAAATCTCACGGCAGACATCCTGAGCTGGAGAGGTGCCATGGTGTTCTACCACCTCGATCGGCTGCGGGATTCGCATGCCTGGATAATCGCGAAAGTAAGGAATGTACCCCAGGGTATACATCAAGTAATTGCGTGCACTCAATACTATCACCGTCCCTCGCAATGGCGGCTTTTTTCCAACACGCATGAATCTCGTGCCGAGCGTCTCCAGAGTAAGGAAATCGTAAAGATTTATATTGCCGAGCGCTTTTTTGAAGCCTCGAAGCTCTTCAGGCCAGTACTTCGAGGTCTTGTGAACGACTACGCGACGCGGCGCTGCTTTGGTCTGGTTGGAGTAGAGTTCTATGGCTTGCGCGAGCAGTTGATATGCGGCGTCCTCGTCCAAGTGAGCCTTCCTGTCGCGCCGCTTGTCGACGATCGCTCTCCGACCTTTCAGGACAAGCCCTTCGCCGGCGCCGAACACTTGCGCCAGACTCGTCTGCATACCAGCATCTGCATGAGGTGTTTCTTTGTAAAACGAAACACCGACATAGCAGGCGTTCTCAGGTAACATCTGTAACTGCCATGGCCGATTGCCTGCTTTGTAATAAAGGGCGGTCAGGAGATTCCACGCGATCGAAGCGGGGTCTTGAGTACCAGTACCGCCAGAAAGTGTCCCCTCCCACACAAGCTGCGTGCTGAGGCCGGATGCCATAGAGTGCGCCTTTATGGCGTGATGGAGATTCCAAAAACCACGTTGTGTTACGGCTGTGCGCTCATCTGCGACGTCGAACTCGAGTCCGAGCAAAGCCTGGCCAGTCCGGAGAGATTCCTTCGCAAGTTTTCTCTCTATTTTCTCGCTCACGGTCAGCTGGATTTTCTTTCCTTGAAATTCCATGCCGATGGTGCCGCATTCGTGTTCAACAATCTGGGGCATCACAAAGACCGCAACATCGGGCGGTGACTCTAGTTCTGCTAGGGCTTGCAATTCCTTTGTGACGAGTTCAACGACTCGGCGGAGTTTTTCCGATCCTGTTCCACCTATGACTGCGCCGTCAAACGATTCCTGAGGAATCGATCTTTGAATTGATTGGTCGCTTACAAAGCGGCACCGAAAAGAGGTGTGCTCAGAACAACCAGGGAAGCTGGGAAAACAGAGCGGGTCATAAGGTTTGCCCCGTGCGTTCAGTCCCGCATGAATCGGCGACTCGCATCTGGACAAGTAAGACAGGACAGTTTGAATGCCGTTACCGGTGCCAATGATCCCTATTCGGATTTTGCTCCGGCCGGCGTGGTCAAGTTCGAAAGGGCCGTGGGTTTCTAGGCCGGCCTTTGGATCCACAGCCAAACCATGTCCTGCAAAGAGCAGGTTCGGCTCTTCAATGAAAAACGCGTCGAAGGATGGATTGGTGTGTTGGAGCAGCCGGTCGATAAGATCTGCCGCGCCGCGCCGCACACGAGGGCGTCGTACATTAGGTTTCGTCATCTTCCCCATCATCGTCCTCGCCTTCATCAGGCTCTGCGACTATCACATCCTCCGCTGCGGCGTCCAAGTCGCGGTCCACCTGCTTTAAGAGTGAACCAACACGAACGTGATCAAAGGCGATCCCATGACCCATCCGCACAATCGCTGGCATGGCGGACACAACGATAGGCTCACCTCCAGTCTGCATTCGGATCTGAGACTGACTTCTGGCGATGGTTTTTGCCCAAAAAACGAAGTTTCGAAGAATTTCCACGTTTTTCTGTTTACCGCCCCACATCATCGCGAGGCGTCCTGCGCTTTGACCCTGAAGCGGCGTTTGGCCGTCGCTGGTGAACAGGTACGTCGGCTCAATCATCAGAAACAAGCGCTCACCTAGTCTGCGAAATTTGATCCGCGCGGCGTGATGTACCCAAAAGGCACTTTCCGCGGTGCTGCCAATCTTCTTGGCAGCCACCTCTCGTTTCGGGTCTCCAGTATTTTGCCATACTCTATTCCCGCCATCGGCATTCGGCCGAAAGTAGAACCTACCCTTGCGATCTGCGCGAATCGCCAGTCTGCTAAGGTGGCTGGCTAGGCAGCGGTTTAGTAAGAATATTAAACTGCGGGTCTTATCCAGATCCAGCAGCCACTCATGACGGGATTCCCATTTAACACTCGATAGTTCGATGGCCTTGTGCAGCCCAACTTGCTCGGAAGCGAGGTTAGCGAAAGTAAAGAGACGTCCGGAGTGCAAAATGAAAGGATCGCTATGCTCAGCGAATGTTCCTACCTCTTCACCTGTTCTTGCTGCAGTGGTCGCGTTGCAAATCTTTGTGGGTAACGAAATTACCGGGAGGAGGTTTCCGACGAGAACATCCGCCAATTTTTCAGGCAGCCAAGACACATTGGGCTGTGCTACTGGAACACTCGCAGATCTACCACTCGCTACGGGAGGTCTGCGTTGCCCTCGGTCCGGTGGAAGATTCCTTAACCGGCTGATCAATGAGAGGAAGCTCTTGTGAAAATCCCCGTCTCTTCGGAAATCGATGTACTTGAGCGCCCGAAAGGGCGCCACGAGCTCGATTCGTCTTTGACCCGTCAAATCTACATCGCGTACCAGCACGGGGATCAGTCTACCGCCGGTATTAAGTGGATCCTCAGAAGTGATGTGCGTCCATTCAAATGCTGGCCAGGGTGCGGCTAGAAATTCTGGCGAGAGCAATGCAGCGACGTGACGTGCTGCTAGCATACCCTGGTTCATGCGTTGAACCATGTTCTCCCCCGGTCGAATATCCCATTCGTCTAAAAATACCTTGAGACGTCGGGATGCTTGTAAGCCGTCTATCGTCTCGGACTCTACCGCTGTTGCTAGTTTGAATACGAACGGTTGGTCGGCGCGATTGTAACAGAGATAAAGGTCGTAAGACTCGGGTCCGACAGCTTCACCCATAATGCATGATCTCAGAATTGAGCGTGCGTTCGAGCAAAAAGTCTAGACGCAAGGCGCACCACGCTCCCTAGATGGAAAACTCGCAGAATTTACTCCGCCTCGAACCCACTGTTACCCGTGAACTTCAGCGTCCGACTGTTCTCTGTGACCGTGCGGACAACATTGTCGGGAGCGCCTTCGGGGATCTCAGCATCGATTTCCAGAGTCACGCGCACCGATGAGCCGACGAGGCCGACGAGATGTGTAACAACCTCGTCCGCAATCCGTCCTGCATCACGGCCAACCCTGGCAGGGTCAAGCTGAACGCTGCCATGAAAGCGTTTCGGCTTCGGCGTTCCGGGCGAAGGCGGCTCGCCCGCTTTTCCGTGCTGACCGCCAGGAAAAGGGGTGTCAGGTGGCTGGCTGTCGACAGGGGCTTTCCGCAGCCCAGCGGCCGAGTCGGGAGTGGTTGCCCTGTCCGCCTCGATCTGTTTCAGCGCGGGTTCGGGTTTTACAAGCAGACCGAAGAGATTGTCTTCGGATATGCTTACGTTCTGGCCAGCTCGTAGACCGCGATATCGACCGGTGGCTTCATCAAAATCTTCCGCGTAGGCAAATGAATCCTGCGGCCACGTCAAGAAACCCAAACCTTCTCGAATGACTTCGATTAAAACGGAAGCATCGCGAAGCCGCGGCAGGTAAAGATAGCTCGCGAAGTCTTCGACAAGCTGCTTGATGGAAACGTGATTTCCTCGCCAGAGTGGGATCTTATCTAGTTCCAGCCTCAGCAACGTGGCAGCCCACTGGATGATGAGCAACCCGTCATTCTTGAGTTTCTTGGAGGCTCGGACTGGCAAGCTGTCCGCCCCTTGAAGACGGATCTCTTGCCATTCGACAGCATCCTGTACGCTCCGCTGATTGGGAACCAAAAGCCAAAAGAAGCACTCCGGAATTCGGGAGCGCACGGTGTCGTTCCATTGTTGGTGTTTAGTGCGCGCCTGATTTGACTGAAAATTGTCAAGATTCAGCGGCTGACGCTCTTCATCAATCGATTTCCACGCCAGGTACATTCGAACGGCTTTATCCAAGTCCGCCAAGCGACTGCGATCTGGTGCAAGGAAAAACAGCGTATTCGCGTAGTGTCGAGGACTGTTGCCTCGCCATTGCAGGAACGGGGCGGCAGCATGGCGCGCCGGACTTTCATTCTCCTTGGCTGTATGAACCTGGTCAGGACCGAGGATTACCAGTCGAGCAGTTGCCTCATCGGGAACGTCTGCAGTTGAGGAGGGCGCCGCATGCACGCGTGCAAAATCTCCCTTACCACGTTGTTCTTCGCGAAGGCGGTTCTTTATCTCCTCAATCACGTCGTCATCCGACTTTTGCGAAGCGCGCTCCTCTGCTAACCGGTTCACTGTGGGTTGCGTAGAGAACCAATACCGGCGGTCGTTAACGTAAAGATAAGTTGCGTTCTCACTCAGGTGGCGCAGGGCGTCTCCGAAAACGGCCACAGCTTCTCCCGGCTGCGTGCAACCCAGCTTGATCCGCAAATCCTCTACACCTTTGTTGGCGGCATCCAAAGTTGGAGCGGAACCGAGGTAAATGGTGCGCGCAACGCGGCGAGCGGCAGAATATCGGCCCAGGTTGGGCTTGTCGCGATCAATCTGCAGCGGCAGCGAATCCGGACCGTCGATGTCCTTATCAATGACAGGCGTCCAAGTTGGGGGTAGATAGCGGGTCAGTTCTGACTGTACAATCGGATCATCGATTGGAAGGGTGCCAGGAAGAATAAGAAGGCTCTTATCCTCCCGTTCCCAAAGCGAGTGAATGACGGCAGCCATTAAACGCAAGACACCTCGTGTCCGCTGGAATGTTACAAGCGTCGCCCAATCGTCGTTCAATCGCTTGAAGATTTCCGGATGAATGGGATATGCTTCGCGCAGGTCATCTTCATAGACGCCTTCCGCCGCCTCGGAAGGAAACTCATTCTTATTTTTCCGATACATTTCGGCAAAAGCTTTGACTACCGCGTCTCGGGCGCGAAAGAGATCGGGATTGTTAGGTTCGGTGAATAGACGTCGGCGCACGATCGCAAAGCTTTCCTTTGCGCTGGCCGAGCGCCACGGTGTTTCGGTTCTTCCGATAATATTCTCTAGCTTCTTGAGTGCTTCGCGCCCTCTAACTCCACCTACCTCGAGATCCGAGACACCCTCACTCTGTGCGTTGGGATCGTCAGAAGCCGGGATACTGACTACCAAAAGTGCTTTTTTGGAAGCCCTGACCGCCTCCGTCAGGGCCTGAGCGAAAGTGAAGTGTGTCTCGAAATCACCGCCGGGCAGATCCTTATTTTCGTGAAGCTGCCGGGCATAGGCCACCCACTCGTCGATGAGGATAAGACATGGCGAATATCGATTAAAGAGCAGCCGAAGCCTATCGCCCGGGTTGGTCGCCTTTTCGTCATCCTCCTGCACCATGGAAAAGCCTTGTTGACCACCGAGTTGCCACGCCAATTCGCCCCAGAGTGTGCGGACGATCGTTCCGTCTGCCTTCCGACTTGGACCGCCAGGCGAGATCTTATTTCCCACCAGCACGGCTCGCTTGACCTTCGGGGGCTCGACGACTTCCGCACGGCGGAAAATGTCCTCTAATCCTGGTAATTCTGCTGCCTTCTTCCCCGATAACAAATGGAAGAGCGCAAGCATTGAATGCGTCTTTCCTCCTCCAAAGTTTGTCTGTAACTTGATGACCGGGTCTCCACCTGATCCGGCGAGCCTGCGGAGGGCATTAGTCAGCAGCAGATCGAGGCCTCTGGTAAGATACGTGCGACGAAAGAACTGCACTGGATCGCGATACTCTTCTTCGCCCTCCCCAACAAAGACTTGCCAGAGATCAGCGGCAAACTCCGCTTGCTTGAAGCGGCCTGAAGCAACATCTGGATGTGGCGTTACAATCTCTCGCCAGGGCCGCAATCCCGTCGCGGGCTGTCCCTCGATTGCAGAGCTTGCGAGCTTTCTGATTTCACTGCGAGCTTGTTCGCTGAACGCGAGGCGGCGCAATTCGAGCTTCGTTTTGCCGACTTCATCCGCTTCCTTCGTGGCCGAGATAGAGGTCAGCAGCCGTTGAATGCTATCCAGGGCTCGATCGGTGTCATCGGTGCTAAAGGGCTTCTGGTGTGCCCAAGCGTTGCGGACTTCTAAAAGTTCATTAACGATGCTGCGCTCAGCTTTGCCAAGCGTCTGGCGGAAGATATCCTTCCATTCCCTATCAATAATTACCAGTAGCGCTGCGGCGTCGAGTGGCCCATCCGCACGAAGGCGCGTATCGGAGAGAAGACGTTGGGTCTGAGCTTGCCAATTCTCTCCATAGGCCGTCTGTAATTCGCGTTCAACGAATGGAGAGAGTCCTGCCTTGAGGAGATCAAGGCTCTTCGTAATTCTGTCGTAGTTAGTCTGGGCCATATGTTTCTAGAGCAGGTTGCCTTGTTGGACGCGTCCCTCGGTGTTTTGTGCCAGCCTAGCCACTTCTGGCCAAGAAATGATGAGACTGTTATAGGCCAGCGCTTCTTGGGCCCAGCCTTTGCCCTCGCAGATGCTAAAGAGGCGATAAGCCAAGTCCCGCGCAGCCTCAGTCGTGGAAGACGGAACCATGGACATCAGAGCGGCGGCGCCCGTTTCACCCCCAGTTAGCAGGCCGTGGATGAGGTGCTCACATGTCCCCCATACAGTCAGACGGTTGGCTGAGGCCGGATCCCAGGTCGCAGGCAACTCCTCTCGGCGCAAAAGCCGAACCTTGCCGCCCTTTGAGGCAAGAATGCGAGCTTCCCGCAAGCCCTCCACGGAAGTGACCTTGGCTTTGCTGAGCAACTCCGCGTCTCCAAAATCGCTCTCTTCAAACGCATGCTGCTCGAACCAGGCCAGCGCCCAACGCGTATCGTTATCAAAGACCTCCTCTCGCTCGGTGAGCACTTCCGTCAGAGTTTGGTTGATAAGGCTTAATGCAGTTCGAACGCTCATGGCCTGTCCATTGCTTTCTAGAATGCGGGAGTACTTAGAATAGATTGCCATGCCGGGTCCGATACTGGCCTGAGCAAAATCCACCGGAGCGATGTTGCCTTGCTGGAGATGCCGCAGCGCAGTAGGAAGTTCGTCCTTAAGCTCTGCAACGAAGGAACGACGATCGGTCTGTGTGGCCGTGCTTGGACGTGATCGACAGGCCAGAACAATATAAGATGCAAGGGCGTTGGAACCCATGGCTCTCATGCGCCAAGCCTGCGATGCCCGCACCGGCCAAGTACCGGTGATCTGAAACCCGCTGGAAATTAGTGCTTCGAGCAGGGTTTCCCACCCGGTTGTGAGGTCAATCGAAGGCGAGCCCAACTCCTCGCCATCAGCAGAGTCATCATCCGCCTGCTTGAAGGCGTAATAAACCGAAAGCGGGAAGCGAGTGTCCATTTTTTCTCGCAATGCAGTGAAAGCTTGGCGGAATCCAGATTCAAAATGCTGTTTTGCTAACTCTTTATCGCCCTCCCATCGTTGAGGTGATGCTGTTAGTTCAGAAACCTTAGGTACCAGCACAGTACTGAAAAGCTCTGGGTACAGCGGCGCTAACACACGCCTTAACCAAACATAGAAGAAATCAGAAATATCTGCGTAAGGAACATTGTCGTAATAGGGTGGGTCGGTGCTGACAATGAGATTGGTAAGTCCGTTCGGGCCCGTGGCAGCATCGATTTGGCGAACTGAAGCACAAGATTCAGCGTTCGGCGCGATCGTTTCTATCGCGTCAGCACAAATGTTGACAGCGGTATGCCAGCAAACGGCTTTCTCTCCTAAGATGTTAGGCTCAACAAAATCCCACACCATAGGAATCGCTTGCCGTGCGAAAAGTTGGACTGATTGTTGCCCACTCGCTTTCCACCTGCAAAGAGAGTTATTAAAGTCTGCGCACCGATCTAACACGAGCGCGAGGAAGGTCGTTACAGCGTTGGCGTAACTCTTGCCGTCAGCCGAAGCGAGTCCTGCGCTGGCTGCATCACGCTCTACATCCACACCTATTCTGTTCACCAAATCGCTTAAAGTCACCATCGCGGTAAGTTGCCGAGGAAAAAAGAGCTTAGAAATTCGATCCATCCCATAGCCAGGAGGGGTCAAGTAACGAGAATCGTAAACTAACAATTCCAGAGGCGCTTCGCTCGGTACCTCTAGGCTTGCAGCAGACCAATCTTGGTCATTGACGGATGCGTAGCATCGACTCCTTGTGGTTTCAGCAACCACTGCTAATGGGCAGTATCCAAGTCTTCCCGCCATCGCTTCTTTTTTGATGTGCTTTTCACCTATCGGCTTGTCAGTTAGCAGACAGCTGAAGTTTGCGCCGCGTCCTAGCTTCGTACCTGATTTTACAGCTTTGGAGTCCGCTGGAGTGCCTGTTCGAACTTCAAATCGATAAGTCATCGCAGATTTGTCCACAACTGGCTCCAACCACGCAAGATTGCCCTTCTTGCTAGAAAGCCAATAGGTGCTAATGAGGGGCACGTGTTTTCCCCGCGCGGCAGGGTTGGGACTCGCTACCGTCCGCGCCCAAATCCAGGCGATCACATTAGCCTGTCCTCCACCATATTCTCGTGGAAGCGTAACCTTCGGATAAAGGTGTCCAATTTTCTTGATGGCTCTTTCTTGAATGATCTTCCCGTAATAGCGGACATCCGCCGCTAATCCGTGTGTCCCTTGCCAACTTTGGCTACCGCCGATGCGTAGCCGATCCTCAGGATTGACTGGATGATGATTCACCCATCGTGGAGCTAGTTCCAGGTTGCATTTGTTCAACAGCACAGCCACTGGATTCAAGTCGCCGGCATGGGCTTCGAAGCCGAGGCGGTTGGCCTCCAGTGGGATTGATCCGCCCCCGGCAAATGGATCGAACACAGCTGGCAGTTTACCGTCACAATGGAGGAGCATCTCAGCCCGTGCTTCGGCATACACTTCTGGGTGTTCGTGAAGTTTCTTCCCCATCATCTTGCGCAGAATCACAAATAAACGCTCTCGCTCCGCGTTTTGCGCCTCCTGAGTCGGCCAGTGTTCCGGGGTGTTCCGATGGATCGTCCACTACTGATGCAAAGAGGATGGCTCGCGCCGTTGGCAACGGTAAGCGTGCCCACCAGTTATGAATCCCTTTTGGATGAGGCCCGATGCCCGGCATCTTGTCATAAGCGGAGGCGTCGTTAATCTCTGGTAGCGGGAGCGCGACTTCGATGAGCTTCTTCGGGTGGTTCATACGCCCTCCAATTTTTTTATGCAGGATGCTCCGCCAGCGTTAATAGCTCGGCAAAATCGTAATTGACACTCGTCACGCGGAAATCTGGCTCACGTTGGAAGGGCCGACGCACGTAGTGCACACGGTAGGCATCGCCTTCGAGGAATTCGACAATTGCGAGAATAAAGTCCTCGGGCTTATTGAGTGAGTAGAGAATTTCGTTCTTGGTGACGGTGATTGTTGCCGCACCGGAGACCCTACCCTTTACTTCGAGAAGCCGTAATCGCCCGGTCCGGGCGTCGCGGCTCTCGATGTCGTAGCCAAGTCTCTCATATTCGCGGTCGGTAGGTTCAAAGCCGAGTTGGCGCTCGACATCAAGGATGATGGCGCGGGCCCGGGCGGCCGAGGCTTGGGTTTCGATTGGTTGCGTCGGTTTGAACGGAGGTCGACCAGTCACTTTGGCAATGAGTCCGGATGGAACTACTACGAAGCCTCCTAGCGCAACAGGTGGCAGCGCGAAGACCTGTCCTTCGAGATCTAGCTGCTCCATCCGCTTTTGGAGTCGCGCCTGCAGTTCGTCCGCCCGGCGGCTGGCTTCCTGAGAGTTTAGGCGAGCGTTGGGTTTACCCGCCTCTTCCTGGAGTTTCAGGTCCTGAGCGCGATGGTCCCAATAACCGATTTCCTTGGTTAACCTATCCTTGACCGCAGCGCGTGCCTTTTGGATCCAGGCACTGCGCCGGTCGCGCACGTCTTTGAGGTGTTCCGGTACCACTTTTGCGATGGCGTGTGCCAACGCCCTCTCTTCCAAATCTCGTGTAATCCATGCACACTCTGGACAGGCCAACAAGGCATCTATCGTGGGCTCGTCGGCTCGTAACGGACGGTAGTCCAAATAGGGAGCGTATTGGAGGTGGCGCGCCTGACCAGTCGCATCCAATTCCACGTAGAGCATCTGCTTGGAAATCGTCCGGCGATCTCCACTTTTGAGCAAGCTCGCATCCACCACCGCATGCTCTAGATAAAAAAGCATGCGGGGCATCGAGGCGGGGTCTGAATCATCTATCAGGACTGTCCCGCGCCGTAAGAGGTCCCGATGACGGTCGAGCGTCAGATCAAGGGTAGCGTCGAGTAAAGGATGGCCAGGGCAAACGAATGCCGCGAGTGGGTGGCCTTGAGGTGCGATCAAAGACTTCTCAAAAGCGATACGTTCGTAGCGCTGCAATACGGGTTCGCCCCTTCCAACTACCCGATCGCGGTTGCGCACAGGCGCGGGGACATGGGTGACTTCGTATCGGCGTGCCTCGCGCTGGCGAATTGTGCCGCCGAGTTGACTAAATGCTTCGAGAAAGAATGATTCGGTGTAGTGCGGTTGAAGGCGCCGTGCTTCTGCGCGCTCCATATCTTCGCGAACCCGTGCCACACGGCTAGCGTCCATCACGTCATGAGCCAGCGCACTCTCTTCGAGCAAGTCTTGCAGGTGCGGCCGATCCACGGCATCTGCAATAGCTTGGTTCTGTTTCTCGCGTATGTCCGGGCGTTCCCCGTAGCGAATCGCTTGAATTAACAAGTCCCGCAAAGGCCGGCCCTCGAACTGAATTTTGCCAAGAACGTCCAAGACCTGGCCGCCCAGGGTCTGACGCGCCTGCTCCAGCTTTTCAAGCAAAGTGCGGTAAACATCGCCCTCCCGGGTTTCATCGGCTACCAGATTCCACAGATGGCATACCTCCGTCTGGCCGATTCGGTGGATCCGGCCGAAGCGCTGTTCAATCCGGTTAGGGTTCCACGGGAGGTCGTAATTGACCATCAGATGTGCTCGTTGCAGGTTAATCCCCTCGCCCGCGGCGTCCGTGGCAACAAGCACTTGCACCTCTGGATCATGCCTAAAGGATTCTTGCGCCTTCATGCGTTCCTCGCGACCCATGCTGCCATGGATAACAACCACCGCCTCCTTACGGCCGAGTAGGGTGGAGGCCCGGGCCTCAAGGTAGCTCAGCGTGTCGCGGTGCTCAGTAAAGACAACGAGCTTCTGACGCGGCGAAGCTTTAGGCAGGGGAATAGCGGTGGCAACCTTAGAACTATCACCGTTTAGAATCGCAGCGCCGGTAAAGATCTCTCCGAGCAGGCTAGCGAGTTCGCGCCATTTACGATCTTCCCCGGTACGACGGACGGCGAGAGCGAGTGATTCTAGTCGTCCCAGTGTGGTAATTTCCGCTTTTAACTCACCGATGCTGCGTGCGGCCGTCGCTTGATCAAGGATCTCCTCTTCAGTTTTTTCGACCTCGTCATCTGGGGCTTCTTCAAGGTCCTCGAGATCCTCGGCATCGAGTGCAGGCGTTGCAACG